>Ga0207706_10003354_pt1 | contig 15317 bp, 17 predicted proteins | sample KBSC53metaG_FD_184318 | JGI IMG/M metagenome (GOLD analysis project Ga0207706, IMG submission 184318) | Corn rhizosphere microbial communities from Kellogg Biological Station, Michigan, USA - KBS C5-3 metaG (SPAdes) (version 2) | ecosystem: Host-associated > Plants > Roots > Rhizosphere > Soil ... | reverse complement strand
CACCCCCGCACCCCCGCACCCCCCCACCCCCGCACCTCCGCACCTCCGCACCTATGCGGGCAGCCGCACCGTGAACCGGCTGCCGATCCCCGGCTCGCTCTCGGCGGTGATGGTGCCGCCGTGCTGCTGGGCGATCATCCGCGCGATGGCCAGGCCCAGGCCGGTGCCGCCGCTGCGCTCGCGGGCGGCGTCGGCGCGGTAGAAGCGGTCGAACACCCGCGGCAGCGCCTCGGGCGCGATCCCGCTGCCGGTGTCTTCCACCACCACCTCGGCCCAGCGGCGCGCGGGCGCGGCGATGGCGTTCGGCTGCGCGTCGTCCGTCGCCGGGAGCGCGGCGGGCTCGTCCACCGTCCGCGCGATGAGCGCCACCGTGCCGCGGTCGGTGAACTTCACCGAGTTGGAGACCAGGTTCAGGAAGAGCCGCCGCAGCGGGCCCGCCGCGCCGTTCAGCGGCAGCGACTCGGGGGCGCGCAGCCGCACCTCCACGTCCTTGCCCATCGCCAGCGCCTCGCCCACGTCCTGCACGTCGCGCAGCACGGCGGCCAGGTCCACCCGCTCCATCGCCGGCGCCACGCTCTGGTCGCCTCGCGCCAGCGTCAGCAGGTCTTCCACCAGCCCCAGCATCGACCGCGTCTCGTCCAGCACCTCTTCCAGCGTCTCGCGCAGCTCCGGCTCGCTGCGGGGGCGGGCGAGCGCCACCTCGGCCGTGCCGCGGATCGCGGTGAGCGGGGTGCGCAGCTCGTGGCTGGCGTCGGCGGTGAAGCTGCGCAGCGCCTCCACCGCGCGCTCCAGGCGGCCCAGCATCCCGTTCACCGCCATCGACAGCTCGCGCAGCTCGGCCGGGTGCTCGGGCTCTTCCACCCGCCGCGACAGGTCGGTGATCCCGATCTGCCGGGTGGCCACCACCAGGCGGTTGAGCGGCATCAGCACCCGGTTGGCCACCGAGTAGCCCACCAGCGCCGCCGCCAGCGCGGTGACGGGGATCAGCAGCAGCGCGATCACCGCGAACGAGCGCACCGCCTTCTTCTCCACGTCGCCCGTGCGGGCCACGTAGATGTCCATCACCTCGCCGGTGGCCAGCCGCGTGCGCCGGCGCAGCGCCTCCACGTCGCCCGGGGCGGGGGGGAGCGGGTCTTCGCGCACGGCCACGCGCGGGATGTTGGGCGCGATCAGCTGCTCGGCCGCCAGCGCCGTCTGCCGCAGCGACTGGGTGCCGGCGCGGGCCAGCGTCTGCCGCATGATCAGGTAGGTGGCGCCCGCGAAGAAGAGGAGCGAGATCACCAGCACCGCCGTGTACCCCACCACGATCTCGCGCCGCAGCGAGGGCCGCCCCCCGCCGCCGTTGCCGCCGGACGACGGCGCCCCGTTTCCTCCCGCCATCGGCGACGGCGGCGGGTCGGCCGCCACCCAGGCGGCGCGGGTCGGCGTCTCGGGCGGGCTCGCCATCATTCGGCCACCTGCTCGGCCGGCGTGCGCTCGCCCGGGTTGCGCACCACGTAGCCCACCCCGCGCACGGTCTGGATCAGCTCGCGGTCGCGGTCCTGCAGCTTGTTGCGCAGCGAGTTCACGCACACGTCCACGATGTTGGTGCCGGGGTCGAAGCGGATCCCCCACACGTGCTCCATCAGCGTGGCGCGGCTCAGAGGCCGGTCGGCGTTGCGCATCAGGAACTCCAGCAGCGCGAACTCCTTGGGCGTGAGCTCCACCTGGCCCCCGTCGCGGCGCACGTCGCGGGTGGCGGGGTCCATCTCCAGGTCGCCCACCTTCAGCACCGGCGTGGCCGCGGCCGAGGCGGTGCGCCGCAGCAGCGCGCGCAAGCGGGCGGTGAGCTCCGAGAACTCGAAGGGCTTGGTCAGGTAGTCGTCGGCCCCGCTGTCCAGCCCGGCCACCTTGTCCTCGGTGCGGTCGCGCGCGGTCAGCAGCAGCACCGGCAGCGGCACCCCCGCCTGGCGCAGGTCGCGCACCAGCTCGAAGCCGCTGCGCCCGGGGATCATCACGTCCACCACGGCGGCGTCGAACCCCTGCTGGGTGGCGCGGTCGTAGGCGGTGTCGCCGTCGCCCGCCACGTCCACCACGTACCCCTCCTCGCGCAGCCCCTTCTGCAGGAAGCTGGCGATGCGCGGGTTGTCTTCGACGATCAGGATTCGCATGGCGGACTGAAAGAAACAGGTGCGTGAGGGCGTCAGTGCGTGAGTGCGCTGGTGTCCGGGCCGGGGCACCGGTGTCGATGGAGCAGGCGTCGGGTGCACCGCTGCATGGCCGGGCGAATGAATTCGCTGCAACAACCACGCGAAGTCCGCCTTCGCCGACTACCGGCTTCGGATCCGGCCGAGGCACCGGTGCGCGGAAGATGCCTCGCGGTTGGAGCCTCGCGCGGTTTGCGAGGCTTCTCGTGGTGGTTGCTGTGGCTTCAGCCGCCGGTGTGCCCCGGGACCGGTGCTCGGTCCCGGTATACCCGCGAAACGCCGGTTCGGACCGCCCGCGCGCGAGGATTAAGGGCGGCTAATCCACGTCTAACCGCCGGCTAATGGACTCTGCGAACGGGTTTGCAGCAGATTGGGTACGCAACGCCAGCAATCCCACTCACAAGGTCCGACAGACGGGATAGAACTGACGATGAACACGCAACTCCGCAAGCTCGTGATCCCCGGCGTACTGGCCGCCGGGCTGGGCGCCGGCGTCACGCTGGCCGACGTGATCAAGGACCCGGTGCCAGACGCCGGGGCGCAGCTGGCCACCAGCGCCAACCCCACCTCCGCGGTGGCGCCCGACCCCTCGGCCGCCAACCTCAGCTCGGCGTTCCGCGCCGCCAGCCGCGCGGCGCTCGGCGCGGTGGTGCAGGTGCGGGTGGAGACCGCCGCGCGCACCGTGTCGCAGGAGATTCCGCCCCAGCTCCGCGGCACGCCCTTCGAGGACATGTTCGGCGGCGGGCGGATGCGCGTTCCCGCGCAGCAGGGCTCGGGCTCCGGCTTCATCCTCTCGGCCGACGGCTACGTGGTGACCAACAACCACGTGGTGGACGACGCCAGCCGCGTGAAGGTGGTGCTGAGCGACAAGCGCGAGTACGACGCCCGCGTGGTGGGGCGCGACCCCAACACCGACATCGCGGTGGTGAAGATCGAGGCGCGCGGGCTCCCCACCGCGCGGCTGGGCGACAGCGACCAGCTGGAGACCGGCGACTGGGTGCTGGCGCTGGGCTACCCGCTGCAGCTGGGGCAGACCACCACCGCCGGCATCGTGAGCGCCAAGGGGCGCAGCATCGGCATCATGGAGCGCAGCGGCGCCAGCAACCCGCTGGAGCACTACATCCAGACCGACGCGGCCATCAACCCCGGCAACTCGGGCGGCCCGCTGGTCGACCTGCAGGGCCGCGTGGTGGGGGTGAACAGCGCCATCGCCAGCCCCACCGGCTACTACTCGGGGTACGGCTTCGCGGTGCCGATCAACGTGGCCAGGCGGGTGGCCGACGACCTGGTGCGCTATGGCGTGGTGCACCGGCCCATGATGGGCGTGGAGATCCGCGACGTGACCACCGCCGACGCCGAGGTGTTCAAGCTGCCGGCGCCCGACGGCGCGCTGGTGGCCAGCGAGCCGCGCGAGGGCGCCCGCGCCGCCGGGCTGCAGATGGGCGACGTGATCGTGGCCATCGACGGCCGCCCCGTGGCCAGCAGCGGCGACGTGATGGAGGCGGTGATGCGCAAGGCGCCGGGCGAGAACGTGAAGGTGGACTACATCCGCTACGGCGAGCGCCGCTCGGCCACCCTGCGCCTGGGCGAGATGGCCCGCCCCGTGGCGGACCGCGCGGGCGGCACCAGCGACGACGCGGCGAACGACGACGACGGCGCCGCCGACCGCGTGGGCTTCCGCGCGGAGCGGATGACCCCCGACATCGCCGCGCAGATCAAGTCCACCCGCTCCGACGGCGTGGTGGTGAGCGGGGTGGACCCGCAGGGGCCGGCGGCCGGGTACCTGGCGCCGGGGCTGGTGATCGAGCGCTTCAACGGCCGCGAGATCGGCACCGAGGCCGACCTGCGCCAGGCCGTGGCCGGCGTCCGCGCCGGGCAGGTGATCTCCCTCACCGTCCGCCGCCCCGACGGCACTCACGCGATCGTCAATTTCCGCGCGGGGAGCTGACGGAGGCTCGGCGGGCGGCGCGGCTCCCCACCGTCCGTCGCGCACGGCGGCAGGCCCGTCGCTGGAGAGTCGAACGGCGCGGGCCGGGAGCGATCCCGGCCCGCGCCGCGTTTCATCCCCAGCCAGGATGACCCGGCCTCTCGGCGGCGGTGCATCCCCCTTGCCGTATCAGATCATCCGTCCACGCGTCGCACCTTCGCGCGGCGGGTTGTGCAGGATGATGAAACGTTGCAGCGCGTTGCCACAAAACGTTGCGCTTTACATAGGCCGGCCCGCTGTCTCCAAATCATAAGTCGTTGTTGAATGGTTACTTGAGCGAAGTGGTGCGGGTGGCCTCGCGAATGCCTGATCCCAGGGCAGCACCGCGGCGCGATCCAGCGACCCGCCGCGCGCAGGGCAAACCACCTCCCTGAGGCCCGCCATGAGCACGATGATCGACGCTCCCGTCCGCGCCAGCTTCCTCGCGCACCGCACCGCCGCCACCGGCAACGTGGGCGACGACTTCGCCCGGGCGCTGCGGGCGGCCATGCGCGCCTACGTGATCGCGCAGGGCGGCACCCCGATGATGTACCAGGTGGGCGACCTGTCGGTGGAGCCGATCGGCCGCGGGCAGGTGCGGATGGACGGCGGGCTGGACTCGTGCATGGTGACGGCGCTCTTCCCCGGCGTGCGCATGCGCGCCTTCTCCAACTCGCCCGGGGGCTGGTTCACGCACACCCCCACCCCCGGCTACCGTCCCCAGGGCACCAGCGTGCTCTGCGGCGCGCGCGACAGCCGCGGCGCCAGGGCCGTCAAGAGCAGCCGCGTGGTGTACCCGGCGCTTCTGTGAGCCGGGGCGGGTGAAGCAAAGCGGAGTGCGGGCTGGGCCGGTTCCAGTCCGCACGCGTGTTTCCGGCGGTTGTGCGCGTGAACTTACAGCGTGCCGGCAGAGCCGAAGTGGAAGTCCGAATCAGAATCAGAATCTGAATCGGTATCGAGCTCGTCGTCCGAGTCATCCTGCAGTTCCACGTCATGCCACTCGCGCTCGTAGTGATGGCCGGACTCGATCCCGATTCTCGGTTGGTGCTCATCGCAATACGAACTCTCGGGAATAGCATCCCACGGGCACCCGTCGTGAATGCACCTGGACATGATCTCCTCCGGGTTATGGTTTGGGGACGGCCGGTGAAAACAGGGTGACCACGGCGAGGACCGCTCCCCAGACGATCGCGGCGAGGAGCAAGCGCTGCGAGGCGGCGAGCCGCGCCACCTTGTCCCCATTCACGGCCCTCCTGCTGCTCACCGCCTTCTGCCAGATCTTGATCCTGTCGTTCAGCAGCGTGACCGCCGTGTCCGGAATCCCGGTTCGCAGGCGGTGAAGGTCCTTCGCGAACTGGTGGATCTGCTCGCCCTGGGGAGGCCGGGCAAAATCCCGGACGGCGAGCGACGCGACGCTGTACGAGATCGCGGTGACGAGCAGGACGAGGGTAAGGATCGCGACGCCGTTCTGGACCGTGCTCATCCTTCCGTGCAGGTCCTTGATGAAATTCAGAACGAAACCGAGGAAGATTCCCGCCGTCGTAATCGTGCTCGAGGCCTTGGTCTCCATGTCCTTGAACGCGGCCACCACCCGGTTGTACTCGGCCTCGTACGCCGCGATCACTTCCTCGAGGGCGGTTTCGTAGTCTTCGCTGAGCCTGGGCACGTGTACTGACGGTCGTCTGGAGGGGTGGCCATCCCGAACGGACCCAAAATAAATCGTGCAGTTTGCCGCATCCAGAGAATCGTTCGACGCACCCGCTCGTTGACACGCGCGTTCGCTACGTCTACCTTCGCCCGCTCACCCACGATTGAATCACCGCAGCCACCGAGCGAGCCTCACGTGCTTCTGCTGGGAGCCCACGTGTCCACCGCGGGAGGGTGCCGCAACGCGCCGCCGCGCGCGGCCGACATCGGCGCCACCGCCATCCAGATCTTCACCAAGCAGCCCAACCGCTGGGCCGAGGTCACCGTCGGCGACGAGGAGTGCGACCTGTACCGCGGCGCCGTCCACACCCACGGCGTGGCCTACGCCACCGCGCACGACAGCTACCTGATCAACCTGGCCACCCCCGACCCCGTGCTGCGCGACCGCTCGCTGGCCGCCTTCCGGGGCGAGCTGCTGCGCGCCAACCGCCTGGGGCTGAACGCGCTGGTCACCCACCCCGGCAACGCCACCGACGGCGACATGGCCCGCGGCCTGTGGCAGAACGCGGAGCTGATCGAGCGGGCGATGGAGGAAGAGGGCGGCACGGTGGAGGTGCTGCTGGAGACCACCGCCGGCTCGGGCAAGGTCCTGGGGGCGACCTTCGAGCAGCTGCGGCAGATGCTGGACCGGATGAGCCCGGCGGTGCAGGGGCGCGTGGGGGTGTGCATCGACACCTGCCACGTCTACGCCGCGGGGTACGACCTGCGCGACGACTACGGGGGCGTGATCGCGCGCTTCGGCGACGTGATCGGGCTGGAGCGGCTGCGGCTGTTCCACCTGAACGACTCGATGACTCCCTTCGCCAGCAGGCGCGACCGCCACGCCGCCATCGGCGAGGGTTCGCTGGGCGACGAGCCCTTCCGCCGCATCATGACCGACCCGCGGCTGGCCCACGTTCCCAAGGTGATCGAGACCCCCAAGGAGCTCCCCGAAGACCCCAAGGACCAGGTCACCCTCGACCGCCGCAACCTGGACAAGCTCCGGGGATTTGCGTCAGCCGGGTAAGGGTGGCTGACCGGTGGCGAATGCCGGTGCGAGAGCCCGACGAGGTGCGTGACCAGCGGCCGGACTCGCAATCCGTCTCGCCGACCCGTAGGATGTCGTGCACGGCTGTATACAATCGCCGGAACACACATCTTGTCCACGGGGTACGCGCCGGACCATGAATCCGCCCGCACCAACCAGCCACCTTCGCCGCGCGGCCCTGCTGCTGGCGGCGCTGCTGCACCTGCTCGGCGTTGCCGCCGGGCCGGCGCTGCACGGCTGGCTGCGTGCGGACCCCCATCTCACCGGCGTGCGCGGCGACCGCCACGAGGTGCTGCAGGCCCCGCACGACGAGCTGGCCTGCGTCATCTGCCAGGCGGCCACGGGGAACGCGCTCCCCCCGGGCGACGCGTCGCCGGCGCTCACCACCCCGCGCTGGACGGCGCCCGCCGGCCGGCTCATCTCGCTGCACGCCGCGCCCGTACGCACGGGCCTCAACGCGCGCGCCCCTCCCGTCTCCATCGCCTGACTCCACACCCACCCGCGGCCGCGGTACGGGCCGATCGGGTGTGCCCCGCGACCACCATCCCGACCGCGATTCCGTCGAAGCCATCGATTGGAGTCGCCCGCGGATGGTCGATCACGGGGCGGGCGATGCATGCCGCTCCGGACTGGCCGGGGCGAGCGAACGAGACACCGTACCCAATCGAATCTGATGCGGACATCGATCTGCTCCGCCGCCGCGCTGGCGCTGCTTGCAGTCAGTGGCGCGGCCGCGCAGCAGGATACCACGCGCACCCAGGCCCAGCGCGACTCGGCCGCCGCGGCCGACAGCCTGGCCATCGTGCGCGAGCTGGAGGGGCAGGCCGGGCGCGACACCACGCCCACCGGCCGTTCCGCCGACACCGGCACGCCCGCCGGCCCGGCGCAGCGGCTCCTGCCGGACATCAGCGTGGTGGGCGACTTCGTGGGCGACCTGTCGCCCGAGGGGAGCACGCAGGAGGGCGGGCACCGCTTCGGCGTGCGCGAGATCGAGGTCGCGGCGCAGGCGGCCGTCGACCCCTACTTCCGCGGCGACGTGTTCCTGGGCTTCAGCGACGAGGAGGGCGTCTCCATCGAGCAGGCGTACCTGACCACCACGTCGCTGCCGTGGGGGCTGGAGGCGCGGCTGGGCCGCTTCCTGATGCCGTTCGGCAAGCTGAACACCACCCACCGGCACGACCTGCACACCATCGAGTACCCGTGGGTGATCCAGACCTTCTTCGGGGCCGAGGGGATCAAGGGCACCGGGTTGTACGCCAGCCGCGTGTTCTCGCCCTTCGGCTTCTACCAGGAGCTGCAGGTGACCGCGGTGGACGGCTTGGGCGAGCCGGTGGAAGGGCTCTCCACCGCCGAGCCGGTCAACAAGAAGCTGGGCGGGCTGGGCTACTCGGCCCGGCTGCGCAACTACGTCGACCTGTCGCAGGCCACCAACCTGGAGCTCAGCTTCAGCGCGCTCACCGGCAAGGTCGCGCACCCCGTCGACGTCCCCGAGACCGACGCGGTGAACGCCTTCGCCACCCGGCAGACCACGCTGGGCGCGGACCTCACCTTCCGCTGGCGCCCGCTGCAGCAGGGGCTCTACCGCTCGGCGATCGTGCAGGGCGAGGTGATGCACCAGCTCAACCAGGACCCCGGCGCCACCGTCCAGCTCCCCGACGGGACGACGGTCGCCTTCGAGGGGCCGCGGCGGAGCTTCACCGGCGCGTACGCCTTCGGGCGCTACCAGATCGGCCAGCGGACGTTCCTGGGCGCGCGCTTCGACTGGGTGCAGGACCCCACCACGGCCGGCGGCGACGCGCTGACGGCGGGGAGCGGGTACCTGGAGTTCTTCCCCAGCGAGTTCAGCAAGCTCAGCGCGGCGTACGAGCGGCTGAACCCGGCGTTCGGCGACGGGGTCGACCGCATCCTGCTGCAGGCCACCTTCGCCCTGGGGCCGCACAAGCCGCACCCGTTCTGAAGACCCGATACCCGCGTCCGGCCGGGCGTTCCGGCCGGACGATGAAGCGTTCTTTTCCGTAGACCGAGGATGGACCCGATGCGTGGAACGATGAGAACGACCGTCGCGCTGGCCGCCGGGGTGCTGGCGCTGACCGCCCCCGCCGCGGCGCAGCGGCAGCTGAAGGTGGTGACCAGCACCACCGACCTGGCCGACCTGGCCAGCGAGGTGTGCGGCAACCGCTGCCACGTGGTGCACATCAGCGAGGGGTACCAGGACCCGCACTTCGTGGAGGCCAAGCCCAGTTTCATCCTCCAGCTGCGCAACGCCGACGTGTTCGCGTTCGTGGGGCTGGACCTGGAGATCGGGTGGATGCCGCTGCTGGTGCAGGGCGCTCGGAACCCCAGGATCAACCAGGGCGGGAGCGGCTACCTGGACGTGAGCCAGGCGATCCGCGTGCTCGACCGGCCCAGCGGCACCGTGGACCGCAGCCAGGGCGACGTGCACCCGGCCGGCAACCCGCACTACTGGCTCGACCCCGAGAACGGGCGCCGCATCGCCCGGCTCTTCCGCGACCGCTTCAGCCAGCTGGCCCCGGCCGACGCGCCCACCTTCGCCCGCAACTACACCGCGTGGGAGGCGCGCCTGAACGCCGCCGAGCGCGCCTGGGCCGGGCAGATCGCGCAGATCCGCGGCAAGCCGGTGGTGGCCTGGCACACCAGCTGGCGCTACTTCGCGGAGTACAACGGGATGAACATCGTGGGCTTCATGGAGCCCAAGCCCGGCGTCCCGCCGTCACCGTCGCACCTGGCGGGGCTGATCGCCACGGTCCGCCGCACGGGGGCCAGGGTGATCGTGATGGAGCCGTACTACGACCGGCGCACCGCCGACTTCGTGGCGCAGCGCACCGGGATCAAGGTGCTGGTGCTTCCGCCTTCGGTGGGCGGCGTGCGCACCATCACCGACTACATCCAGCTGATGCAGTACGACGTGGGCCAGCTCGCCGCGGCGGTCCAATGAGCGCACTGGTGACCTTCGAGGGCGCGGCGCTGGGCTACGGGCGGCGCACCGTTCTCTCCGGCCTCACCTTCGGCGTGAACGAGGGTGACTTCCTGGGCCTGGTGGGGCCCAATGGGGCGGGGAAGACGACCGTCCTGCGCGCCATCCTGGGCACCCTGGCGCCGCTCGAGGGGACGGTGACGCGCGCCGAGGGGTTGCGCTTCGGCTACGTGCCGCAGCGCGACCAGGTGGACTACAACTTTCCGCTCAAGGTGCTGGACGTGGTGCTGATGGGGCGCTACGACCGCATCGGCCTGGGCCGCCGCCCGGGGAAGGACGACCGCGGCCGGGCGATGGCGGCGCTGGAGCACGTGGGCATCCCCGACCTGGCCGCCCGCCCGCTGCGCGACCTGTCGGGCGGACAGAAGCAGCGCGCGCTGATCGCCCGCGCCCTGGTGGGCGAGCCCAACATCCTGGTGCTCGACGAGCCGACGAACGGGATGGACCTGGTTTCGACTACCCAGATCCTGGGCCTCGTGCGCGAGTTGCACGAGCGCGACGGGATCACCGCCATCATGGTGAGCCACGCGCTGAACGAGGTGGCCAACTACGTGGAGCGGATCGCGCTGGTGGTGGGCGGCGGCTTCCGCATCGGCACCGTGGACGAGATCATGACCGAGCCGGTGCTCAGCGACATGTACGGCATCCCCGTGGAAGTCGACTCGTTCGAGGGGCACCGCATCGTGCTGGCGCGCCGCTTCGCCCCGGGGCAGGAGGCGCGCCGTGCTTGACGCCGTCCTCCTCTTCCGCGAGTCGCTCTACGGCGCGCTGGTGATCGCGCTGGCGTGCTCGGTGCTGGGCGTCTACGTGGTGCTCCGCCGCATCGTGTTCGTGGGCGCGGCGCTGGCGCAGCTCTCTTCGGCCGGGATCGCGCTGGCGCTCTTCCTGAGCGGGATGGGCGCGATGTCGGCGCTGGGGACGCACCCGGTGGCGATGGCGCTGGTGGTGACGCTGGCCGGCGCGCTCTTCTTCGGGATGGAAGGCGCCGGCCGCGGCCCCGTGCCACCCGACGCCACCATCGGCGTGACCTACGCCGTCGCCGCCGCAGCCGGGATCCTGCTGATCGCCAAGGCGGCCACGGGCGAGGCGCACGACATCTTCCTGCAGGGCAACATCCTGGGGATCACGCGCAAGGACACCTGGGTGCTGCTGGGGGTGTCCATCCCCGTGCTCCTGGTCCACCTGCTGTTCTACAAGGAGTTCCTCTTCGTCTCGTTCGACCGCGAGACCGCGCGGACGCTGGGCTACCGGGTGGGCGGCTGGAACCTGCTGCTGTACCTCACGCTGGGGCTGGTGATCGCCTTCGCCATGCAGTTCGCGGGGGTGATGCTGGTGTTCAACTTCCTGGTCCTTCCCGCGGTCACCGGGCTGCTGCTGGGGCGGGGAATGGGCGGCGTGTTCGCCTGGTCGGTGGTCTCCGCCCTGCTGGCCGCCGTGATCGGCTTCACCCTCTCCGTCCCCTACGACCTGCCGACGGGCCCGGCCATCATCGGGGTCTCGGGCGCCCTGGCCCTGCTCGCCTGGGGCATCCGCAAACTGGTGCGGTAGATCTTTCCACGCCTTGGGTTCGAGAGAAGAGAAGAGAAGAGCCCCGGTCCAGCATGTCTGGACCGGGGCTCGTCGGGTTCCACGTACCCGGCTGAAACTGCCGACGTCGTTCTGTACCGTCAGCTATCCTCCCCGGCCCGTGGGACCACGCGAAGGTAGCCTCGACGGGCATCCGCCAGCATTTCCATGGCTTCATCCTCGGTTTTCCCGTAGGAGATGCAGCCGGGAAGAGAAGGATCTTCCGCAATGAAGCATTCCGTTCCGTCATCGAGGCGGTGACGGATGACGAGGACCGAGTGCTCAACATGCGTTGTCATCGATTACCTTCCTCCTTGAGCTTCGTTCTCAGGAAATCGGCCACCCTGCACGCAAAAGGCGAAGGGATCAAGCTGCCGTCGTTTCGGATGGTCCATGCCGATCGCCACGTTTCATGATAATAGATCCAGTGGAATCCCTCCACCTTCATCGTGTATCCGACGCTCCGCAAGACCGCGTCCATGTCCAGCAGTTCCGCGCCGGGCGGTTCCTCCAGCTCCTTCAATCGTTCTTCCAGGGAAAGCATGCAATTCCTCTCCGGCACAGATGCAAGTCGCGCGGTTCGAAGCCACGCTCTGTACGTCAGGGCCGAATAGGATTATGCCTCGCTAGCGACATGTCAACTGTTTTCATTTTCCTGCTCATCTGAGACTCAAAGTGAGCGGAGTTTTCGCTCGAAAATATCCACTTTACAGCTCCGCCGGGATGTGCGGGGTGGCGAGGACCTTGTCGACGCGGTTGCCGTCCATGTCCATCACCTCGATGCGCCAGCCCTCGTGCTCCACGTGCTCGCCGGGGGTGGGGACGTGGCCCAGCAGCGTGAACACCAGCCCGCCCACGGTGCGGTACTCGCGCGGCTCGCCGCGGCGCTCGGGAAGGCCCAGCGCCTGGCGGAAGTCGCCGATCGCGTACGAGCCGTCCACCAGCAGCGAGCCGTCGTCGCGGCGCACCACGGGGGGCTGGGTGGTGCCGGTGGCGCTCAGGTCGCCCGCGATCTCCTGCAGCAGGTCGTTGAGCGTGACCAGCCCCTCGATGCCGCCGTACTCGTCCACCACCACGGCCAGGTGCACGCCGCTGTGGCGGAAGCGCTCCAGCAGGTGCAGCGCGCGCGTGCTGGCGGGGATGTACAGCGGGTCGCGCACGTGGTCTTCCAGCGCCACGCTGCCGCCTTCCAGCCGCGCGGCCCACAGGTCCTTCACGTCCACCATCCCGCGCACCGCGTCCAGGCCGCCGTCGCACAGCAGGTAGCGCGTGTAGCGGTGCTCCACCATCCGCCGCCAGTTCTGTTCCGGCGCGTCTTCCAGGTCCAGCCAGACGATGCGGTGGCGCGGCGTCATCACCCCGCCGGCGCGCTGGTCGCCCAGCCAGAACACGCGCTCCACCAGCTCCTGTTCCTCTTCCTGGAACACGCCGGCCTGCGTGGCCTGCTCCATCATCACCGCGATCTCGGCCTCGCTCACCGGCGGCTCGCTCCCCTTGCGCACGCGCAGCACCCTCAGCAGCAGCTCGGTGCTCACGGTGAGCATCTTCACCGCCGGCGCGGCCAGGACCGACACCACGTTCATCGGCCCGCTCACCCTGGACGCGATGCGCTCGGGCGCGTTCAGGCCGATGCGCTTGGGCACCAGCTCGCCGATCACCAGCGACAGGTAGGTGATCAGCAGCACCACCGCGCCCAGCGCCAGGGTAGGCGCGTATGGACGCAGCGCGGTGGAGCGGGCGATCAGCGGCGCCAGCTCCTCGGCGATGGTGGCGCCGCCGAACGCGCCGGCCAGCGTGCCGATCAGCGTGATCCCGATCTGCACCGTGGAGAGGAAGCGCGTGGGCTCGTCGGAGAGCGCCAGCGCCCGCCGCGCGCCCGCGTCGCCCGCGTCGGCGCGCTCCTGCAGCCGCGTGCGCCGCGACGAGACCACCGCGATCTCGCTCATGGCGAACACGCCGTTCAACACGATCAGCACCACGATCAGCGCGATCTCGACCCCGATTCCGGACATCGGCCCTTGCTTCGTGCGGGAAACTCGGTGCGGCCAGGTTCTTTCCGAATCTAACCGATGGGGCGGTCGGATGGAGCGGTCCCAGCCCCACTCGGGATGGAACAGGCGGCGGGCGGGCGGTTCTGGAAAGGGCGGCAGGGGGCTAGATTGGATCGAGGCCGCATCCCGCCGTCCTTTCCGAAACCCGGGCCCGGCGCGGTGCGTACCAACGCCCCGGACGGCGGCGCAGTCGCGAACCCCGTCCGCGAACCCGATCCCCATTGGTCGTGAACAAGCTCATCGGCGCGGCCGGCCTGGCGCTTCTCGCGCTGTTCATGCTGGCCGGCTTCTTCAACTCCAGCGTGTCGCTTTCGTCCCCGGCGGCGCTGGCGGCGCTCGCGATCAGCGCGGGCCTTCCGGCGGCGGGGGCGGCGCTGCTGGCGCGCGGGCACTTCGCCGACCAGTCGCGGCTGGCGGGCCGCAAGGCCGAGCTGCGCCGCAACACCATCGACGCCGAGATCCTGCGGCTGGCGGGGACGCACCAAGGCCGGCTGACGGCGGTCGAAGTCGCCACCGCGCTGTCGATGCGTCCCGAGGACGCGGCCGAGGCGCTCGGGCAGCTCGGCATCCGCGGCCAGGCCGACGTGGGGGTAACGGACGACGGCGTGCTGGTCTATACCTTCTACGACATTCGCCATCTGGCCGGGAAGGCTTCGGCGAAGGGGGTGCTCGATGCCTGAGCCGTCGGCGCTGTACCCGTGCCCGGTGTGCCTGGGCGTGATGATGGACCGGGTGCGGCTCGGCGAGGGCGCCGAGGCGCTGGAGATCGACCACTGCACCCGCTGCGGCGGCGTGTGGTTCGACGCGGGCGAGGTGGAGCGGCTGCGCACGTTCCCGTCCGCCGAGCTGTGGGAACGCATCGGACGCCAGCAGGAGGAGTACCGGCCGCCCTGCCACCTGTGCCACACGCCGCTGAGCCGCCACGCCGACCGTTGCCAGGCGTGCGGCTGGAAGAACCTGATCGACTGCCCCGTCTGCGACCAGGTGATGGATCGCAAGGACATGGTGCTGGTCACCCTGGACGTGTGCCGAAACTGCAAGGGCGTGTGGTTCGACCACTTCGAGCTCGACATCCTGTGGGAGACGGCGGCGTTCGCGGCGGCATCCAACGGGCCCGGGCCGCGCGGCGCGGGGGCGAACGCCGCGAGCGTGGCGGGCGATGCAGCGCTGGACGTGATGTTCTACGCGCCGGACGTGGCGGGGCAGGCCATCGCGGGGGCGGCGCACGCGGCCAGCCACATCCCCGACCTGGTGGGCGCCGCGCCCGAGACAGCCGTGCACCTGGCGAGCGCCGCGGGCGAGGCGGCCGGCAGCGTCTTCGACATCATCGCCGGCGTCCTCGACGCGCTGTTCGAAATGGTCGACTGGTAGGCCGCGCCGCATCCCCGAAATCTCCCGAAAACGCCGAAACCCGGCGCCGAGCCACGGCGTCGGTTTTCTTTCGTTGTCCGGGATCATCCACAGCCGTGCCAAGCCGAAGGCCAAGCTCGCGAGCAGGGCCGCGGTGGCGGTCGCGACTCCGATCCGCGTCCGCCGCCGGTGGATGTTCCTCCGCACCTCATGCTGCCGGGTAAGGATCAAATACGGAAATACAGTTGTTGCATCTATACTGCAAAGGGCGTGACGCCTTTAGCTTTAGCAGAGCCGGGAGAGTCACTGATTTCCGGATTCGGGATGAGTCAAGTCATCAGCCGGATTTCGTATCATACCGATCCGCAACTACAGTGATTGGATCCTGATACCGCTGAAAGGTCTCACGGAGGAACGGAGGGACGGAAACTGCAATGAAGTTTCCGTCCCTCCGTCCTTCCGTGAGACC
>Ga0207706_10003349_pt1 | contig 15330 bp, 9 predicted proteins | sample KBSC53metaG_FD_184318 | JGI IMG/M metagenome (GOLD analysis project Ga0207706, IMG submission 184318) | Corn rhizosphere microbial communities from Kellogg Biological Station, Michigan, USA - KBS C5-3 metaG (SPAdes) (version 2) | ecosystem: Host-associated > Plants > Roots > Rhizosphere > Soil ... | reverse complement strand
CTGGCCAGTGGTTCGCTCCAATCAATCTCCCCGGCCTGCAGTACCGACAGCCGTCTGCCTCGGCGCTGGATTACAACATCCAACCGTTGTTGCCGTACATGATCTCCAGACACGGCGCGCCTATGGCGGTCGCCGATGTGAACGGCGACGGGCTCCAGGATGTATTCATCGGTGGCGGGAATGCTGTCGCGGGCAAGCTGTTCATCCAGCATAAGGACGGCAGCTTCGTAGAGTCAACGCAGGGACAGCCGTGGGAAGCTGACAAGAATTACGACGACTGGGGCGCCACGTTCTTCGATGCGAACGGTGACGGTCGCCCGGACCTGTACGTCGCAAGCGGCAGCTATCGTGTCGCTCCGACCTCGCCCTTGCTCCAGGACCGGCTCTACTTAAATCAGGGCGGCGGGAAGTTCGTGCGCGATGTTGGCGCCTTGCCCACGATGCTGACCAGCACCGCCGTGGTGCGCGCTGGCGATTTCAACGGCGACGGCCGCCCCGATCTCTTCGTAGGTGGACGCCTGTCGCCGATGAAGTACCCCTACCCAACCAGGAGCTACATCCTGCGCAACGATGGCGATCGTTTCACCGATGTGACAAGCGAGGTCGCGCCGGAGCTAGTGAATCCAGGCGGGATGATCACCGACGCACAGTGGGTCGACTTCGACGGTGATGGCCGGCTCGATCTGGTAACCGTGGGCGAGTGGATGCCGATTCAGTTCTTCAGGAACGATGGCAAGCGGCTGCGGAATGTCACCGCCGAGACGAAGCTGCCACCGCTCCGCGGCTGGTGGTACAGTCTCGCCGTCGGGGATTTCGACAAGGATGGCCGCCCGGATCTGGTCGCCGGCAACCTCGGCCTGAACTACACCTACACAACGTCGACGGACAGCGTGTTCGGCATCTATGCGAGCAACTTCTCAGGTGGTCGGACCACGGACATAGTGCTCACGCAAAAGCTGAATGGAAAGGAGTATCCGATTGCAGGGATGTCACCGCTCGGCCGCGACATCTACACGCTGGGCATCAGATACGCGACGTACGGATCCTTCGCCAGCGTGAACATGGGCGAGGCGTTCGGGGAGGCCCAACTAAAGCTCGCGCTGCATTACACGGCCGACAGCTTCGCCAGCGTTTATCTGCACAACGATGGGGAAGGGAAGTTCATGTCCCATGTCCTTCCCACCCCGGCGCAAATTTCGCCGATCAGGGCAATTGTCGCCGAAGATGTCGACGGCGATGGCAATCTGGATCTCATTCTGGCCGGCAACCTTTATGATGCGGAGGCGAACACGCCGCGGGCGGACGCCGGCAACGGACTGTGGTTGAAGGGGGATGGCAAGGGTCGATTTGCGGCGGTCTCGCCGACGGAGAGTGGCTTTCTGGCGCCTCGCGACGCAGCGGGGCTGACGCTGATCAACACAGCCCATGGTAGAGCGCTGCTGATTAGTAACGTCGCTGACTCCCTGCAGGTTTTCGCGATCGGAAAGCACTGAGACGCCCGGCGTCGCAGAAAAAAAAGGGACGGCTTGCGCCGTCCCTTTTTCCTGCACGCGTTGGCGGTTACCAGCCCGGGTTCTGCTGGAGTTTTAGTTCACTGCCAACCTTGCTCAAGTCTATCTGTTCCTGTGGGATTGCATAGAAACGATGACGGTCTGCAAACGCTTCTGCGGACGTCTTGTATGTCCGTCGAGTGTCTTCCCTGCCGCCGTTGCTGCCGTATGGCGCGGCTCCGACACCCGTGATGTATCCATTGATGACATCCTTCGCGATTCCCCAGCGGCGCAAATCGAACAGGCGCTGACCTTCCATTGCCAGCTCTAGGCGACGCTCAAAGCGCACGGCGTTGCGGGCGAAAGCCGCGTTGGGGAAGGCAGGGTAAGGCTGCACATTGTATACGGCCCAGGTGATTCTGGGATCGTTGGGCGCAATCGCCATATCAGCGCGAGTGTTGCCCGGTCCCTGTGCCGTAACCGCCGCACGAGCCCTGATCTGATTCACCAGCGCCAGCGCCCCAGCGAGGTTACCCTGCTCTACATCCGCCTCTGCCAGCATCAGCAGGAGATCGGCGTAGCGGTAGATGTGCATGTTGATGGAGCTTTGCTGCTGCGGCTGCCAGCCGACAGTTGCTTCCTGACCGGCGCCTTTTTCATGAATGATCTTCTTCGGCATGTACGGTCCGCCGTTCGCCTGGTCGCGGACCCAGGTGATGCTGTAGTTGCCCCAATCCTTGAACGGAACTCCGTCACGACCGACGGTCCAGTCCAGTCGCGGATCTACGGGAGTCACGTTGCCGGCAACGAACGCCGCGTTATCCGAGTTCCAGGTGGAGGGGGATACAACAGCCGTGGGCAGGCCGCCCGAGGTCTTGAAGAAATTCACAAGGTTCTGCGACGGCGGATCGAAGCCGCAGCACTGGAAGTGACTGGGCGCATACGGGAAGTTCAGCCGCTCGCCGTAGTTGGAATTCGCGGCGTTTGGTTCACCGTCCTGTGACGACGCCTGGTAAGCGAAGATCGTCTCTGGGCCATTCTGCGCATCGGCATAAGCCGACCAGACGCGATCGAAGCTCGTCTCCAGTTTGTACACGTTGCTATTCACGACTTCCGTGAACGTGGTAATCGCGTTCGCGTACTGATGGTCGTACATCTGCACACGACCCTTGTACGCCTTCGCCGCCCATGATGTCGCTCTTCCCTTCTGGCCGTTGCGAGGCGTTGTCGGTAGCAACTTTATCGCTGAATCGAGATCCTTCAGCAGATCGGCCACCACTGCCGTGGTGTCCTCGTTCGCTTTGCGGAAGTCAGTATCTTCTTCGCGGTAGTAGGGAATGTTCCCCCACATGCGATATGCTTCGAAGTGGTAGTGCGCGCGCAGGAATATCGCCTCACCTTCGATGCCGTGCTGATCGACCACCGAGATCTCGGTGGGCGATGACGCCACAACCTGTTTCAGCAGGCGTAGCGTGGCGTTCGAGCGAACGACTCCCTCATAAACCTGCGTCCACTTCGTGTTGAGGTAGGTACCAGCTTCCGACGTTCCCCAGTGGTAGCCCTCGATGTCGTTGATCGGTGGCTGGTCGAGGGCGTCAGACCCCTTGTAGGAGTCGTCGCTGGCTACGCTGGCGAATACCCAATTGCTGACTGCGCATCCCCAATCGGAACTCGTCGCGTTGGTGCAATCAAGCGCACGATAAGCGGCGAGGAGGCTTCCCTCTACGCCTGCTTTATTCGCGAGTGTTGACCCATTGAGCGTTCCCTGTGGCGCTGCTGCGTTTTCCAGGAAGTCACCGCATCCATAAAGCGCCGCCGCCCCAAGGATCACTAACGCCGAACCTCGGATCAGTGAGTTTTTTGAAGTGATTTTCATCGTCTGCATTTCCTTGTGTAAGCGAGCGTTAGAAAGAAGTAGTGATGCCGATACTGAACACCCTGTTCGCGGGATACGATCCGCGGTCTACACCCATATACTGATCGCGAATATCACCCGCTGCGCCCGTTTGATTGGACGGCGGAATAGCCGGATCCAGGCCAGGATAACCAGTGTTTGTCCAGAGGTTGTCGGCCATCAAGTACACGTGGGCACCCGGGAGATAGCGTGAGGCGGATGGGAGAGTGTACCCGATTTCAACATTGCGAAGGCGAGTGTAAGAGCCGCTCTGGACATAGAAGCTGCTGGGAGCGCTGCTGTAAATGTCATTGATGTCCAGCCGCGGGTACTTCGGATTCAGGTTAGACGGTGTCCAGGAGTTCTGCAACAGGTCCTTGCGGACGTTGGTCTGGAACTCACGGAATACGTACCACTCCCTCTGATTCTCGAAGATCTTGTTGCCATAGGTGCCGAAGATTGTCGCGCTCGCGTCCCAGTTGCCGCGATGTGCGCCAATATCGATTCCCATTGTGAAGTTCGGATGCGGACTGCCAATGACAGTGCGGTCCTGGTTGTCGACGACGCCGTCTCCGTTTACGTCCCTGAACTTGATACGGCCCATCGCCGCGCCGTCCTGGCAGGGTGTGCCACTGCCACCGTCCGCAACCGTGCCGCAGTTGCCGGCCGCCAGGTGCGCGGTCGCATCAGCTGCGTCCCGGAAGTAACCATCCTGGACGAGTCCGTAGAACGATCCGATCGGATGGCCAACCTGGTTGATCACGATCTGGTGGAACCGTGTGATGTCAGGTCCGAAGAAGTAATCCTGCACGCCGTCGATCGAAACGATCTTGTTCTTATAGTGACTGCCGTTGAACGCGATGTTCCACCACGATGCCGTGTGTCCAATGGAGAAGTCGTAGCCTTTGTTCTCCATCTTTCCGATGTTGACGATCGGTGGGTCGGCAATACCTGCGGTCGCCGGCGTTCTCGGGTCGAACAGCAGGTTGTTCGTGCGACGCGTGTAGATGTCGAACACGAGGTTGATGTTCCCGTTGAACAACACAGCATCGGCGCCGAAGTTGCTCGAACGGTTCTCTTCCCATTTCAGATCCGGATTTCCCTGCGCCGCCTGTCGGAAGCCGGCGAGAATGCTCTGGTTGGATCCGTTGATGTCGTAGAATGTATCGCCGCGGTCGCCACCGTAGGTTGACACGACGCGACCAGATGGAATGTTCTGGTTGCCGGTGACGCCCCAACCATAACGGAGCATCAGGTCAGGAACGTACTTGTTGCCGGACAGGAACCCCTCATTGCTGATGTGCCAGCCGAGCCCAAACGCGGGGAAAGTTCCCCACCGGTGGCCGGGGGCGAGGTTCGAGGAGCCGTCGCGGCGCAGCGTGAAGCTGGCAACGTACTTGTCGGCAAAGTTGTACCCGATCTTGCCGAAGAGCGACAGCAGGGCATTCTTGCCGCCGGTGCTGAAGACGTTCTTGGTGCTCGGATCGCCCAACGCGTCCTGGATGTATCTGGAATCTAAGTTCGAATTGAGAAGCGAGGCCATCCCGCCCTGTACGTAGCGGTTCTGGCCGCCGACCGCTTCCTGCCCCAACAGAAGGTCAAAGGCATGTCGGTCAAACCCCTTCAGATATCTGACCGTGTTGGACCAGGTCCAGTTGTACTGCTGGTAGTCCCACTCGGAAATCGAGTTGGTGAAGTTCGCTTCGTTGTTCTGCGGGGTTATGTCAGTGAAGCCTGATTGGGAGTTCTGCCGCAGGTCGAAGCCGAGATTTGTTTTGAACGTAAACGACGGGAAGAAGTCGTAGCTCGCATAGGCATTGCCAAACACCGAGTTGTACTTGGTGATGTTGTCTTTCTGGGCTGCCGCCAGCTGAAGCGGGTTTGTATTGTTGACACCCGGGACGCCGCGACCGCCGGCGTAATTGCCCGCCACGTCGAAGACTGAAATCACCGGCTGTGTCATGATGTCTTTGCCGAGGACTCCGCCTTCGCCGTTGGTGTCATCGAAGGTTCCGGTGCCACCGTATTGACGGCCGAGGGAGAGCGATGCGTTCTCACCGAAACTCAGCTTGCCGCGGTTGAAGGACGTGTTGGCGCGGAGGCTTCCTTTCCGGTAGTCCGTGTAGGCTGCCGTTCCCTTCTGATCGAAGAAGTTGCCGGACACGGTATACGCATTCGCATCGCTGCCGCCGCTGACGTCGACGTTCATATCCAGCACGGGAGCAGAGCCCCAGACGGCATCCCACCAGTTCGTGCCAGCGCTGCCCGGCATGATCAGGCTATTCGGGTACGAGTACTGATTGAGATCGACCTGTGTCACGCGACCAAACGCGTCTTTGGCAAGAACGGTATTAGGCGCAGCATAGGTGTAGAGCGGGACCGACGGATTGTTCGGATCGCCCCAGATCGCCTGGAGCGAAGACGGCATCGGAACGCCCGCATTGTCATAGCTCGCCTTCAGGACTCTGAAGTAATCGAGGCTGTTCGTAATCACGATGTCGTCAAGATTGGCTACTGGCGATTGGACACCGGTTCTCACACGCAAGGTCGTCCTTGGCGGGCCGCCGATCCCTTTCTTCGTCGTCTCGATCAGGACCACGCCGTTGCCTGCACGCGCGCCGTAAATCGAGGCTGCGGACGCATCCTTCAGTACCTGAATCGAGGTGATATCGTTCGGGTTCAGAAAGTTGAGATAGGAATCAGAGACGGCCGTGCCGTCGATGATGTAAAGGGGATCGTTGTTCTGGAACGAGCTGATCCCGCGGATTCGCACTGTGTTGCGGGCTCCGGGCGATCCGTTAGTTGAGACCGTCACACCGGGCACATTGGCGTCGAGCGCTTTGAGCACGCTCGCCTGAGTCTGCTTGGTCGCATTCTCCACGTTGACGCTCGACACTGCCCCCGTGATGTCACCGCGCCGCTGCTCGGTGTAAGCCGTGACGACCACCTGCTCCAGGTAGGCCACCTGTGCCATGGTGATGTCGACCGTCGAGCGGCCGCCTACCGTCGTCTGCACTGGACGCTGGCCGACGAGCGAGAACGTCAGCACTCCGTCGGCGGGGGCGGTAATGCGATACCTGCCGCCCGCGTCCGTAATCGTGCGCGCGTCCGATCCCTGCACGCGCACTGTGACGCCCGGCAACGGCGTCCCGCCCGTGGATGTCACGGTGCCGGAAACCGCTGTGTTCTGGGCGAAGGCTGTTCCGCTCAACAGCAGCATGAACAGCACGCTCAGTCCAGCCGCGCACCACCGGTGCAGGCGTCCGGTCCGGACTGAATCACTGCCTGACAGCTTCTTCTCCATTTTGCTCCTCCTAGTTGCGTAACTCAATTTTCGGGATCCTCCGGTCTACGCATCGACTTCAGGCCCTTCATCTCGATCAGCTGGCGGTAGGTGATCAGGCGAACGTTGCGAGCCTTCAGTACTTCCTGGAACCGCTGTGACGTGAGAGCGTCGAGCTCTCCCTGGCGGTTCTTGCTCATGTCGGCGAGTGGACCGGAAGTGTTCATGTCCTGGAGCGCGCCGAGCTCGGCATTGTCGATTCCAACGTGAGTGATGAAAAGATTGACCTTCGGCTGAAGGCGATTCACCATCACCACGAGGCTGTCCGTCTTGTTGACCGGCGCGGCAGAATACTGCGAATCCTGCCTCGCCTCGCCGAAGTAGCCCGACATTCCCAGCCCATACTCCTTCGCCAGCTTCTCCGCCACGGCGAGGAATTCCGGGTACTTCGTCACCGTTCCCATGTGGTAATCGACGTAGTCGATCTTGAGCCCGGAATGAACCGCGCGCTCGATCTGCGCCCGTAGCTCCTTCTCGACTTCCTTCACATCGGCTTTGTGCTTCGGCAGGTCGGCCGACGATGCGAAGAAGTATCCGTCCGTGTCGACCAACGTCGGCACAGCGCTCCGACCAAGGACGGGTCCCCACCGGTAATTCTTCCACTCCGAGTTCAGAGTGAGATGAATCCCGACGGAGGTGTTCGGGTGCCGCTTCAGCATCTCCACCGTCTCCTGATACCAGGGGGTGGGGAACATGACCGAGACTGATACGGGAAGCCCGCTTTCGATCAGTTTCTCGAGTGCAGTGTTCACGCTGTGACTCATTCCGGCGTCATCGCTCCGGATAATGAGGTACGTCGCGTCGGGAGTAGAGGGATCTCTCGACGATGTGCCCTGCCCGATAGCGCGCGTCGGGGAGGCGAGCGCAAGCAAACTACATGACAGCAGGGTGAACCAATCGGACAGCCGCGTACAGCCCTCCCTTACAGGAAGTCAGGTGAGTGTGCTATTCCACGCTGGGCGATCCTGAGCCAGATACTGTAGAGTTGGCCCGAACGACCCTTATTACGGCCCGAGATTTAAGTTGTCAAGTACGATTTTTATTTGGAGCGACTAGATGCTACTTCGCCGCGGTGAGCGCCGCCAGATGCTCGCCCGAATCCAAAACCTCCTTCTGTTGGTGGTGCTGCCGGCTTTCACTCATCCGCGAGCCGAGCGAATCACTCGGGAAATCCGGGCCGACGACATCTCAGCAGCGCCCCCGATGCGCGTCGTGGGCTACCTCGCCTCGTGGGGAGTTCGCAGCAAAGGAACAGCGATCGCCAATCTTCCCGCGAAACATCTAACGCACATTTTCTATGCGTTCGGCGAGGTCGCCGCCGACGGATCGGTGACGCTCGCCGACCGGTGCACCGACGTCGGGGCGTGCGCGAAAGGCGAGCCTCTTCCAGCGAAAGCTCGCGGTAACTTCGGCCAGCTGCTCCAGCTGAAGAAGCGCTTTCCCCATCTCAAGCTCGCAATCTCGATCGGAGGCTGGGGCGGCTCGGCGAGATTCTCCGATGCGGCGCTCACGGAAGCATCCAGAAAAAAGTTCGCTTCGTCGGCAATCGATCTTTATATCCGCCGCTGGCCAGGCCTGTTCGACGGCATAGACATCGATTGGGAATTTCCCGTGCGTGGCGGTCTGAAGGGCAACGTCGAGCGGCCGGAGGACAAGGAGAATTTCACGCTGCTCCTCGCCGAGCTCAGGCATCAGCTCGACGGCGAGGGGACGCGCGATCGCAAGCACTACGAGCTGACGATTGCCGCGTCGGCGCGACCCTCGGAAATTGCGAACCTCCAGATCGCGAAGATTACACCGCTCCTCGATTTCATCGGCGTCATGACGTACGACTACCATACCGGCGGGTCAATCGCCCATTTCAATGCGCCGCTGTACCCGGCGACGGATGATCCGACTCCCGAGCTGACCGTGGATGCCAGCATTCGCGCCTTCAGAGCAGGCGGGGTCACGCCGGACAAACTGCTCATTGGCGTCCCGTTCTTCGCGAAAGCATACGGCGGCGTCGCGGATATCAATGGTGGACTTCTGCAGCCATCCACCGGCGCGGCTAAAGACTGGCGTGAGTCCGACGGCGATTGGCGGCGCTTGTCCGCCACGCGCCTGCGCGATCGACGCTACGTCAGACATTGGGAGCCAAAGGCGCAGGTGCCATGGCTGTACGATGCTGCCAACGGAACGTGGATCACTTACGACGATCCCGAATCGGTGCGCGCCAAGGCGAATTACGTCCACGAGCAATCACTCGGTGGAATGATCATCTGGGAGCTGGGCGGCGACGACGGCCGGCTGATGAGCGCGATCTCGGGCGGCGGATGATGGCAACCCGCGCCGCGGCAATGACAATTCGCAGATGCACTACCTCGGATGCGCCGATGCTCGCCGCACTGGGCGCCCGGCTGTTCGCGGAATCCTACGGGCCAACGCATCCGGAGCCCGAGCTGAGCCGATATCTGGCGCGATCTTTTGCCGTTCGGGATGTGGCATCAGCGCTCGCGGATCCGGGAGTCACGATGGTCGTCGCCGAGGATGCCGAGGCCGGCCCAATCGGTTACGCCTTTCTGCGCGCGAGCCCTGAGCCGCCGGCCGGCGTGGTTGGTGCGCGCGCATTCGAGATCGTGCGCTTTTACGTCGACGGCGGCTACCAGGGGCGGGGAATTGGAGCTGCACTAATGAATGAGTGCTTCCATGACGCTGCTTCGCGCGGTGCCGATGTCGTTTGGCTGCAAGTATGGAAGGAAGCGCCGTGGGCGGTGGGATTCTATTCGCGTTGTGGCTTCACCGTGGTCGGGTCAGCGCCGTTCTACTTCGGCGAACAGATCGGCGACGACCACATCATGGCGCGTCCCGTTTAGATCGCCTAAAACAAACGGTAACGCCTCCGGAAGCGGTGCGATGTTACGTATTTCCTGCGTGACTGGCGATCAGAGAAAACAGTCTCTTGGGGGTGAGCCTTACAATTCAACTTCGCATCTGGCGTCGCGCCTTTCCGATAGCCTGGGAGCAGACGCAACTCGCTCATCCTGCGAAGCTCGTCGTGAGCGCCGCCATCCCGACGGTCAACGTTCTCTGGAAAGGTCACGGAATCCTGCGCGCCCAGCATCCGGCGCTTCGGTTTGCTGTCGTTGCAGTCGCGACATATGGCCTGATCTCGGTGTTCGAGTTTCTGTGGCTGCTTACAACCGGCCCGCGCTTTACCGGCTTCGAATCCCCCACGGCCGAGAAGACTTCCGCTACGCCCGATCAGATCGACGCGCTCGCAATCGAGCTGAGCACGCTGCCACAATCCGAGCTCCGTGATGAGACTCTGGAGCTCGCCAGAGAGATGAAAAGCTTCGAGGCGGGAAGCGATCGCGAATTCGTGAATACGCTGGCAGGAGTTCAGGCTGCGACCGCCAGCGAATCAGAGCACGATGAGGCGCTGGACAAGCAGAGTGCTCATCTCATGGAGCACAACCTCAATACCTGGCGCGTATATCGGGATCGGTTTTACAGACCGGCTCGCACCTTTCGTGACGAGCTGCGGAAGCGACTCGGCATCCGAAACGCCAACAGTGAGCCGTGGATTCCAGCGCTCGACCGGGCCTTGCTCGTCGGCGCAAAACCGATCGCGCAGGCGGCTGATTATCTCGCCGGCCTAGCTCGCCGACTTAAGTAGGTCTTCCTCGGGCTCGATCAGCTCGGGCTTGGCAGACTCGTCGAGCTCGACCTGAATCTGCGACAAAGCGTCGGGTGAGATGCTGTGCGTCGCCGAGAGGTTGAACTTGCGGCGCAGATACTCCTCGAAGCTTATCCACTCGCCCTCGTACTCGACCGATCGCGTCCACGCGCACAGCGTCACCAGGTTGCGGTAGTGCTCGGCGCCGCGGGCGATCACCAGCAACGCGATAAGCATCAGTGCCAGCGCTCCAGCCAATCCAAGCGAGACCATGTCTCCGTTGCGCAGCTCAGTGACGAGCGTGCGTTGCCGCGCGCGGAGGATACTCGCTTCTTCGCTGGTCATCGACTGCAGTCCGGAGCGAATCGCCGTCATCAGGCTGTCGCTGTGCGAGGTACGCACGACGCTGGCCGCCGCCTCTCGCTTGCCTGCGCGCGCCAGCTGGATGGTCGAGTCGAACTCGATGAACTTCGCGCGCGTTTGCGATTCGATGATCAGAAGCCGGCGCAGCTGCGCAGAGTTGTCAGCTACAAGCGTCCGCAGGTTGCCGACGCGAAAACGAACGTCGTTCTTTGCGATCCCATAGGTGCGGATGTAGTCGGGGTTTCCGCTCAGGATGAACCCCCGCTGATCGGACTCCGCTTCGCTCATGCGCGCTTCGACGGTTACGAGCTCGCGCTCGACCTCGAGCGTGTGGCTGACCCACTCAAAGGATTCGACCGCCGCTGTTCCGCCCTTCCACTCGAGGAGCAGTAATGCGCACATGACCAGCGCGATCGACGCAAGTCCGAAGGAAAGGAGGATGGGCCTGCTATGTGGAATCTTCATCGGAACCTGGCGTTGTCGCGGGCAATTTCTCCTAGTTAAGACGATTGAGAACTGAGGCAGGTATCCGTACAAACCCTTCATTGGCAGCCGTTGCTGGCGCTGGTGTGCGGGTAACGGAATGCGGTATTTTCCCGCAGTGCCAACACCGGCTCCCCCGCGAAAAGAAGACATTCCCCTCCACGAGGACGTCCGCTGGCTGGCGGGTGCTCTCGGCCGGGTCATTAGACGCCTCGAAGGCGAACAGGCGTTTCAGATCGTCGAGCAGCTTCGTGTAGCCACGCGCGCTCGCCGGCGGGGTGACGAGGAAGCCGCCAGTCTCGACCAGCTTCTGCGCGAGATCGACCACTTCTCAATCGAGCATTGCGCCGTCGCGGCGCGCGCGTTCACGCTTTTCTTTCTCCTGATCAATACGGCGGAGCAGACGCACCGCGTCAGACGCAAGAACGCGTATCTGGGCGGGGCGGCCGGCGAGTCACAGCCGGCATCGGCGCGCTGGACGATGCGCCAGCTGCGCTACCTCGGAGCAACCACCGAGGACATCGAGCGGGCAATGCTCAAGCTCGATATCCGGCCGGTCCTGACCGCGCACCCCACCGAGTCGACGCGCCGCACCCTGCTCGGTCTCCAGGCACGCGTGGCCACCGGACTTCTTGCGCGCGAGACGGCGCCAAGCGACGAGACGAGACTGATCGAGCAGGCGCTCGAGGGCGAGGTCGAGCTGCTCTGGCTGACGATCGAAGTGCGGCAGGACCGTCTGAGTGTACTCGACGAAGTAAGCACCGCGCTCTGGTACCTCGAGACGCGGTTGCTCGACGCCGGCCGCTACATGCACACCACACTGACCCTCGCGTTCGAGGAAGAGTTCTCGCGGTCGGCGGACAAGTTCCGACTCGCCGTCCCATTGCGTTTTGGCACCTGGGTGGGCGGCGATCGCGATGGCAATCCTTATGTGACACCCGAAGTCACAATCGCCACGGCCCGACGGGCCAGCTACGTCATACTCGGCAGGTATCACGAGGTGCTGGAGGATCTCACTCGACGGCTCTCGCTCTCCGCCTCGATCGTGCCGCCGCTGCCCGCGCTCCTCAAATCCCTGGAGCGCGATCGCAAGCAGCTACCACTCATATGGAAGAGGAACCGCAAGCGAAATGAGGACGAGCCGCTGCGGCTCAAACTCAGCTTCATCGCGGCGCGAGTCGATGCAACTCGCCGGCTTGTCGCCTCTCGCGACGCGGGACGCGCGCGCAAGGAGCCGGCGGCTTACCCGAACGTGGCCGCATTCGAGGCAGACCTGACACTGGTGCGGAGATCACTACTCGAGGCAGGCGCCGAGCAGGCGTGCCGGTCGACCGTGGATCCGCTCATTTCGGCGGTGAGGGCGCACGGGTTTCACGGATTCATGATGGATCTGCGCGACCACTCGGAGGTCCACGCCGCCGCGGTCGAAGAGCTGTTAGGGGGGAAGAGCGCCAGCGGCGAGAAACTCCACGCATTGCTCAAGGGCAAACGCTCGATTCGCGCCGGGAAGCGGAAGCTGTCGGACGACACGCAGAAAGTCGTCAGGACATTCGACGCAATGCGGCTCATTCAGGACGAGGCGGGCCAGGCAGCTGCATCCACGTACATCGTTTCGATGACGCGGTCGTCCGACGATCTATTGAAGGTGCTGTTGCTCGCGCGCGAGTCGGGACTCGTCAACCTCGCGGGCTCCAAACCTGAATCGCGGCTCGACGTCGTTCCGTTGTTCGAGACGCTGGACGATCTGGAGCACGCGCCGAAGATCATGCTGTCGCTGCTGAGCGATCCGGTTTACAAGCGGCAGCTGGAAGCTCGCGGACGGAGGCAGGAAGTCATGATCGGCTACTCCGATTCCGGAAAGGATGCGGGGATGATCGCGGCGTCGTGGGGACTTTACCGCGCTCAGGAAGCGCTGGCCCAGGTCTTTGACGACGCTGGAGTCGAGCTGTTGCTGTTCCATGGTCGTGGCGGAAGTGTCGGCCGCGGTGGCGGCTCGCCGGTCTATCGCGCACTCGCCGCACTTCCACCGGGCACGACAGACGGACGGATCAAGATCACCGAGCAGGGCGAGATCGTGTCGCAGCAGTTTGGATTGTTGCCGGTGGCGGAAAGAACTCTCGAGGTGACCGCGGCGGGCATGTTGCTCCACGAATTCAGCGATTGGCGAAAGAACGCGGGCGTGAAGGAAGTCGAAGACTTCCGCGATGTGATGGACAGGCTCGCCGCGCGATCCCGCGATGTCTACCACAAGCTCGTTTACGACGACGAGGCGCTGTTCGAGCTATTCCGGATGGCGACGCCCATCGACGAGCTGGCGAACGCGCGATTTGGCTCGCGGCCCGCGTATCGCCCCGGGGCGAAAGCTGGAATCGAAGGCATACGCGCGATTCCGTGGGGCTTCGGCTGGACGCAGATACGGCTAATGCTGACTGGTTGGCTCGGCGTCGGAACCGCGCTTGGGGAGGAGGTGTCGACCCGCAGTGGCCTGCGGCGCCTGCAGAGAATGGCCGAGTCGTGGCCATTCATGGACGACATGCTCGGCAAGGCGGAGATGGTGTGTGCCAAGACGGACATCGACATTGCGCGAGAGTATGTCCGTCATCTGGGCGGCGATCTCAAACTGCTCGATCTTCTCGCCGACGAGTACCGCCGCGCCGTCGAAGCGCTGCTGCTGATTCGCGGGCACCGCCAGCTGCTCGACGACATTCCCGTGCTGCAATCCGCGATCGCGCTCCGGAATCCCTACGTCGATCCGTTGTCGCTGCTCCAGGTGTCGCTGTTGCGCCGGAAGCGCACTGCCGAGTGGAAAAACAAGAAGGAAGAGGAGGCGGTGAGCGATGCGCTGGCGACGACGCTGAGCGGAATCGCTCAGGGGCTGCGCAACACGGGCTGATCCCACGTCGCGTGGACCGATTCAGCGTCGCCGAGGCTGGAATGCCGGCACTATTCGATCTTGAGCCCTTCGAGCTTCGGATCCAGCGGCGGGTACTCGAGGTCCAGTGAGTCGAGAGTGTCGGCGATCGTGCGCGCGATGAGCAGGTTGCGCGCATCTTCGTCGTCCGCGGGGACGATGTACCACGGCGCCCATTTCGTGCTGCACTCGACTATCGCGTCGCGGTAGGCGTCGGTGTATTCGTCCCAGAGGGCGCGGTCGTCGAGATCGCCGAGCCTGAACTTCCAGTTCTTCTTCCTGTCGGTCAGCCGATCAGTGAGCCGCTTCTTCTGTTCGTCACGGGAGATGTGCAGAAAGAATTTGAGAATGACGACCGAGTTGTCCGTCAGCGTGCGCTCGAACTCGTTGATCTGATCGTAGCGCGCCGACCACACCTTTTTCGTTATCCACTTGTGGACGCGCGGGACGATGACGTCTTCGTAATGCGATCGGTTGAAGATCCCGATCATGCGGCGCCGTGGAATGCGCTGGTGGATGCGCCAGAGGAAATCGTGCTCCAGCTCGATGTCGGTCGGCGCCTTGAAGCTGGTCACGTCGCAGCCCATTGGATTGACGCTGCGAAAAACTTTTTTGACTGTCCCGTCCTTGCCCGACGCATCGCGCCCTTGCAAGACAACGAGTATCGCGTAGCGCGCGTCCGCGTAGAGCTTGGACTGCAGCTTCTTGATGCGCTTGCGTTCGTGCTTGGCGGCTTTGTCCAGCTCCTCGCCCGTGGGCAGATCATCGGGCCGGGCAGCCGCGTCGTCGTCGAGTTTGACCTGGTCGGCTGCGGTGATCGGCTGTAGGTACGGATTGTCGTCGGGAGGCTTTGCCATTTTTCTCGGCGTAGAGATTGGGGTGGGTCACTCGCATCCACAGAACTAAAGCGGGGAGCTCTTAGCTTAGTCAGCTTGATAGCTGGCAGCTCCCTGCCACACGTACGCATCAGCGTGGAGCTAAGAGCGAGCTTGGTGCTCACGGCTCACACTGTAGCGCAAGTAATGACGACTCCCCGCTGTAAAGCTGACAAAGCTAAGAGCTCCCCGCTTCCGTATTGAACCAAGCCAGTTTCGCGCCGCGATCTGTACGCCGAGAGCCGTCCCCGCTTCCGTATTGAACCAAGCCAGTTTCGCGCCGCGATCCATACGCCGAGATGGCTAGCCCGTC
>Ga0207706_10003344_pt1 | contig 15338 bp, 10 predicted proteins | sample KBSC53metaG_FD_184318 | JGI IMG/M metagenome (GOLD analysis project Ga0207706, IMG submission 184318) | Corn rhizosphere microbial communities from Kellogg Biological Station, Michigan, USA - KBS C5-3 metaG (SPAdes) (version 2) | ecosystem: Host-associated > Plants > Roots > Rhizosphere > Soil ... | reverse complement strand
AAGACGGCGCTGAGCAAGGGCATCCAGATCGTCGACGAGCAGTACACGACCGACAAGGCCACCGACTTCATGGCGATCCTGACCGCCATCAAGAGCAAGGCCCCGGACGGCATCTTCTACGGCGGCATGGACCCGCAAGCCGGCCCGATGCTGCGCCAGATGGAGCAGCTGGGCATGGCCAACGTCAAGTTCTTCGGCGGCGACGGCATCTGCACGGCCAAGCTGGCCGAGCTGTCGGGCGGTGCCAAGACGCTGGGCAACGTGATCTGCGCCGAAGGCGGCGCCTCGCTCGAGAAAATGCCCGGTGGCAAGGCCTGGAAGGCTCGCTACGACGCCAAGTACCCCGGCCAGTTCCAGGTGTACTCGCCCTACACCTATGACGCCGTGCACGTGCTGGTCGATGCGATGCAGCGCGCCAAGTCCGCCGATCCCAAGGTCTACGGCCCCGAGCTGTTCAAGACCAACTACAGCGGCGTGACCGCGAAGGTGGCGTTCGAGGCCGACGGCGAGCTGAAGAACCCGGCGATGACGCTGTACGAGTACAAGGACGGCAAGAAGGTCCCGCTGAACTGAGCTTTTCGACGTTCAGGTCAGAAGGCAAGGGCGCTTCCTCGGAAGCGCCCTTTTTCATGGCGGCGAGCACCACACCGTGGAGCCGCGGGCAGGCACGCGGAGCGTGAGCTGCGCCGGGCCGAGCGGCAGCGCACGCAGATCGAGCGCGAGGTCGAGCGGATCGGTGCCGCGGTTCACCGCGACGATGCTCAGCGCCTGCGCGGTGAAGCGCGCGAAGGCATAGCCATCGCCTTCGGCATGCAATCGCACGAATGCACCTCGCCGGAGCTCGGCCCGCGCATGCCGCCGGTGCACCGCTTCGCGGTAGTGCGCGAACAGGGGCCGGTTCCAGCGGCTGCGCTCCCACTCGAAGCAGCGCCGGCAGTCCGGGTCCTGCCCGCCGGCCAGGCCGATCTCGTCGCCGTAGTAGATGCAGGGCGTGCCGGGGTAGGTCATCAGCAGCGTCACCGCGAGCTGCATCGCCTGCGTGTCGCCGCCCAGCAGCTCGAGGAAACGAGGCGTGTCGTGGCTGTCGAGCAGGTTCAGCTGCGCGAGCTGGTTGTCGTAGGGGATCGCAGCGCGTGCGGTGTCGAGCCAGCGCGAGAATTCGGGTGTGGCCAGTGAGACCGGGTGGCCCGCGAGATCCTTGCCAGCCAGCCAGGCACGCAGCGGATGCGCGAAGCCGTGGTAGTTCATCGCGCCGTCTTCCTGCTCGCCCTGCAGCCAGCGCGCAGCCTCGTTGAAATGCTCTCCCACGAGGTAGGCCTGCGGGTTCTGCGCCTTGACCGCGCGCCGCATCGCGGCCAGCAGCGCGGCGTTGTTCCAGGCGCCGGGGCCTTCGCCCAGCATGTGCACCGCGTCCAGGCGCCAGCCGTCGATCGCGTACGGGGGCTGCATCCAGTGGCGCATCACCGACGACTCGCCCTCGAACATCGCCTGCTTCACCTCGGGCTGCGCATAGTCGAGCACCGGCAGCGACGCGTGGCCCTTCCAGCCGACCGGCTGGCCTTGCGCGTCGAACGCATACCGGTGCCGCGCACTGCCGAGCCACGGATGCTGCGCGCCGGTGTGGTTGACCACCGCGTCGAGCAACAGCTTCATGCCCTGCGCGCGCATCGCGGCGCCCAAGCCCTGCAGCGCGGCATTGCCGCCGAAACCCGGGTCGACCTCGAAGTAGTCTTCGGTGTCGTACTTGTGGTTGCTGCGTGAGCGGAAGACCGGGTTGAGGTACAGCGCGGTGGCACCCAGCTCATCGCGCAGGTAGCCCAGCCGCTGCTCGATGCCGGGCAGGTCGCCGCCGTAGAAAACGGTGGTGGGCCGATCCAGCGGCACCGCATCGCCCCAGGCCCGCGCCTCGTTGGGGGCGCGGCCGGGCACATCGGGCGGCAGGTGCACCGGCGCGTCGGTGCCTCGTGCGAAGCGGTCGGGGAACACCTGGTAGAAGACCTGGTCGCGCACCCACTCCGGCGGCGTGTCGTCGGCGTTGATGCGGAAGTGCGCATCCTCCGGCGGCACATGTGGATGCAGGCCGTCGGCGGCCAGCCACTGCTGCCCATCGGGCGATACCGTCTTGAAGCAGTAGCGCGTGACGCGGTTGCCGCGGTCCCATGGCAGGAAGGCCCGGAACCGGCCCAGCCGGCCTTCGGCGCCATCGGGCACCATCGGCACCAGCTCCTCCTCGTTGTCGGGCAGGTGGCGCAGCCACGGCTGCACGCCTGGAGGCAGGTCGGCCAGCAGGGTCAGCGCACAGCCATCGGCATTGCGCTGTACCCAGGGGGCGATCGGCGGGTGAAGCATGGCCACGGCGCGCCGGCTCCTAGCGGCGAGCCGCGAGCTGGTCGATCGTGAGGCCCGAGGGCGGCGCGAGGAGTGCGTCGGGCAGGCGGCGGACGACTGCGCGGAACACCTCGAGATCGTCGAGCGTGCGTGCGAGCACCATCGCGCCTTCGATCTGGATGTAGGCGTCGAGCGCCCGCGCCTCGGCGGTGGGCGAGGGGATGCCGCAGGCGTGCAGCAGGCCGGCCATCACCTCCAGCCCGGCCCTGACGCGGCTGCGCACCTGGGCGCCGAACACCTGGCGTGCGGCGCCATAGGTGAACACGTTCATCAGTGTGAGCTGGTGCGAGCGCGTGTGCACTTCTTCCAATGCCTGGAACAGGCCGCGCAGCTTCTGCTCGGCGGGCAGGCCGCCGGCCAGCAGCGCGCCGATGCGGGCCTCGCCCCAGCGGTCGGAATGGGCCAGCACCGCGGCGGCCATCTCCTCCTTGCCGCCGGGAAAGTGGTGATAGAGGCTGGCCTTGCCCAGCCCGGTGGCCTCCGAAATCACGCTGAGCGTGGTGCCGTCGTAGCCGTAGTCGTAAACCACGTCAACCAGTTTGCCGATCAGCGCGTCTTTGCTGAGCTGCGTCTTCATACCCTCGTCCCTCTCTTGTGTTCGTGGAAGCCGGCGCCACTATACCGAACGATCGGTACAATGGCGGATTGCCCCAAGAGGTGTAACGACCGGTGTGCGATGCGCAGAACAGGCGGCAAATGCCGCCGTTGTTACACCCGATGCCCATGGCCGCTCTGCGGTCTGATAGCGGGGTTTGCTCCAGGGATTGAAATGAAGTCTGTTTCCGCTTGGCCCCGCTGGGCGTATTACCTCTGTGGGAGCCTCGCCGGCCTTCTGGTGCTCGCTGCCGCCGTCGCGTTCGAATACCAGTCGATGTCGCCGCGCTCCAGCGGCAAGACCGCGCTGGCACAGCAGTTCGAGGCGACCCCCCGCGCCTGGCTCGACCAGCCGCGCGATGCGTCGGAGCTCGAGCGTTCGCTCGCGGCGGGCCAGGTCGCCGCGATCGGCGTCGACGACCGCCGCGTGTTCGTCACCACCCGCAACGGCGAGCGCTACAGCACCGAGCTGCTCTCCGCCAGCAAGGACACCCTCCAGGCGCGCCTGGCCGAGCAGAGCCGGGCGCAGGGCTTCGCGCTGACCCGGGTCGATGTGGATCCCCGCACCACCCGCGAGAAGCTGCAGGCCAGCGCCGGCGCGGTGATGGAGCGATTTGCCGGCCTGCTGACGCTGGCGGTGACGCTGTTCATCGGCTTCTACGTGATGCGCCAGGCCGGTGGCATGGGCGCCGGCAACAAGCCGCAGCTCGCCGAAAAGCCCGAGACCGACTTCGAGGACGTGATCGGCGCGTCGGAAGCCAAGGCTGCGCTGCAGCAGGTGACCGCCTTCATGCGCAACCCCGACAAATACCTGGCGCTGGGCGCCAAGCCGCCGCGCGGCGTGCTGCTCGAAGGCCCCCCGGGCACCGGCAAGACGCTGCTGGCACGCGCGCTGGCCGGCGAGTGCAAGGCCAACTTCATCGCGGTCGACGGCTCGCACTTCTCGAGCATGTTCTACGGCGCGGGCATCGGCAAGGTGCGCGAGCTGTTCGCCACGGCCCGCAAGCATGCGCCGTGCATCGTGTTCATCGACGAGTTCGATGGCATCGGCAAGCGCGCCAGCGGCGCGAAGGTGCAGGGCGGCCAATCGGAAGAGAACCGCATCATCAACAAGCTGCTGGTCGAGATGGACGGCTTCTCGGCCTCGGACAACATCGTCGTGATCGGCGCGACCAACCACGTCGGCAACGTCGACGATGCGCTCAAGCGCCCCGGCCGCTTCGACCTCGTGGCGCGCGTGTCGCTGCCCACCGTGCATGACCGGCGTGATCTCTTCAAGCTCTGCCTCGAGCGCGTGAAGGCGGCGCCCACGGGCATCGATGTCGAGGCGCTGGGCCGCGCGAGCAGCGGGCTGTCGCATGCCGACATCACCAACATCGTCAACCGGGCCACCGTGCTGGCCGCCGAGGCGGGCAGCGAGTGGGTGACGCAGGAGCACGTCCATCGTGCGCTCGAGAGCCATCAGCTCGGCGGCGAGGTCTCCAGCCTGAAGACCATGATCACCGAGGCGCACCGCCACCGCATCGCCATCCACGAGAGCGGCCACGCGCTGGTCGCCCATGTGCTGCAGGCGGGGACCGTGGAGCGCATCAGCATCGAGCCGCGCGGCCAGGCGCTGGGCGTCACCTTCGTCACCCGGCGCGACGAAGTGCCGTTGTACGGCGAGCAGGAGCTGAACGCACGCATCGGCATGCTGCTGGCCGGCCGCGAGGCCGAGCTGATGACCTTCGGCAACACCACCTCCGGTGCGTCCGACGACCTGAAGCGCGCCTCGGAACTGGCGATCGAGATGGTCAGCGCGATGGGCTTCTCCACCGAATTCGGCCTGCTGAGCCTGCAGGGTGTGCCCGAGGCGCTGGTCGGCCCGCACATCCAGGAGCGTGTGCTCGGCGAGGCAAGGGCGCTGCTCGACCGCGCCCAGCGCATCTGCCGCGAGGTGCTGCACCAGCACCGCGACGTGCTGATGGCGCTGACCGCCTCGCTGCTGAAGGACGAGACGGTCTCCGGCGCGCTGCTGCGCGAGCTGCTGCCGGTGGGCCGCCCCGACGACCATCCGGCCGACGTGCCGATGCTGCGCGCCGCCTACGACACGACACCCGCCGTCGTGTGACCCGCGCGCTTCCAGATTGTACTAGAATCCGCGTTTTTCCATTCCCGGAGGGATGGATGAGTGGTTTAAGTCGCACGCCTGGAAAGCGTGTGTGGGTTAATAGCCCACCGCGGGTTCGAATCCCGCTCCCTCCGCCAGCTCACTTTGCATGAGCTTTCAAAGGCCTCCAGATGGAGGCCTTTTTGCTGGGCGGCTGGAAGCTCCTCAGGCCGGGCTGCTGTTGGGCGTAGCCGCGCCCGCAATGGCTTCCAGCTCACCGTCCGCTCGCGCACGCCGGCCGTAGAAGACCTCGAACAAGGGGCCCGCCATCATGGTCGTGACCACCGCCATCAATACCAGCATCGAGAACAGGGCCGGACCGATGATGCCCTTCTGCAAGCCGATATTGATGATGATGAGTTCCATGAGACCGCGCGAGTTCATCAGTGCGCCGATGCCGAGCGCCGTCCGGTTGTCCTCGCCGCTGAGGCGGGCCGCCAGATAGCAGGCACCGAACTTGGCGAGGACCGACGCCGCCAGCACCCCCGCGGCGATCATCAGCAATTGGACGGAGTTGATCATGTCGAGGCGCGTGTTCAGGCCGGAATAGGTAAAGAACATCGGCAGCAGCAGCACGACCGCCAGGGGCTCGACTTTCCTTTTCAGCTCGGTCACGAACAGCCCTCGCGGCATCACGACGCCGAGGATGAACCCTCCGAAAATGGAGTGGATGCCGACCGCGTCCATGATGAAGCCCGACAGGGAAAACAACGCCATCGTGATGCCGAGTACCGTCGTACTCATGTGGCCCTCGCGTTCGACGATGTGGCCCAACGGCGCCAGGAGCTTGCGGCCGAACAGGATGATGAATGCGGCGTAGAGTATTCCGCCGCCGATGGCCAGCACTGCCACGCCAGGGCCGGCCCCGAACGCCGCCAGCACCAGAGCCAGCACGCACCAGGAGGCCGCATCGTCGAAGGCGCCGGCTGTCAGCGTCAGCGTGCCGAGCGAGGTGTTGGCGAGGCCGCGTTCGTTGATGATGCGGGCCAGCATGGGGAAGGCCGTCAGCGCGATGCAGGCGCCCATGAACAAGGTCGCATTCGCGGTCGAGATGCCCTCCGAGAACAGACCCGGCACATTCAGGAATAAGGGGGTGACCAGGAAGGCAATGAAGAAGGGGGCCGCGATGCCGGCCACCGACACACTGATCGCGCTCTTCGCCTTGGTCGCGAAGTGGTCCAGCCTCAACGTCGTGCCGACGAGGAACATGTACAGACCGACACCCACCTGAGCGCAGGAATAAAGAACGTTCTTCATCTCCTTGGGGAAGATCGTTGCCTGAAGTCCGGGAGCAAGCCAGCCGAGCAGCGACGGCCCGAGAAAGACGCCGGCGATCATCTCGCCGACGACCTGGGGCTGGCCGAGGAGTCTCTGGCCGGCCCAGCCCACGATACGGCAGGTCAGCAGGATGATGGCCAACTGCAGGAAGAAGTGGACGCTGAAGTCGGTCGGGGAATAGGTCTGCGCCACTGCAGGCGCGGTCGGGCCGTGTTTGGCGAACACGTCCCCCAGGATGGCGAGAATGTCGAATTCCATGGATTACCTTTGTTGGGGTCGTCAATCGGGCACGTGTCGTCAGACACCGAGGATCCGGGCGAAGCGGACAACCGCGCCCTGCAGGCGCGGCGCAACGTAGCGCACCTTGGGCCGCTTCGCCTCGGCGGCTGCGACCATCTTCGAGACGATGCAGCGCGTGTCGCGCGACTCCAGGAAGCGGACCACCTTCTCGCCCTTGAGGCGCATGGCCTCCTGCTGCGCCGCGAAGTACGACTGCGGGCCCGTGGCGTCGTACTTGCGAGCCGCGAGCAACTGGTTGAATCCGGTGTGAAAGGCGCCGGGCTCGATGAGGCTCACCTGGATGCCGCGGCCCAGCTGATCCATCTCCGCGCGGAGGCCGGCGCCGGCGGCCGAGAGCGCGAACTTCGACATCGAGTAAGGCATCATGAAGCGCATCGGGACCCGGCCGCCGAGCGAGCTCACGAAGACGATGGTGCCGTTGGAGCGCTCGATCATGCCGCGCAGGGCCAACTGCGTGAGCTCCAGCGCCGCGAACACGTTGACCTCGAAGGTGGCGCGGATGCGGTCCACGGGCACCTCGGCCAGCGAACCGGCGTCGCCGATTGCGGCGTTGTTGATCAGCACATCGAGTTGCATGTCCAGAACCTGCTGCCGATCGGCAGGTGAGGTGACGTCCAGCTTGCGCACGTCCAGCCGCAAGCCGCGGCGCTCGCTTTCCAGGCGCAGCGCGAGAGCCTGTGTCTCGTCACGCGTGGTCGCCACCACCTGGTGGCCGCGCGCCGCGAGCGCGAAGACCGCGTCGCGGCCGAGCCCGGTGCCGGCACCGGTGATGAGGATCCGTCTCGACATGTGAATGAGCTCCGGGTATGGAATCCGAGAAAGGCCGTGACGCGCGATGAGCGGTGGCGGGCATCATTGCGCCGAGGGCGTGGCGAGGGAGGGGTTGGCGGCGACAGGGCCGGGCGGCGCCGCCTCCTGCCATCCGCCGCCAAGAGCCCGCATCAGCGCCACGGCCGTTTGCAGCCGCTGAGCGGCGATTTGCGTTGCTGCCCGTTCCGCAGCGAGCGACAGGCGCTGTGCATCCGTGACCTCCAGGTAGCTGGAGAGACCGCGCTCGTAGCGCGCTGTCGCCATCGCCTGCACGCGGTCCGCCGCCATGCGGGCCGCCGTCTGGTGCTCGCCTTGCTTTTGCAGGTGCTCCCCATCCGACAGCGCATCCTCGACTTCCCGCAACGCGATCAGCAGGCGACCGGAAAGTTCTGCCGCCGCCTCTTCGTGGCGCGCTTTCGCAAGCGCCAGATCCGCGCGCCGACGGCCGCCGTCGAGCATGGGCAGCGTGAGCGCGAGCGGGCCGAGTTCATAGGTCCGCGAGCGGCCATTGGCAAGATGGCGCAAGCTCTCGGATGCGTAGCCGTAGTTTCCGGTGAGCTGCAGCGTCGGATAGAAGGCCGCTTCGGCGATGCCTATATCCGCGCTCGCGGCATGCAACTGGGCGACGCTGGCGGCGAGATCCGGCCGCTGTGCAAGCACCTGGGCTGGCAGGCCGACAGGCACCGCGGGTGGGGCGGGCAGTTGAAAGGAAGCAGTGACGGTGCCCAGGGTCGGAAGAGGCTTTGACGGGGACGAGCCCACCAGTACAGCGAGTGAGTGTTCCAGCAGACTTTGCTGGCGGCCAAGCGACTGCAGTTCGGCCTCTGCGTTGGCCAACTCCACGTCGGCGCGGTCCAGATCGAGTTCGCTGGCCAAGCCCACACGGAGTCGGTCGGCGACGAGCTGGCGCGCCTGCTGTCGGGTGACCAGCGCCCGGTTCACAACGTCGAGTTCGGAGGTTGCACCGCGCCACTGCCAGTAGAGGCTTGCGACCTGCGTGGTCAGCAGCAGGCGCACGCCCGCCGCCTGAGCCTCGGCAGCCTGCGCCTGGGCGCCGGCGGACTCGACGACCCGGCGTAGGCGCCCCCACAGATCGAGTTCCCAGGACAGCGTCCCCCTCGCGGTGTGCTGGGATCCCTCGATCGACCGGCCGCCGAGCGCGATGGCCTGTGGCGTCGTGGCGGAGCTGCGCAGGCGCTCGCTGGAGGCGCCGAGCGTCAATGTCGGTTGTCGCGCTGCATCTGCTGCGGACCACTGCGCACGGGCTTGCAGCAGGCGTGCGGCGCTGGCGTGGACGGTCGGACTGTCGGCCAGAGTGAGATGCTCGAGCTCATCGAGACGCGCATCACCGAAGAGTGTCCACCAGGCCGCGGGCAGCGAGGCGGGCGTGCGGGAAGGGCTCACGGGGGCGTGGAGGAATGCAGCCTCGGAGGGCGGCGCCGGTCGGACGAAATCAGGGCCGAGCGCTGTGCAGCCCGTCAGCATGAGCAGCACCGCCAGCACCGGGCCCGCACCGAGGCGTTTGAAGTCGACTTGCATGTCAGTGCGCCTTCTGCGCGTCGTCCCGCGAGGGTGCGGTGATGCGGTCGGCGAACCAGATGGCTGCGATGCAGCCGAAGAAGCTGATGGCGATGAACTGGAAGCTGTCGTTGTATGCCATGACGTAGGCCTCGCGCAGGACCAGGTGGTCGATGATCTGTAGCGCGCGGCCACCGCTCGCCTCGGGATCGCCCCCGTTGGGCAGCAGCATCGCGCTGAGGGTCTCGAGGCGCTCGCGCGTGGGCCCGCCATAGGCTGTGACCCACTCCCCGAGGCGCGCGGCGTGGAAGTTCGCGCGGTTGACGAGCGTGGAGGAGAGGAGCGCGATGCCGACCGAGCCTCCCAAGTTGCGAACCATGTTGTAGAGGCTGGATGCCGAGGCGGTGTCGCGAGCAGGAATGCGATGCATCGCGAAGTTGCCGATCGTCAACACGATGAAAGGCTGGCCCAGCGCGCGCACCACTTGCGAGAAGAGCAACTGGTCATAGCCCGTGGTGGCGTCCAGGCTCGTGTTCATGAGGCAGGACAAGCCGAACATGGCCAGACCGAAGGTGCACAGAACGCGGTTGTCGATGCGCGTCGACATGCGCGCGGCCACAGGCATCATCACCAATTGAGGGAGCCCGGCCCACATGATCACTTCTCCGATCTGCATCGGCGTGTAGCCCGCGATCTGCCCGAGGTAGAGCGGCAGAAGGAAGGAGCTGCCGTAAAGACCCAGCCCTGTGACGGCCGCCAGTACGGTCGCGACTGCAAAGTTGCGGTGCCCGAACAGCGAGAGTGCGACGAAGGGTTCCGGATGCGCGGCACTGTGGGCTGCCCAACCCAGCAGACCGACGATCGCGAGCGCGGCAGCGGTAGCGATGAACTCCGATTCGAGCCAGTCCCGCGCATTGCCCTCTTCGAGGAACACCGTGAGCGCGCCGAGCCCGGTTGCCATCAGCGCGATGCCGATCCAGTCGGCGTCGAGCAGCCTCTGCAATCGCATCGGCTCGCGGTCGAGGCCGTGCAGAACGCCTGCGATCAACAGCAGGCCGGGCGCCCAGTTGATGTAGAAGATCGACGGCCAGCCATGGGCTTCGCTGAGATAGCCGCCGACGGTCGGCCCGAGGGTCGGGGCGAGCATGGCGGTGAGGCCGAACAGGCCCATGCCTGCGGCGCGCCGCGACGCAGGCAGCTTCATCACGACCAGCGTCATGGCCATTGGGATCAACGCTCCGCTCGCGAAGCCCTGCAGCGCGCGGAACGCGATCATGCTCGGCAGATTCCATGCGGCGCCGCACAGCGTCGAGAACAGCAGGAACAGAGCCGTGTTGGCCACCAGGTAGGTGCGCAGTCCGAACACGCGCGTGAACAGCGGCGTCAACGGGATGGCGATGATCTCGGCGACCAGGTAGGCCGTGGAGATCCACGAGCCCTCTTCCTGCGTCGCCGAGAGGGTGCCGAGGATGTGCTTCAACGACGAGTTTGTGATGCCGATGTCCAGCAGCGCCATGAACGCGCCGAGCATGCCGGCCAGCACGGCGATCCATGCGCGACGGTCCACACGGGCCTCCACGCGCTGGGAAGGGGCCGAAAGGGGGGAGACTGTGGCTGTCATCGTGGTCGCACGGACGTCATGACGGACGGCGCACCTCGACCAGCGCCGACATGCCAGGAACCAGCGCGCCGCCCAATGCGCGCAGGTCCTCTGGCCGCAGCAGTACCTTGACCGGTACGCGCTGGACGATCTTGGTGAAGTTCCCTGTGGCGTTCTCGGTGGGCAGCAGTGCGAACTGCGCGCCGGAGGCCGGCGCGAAGCTGTCGATGCGGCCTTCGAGCGGGCGGTCGGGCAGCGCGTCGAAGACAACGCGCGCCGGCAGCCCCGGCCGCAGGTCGGCCAGCTGTGTCTCCTTGAAGTTGGCCGTGATCCAGAGGCCGTTCTGCACGATGGCGGCGAGCGCCTGGCCCGGCTGTACGCGCTGCCCGAGTTCCACTGCCCGTTTGCCGACCCGGCCCGGTACGGGCGCTGTGATGCGGTGGTAGGCAAACTGCTGCTGCGCCTCCTTGAGCTGGAGCTTCAGCACCTCCACCTGGGCCTGCAGCACCCCACGCGACGCAAGCGCCGCGCCGATCTGGGCCTGCGCCCCCTGCACCGCGTCGCGACGGCCGGCCAAGTCCGCGCGCGCCACGGCGAGAGCCGCCTCCGTGGCGTCGACCTCGGCGCGCGACACAGCCTTCATCTGCGCGCCATGGAGGTCCGCGTAGCGCGCAGCGTCCAGCTCTGCGCGCCGGACCTGCGCCGCCGACTGCAGAGACTGCGCGCTCGCCGCGCCGGCCTGCGCCTTTGCCTGCGCGATCTGCGCGTCGGCCTGCGCCATCTGCTGCTCGACGCTGCGTACCTGCGCTTCGATCTGCTCCATGCGCAGGCGTTGGTCGACGGGGTCGAGTTCCGCGATCAGGTCACCGGCCTGTACGACCTGGTTGTCCTCCACCGCCACGCGGGTCACCACGCCCGCCACCCGCGTCGACACAGGGTTCACATGCCCCGTCGCGTACGCGTTCTCGGTGGAGACATACAGATGCCCGTGCCACCACATGCGCCCGCCGGCGGTAGCGGCGACAAGCAGCAGCAGCAGTGCGACGAGCCGAACCCGCCGGCCGGAGCGCGACACGGGCGGCGTCGCGACATCGGGTGGCGGTGGCTCCGGCTGTCCACGCGGCTCGGCCCTCTCGATCGTGGGGCGCAGGCGGGGTTCGAGGAGCGTCGTGGAGGACGAGGTGCTCATGACGGTCAATTGGCCTGTGGTGTGGCGACTTTCTGCATCGGCGGCATCGTCGAGGCAGCGCGCGGCGGGTGGACCTCGCGATAGGCCTTGAGGTATTCCGCGAGGAACGGCTTGTAGCGGCGTTTGATCTTCAAGTCATTGAAGGTCAGCCGCGCGCTCTCGGGTGCGAAGGCACGGACGAGGAAGGTCCACAGGAAATCGACCCCGATGACCGCGAAGAACAGCTGCGGCCCCCAAGCCAGCATCGCGGCGAAGCCGGCCACGAGGAATCCGAGGCGGAGGTGGCTGTACGGCGCCCGGCAGACGAAGGACTGCGCGTGGACCGTCGGCGTCGCGGCGACAAAGTTGAACAGGTACTGCAGCACGATCGCACCGGCGAACGCGGGCAGGCTGATGGTGTGGTTCAGCAGGAACATCAGCATCGCCGTGAAGAACATCAGGTGGTACATGCCGAAGGTCATCAGGCGCATGCGGATGCCGGCCCAACCGTCGTGTGCGCGGTGGATGTGGTCGACCAGTTCCGCGCAGCCGTCCACCTTGTACAGGCCTCGCTGGCGGTACTTGAACGCGTTGTTCGGGAAGAACAGGTATTTCGAGAGGTCCGAGGGGCTGCGGCAATCGCTCAGCTTGATGTTGATGCCCAGCGCCCGTGCCACCTCCTCGGTATAGAACCCGTAGAACACGAGGTGGTCGGTGCGGCCCGGCTGATCCGTGTAGTAGTAGCGGGCGTTGTAGGACTCGATGCGCGTGTCCAGTGTCCGGCGGACCTCCTCGCCGAAGGCCTGATCGTGGATCAGGCGGTGCGCAAGCAGGCCCTGCATCTCGGTCATGTTGGCGAGGCCGCCAGTGGTGGGCCGCGTGTAGCCGAGGAAGAAGACGTTCGAGAGCTTGCGCGGGACGACGCCCAGATAGTTGTCGCGGTAGACGTACTCGTAGCTGGTCTCGCAGCCGCCGGTATGGCGGATGATGAGGGGAAGCCTCGGGTTCTCGGGGCCGCCGTCGATGAAGTGGTCGAAGGGCGTGATCTCTCCGGTCTTGCGATTGCGCATCAGGTTGCGTTCGCGATCGACTTCGATGTCGGCCTTCGACCAGTACTCGACCAGCCCCTGGTCGATGAACATGGGCAAGTCGTTGAGCAGATAACCTGTGCGGATCGATTCCTTCAGGTTGCTGCCAAAGAATTTCGAGTAGCCGTCGACCGGCCAATACTTGATCGCGATGACACCGTTCGGGAACGGCATTGCGCGACGCAGGCGCTTCAGGTTCACATTGAGCGCCCGGATGGTCTGGGGATATGCGAACTGGAACAGATAGGGGCTCACCAGTCGCCCGAGCGCCAGCAGCACCGTGTAGAACATCCGACCCAACCGCGTGTGGATGTGCGACAGCGCCAGCATGACCAGCGGGAAGATCGAGTTGCCGCCGATCATTGCGCGGTACAGATTCGGAAGCAGGAACGCGACGTTGTGATACTCGATCTGGTCAAGCGTCACCGTTTTCTTGTCGATCTCGAACATCTTGTCCAGGGCATTGAAGCCGTTGCCCAGGCAGATGATCCGGTTCCCCTTGGCTATCAGCTTCGCGATCATCAGATTCGATGAGTCGCCGATGGTGTTGAAGACGAGCGTCTTGCCGGTGGTGTCGTAGTCGAACTTGTTCAGCGCGTCGTGGATGTTCCGGCGGAAGCCGGTGGACACCACGACGTTGACGGCGCGGTAGACCTTGCCCCCCTCCGTGTGGATCACGCTGTACCCGTCGTGGTTGTCGATGCACAGAACCTGGTCTTCGACGATGCGCTCCTGGTACTGCGCGTAGTAGCGCAGGTGCATCGCGCGGAACTCTCCCGCCGTGGTGTAGACGTCCTCGGCACGGCCTTCCTCCTTGAAGCGCTGGGCCTGGTCGAAGGAGTAGAAGCTGGTGCTGTAGGAGCTGACCAGGTCGAAGTCCAGCCGGCCGTTGCGCTCGAGGTTGGCCCAGATCGGGTTGGGGATCTTCTCCGAGATGATCATGTACTCATCCCCTTCGCGGTCGAGTTCGCGCAGGAGCGGCACACAGGAGAAACCGAAGCCGACGATGATCGTCTTCACCTCGCGGTCGTATTGCATAAATCCTCTTCCTTTCTTTTGGAACCGGTGTTGGGGTTGGCGGATGTTCAGGCCGCCCGTGACAGGCACAGTGCGGTGTTGATGCCACCAAAGCCGAAGCTCAACGTGAGGGCGTGGCGCAGCCTTGCGCCGTTGCGCCGGCCGATGACCCAGTCAAAGCCGTCCGCGATCGGCGTGTCCAGGTTGAGCGATGGATGCAGTGCCTCCGCTTCGAATTGCAGGAGCGTGGCTGCAACCTCGACGGCACCGGCGGCGGTGAGGCCATGACCGGTGATCGATTTCGTGCTGTTGAGGGTGGCGTGGCCGAGGCCGCAATTGCGCAGAGCGTTCAGCTCGGTCTCGTCGCCGGCCTGTGAGCCCGAACCGTGGGGGTTGACGTAGTCGATGTCTCGCGGCGAGACGCCGGCACGGTCCAGCGCTTGCTGGATGGCCCGCATCTCACCGTCGAGTGAGGGGTCGGGGTTGCGATTGGCGTCCATGTGGACCGACCAGCCGCGCAGCTGCGCGTAGGGTGTGCGAGGGATTCGGCGATGCCCGGCGCGCTCGACGATGAGCGCCGCGCAAGCCTCGCCGAAGATGAAGCCATCACGCGCGCGGTCGAAGGGGCGGCAGGCAAGCTCGGGCTGGTCCGCGTATCGTGCCGAGCCCATCGCGCCCATTGCGCGCAGGCCCTGGCACTCCCAGTACGACAGGTCCATCAACGCACCCAATGCGATGCACACATCGGCGCGGCCCGCCTTCACCGCTTCGGCTGCCTCCAGCACCGCCAGTTGCCCGCTTGCCGAAGCGCCGCCCACCGTCATCGCGAAGCCTTGGATGCCGAACACCGATGTACAGACGCCGCACAGGTCCGTGTCCAGCATGCTCAGGCCGTAGCTCGGACGCAGATGCTCCAATTGCTCCCCGCACCGCTCGCGTGCGAGCAGGGTTTCGCGTTGCTGCAGATTGCTGCCTCCCACGACGAGCCCGATGCGGTGCCCGTCGACGGTGTCGAGCGCGGCGTCATCCCATGCCTCGCTCAACGTAGCGACGGCCACCTGCGCCGAGAGCGAGGTCGTGCGCTGCCAAGATCGAGGAAGGCGGGCGATGTCGCCGAGGGGCGGAATCTCTGCGCCGAGGAAGCGTGTGTCGCCATGCTGGCGGCCCGGACGCTGCATCACGCTGAAGCGGTGCTCGCCGCCCATCAGTGCCCTCTTGAAGGCATCGCGCCCGCGGCCGATCGCCGACGTGACGCCGAGCCCCGAGACGACGATTTCAGGCGAGCTGGCGCTTGGCATGCAGCAGCTCCGCAAGTTCGCCGACGTTGCGCGGCCCGAAGACCTCGGTGAGAGGAATGGCGAGGCCGAGCTCCTGGAGCGCCATGACGACGATGTCGGCACGATCGAGCGAATTGGCTCCCAGGTCCTC
>Ga0207706_10003343_pt1 | contig 15341 bp, 12 predicted proteins | sample KBSC53metaG_FD_184318 | JGI IMG/M metagenome (GOLD analysis project Ga0207706, IMG submission 184318) | Corn rhizosphere microbial communities from Kellogg Biological Station, Michigan, USA - KBS C5-3 metaG (SPAdes) (version 2) | ecosystem: Host-associated > Plants > Roots > Rhizosphere > Soil ... | reverse complement strand
CGGGGGCCGGTGACCATTGGGTTCGACCCTTTCGCGGCCGACCCGCCGATGTTCTCGTTCGCGATGCCGCTGTTCCTGCTGCTTCTCCTGGTTCTGATCGCGGGGGTCATCCTGGGTGGCACCTCCGCCTGGATGGGGCAAAGCCATTGGCGGCGGCGCTCCCGCCGGCTTGCGGCGGAGCTGAAATCCTCGCGCGCGGAGGCCGAGAAGCTGCGCCGGCAAATCGAAAACGCTCCCCAGGCACGGCCTCAAGGCTCGATCGCGGCGATCGCTTACCGCCACCCGAACGCCGCGTAAGCCATGATCCCGAAAAGCATGTCCTCGACTATGATCGGGGATGTGAAGCGGTTTTCGGACAAGATCATGCGCGAAATGATATAGCCATGCGCGTCATCACCGCCGACGAGATCGACCGCGTCCTCACCTATCCGGCGCTGATCGAAGCGCTGCGCGAGGGCTTCCGCGCCGACATCACGGTGCCGATCCGCCATCATCATCCGATCCCGCAGCCGGGCGCGGAGGCGATGCTGCTGCTGATGCCGGCCTGGACGAGCGGGGAAGGGAGCTTTCTCGGCACCAAGATCGTCACGGTATTTCCCGATAACGGCAAACTCTCGAAGGCGGCCGTGCTCGGCAGCTACATCCTGATGTCCGGCGAGACGGGGGAGCCGCTCGCGATCATCGACGGCACGTCGCTGACGCGCTGGCGCACGGCGTGCGCCTCAGCGCTCGCCGCATCGTATCTCGCGCGCGAGGATGCCTCCCATCTCGTGATGGTCGGGGCAGGTGCGCTCGCGCCCTATCTGGTGCGGGCACACGCCGCCGTGCGGCCGATCAAGCGCGTGACGATCTGGAACCGCACGCGTGGCAATGCCGTGAAGGCAGCCTTCGCGATCGCGCTCGGCGGCATCGAACCTGAGATCGCCGAGGATCTCGAAGCCGCCGTGCGCGAGGCCGATATCGTCTCTTGCGCGACGCTCGCGACTACGCCGCTCGTTCGCGGCAAATGGCTCAGACAAGGCGCGCACCTCGATCTCGTCGGCGGCTTCACGCCCAGGATGCGCGAGGCGGATGACGATGCGGTCAAGCGTGCGCGCGTCTATGTCGATACGCGCGCGGGCGCCACGAAGGAAGCAGGCGACATCACTCAGCCGCTCAAGAAGGGCGTGCTGAAAAAAAACGGCCTACGCGGCGACCTGTTTGAGCTCACGCGCGGCAAGACCAAGGGCCGCACCAAGGCAACCGAGATCACGCTGTTCAAGTCGGTCGGGACCGCGCTGGAGGATCTCGTCGCCGCGATGCTGGTGTGGCGTTCCTTGGCCTGATCCCGCGGGTTTGACCTGCCGCCATTCCGCGCTAGAACCCGCCCCGCAATGGCAACCCTGGTCAAAATCTGCGGCCTCTCCACGCCCGAAACGCTCGACGTTGCGCTCGATGCGGGCGCGGATGCGGTCGGCTTCGTGTTCTTTCCGGCTAGTCCCCGGAATATCTCGTTCCAGGTGGCGCGCGAGCTTTCCGCGCGCGTGAGGGGGCGCGCCGAGAAGGTTGCGCTCACCGTCGATGCCGACGACACGACGCTCACCAACATCGTCGAGGCGCTGCATCCCGATTTGCTGCAGCTTCACGGCAAGGAAACGCCCACGCGCGTATCGGCGATCCAGCAGCACTTCGGCCTGCCGGTGATGAAGGTCCTCCCAATCGAGAGAAAAGCCGACCTCGGCGCGATTCCGCTTTACTCAGAGATCGCGGATCGTCTGTTGTTTGACGCGCTTGCCCCGAAAGATGCAACGCGCCCCGGCGGCCTCGGCAAGCCGTTCGACTGGCATCTGCTTGAAAATCTCGATCTGTCAATTCCGTTCATGCTGTCGGGCGGGCTTCATGCCGAGAATGTCATCGAGGCGCTGCGCATCACGCGCGCCCTAGGCGTCGACGTCTCTTCCGGAGTCGAAAGCGCGCCGGGCGTGAAGGACTCGGAGAAAATCCGCGCCTTCATTCGCGCGGCCCGCTCGGCTAAAGTGGCCGCATGAACATTCCGCAGCAGGTGAATTCCTTCCGCACCGGGCCGGACGAGCGCGGGCATTTCGGGCTGTACGGCGGCCGTTTCGTCGCCGAGACGCTAATGCCGCTGATCCATGATCTCGAGCACGCCTACAACGCTGCGAAGAAGGACCCTGCCTTCAAGGCGCAGATGGATGGCTACCTCAAGCACTATGTCGGGCGACCGTCGCCGCTCTATTTCGCCGAGCGCCTGACGGAACACTTCGGCGGCGCGAAGATCTACTTCAAGCGTGAGGACCTGAATCACACCGGCGCGCACAAGGTGAACAATGTGCTCGGTCAGATCCTGCTGGCGAAGCGCATGGGCAAGCCGCGCGTCATCGCCGAGACCGGCGCCGGCATGCACGGCGTCGCCACCGCGACGCTGTGCGCGAAGTTCGGGCTGGAATGCTGCGTGCACATGGGCGCCGTCGACATCGACCGCCAGCAACCGAACGTGATGCGCATGAAGGCGCTCGGCGCCGAGGTGCGGCCGGTGCAGTCGGGGGCGCGCACGCTCAAGGATGCGATGAACGAGGCGCTGCGCGACTGGGTCACCAACGTGCACAACACGTTCTACTGCATCGGAACGGTGGCGGGTCCGCACCCTTATCCCGCGATGGTGCGAGACTTCCAGTGCGTGATCGGCAATGAGGTGCGCGTGCAGATGCAGGAGGCCGAAGGGCGGCTTCCGGATTCGCTCATCGCCTGCATCGGCGGGGGCTCGAACGCGATGGGCCTGTTTCATCCTTTCCTCGATGATCGGAGCATCGAGATTTACGGCGTCGAGGCGGCGGGTCACGGCATTGAAACCGGCTTGCATGCGGCTTCCGTCAAGGGCGGACGGCCCGGCGTGCTGCACGGCAATCGCACGTATCTCCTGATGAACGAGGACGGGCAGATCAACGAGGCGCACTCGATCTCGGCCGGTCTCGATTATCCGGGTATCGGGCCGGAGCACGCCTGGCTCGCCGACATGGGGCGCGTCAATTTCCTCAACGCGACCGACACCGAGGCGCTGGATGCCTTCAAGCTTTGCTCGCGGCTCGAAGGCATTATCCCGGCGCTCGAATCCGCGCATGCGCTCGCGCGCCTCTCCGACATCGCGCCGAAGAAGCCGAAAGACCACCTGATCGTGGTCAATCTCTCGGGCCGCGGCGACAAGGACCTCGACAGTGTCGCGCGCCATCTCGGGGGCAAGTTTTGAAAGGCATCCTCGACGACCGCCAGGCGCGCACCGGCTGGCTGCTGATCATCATCTCGGCGCTCTATCTCGTGTGGTTCATCAAGGTGCGGCTCTTCGCCGACGGCCTGCCGATCGAGAAGAGGGAATGGGTCTACTTCGTCGGCATGAGCATCTGCCTGATGCTCGGCACCGCGAACGTGCGCATGGCCGCGCTGCGCGCGGAGAAGCGCAAGGCTGAAGGTTCGAACAAGACGTCCGCATGACCACGCGCATCGAAAAACGCTTCGCCGCGCTGAAACAGGAAGGCCGCGCCGCGCTGGTGACCTTCGTTACGGCGGGCGATCCCGACGCCGAGACATCGCTCGCGATCGCCAAGGCGCTGCCCGGTGCGGGCGCCGACGTAATCGAGCTTGGCATGCCGTTCACCGACCCGATGGCGGACGGCCCCGCCGTGCAGGCTGCGGGGCTGCGCGCGCTTAACGCCGGCCAGACCATGCGCAAGACGCTCGCGCTGGTGCGCGAGTTCCGCAAGGGCGACGACACAACGCCGATCGTGCTGATGGGGTATTACAATCCGATCTACATCTACGGCGTCGAGAAGTTTCTGGCCGACGCTAAATCGGCCGGCGTCGACGGCTTCATCGTCGTCGACGTTCCGACTGAGGAAGACGACGAGTTCTGTATCCCGGCGCTCAAAGCCGGCTTCAACTTCATCCGCCTCGCAACGCCCACGTCCGACGACAAGCGCCTGCCGGTGATTCTCAAGAACACGTCGGGTTTCGTCTATTACGTGTCGATCACCGGCATCACCGGGGCGGCAACGCCCGACCCCGCGAAGGTCAAGGAAGCGGTCGCGCGCATCAAGCGCCACACGGACTTGCCGGTCGCGGTCGGCTTCGGCGTGAAGACCGCCGAGCACGCACGCGCCATCGCCGAGGGGGCGGACGGCGTGGTGGTCGGCTCGGTGCTGGTCGATGCGGTGCGCCAGAGCCTCGACGAGCCGGGCAAAGCAACCGGCGCGACCGTGAAAGCGGTGACCGATCTGGTGGCGGAACTGGCGCGTGGTGTGCGGAGCGTGAGGAAGTAGGGATCTCAGCCCCACCAAGAGCTCCGGCTGTCATCCCGGAAGCCGCCAACGGGACCGGCCCGAAGTGGCCGGCCCGATGACAGGCTCCGCGGCTATCCGGGACCCATCTCACAAATATGACCGGGATACGTGGGTCCCGGCTCGCGCAGCCTGCGGCTGCTTGGCCGGGATGACAGGCGGTGCGACTGGCTACCTCGGCGGAATTTGAATCAGCTCCGCGAGCTGCTCCTTCGTCAGCGGCTGCGCGGTGAATTTCAGCTCCACGGCATCTTTCACGATGGTATCGAGCCCGACGATCTTGTCCGGTTCGATCGCGGGCGGCGCGAAGTAGTCGTCGCGGGTGCGCTTCGCCTTCGCTTCCGTGATCTGCAGCCAGTCCGCATAAATCTTCAGCGCCGCGGGGTCCTTGTACATGTAGTCGACCGTCTCGCGGTACGCCTTCATGTAACGGTTCACCACATCCTTGTGCTTCTCGAGGTAGCCCGCATTGGCGATGTTGAGCCGTACCGTCTGCCCGTTGAAGGCGACCGCGTCGTTGCCGGTCGCGATACGGCGGATGTCGCCCTTATCGAGTTGATCGAGCCCGAACGGCGGGGCCGCCCAGCCGACATCGACTTGGCCGGACATCACGGCGGTGAGGTTCGCGGCGGGGCCGCCCATCGCGGTGGGCTTGGCTTTGAGGTCGTACTGCTTGATGAAGGCCGTCACGACGCCGTGCGTCGAGGAACCGTTGGTCGAATAGGCAAGTGTCTTGCCGTCGGTGTCCTTCAGCGACTTGATCGGTGAATCGGCCTTCACGTACCAGTAGAGATCCCCCGCGCCCGTCGTTTCGGCGCTGATGACACGCACGGGGGCGCCTTTGGAGAAGGCGCTCAGCACGCCCATGACACCGGCGGCGATGCCGAGGTCGACCGAGCCAGAGATCACCGCCTGCTGCGTCTCGCCCGCACCCTGCGTGTAGACGACCTCAAGGGTCAGGCCGTGCTTCTTGAAGATGCCGGCGCGCTGGCCGATCTCCGAGACCGAGGTGTCCCAGTTGCCGCGCTGGCCGACCGCGAGCTTGACGGTGTCATCGGCGGACGCGGCCGTGCCGAACAGTGTCGCCGCGAGTGCGGCGGCAAGCATTATCTTCATTGAAGTCCTCCCTCTGCTCCGCTCATGCCCCGCTAAAGCGGGCATCCAGTTCTTTATTTTGGCTCTGGGTCCCCGCTTTCGCGGGGACGAGCGGAGTGTGTTGCTTATGCCACGCGTTCGCGCGGCGCCTCGCTCCCGCCGCCAAGGGTACGCCAGTTGACGGTTTTGGGAACTACACCTTCGTAGGAACTTATCGTCGCATGTGGGACGCGCGGCTGCGTCGTTCCGATTGCGGGCTTGCCGTTCTGGACGTCGCGTGCCGCCTCGACCATCAGGCGCCGGAAGGCCGCCACCGCCACATCGCTCGCACCGAGCCGTTCAGCGCTACGGTCGCCGATCGGCCCCATGCCTTCCCACATCGCGATGTCCTGATTGGGGATGCCCGCAATGCCGGTGAAATTGCCGGCCTTCATGGCGGCACGGTCCTGCAGGTAGTCGTTCTGGCGCGTGCGGATGCCGTTGAAGTTTTCATCGACGTCGACGCCCCATTGCAGCACGTTGAACTTGCGCCACGTGTCGGCATCGACGCCCGGCTTGTCCTTCCCGTTCCAGGCGATGAAGTAGAACATCGTCGTGGTGTCGTCCTCGGGAGTGAGCAGCGTCGCGACATTGTGCACGTTGTTGGGCGGGATCAGCGCCGTGAACGGCGCGATGTAGACGGTCGTGCGGATGTAGTCGTGCGTCGCCTCGTTCATGATCGGCCGGCGGATCGCCGCGTAGCGGAAGCCGTAAGTCGTGCGCTCGATCTGGAAACGCGGCGCCTTGTCGGTCGAGGGACGCAGCCAGTTCACGTCGGTCGCTTTCGCGCCCTCGACCTGCGCGGCCACCATGTCGGACGAATGAAGGCTCGACGAGTGCGCCGAGTCGATCTGCCCTTCCAGGATCTGCGCCCAGTTGCAGCGCACGCGCACCTTGGTGGCCGAGACGCGCGCGTCCGGCGTCGGGGCAAACGCGGGCGGCTCGAACGCCGGCATCTCGTCCGCCGGACCCATGTAGCACCACACGAAGCCGCCGGCCTCGCGCGTCGGATACGCCTTCTGCTTCACGCGCTGCGGTATATTGCTCTCGGCAGGCTCCGACGCCATCTCGACCACATTGCCTTCGAAGTCGAATTTCCAGCCGTGATAGAGGCAGCGCAGCCCGCACTCCTCGTTGCGTGCGTAGACGAGCGAAGCGCGGCGATGCGCGCAGTATTCGTCGAGCACGCCGAGCCGCCCTTTCGAGTCGCGGAACACGACGAGGTTCTCGCCGAGCAGCTTGACGCGCAAGGGTTTGCCGTCGGGCTCGGCCACTTCCTCGGAGAGGCAGGCCGCGATCCAGTGGCGGCGCATGATCTGGCCCATCGGCGCATCGCCTTCGACGCGGCATAGCAAGTTGTTTTCTTCAGGCGTCATGTTTCCTCGTGGGACGCATTCTTCTAAGAGGGCAGTCTAATGGCGCGCTGCTGGCTCGTCGAGTTGGGGGAACCGTGAGGACGTTACGCATCGGCGCTGCGGGGCTCGGGCGCGCATTCTCGATCATGATTCCGACTTTTCGCGATCCGCGTGTCATGCTGGTTGCGGCCGCCGATCCGCGCGCGGAAGCACGCCGCCGCTTTGCCAAGGACTTCGGCGGGAAAGCCTACGACACGGTCGAGGAGCTTTGCGCCGACCCCGGTGTCGAGGTCGTCTATGTGGCGACGCCGCACCAGCTTCACGCCCGACATGCGATCCTTGCCGCGCGCAATGGCAAGCATGTGCTCGTCGAAAAGCCGATGGCGCTGACCCTCGACGACTGCACCGCCATGGTCACGGCGGCGCGCGGCGCGGGCGTTTTTCTCATCGTCGGCCACAGCCATTCGTTCGATGCGCCGATCCTGCGCACGCGCGCGCTGATCGCGAGCGACGAGTACGGCGCGGTTCGGATGATCCATGCGCTCAACTACACGGATTTCCTTTATCGTCCGCGCCGCCCGGAAGAGCTCGACACTGCGCAGGGCGGCGGTGCGGTGTTCAACCAGGCGGCGCATCAGGTTGATATCGTGCGCTTCATCGGGGGCGGCCGGGTCAAGAGCGTGCGCGCCGCGACCGGCGCATGGGACGCCACGCGCCCGACCGAGGGTTCGTATTCGGCGCTGCTTACGTTCGAAGACGGCGCGTTCGCATCTTTGACTTATGGCGGCTACGGGCATTTCGATTCGGATGAATTCTCCGGCTGGATCGGCGAAATGGGGCAGCAGAAACAGCCCTATGCGCGCAAGCCGCAGAATTTTGCAAATGCCGTCGCCGAGGCCGCGCTCAAGAATGCGAGAAACTATGGGGCTGCGAACTGGCGGGAGTCGACGGAGCAGCTAACGACGCATCAGCACTTCGGCACTGTGATCGTGAGCTGCGAGCGCGCTGACCTGCGCCCGATGCCCAACGGCGTGATGATCTACCAGAACGGCGCGGCGCAGCTCGATCCGCTCCCGCCGCCCACGATCCCGCGCGTTGAAGTGATCGATGAGCTCTACGCCGCGGTCGCTGAGGGCAGGCCGCCGCTGCGCGACGGCGCGTGGGCAATGGCGACGCTCGAAGTGTGCCTTGCCATGCTGCAATCGGCTCGCGCGGGGCAGGACGTGGCGATGCGGCATCAGGTGGCGGTGCGTTGACGCGTCATCCCGGAAGCCGCGAAGCGGCTATCAGGGATCCAGTAACACCGCCTGCGCATTGAAGCACCGCCAGCGTTTACTGGGTCCCGGGTCTCGCTGCGCTCGCCCGGGATGACAGCCTGCGGACTCAAGCGTCGGCCTAGATTTGCCCCCCATTCGGGATTACATCTTCGGGCATGAACTGGCTTACCAGCGTGGTCCGGCCGAAGATCCGCTCGCTGCTCAAGCGCGAAGTGCCGGAGAACATGTGGATCAAGTGCCCGGAAACCGGGCAGCTTGTGTTCTACAAGGACGTCGAAGCGAACCAGTTCGTCATCCCGTCGTCCAACTATCACATGCGGATGGGCGCGACGGCGCGCCTCAAATCCATGTTCGATGGCGAGATCTGGTTCGATATCGGCGTGCCGGATGTGCCGGCGGACCCGCTCAAGTTCCGCGATGAGCGCCGCTATTCGGACCGGCTGAAGGATGCGCGCACCAAAACCGGCATGAACGACGCCATCAAGCTCGGTTTCGGCAAGCTGGACGGCGTGCCGGTGGTCATCGGCGTGCAGGATTTCGATTTCATGGGCGGCTCGCTCGGCATGGCGGCGGGCGAGGCGGTGATCAAGGGGCTGGAAACGGCGGCGCAGAAAGGGACGCCCTTCGTCATATTCGCGGCCTCGGGCGGCGCGCGGATGCAGGAGGGTATCCTGGCGCTGATGCAACTGCCGCGCACCACTGTCGCGGTCGAGATGCTGCGTGAGGCGAAGAAGCCCTACATCGTGGTGCTGACCAATCCGACCACCGGGGGCGTGACCGCCTCATATGCGATGCTGGGCGACGTGCATCTTGCGGAGCCTGGCGCGCTCGTCGGCTTTGCGGGCCCGCGTGTCATCGAGCAGACCATCCGCGAAAAGCTGCCTGAAGGCTTTCAGCGCGGCGAGTATCTGAAAGAGCATGGCATGGTCGATCTCGTGGTGCATCGCCATGAGCTCAAGCCCACGCTGGCGCGACTATGCCGCGTTCTCACCAAGGCGCCAGCCCGCGAAGCGCTTAAGCCCGCCCCCGCCGAAGCGCTGCCGCCGACCGCCGCTGCGGCGGAATAACGCCGCACGTCATGGCTTCCGTCGATTCGATTCTGGAGCGGCTGCTTGCGCTGCACCCCAAGCGCATCGATCTGTCGCTCGAGCGCATGCGCCGCGTGCTGGAGCGGCTTGGCAGCCCTGAGAAGCGCGTTCCCCCGACCATCCATGTGGCAGGCACCAACGGCAAGGGTTCGACGATTGCGTTCCTGCGCGCCATGCTGGAGGCGGCGGGGAAAAGTGTGCACGTCTACACCTCGCCCAATCTGGTGCGGGTCAACGAGCGTTTCCGGCTCGGCTCGCGCGCGGGTGGCATTCTTGTCTCGGATGGCGAGCTTGTCGATGCGCTCGCCGAGTGCGAGCGCGCCAACGGCGACTCTCCGATCACGCTGTTCGAGATCGAGACGGCGGCAGCCTTTGTGCTGTTCGCGCGGCATCCGGCGGACTACCTCCTGCTGGAGGTCGGCCTTGGCGGTCGGCTCGACGCCACCAACGTGATCGACCGCGCACTCGCGACCGTAGTCACGCCGGTTTCAATGGACCACGTGGAGTTTCTCGGAGACACGATCGAGAAGATCGCGGCGGAGAAGGCCGGTATCTTCCGGGCTGGCGTACCGGCCGTGATTGCTCCGCAGAGCGATCTCGTCTCCGCCGTTCTGGAGCGGCACGCCGAGCGCGCACGTGCGCCGATGCATGCGTCGGGCCAGCAATGGCATTCGGCCGTGGAACACGGGCGGCTCGTGTACCAGGACGAGAAGGGCTTGCTCGACATGCCGCCGCCCAAACTGTTCGGCCGACATCAGTTCGACAACGCCGGCACCGCGATCGCGGCGTTACGCGCAGCCGGCGTGAATCTCCCCGCGCGAGCGATCGAGCAGGGGTTGACGCGCGCCGAGTGGCCGGCGCGCCTGCAGCGGCTCACCACCGGCAAGCTGGTGGCGCTTGCGCCGGAGGGCGCGGAACTGTGGCTCGACGGCGGCCACAACGCGGATGGTGGGCGCGCTATTGCGGCGGCGCTTGGCGATCTGGAGGAGCGCGTGTCGCGGCCGCTGCTGCTCGTGGTCGGCATGCTGAGCACCAAGGATCGCTCCGCCTTCCTGCGCAACTTCACCGGCCTTGTGCGGCGCGTGTTCGGTGTGCCGATCCATCAGGAGAAGGGCGTGCCGGCGGACGAGATCGCGGCCTCTGCGCGCGCCGCCGGCATGCCGGCCGATGCCGCGGAGAGCATCGAGGATGCGCTGACGAAAACCGGCGCCCTCGGCTTCGATCCTCCGCCGCGCATCCTGATCACGGGTTCGCTCTATTTGGCCGGTGAGGTGTTGGCCGCGAACGGGACGGAACTGGTGTAACTCGTGTCCCGGGCGCATCGCAGCACCATAGCCGACGCAGAGCGTCGGCGTTCTTAGACGGCCGCGTAGCGGCCTTATGGTGATGCGATGCAGAACCGGGACCGCCAGGAACGTCGGGAGTTCGTGCGGTCCCGCATCTGCGATGCACCGCGAAGGCGCGCTGCATCGCGTGCGGGACACACTCACTTCAACAACTTCATCTAATCAGCTCGCTTCTGCTTCACCTGCTCGATTGTGCATTGCTCGGGCGCCTTGTCGGGGCGCCATCGCATCAGCCGCGTGCCATGGCGGAAGCGTTCGCCCGAGAAGTGGTCGTAACAGACCTCGACCACCAGCTTCGGCCTGAGCGGCACCCATTCGGCCGATCGCTCCGTCGACCAGCGGCTCGGCCGGCCCGGCGCGTTGCCGGTGAAGCCGGAGCCACCTTTCAGCTTTTCGAGCTTGGCGGTCAGTGCTGCCTTTTCGGCGCGTGCGAAGGATGACGTGAAGCCCACGTGATGCAACAGGCCCGCGTCATCATAGAGGCCGAGCAGCAGCGAGCCGACGAGCTTGCTGTTCGTGCCATAGCGAAAGCCGCCGACCACGCAGTCCGCGCTGCGATAGTTCTTCACCTTCACCATCGCGTCGCGCGTGCCCGCCGCGTAAGGTGCATCGCGGCGTTTGGCGATGATGCCGTCAAGCGTCGCGCCGACCTGTTTCAGCCAGTCTTTCGCGTTCGAAAGCTTCGTGGTTGCGGGCGAAAGCCGCACGCCATCGCCGCTGAAATTGTTCTTCGCGAATGCCTCCAGCTTTAGCCGTCGCTCGGCGAGGGGCACGTCGAGCAGCGGGTGACCATGCTCGTCCTCGAGCAGATCGAACACGACGAACAGCGCCGGCGTTTCATTCGCGAGCTTGGCGATACGTGAGGCGGCGGGATGAATCCGCTGCAGAAGATCGTCGAACGAGAAGGTACGCCCGCGCGGCACCACGATCTCGCCATCGAGCACGAACTCACGCGCCGAGAGCGCCCGCGCGCTTTCAACCACATCCGGAAAATAGCGGGTCAGCGGCTTGCCGGCCTTGGACTGCAGCTCGACCGTGTCGCCGTGCCTGAACACCAGACACCGAAAACCGTCCCATTTCGGCTCGTACTGCCACTCCGGACCGGCCGGAATGTCGTCGACCGAGGTCGCTTCCATCGTGGGAATGGGCGGATTGAGCGGCATCACCCCTCAACGCAAATGGCCAGCCTTTCGGCTGGCCATTGGTAGCGAAATTTCGTGTGGGCCGTCAGGCGGTCGCTGTCGTGATCCACTGCTCCAGCTTCTGCTTGGGCGCGGCGCCGACCTGGCGCGAGGCAAGCTCGCCATTCTTGAACAGCATCAGGGTCGGGATCGACATGATGCCGTACTTGGCGGCAGTCGCCGGGTTCTCGTCGACATTGAGCTTCACGATCTTGACCTTGCCGCCCATCGAGCCGGCAATTTCTTCAAGCGCGGGCGCGATCATGCGGCAGGGGCCGCACCATTCGGCCCAGAAATCCACCACCACCGGCTCGGCGCTCTTCAGCACCTGCGTCTCGAAATCCGCGTCGGAAACTTTTGAAACGCCCATGGGGCCACCTCGGTTGTTGCAAGCTTTTTTGGGTTGCGGGCGAAACGCCCCTCCAGATCGCCGGAAACGTATGGACGGCAAGTGCGAGCGTCAAGGCATGTTCACAGCCAGGTGTTTTTGCGTGCTTAACTCGCGGCAACCGTTGACAGTTCGGCGTCAAGCAGCGACGCCGGCAATTCCATCAGCACCGGGCCGGCGGTAAAGACGAGCGCCGCGCGGACCGCATGATTCGGATAGAGCTTGCGCAGCACGGCGCGATAGAGCGCGAGCTGCCGCACGTAGCTCGGGGAGATGTCTCCGACCTTCGCCGGGACCGTGCGGTCTGACTTGTAGTCGGCGATCAGCACGTCGGTCGTGGTCACGGCGAGGCGATCGACCTGGCCCGAGACACGCCGGCCTGATGCGACAAACCCGACTATCGGCACCTCGGCGCGCGAGCTCCCGGCGAACAGCGATGCACAGCGTGCATCGTCGAGGATCGCCAGCACCTCGCGCAGCAGCGCGTCTCGTTCCGCCGCATCAAGATCCTTTGCGCGCGTGAGATGCTTGCGGGCGGCTTCGGCGCGGCGATCTGGTGGCAGTGCCGGCAGCGCCTGCAGCAGCCGATGCACAATGCGCCCGCGGGCAAACGCGCGCGTTTCGCCGATGCTTCCGCGCCTGGCATCAGTGCGATCCGGCAGCGAGGGCGCAATCACGCGCGGGGTGGCTTCCGCAGGCGCGTTGTGCCTGAGCCAATCGGGAGGATTTTCGCGCGGGGCTTCCGCCGCGGCGCCCGCTGAGCCTCGCTCGATCTCGCCCGATTTGCGCCAGCGCAACACCGTGCCGTCTTTGTCGTCGGCCGTCTCCTCGATCGCGTCTGGCTTGAGCGCGCGCTCGATCAGCTCATACCAGCAGCCGGGTGGGATGCGGTTCACGCCGCGCGACCCTGCCACCACCAAACGGTCTGCCGCGCGTGTCATCGCCACATAGAGCAGCCGCCGGTATTCATCCTCGGCCGCGCTCACGGCTTTCGCGCGGGCATCCGCGACTGCCGGCACGTCGTCCGACTTGCGTCCCGCCCACACGACGCGATGCGGTGTACCGGGCGCTGCGTTCGCCACGGGCAGCCCGAGCAGCCGTGGTTCCTTCGGTCCTTTCGGTGGTGTGGTGGTGTCGGCCAGGACCACGATCGGCGCCTCCAGCCCTTTCGCTCCATGTACGGTCATCACGCGCACCTCGTCGCGCGCGATGTCCATATCGCGTTTCACCTGCGTCTCGCCGGCACGCAGCCACGCGACGAAACCCTGGAGGGTCGGGGCTTCGCTACGCTCGTAGAGCAGGGCGAGCTCGAGAAACTCGTCCAGCGCATCGGCTGCCTCGAGCCCGAGCCGCGCATAGAAGCGCGCGCGCCCGCGCTCGGATCCGAGAATGCGCGCGTAAAAGGCGAAGGGGGAGAGATGGCGCGCCCATTCGGCGTAGCGGTCGAGCTGCACGTTCGCGCCGACGAAATCCATCTCATTCGCGCGCGCGCGCAGCGTCGCCCGGAGCGACCGCTTGCGATCCCAGGCCAGCGTGAAAATCTGTTCTTCGTTGAGCCCGAACAGCGGGCTCTTCAGCACCGTCGCAAGCGCGAGGTCATCGTCCGGCAGAAGCAACGCGTCCGCGAGCACGAGCAGGTCCATCACGGCGATATGCTCGGTGAGCATGAGCCGATCGGCGCCAGCCACCGCGACGCCCGCGCGCTTGAGCTCGAAAATGATCGCGTTGAACAGCGCGCCGCGCTGGCGCACCAGCACCAGTATGTCGCCTGCGGTCGCCGGGTGCCGTCGATCGCTGTCGCCGACAAGGTCGCCGCGATCGATCCAGGTCTTGACGGAGTTGGCGATCTTGCGCGCAAGGCGCACGCGCGGGCTTGTCTCCTGGTTCTCGTCGAACGGCGCGTCCCAGCCCTCCAGCTTGACCTTCTCGTCGGGCTCGATCATCGGCCACAATTCGACGAGGCCCGGCGCATTGGCGCGCACCGCTTCGTGCACTGTGCCTGCCGCAACTTCGGTCAGGCCGGCGTGCGCCGCCGCGTCCTTGAACACCGCATCGACCGCTTCCAGCAACAGCGGCGCCGAGCGGAACGAATATTTGAACTTGAGATCCTCAAAGCGAAGCGCCGCGGATTCGAATTTCCCCGCGTAATGCCGGCGGTTCTGCTCGAACTCGGCCGGTACCGCGCCCTGAAACGAGAAGATCGATTGCTTCTCGTCGCCGACCGCGAAGATCGAACGCGTGACCTCGCGCGCCCCGCGACCGGCGAAGAACTCGTCGGTGAGCCGCCGCACGATCTCCCATTGCTTCGGGCTCGTATCCTGCGCCTCGTCGATCAGAACGTGATCGATGCCGAGATCGAGCTTGTAGTGCACCCATGCGGCTTGCTCGCCGGCGAGCAGGCGCTGCGCCTTGTCGATCAGGTCGTCGTAGTCGAGCAGCCCGCGCCGTTCCTTCTCGGCCCGGTAGCGCGCGATGACCTCCATCACGATTGTGACGAGTGCGGCGCTGCGCTCGCGCGTCTCGACCGCGCGGCGGCGGGCGAGGAGTGCGCATACGCGCCCCTGTTCCTGATTAAGACGGTCAAACCATGATCGGTGATTGTCGCGAATTGCGTTCGTCGCGACGCGTGCGCGCGGCCTTAGGTCTGAGGTGCAGAATATCGAAAGGTAAGCTTTGAGGCGTTCGTCCGGAGGCAGGCCAGGAAGCGAGCGCAGAAGTGCCGCGGCATCACCATCAGTCTTCGACCCCTGCGCCAAGGCTGCGATAACAGCCGGATATTCACTCTCTGCGATCAGTGCGCCGGAGAAGAATTCCGCCGCGACCGTCTCGCTAGTCTCCTGCGGGTCGATCCCAAGCGCATGCGAGAGACCCTCGATTGCTTTCGCGACACCGCCCGCATTGGTGACCCACGCGATCAGCTCATCCCGCCGCCCGATCGACTCGACGATCATCTCGTTGAAGGTCATGTCCGCGGCGGCGGTGATCGCCGCGCTAAGCGCGCGCCCGAGCGCGCTGTCCGGTTCGGCGGCAGCCTGCATCAACACGGCCATGCGCTGCCGGTCGATCAGTTCGGATTGCGTGCGTTCCTCCAGCACCTCGAAGCGCGCCGCGACGTCGGCCTCGAAGGGGAACTGGTGCAGCAGCCGCGTGCAGAACGCGTGGATGGTCTGCACCTTCAGCCCGCCCGGCGTATCGAGCGCTTGCGCAAACAGCCGTCGCGCGCGAAGGCGGCGCTTCGCATCCG
>Ga0207706_10003334_pt1 | contig 15362 bp, 11 predicted proteins | sample KBSC53metaG_FD_184318 | JGI IMG/M metagenome (GOLD analysis project Ga0207706, IMG submission 184318) | Corn rhizosphere microbial communities from Kellogg Biological Station, Michigan, USA - KBS C5-3 metaG (SPAdes) (version 2) | ecosystem: Host-associated > Plants > Roots > Rhizosphere > Soil ... | reverse complement strand
GGGCACGCCTTTGGAGGCGGTCCTGAGCGCGGCGACGGCGTCGATCAGCGAGGAGACGATGATCTCCTGCATCAAGTCTGTTGCGGATTTAGTCATCACATCCACGGGAAGGGCTTGGCGGGCCCTCCCTTTAGGCCCGCATGCGCGGCTGGCCAATGACAAAGTCATAGCGCGCGGGCGGCGGGCGGATCGGCCGGTTTATTGCGAATCCGTCATGCCGGAACTAGTCCGGCATGACGAGGAGGGATGTCGCGGCGCCTGCGCGCCGTGCCGTTGGAGGCGCCCAACCCATTCAACGCGGATAGTCCCGCCACAGCCATTCGAGTGCACCCGGCAAGGTTTGGGCAACGACATTACCGTCGACGTGCACGGCGTCCTTTGCCCAGACATAGCGATAATCATAACCCTTGGCTTTGAGTATTGCGGCCATGCGCTCGTTCGCGAGCGGCCAGTTGTGGAAAGTCGATTCGGGATCCTGCCAATGCAGGTCCTTCTCACCCACCTCCATCCAGATGCGGATAGGTTTGCGCGGACTCTGCGGGATCAGGCGAGCGTGATAATCCCAGGCGCCTTCGGGCGTGAGAGGATCGCGCGGCGAGGCCTGATTCACGAACGTGCCCGAATAGGACAGCACCTTGCGATACCATTCCGGATGGTACCAAGCCATGCTGAACGCCGCCGCCGCGCCCGAGCTACCACCCATCGTTGCCCGCCCTTCCGGGTCTTTGGTGAAGCGAACGCCGTAGAGCTGCGTCACCCGTGGCAGCACCTCGTGCTCGACGAATTCGGCATAGCGACCGGACATAGTGTCGTATTCGAGGCCGCGTTCGGACCCTTGCGCGTCACCGCCGCCGGATTGGATCATCACTGCGACAAGTCGGGGCACGCGACGTTCCGCAATGAGGCTGTCGAGCGCAGCCGCGACGCGCGCGACATAATCGCGTCCGTCCTGGACGACGAGCAGGGGTGCCTCCTTACCGGGGCGATATCCGGCAGGAACGTAGACGAACACCTCGCGGCGGTAGGAAGCAGGCTCGCTGGTTTCGGTCAGCGGCGCGGGCAGGCGATTACCGAAAGCATCGCGGCGGCGCGTGGTTTCATTATCCAGCTGACGAATGCCGGGATAGAGGTGGCTTTCTGCCGACGTCATGATGAAGCTGTGCAATGTCCCCAGGCGCTGGCCAGATTGCGCGGTCATCTCCGGCGCGTCCTTGTACGGCGGAGCGATTTGTATCTCGTCGGCATGAGCCGCCGTAGCGAAAAGGACAGCTAGCGATAGGGGACCCAGCTGCACGTCATATCTCCCCGTTATTCTTGGCGGCGCCCATCCAAATGCGGGCCTTATCTGCCCTAATCAACATGTTGATGGCGGTTAACCTTGTTTGATTAAAATCGTTGAGTAAGCCGGAATCGGGACATGTCTTAAGCGACGCTCAGGCGTGCGCGCGGTTGCCTTGTCGCCGCTGAGGCAGGGGGCGTCTTTGGAACTCTATAAGCGTGTTCTTGTGGTTGAAGATCAACCCTTGATCTTGTTGTCCGTCTGCGAAGCGCTCGAAGCCGGAGGATATGCGACGCTGGCGATTTCCACCGGCATCGAGGCGGCAACCTTGATCGAGGGTGAATCTGGTCATTTTGCCGCGTTAGTCACGGACGTACGTTTGGGCCAAGGACTGGATGGATGGGCTTTGGCGCGGAAGGCGCGGGAGCTCAATCCTGATCTGGCGGTGGTCTATATGTCCGGTGACAGCGCGCCCGAGCACGGAGAGCGCGGCGTCAAAAACAGCATGATGATTCAAAAGCCGTTTGTCGGATCTCAAATCGTAAGGGCGGTATCTGCGCTTCTCAATTTGCGAACGGCCCAGTTGCTCCAGAAATAATGGGGTTCCTGTACGGTCAGTCTCCATCAGAATCGATCCAGCTTTGACGCCGATCCTGAAAGGACCGTTCTTTTCGGCGACCGCCTTCCGCCGCGGTCCGTGCTCAACCCGAGAGGTTTTCCGCCATTTCGGCCAGCTCTAGCCAGCGCATCTCGGCGGTTTCCTTGTCGGCACGCGCCTTCTCGATAGCTTTCATCAGCTGATCGAAACGTTTGGGGTCACGGCCATAGAGGTCCGGATCCGCAAGGGCCGCTTCATCGCGTGCGATCGCTGCTTCCAGCTTTTCGATCTCACTCGGCAGCAGATCGAAATCGCGCTGATCCTTGTAGCTCAGTTTGGCTCGCGGCTTGGGCACAGCGGTTGGCGCCGCGCTTGCGGGATTTGGCTTCGCGCGAAGTTCGGGCCTGGGTCCGCGCTGCCGCTCCCAATCGGCATAGCCACCGGCGATAATGTCAACCTTGCCGGAGCCGTCGAGACCGAGCGTGACCGTGACGGTACGATCGAGAAAATCGCGATCATGGCTGACGATGAGCACGGTCCCATCGTAATCGGCGATCACTTCCTGCAGCAAATCGAGCGTCTCGAGGTCGAGATCGTTGGTTGGCTCGTCCAGTACCAACAAGTTCGAATGGCGGGCAAACTCGCGCGCCAGCAGCAGCCGCGAGCGTTCGCCGCCGGAGAGCGTGCCGATGCGCGCGTCAACCATGTTGGGGTCGAACAGGAATTCCTTGAGATAACCCGCGATGTGCTTCTTGACGCCCAGCACCTCAATCCAGTCGCCGCCGTCGGCAAGGATGTCACGGATCCTTTTGTCGGGCTCCATGAGTTTGCGCTGCTGATCGATGATCACACCGTCCAGCGTCTTGGCGAGCTTGATCTTGCCTTCATCCGGCGCGAGCTCGCCGGTCAGCAATTTGAGCAAAGTGGTTTTGCCCGCTCCGTTTGACCCAACCACGCCGATGCGATCGCCGCGCGTCACGCGGAAGGTGAAGTCGCGGATGATGGTGCGGTCTCCGAAGCGCTTGGTCACATGCTCCGCGTCGATCACCACCTTCGTGCGCGTGTCGTCGCTCGCAGTGACGAGCCTTGCCGCCCCCTGCGGCGCGATCATTGCGGCGCGTTGCGCGCGCATCTCCATCAGCTTGGCCTTGCGGCCTTCGTTACGCGCCCGCCGTGCCGTGACGCCGCGCAGCAGCCAATGCTCTTCGATCTTGAGCTTGGCTTCCAGCCGCTGCGCGTTGCGAGCCTCCTCCTCGTAGACCTGCTCGGTCCACGCCTCGAATCCGCCAAAGCCGATCTCGGCGCGGCGCATCGAGCCGCGATCGAGCCACAAGGTGCTCCTGGTCAGGCGGGTCAGGAAGGTGCGGTCGTGGCTGATAACCACGAATGCACCCTTGAAGCGGCCGAGCCATTCCTCGAGCCAGTCGATCGCGGCAATATCGAGATGATTGGTCGGCTCATCCAACAACAGCACGTCGGGATCCTGCGCCAGCGCGCGCGCGATCGCGGCGCGGCGGCGTTCGCCGCCCGATGCGGTCGCCGCCTCGCGCGACAGATCGATGCCGAGCTGATCCGCAATCGCCTCCACTTGGTGCCGCTCGGGCGCTTGGTCGCCGTGCAAGGTCCAATCGTGCAAGGTCGCGAAGCCGGCGACCTGGGGATCCTGCTCCAGCAGCACGACCTTGGTGCCCGGCACGATGGTACGGCGGCCTTCATCCGCCTCGATTTTGCCGGCCAGCAATTTGAGCAGCGTGGTTTTGCCGGCGCCGTTGCGGCCGATGAGCGCCAGGCGGTCACGCGGCTGCAGGTGCAGGTCGATATGGCGAAAGAGCCAGCCGGAGCCCTGGACGAGCCCCAGATCTTCATAGGCAAGGACGGGTGCGGGCATGACTCGCTGACGACGGCGGAAGGGATAGGTGGCGAACCATCTGGACGCCTGCGACATTCACTGCCTATTCAAGCGTTGAAGTCCATGCAACATCCCATGCTGATGAAGTTTTTTTGGGCGGCCTGTCTTGCCGGCATCGCGTTCGCGCCCAGCGCAGACGCGCGACGTCAGCGCGACCAGGATCGCGCCTTCGCCGCCCGGCAGGCGGGCCAGATCATGCCGCTCCACGAAATTGAGGGCAGGATCGTTCCGCGCATGCCCGGCTGCGACTATCTTGGGCCGGACTTCGATTCCAGCTCGGGCGTTTATCGATTGAAGTTCATGCGCGGCGGATCGGTCATCTATGTGGATGTCGACGGGCGCAACGGACAGATCATCGGCCGCTCCGGCCGCTAAACCGCCTTGAAGCGGCTCAAAGTCACGACATATTCGTTACGCTGGCGGCGACGTTACCGCTAAGGTGACCCGAGATGGAGACCATGAATGCGCGTGTTGATCGTTGAGGACGAACCCAATCTCGGCCGCCAGCTTCGGGCGACGCTCGAAGGGGCGGGCTATGCGGTCGACCTCGCGACCGACGGTGAGGACGGCCACTATCTCGGCTCGACCGAAAGCTACGATGCGGTGGTGCTGGATTTGGGGCTCCCTGAGATCGATGGCCTGACCGTGCTCGACCGGTGGCGCAAGGAAGGGCGGGACATGCCCGTTCTGGTGCTGACCGCGCGTGACAGCTGGTCGGACAAGGTGGCGGGGCTCGACGCGGGCGCGGACGATTATCTCGCCAAGCCGTTCCAGACCGAGGAATTGATCGCGCGTCTCCGCGCGCTGATCCGCCGCGCGTCGGGCAACAGCTCGTCCGAACTGGTCGCGGGCGACATCCGGCTCGACACGCGATCGGGCAAGGTCACCAAATCGGGCGAGCCGGTGAAGCTCACGGCGCAGGAGTATAAATTGCTCAGCTACCTGATGCATCACAAGGGCAAGGTGGTGAGCCGCACCGAGCTGATCGAACATATTTACGATCAGGATTTCGACCGAGATTCCAATACGATCGAGGTGTTCGTTACGCGCATTCGTAAAAAGCTGGGCGCAGACGTGATCACCACCATCCGCGGGCTTGGCTATAGCCTCGAGGATCCGAACTGATATGAAGAAGCCGGCGCTCCTGCGCTGGCTTGAGCTGCCGGCGAATTGGATCAGGCTGATTTTCGGCCGCCCGCTGGTGCTGGGCGGGGTCGAGGGCGGGCCGCCACGCCGTACGAGCGAAACCACCGGTTCGCTCACCCGGCGCATGCTTGGCATCGCCGCGCTTTGGATCGGGCTGTTGCTGGCGGGCGGTGGGCTCGCGCTCGATCGCGTGCTCGACACGGCGGTGACGCGCAACTTCGACTCTCAGCTGCAATATGTCCTGTCGGCCATGATCGCTTCGGCCGAGCTGGATGAGGATGGGGAGATACGCTTCAATCGCCCGCTCGGTGATCAGCGTTTCCTGGAGCCCAATTCGGGCCTCTATTGGCAGGTGTCGGCGCCGGGGCACGAACCCTTCCCCTCGCGCTCGCTCTGGGACCGGCGCCTGCAGGTGCGCGGCGGGCATCATGACGAGCATTTTCACACCTATGATAGCCAGGAATTCGGAGAGGATGAAGCGCTGCGCGTGATGGAGCGCGACGTTCGCCTCCCAGGCTCGCCGGTCACCTGGCGTTTCCAGGTGGCGCAGGACCGGAGCGGCCTGAACGCTCAGATTGCGGTGCTGCGCAGAACATTGGTGCGGTCGTTCGCCATCCTTGGCCTCGGTCTCATCCTGATGTCGGCGCTGCAGGCGACCTTCGGCCTATGGCCGCTGCGCAAGGTGCGCCGCCAGATCGCGGCGGTGCGTGCCGGCCGGATGGCGCGGGTCGATACGCGTTTGCCGGTGGAGATCGCGCCGATGGTGGAGGAATTGAATGATCTGCTTGAGCATAATGAGCGTCAGGCGGAGGAGGCGCGCACGCATGCCGGCAACCTTGCGCACGCGCTCAAGACGCCGCTCACGGTGATCATGAATGAGGCGAGCGCCAACAGTCCGGAACTGTGCACGACGGTGATTCGTGAGGCGACGACAATGCGGCGGCAGGTCGACCATCACCTCGCCCGCGCTCGTGCGGTTGGACGACGCGCGGTGGGGCAGAGTGTGGCGCCGGTCTGGCCCAGCCTGGAATCGGTGGAGCGCGCGGTCAGCCGCCTCTATCCCCAGGTCACGATCGACCTGACCGGCGACCGCAAGGCGCAGGTGCATGTCGAGCGGCAGGATCTGGACGAACTGCTTGGTAACCTGATCGAGAATGCTGCCAAATATGGACATGGGCGGGTGTTCGTGACGGTCGAGAATGGATCAAGGTTCGTCGAGATCCAGATCGAGGATGATGGCGCGGGCATTCCCGAGGCACAGCGTGGAGCGATTTTCGAACGCGGCACGCGGCTGGATACGGGCAAGCCGGGAACCGGCCTTGGCCTCGCCATCGTCCGCGACGTGGCGCAAATCTATGGCGGCTCGGTCGCGCTGGAGGAAAGCGAGGATTTAGGCGGGCTGCTGGTGCGACTGCGACTGCCTACGGTCAAATAATCAATCGACCTTCAGCATCCGCACCAAGATGCCGCCCGATAAGGAAAGATGGGAACAGGCCTTCTCACGTCACCGCGGAAGCAGTTGGGAGACCAACTGGACCGCCGATTTCACGGGCGTCCGCGCTTGACGGCTAGGCTTTGGGGGGGAGCGGTCGGATCAACCCTTCCTGCGCGACGCTGGCGACATGGCGGCCATCTTCTGTGTGGAACGTGCCGCGTGTGAGGCCGCGGCCGCCGCCGGCCCAGGGGCTTTCCATCGTGAAAAGCAGCCATTGATCGAAATCCGGCACCTCATGCAGCCATAAGGCGTGGTCGAGACTGGCGACCTGCAATTTGCCGCTGAACAGAGGGATGCCGTGCGGGCGAACCGCGGTGGTGAGCAGGCCGAAATCGCTCAGATAGGCGAGAATGGCGCTGCGGATCGCCGGATCGGACGGGGCGGAGCCGGCCAGACGGAACCAGAGGTGGCTTGCACCTTGCTGAGGCGGCGGTGCGAATTCGCCGAAGGGCGGGATCGGTCGGAATTCGAACGCGGCGAAACGCTTGAGGAAATGCGCCATCGCGGGCGATCCGCCGCCGTCCTTGTTGCTGACTTCGAGCGTTTCGGGCGCGGGCACGTCGGGCAGGGGTACGCCATGCGCCAATCCCGTTTCCGGGCGCTGGAACGAGGCCGTCATGTTGAGGATCGGCGCGTCATTCTGGAGCGCGACGACACGGCGGGTCGCAAAACTGCGTCCGTCGAAATCGCGGAGGACGCGGTAGTCGATCGTCTGATCTTCGTCTCCGGGCCGCATGTAATAGGCATGGAGCGAATGGGGCTGCTGATGTTCGGCGACCGAATGCGCCGCCGCGACGAGCGCCTGGCCGATGACCTGACCGCCGAACACGCGTCCGCGACCGTGGGGATAACGAGCCCCGCGATGAAGGTCGGGCTCGACCTGCTCGACACCGAGCAGCGTCACCAAAGCCGCGACTGCCTCTTCCTGATCCGTCACTGACCTCTCGCGCTCCGATAATCCGCGATCAGCTCCTCGCAAATCGCGCGGGCGGGCCGTATCCCCTTGATCGCGCCAACGCCATGGCCGGCCGACCAGATCGTCTTCCAGGCGCGTGCTTCACCTTCGAGGTCCAGCACGCTCACATGGTTGGAGCTTTCGGTGAGGAGACCGTTGGCGGCGAGACTCTCCCGCATGAAATTAGCCCCCACACCGGTCACCTTGTCGGTATGGATGATATCGGAAGCGCGCGCGCCGACCATCATCGCTTTCTGATCGGACGAAGCCAGGCTCTCTTCGGTCGGAATGAACAGGCTGCCGAAATAGCCGAAATCGGCACCCATCAACTCGGCTGCCGCGATATGCCGGCCGGTCGAAAGCGCGCCGGCCAGGGCGAGCGCGCCGTCAAAGAAGCTGCGAATCTCGGCGGTGAGCGCGAAGGGACTGAGCGTGCCGGCATGGCCGCCGGCACCCGCGCAGACGGCGATCAATCCATCGACGCCGGCCGCGACCGCCTTTTCGGCGTGCCGCGCGCTGATGACATCGTGGAAGACAAGCCCGCCATAGGAATGGACGGCGGACACGACATCGGCAACCGCGCCAAGCGAGGTAATCACTAGCGGAACCCGGCGCTCGACAATGATCTTGAGATCAGCCTCAAGCCGCGAATTGCTGCGATGGACGATCAGGTTGACGCCGAAGGGGGCGCTATTGGGGTCAAGGCGCCGCTCAATTTCGTCGAGCCAGGCCATGAAGCCTTCGCTGGTGCGCTGGTTCAGCGCGGGAAAGGTGCCGACCAGCCCTGCCCGGCAGCATTCCAACACCAGATCGGGGCCGGATATAAGGAACATGGGTGCCACGATCGCCGGTATGGCGAGCCGGCCGGCGAGCTGTGGCGGAATGCTCACTTCAGAAAGCGTCCTCGTCGAGCGCCATCATCGACTGCTTACCCGACTTGATCGCGAGGAAGCAGGCGGTCGCCTGCGGCAGGATACGATCGAAGAAGAAGTTCGCAGTGGCGATCTTGGCCTTGTAGAAATCGGCTTCCTCGCTGCCCTCGGCCAGCTTGGCCTGGGCGATCTTGACCGCGCGCGCGAAGCAATAGCCCATCGCCACCAGCCCTAGCAGGCGAAGATAGTCGGTTGCCGCAGCGCCTGCCTCTTCGGGATCCTTGAGGCCCTTTTGCGCGATCGTGCCGGTGGAAAGCTGAAGCGCGCCGAATGCCTGCGCCAGCGCTGGGATGATCGTCGCAAGACCCTCGTCCTCGGCATGGTCTTCGAGGAAGTTGGACACCGGGTGGAAGAAAGATCGCAGATAGCGGCCCATATGCGCGCCGAGCTTGCGGCCGACTAGGTCGAGCGCCTGGATGCCGTTTGTGCCTTCATAGATCATCGCGATGCGGGCATCGCGCACATATTGCTCAACCCCGCTTTCGCTGATGTAGCCATGCCCGCCATAGACCTGGACCGCGAGATTGGCGGATTCATAGCCCATGTCGGTGAAAAGCGCCTTCACCACCGGGGTCATCAACGCGATGAAATCGGCGGCGCGCTGCTTCACTTCGGGATCGGCCGAATGCTTCTCAGCATCGAGCGCGCGGCTGACCCAGGCGCACACCGCGCGGCAGCCTTCATTATAGGCGCGCATCGTCATCAGCATGCGGCGCACATCGGGATGGACGATGATTGGATCAGCCGGCTTGTCGGGAGCTTTGGGCCCCGACAGCGAGCGGCCCTGCAGTCGATCCTTGGCGTAATAGACCGCCGACTGGTAGGCCGCCTCGCTGACACCTAGGCCCTGGACCCCAACCGAGACGCGCTCCGTGTTCATCATCTTGAACATGGCCTCCATGCCCTTGTGGGGCCTGCCGACCAGCCAGGCGGTCGACTCCTCGAAGTTGAGCTGACAGGTGGCCGATCCCTTGAGGCCCATCTTATGTTCGATCGCCGCGCAGTGGACGCCGTTCGAAGGACCAACAGAGCCGTCTGCCTTGGGCAGATATTTGGGCACGAGGAACAGACTGATGCCCTTCACGCCCTCCGGGGCGTCGGGAAGGCGGGCCAGCACCAGGTGGATGATATTGTCGGTCAGATCATGCTCGCCGGCCGAGATGAAGATCTTCGATCCCGTAACCTTGTAGCTGCCATCCTCCTGCGGCACGGCGCGGGTACGCAACATGCCCAAATCGGTGCCGCAATGCGCTTCGGTAAGGCACATCGTGCCCGACCATTCGCCCGAGACGAGCTTGGGCAAATAGAGCCGCTTGAGCTCCTCCGTCGCAAAGCCCTCGATGGCGGTGGTCGCGCCATGGGTCAGGCCGGGATAGAGGCTGAAAGACACGTTCGCGGCGCAGATCATCTCCTCGGTCATCTTGTTGACCGTCTCAGGCAAGCCCTGACCGCCCCATTCGGCGTCGGAGGCGAGCCCACACCAGCCGCCTTCCCGGAACTGGGCATAGGCTTCCTTGAAACCGGAGGGCGTGCGGACCACGCCATTCTCCAGCCGGCAGCCTTCCTGATCGCCCGTTCGGTTGAGCGGTAGCAGGATTTCCTGGGCCACGCGGGCCGCCTCCCCAAGGATCGCGTCCGTGAGGTCGGGCGTGAATTCGCTGAGCGCCTCCAGCCCGCCGAAGCCATCATCCTGGTGGAGTTCGTGGAGTACGAACCTCATGTCGCGCAGCGGCGCTTCATAGACCTGCATTGACCCTGCCTCTCACTTCACAATCGTCAGGCCGGACTTGTTCCGGCATCCACCCATCATCCTCTCTGTCCACTGGTCCGGCACGGTGGACCCCGGAACAACTCCCGGGTGACGGGAGGATTAGTTTCGCAACGGCTTGCCCGTCTCCAGCATATGTTCGACCCGCGCGATCGTCCGTGGATCGCGGACTCGGAGCATGAAGGCCTCGCGCTCCAGCTTGAGCATGTCCTGTTCGCTCACGGTGTCGACGAGATCGGCCTGACCACCGGTCAGCACGCCGGCGAGTGCGTCCGATACGACCATGTCATAATCGGTTGCGAGCCCACGCTTGCGGAAGCCTTGCGCTGCCATGTTGAGCCCGACATGGCCGCTCTCGCCCGGCAGCCTGAATTCCGGCGGGGCGGGGGGCTGATAACCGTCGGCAAGCGCGAGCGCCTTGGATTTGGCGTCGGTCAGCAGGCGATCGCGGTTCATGGTGATGCCGTCGTCGGGGCGCAGGAACATCAGCTCCTTCGCCTGGGCCGCCGACTTCGAGACGGTGGCGGTGGAAACCGTCTCGAACACCTTCGCCACCGCCGGCATCGGGCCCTTCGCCATGGCGGACGCATCGCGCCAGCGCTGGCTCATCTCCCCACAGCCGCCCCAGCCAGGGATCAGTCCGACCCCGCATTCGACCAGGCCCATGTAGAGCTCGGCATGTGCCTGGATCGCATCGCAATGGAGCAGGATTTCGCAGCCCCCGCCAAGCGCCATGCCGGCCGGCGCGCCGACGACGGGGAAGGGGGCATATTTCAGCGCCTTGTAGGCCTTCTGGCCGCCGGCAACGAGCTTCTCGACCTCGCTCCACGCGGCGATGTTGAGCGCGAAGAGGGCCAAACCAAGATTGGCGCCGGCCGAGAAATTGCTGGCGTCATTATAGACGACGAGCGCCTTGAAGCTTTTCTGGACGAGCGGGATTGCCTGCCCGATCAGCTTCATGACGTCGCCATCGAGCGCATTCATCTTGCCCGTGAATTCGAGGCAGGCGATGCCGTCGCCGACATCCCAGAGCGCGGCGGAGCCATTCCTGAGCAGAGGTTGCGAGGCGAGCTTGACGTCCTCCAGCCTCAGCACGCCTTCCGGGCGGACGATGTCGTGATAGTCGCCATCGAGGCCGAGATATTGGCGCCTGCCGTTCTCGACGCGGTAGAAGCTGCGATCGCCTGCAAGCCTGAGCAGCTCCGGAACTGGCTGGCCGTCTGCTTCGAGTTTCCGGGCAAGATAGGCCGCGCCTATCCTGTCGATCATCTCGAAGGGCCCGGCCTTCCAATTGTAGCCGAGCTTCATCGCGTCATCGATCGCGACCACATCGTTCGCGGCCTGCGGTATCAGTCTGGCTGCATAAGCAAGCGTGCCGCCTAGGATTGCCCAGGCATAGTCGCCAACCTTGCCCTTTGTTTCGATCAGTGCCCTAAGATCGCCTTTGGCCGCTGGGCCCGACGGGCCCGCGACTTTCACCGACTCGCGATATTCACCGCTTGCAAGATCAATGCTTTCCTTGCGCTTGTTCAGATCCCGATTGAGCCTATAGAAGCCGCCTTTGCCCTTGCGGCCGGTATAGCCGTCCGCAATCATCTTCTCGATCAGCGGAAGCGAGCGGGCGATGCCATGATAGGGATCGCCAGGCGGCAGGGTTTGGGTCAGACTCTTCTGCAGGTGCGGCATCAGATCGATGCCGACCAGATCCATCAGGCCGAAAATGCCGGTCTTGGGCACGCCCATCGGCTTGCCGGCGATCGCATCGGCTTCCTCGACCGTCAGGCCCAGGTCGAAGGCGGTATTGAGGCCGAGCTGGATCCAATAGGTGCCGATACGGTTGGCGATGAACCCTGGCGTATCCTTGGCATGAACGATCGTCTTGCCCATCGCCCGATCGGCGAACGCCTCGACTTTCGCTGCCACGGCGGGGTCGGTCGCGGGCCCGGTCACAATCTCCAGCAGCCGCATGTAACGCGGCGGGTTGAAGAAGTGGGTGATCAGAAAATCGCGCTTGAACGTATCCGACCGGCCGTCGACCAGTTTGTCGAGCGGTATGGTTGAGGTGTTTGACGAGATTGCGCTGCCGGGGCGGCGCACCACATCAAGCTTGGCGTAGAGCTCCTGCTTGATGTCGAGCCGCTCGATCACCGCCTCGATGATCCAGTCGCACTCGGCCGTCTTGGCGAGATCGTCCTCGATATTGCCGACCTCGACCAATTTCGCGGCGCGGGAGGACATGAAAGGGGCAGGATCGGTCTTGAGCATCCTCGCGACCGCGCCTTCGGCGACCGCGTTGCGGCTGGCCGGATCGCGCACGATGTCGAGCAGCAGCACCGGCACTCCTGCATTGGCGACCTGGGCGGCGATGCCGGCACCCATCACGCCGGCGCCGATCACGCAGACTTTTCGGATCTGATCGCTCATTCGGCCGCCTCCAGCACCGTCGCGATGCCCTGACCGCCGCCGATGCATTGGGTGGCGAGCGCATATTGGCCACGTTCGCGCTTGAGCAACGAAGCCGCCTTGCCGACGATGCGGGCGCCCGTCGCTCCGAGCGGGTGGCCGATCGCTATCGCGCCACCGTCAATATTGACCGTCTCGGGTTGGAGGCCAAGATCGCGCATGCAGGCCAGAGCCTGGGAAGCGAAGGCTTCGTTGAGTTCCACCACGTCAAGATCGCCGGCTGAGATGCCGGCGCGTTCCAGTGCCTTGGTCGATGCGCCGACCGGGCCGATGCCCATTACCTCCGGCGCGCATCCTGCGATCCCGACGGACTTGATACGCGCGAGGATTTCCAGGCCATGCGCGCGCGCATAATCCTCGCTCGTGACCAGAACCGCGCTTGCGCCGTCGGTGAGCGGTGAGGAGGTGCCGGCAGTCACCGATCCATTGGCATCGAACGCGAGCTTGAGGCCTGCCAGGCCGTCGGCACTCGTATCGGCGCGGATCGTGCCGTCTTCGCTCACGACCCCAAGCTTGGTCTTGATGGGGACGATCTCGTCGCTGAGCTTGCCGCAGTCGCGCGCCGCAGCGGCCTTCCTTTGGCTTTCGACCGCGAACTGCTCCTGCTCGGCGCGCGTGATCTGATAACGCGTCGCGACATTCTCCGCGGTTTCACCCATGCCCATATACGCGGCGCTCTTCGCCGCGAGCGTGGGGTTGGGGAGGGGATTGAATCCCATCATCGGCACGCGGCTCATCGATTCGACGCCGGCGCAGATGAAAGCATCGCCGGCACCGAGCTGGATCTGGCCCATCGCAATGTGGATCGCGCTCATGGACGAGCCGCAGAAGCGATTGACCGTCATGCCCCCGACGGAGAGCGGCAGATCGGCCAGCAACCCGATCAATCGCGCGACGTTCAGCCCTTGCTCCCCTTCCGGAAAGGCGCAGCCGACAATGACGTCCTCAATATCGCTGGGGTCGACGTTGGTCCGGTCGATCAAACCGCGAATCACCTGGGCGGCAAGATCGTCGGGACGCACGCGGGCTAGTTCCCCCTTGGTCGCGAAATGGAAGGGGGAACGGGCGTAGCCCGCAATCACGGTGTTGCGCATCGGTCACTCTCCGGGGGCACTTGACGATTGGGTGCCTTGTCGTCTCTAAAGGTGCGATAGTTTCCCTATACGTCAAGCAATTTTTGAGTCACAACAATGCGACGCCGGCCACGAGCCGGAAACTGGACCACCCGCCAAAGAGCAGGGGCCCGGAGAGGATGTAGGAGAGATATGATCGGCTTAACCTTGCTCGCGGCCGCTGCCGCGGCCAGCCCCGATGCCGCCATCGGCCGCTGGCGCACCGAAACGCGCGGCGGGATCGTCGAAATAGCGCATTGCGGCGGATCGATCTGCGGCAAGCTCGTGAGCTCGGATGGGCTGCGCGCCAATCCCAACCTGCTGGACGGTCACAACAAGGATCCCGCGCTACGCGGCCGGCGACTCATGGGATTGCAGGTCCTCGGCGGCTTCGCGCGTGGGGAGAATGCCTGGACGGGAGGCACGATCTACAATGGCGATGACGGCGGGACCTACAAGGCGACCGTGACGCCTATCGAGGCCGATCACCTTCGGGTGAAGGGCTGCATCATCTGGCCGCTCTGCAAGAGCCAGACCTGGACGCGCATCCGATGAACCGCGTCCCAAAGATCAACAAGAGCAGGAGAGAAAACAGGATGTCGATCGTTTCCATGCGCGCATTTTTCGCCGCGAGCATGCCTTTGCTTGCGGCCGGTATCGCCACCTCCACTAACGCTGCGGCCTTTTATCTTCAGGAGCAGTCGGTGCGTGGCGCCGGCCGCGCCTTCTCCGGAGAAGTCGCGGACCAGGGTGCGGCTTCGCTCTGGTGGAACCCCGCGGCGATCGGCGGCATGACAGGCGGCGAAGCGGTATTGGGCGTGAGCCACATCATGCCGCGTGGCGATGTGCACAATAACGGCACCCTGATCGTTCGTCCCGGTCAGGCACCAGCCCCGGTCAGCGGCGATCCGGACGCGCACAACCCGATCAACAACGGCACCTTGCCGTCGGGTGCGGTTGCCTATGCACTTACCCCACGCCTTTCGCTCGGCCTGGCAGTTGGCGCGCCGTATAGCTTCACGACGAACTACAAGGGGAACAGCTGGGTTCGCTACACCGCGGATAAAACCAGCTTGCGTACGATCGATATCCAACCTTCGCTGGCCTTCGCGATCACGCCCGAGATCAGCATCGGCGCGGGCCCTAATATCGAATATACCAAGGCAAGCCTTTCCAATTTCCTGCCAAACTTGTCGCCGCTGCTGCCCGATGGGCATCAAACGTTGAAGGGCAACGGCTGGGATTGGGGCTGGACCGCGGGAGCGCAATTTCGTGGGGGCCCGATTTCGGTAGGCCTGAGCTACAAGTCCAGCATCAAGCATCACCTCGAGGGTGATGTAATTACCGCCGGACTGGCCGGTCCACAACTCCCGGTCGATGCGGGAGAACTGGACGCCAAATTGGGCGATGCCGTGGAACGATCGGACCGGCACGCGGTAGTTCGCGCCCGCGGTGTACTCGGCGACTACGTGGTTGCCGGCGGATCGAGCTGCCCAGACCCATCCGGCGTAGCTGTATAGGTCGAAATGCGGGTTCGGCGCGACCTCAATGCCTTCGATGGCCGACCCCCCGCTCACGCCCGCCGGGACGACTCCGAGCGCCAGCGACGCTGCGCGCTTCGACCAGTAGTGCTGGGCGACGAAGCGGACCGGCCCGCGCACGGGGATCACCGCGGCCGCCGAGACGCCGCGCTGCCCGTGACGTC
>Ga0207706_10003333_pt1 | contig 15362 bp, 10 predicted proteins | sample KBSC53metaG_FD_184318 | JGI IMG/M metagenome (GOLD analysis project Ga0207706, IMG submission 184318) | Corn rhizosphere microbial communities from Kellogg Biological Station, Michigan, USA - KBS C5-3 metaG (SPAdes) (version 2) | ecosystem: Host-associated > Plants > Roots > Rhizosphere > Soil ... | reverse complement strand
CATAAATAAATTTGTACTAAGTAGTAAGCTATTGTTGAATCTTTCTGGATTCTTTACTAGTTGTTGAGTCATGTTATCAATATAATATTCTTCCACTTCGATGTCTGGGAATATTTTGTTTGCTTCGACTACTGCATTCCAAAAAATACCATCAGTTTCCTTTAGAATATTTCGTTTAGTTATTGCAAATATTTTTTTAATGATAGAAAGTATGACAAAATAAAAACCTGTTAGCGCAAGTATTAATAACAACCAGAACATCCACCCTTTAAATGTGCGCAGGTTTGGAAAAAGATATGCAAAATTGCAGGAACCTACTTCTAAATAATTACCGGATTGCAGTTGCTTATAGGTTTTGCCACCTGTGCTGTTATATAAAACCGAGTCAAAAAAATCATTGTAATAAAAGGATAGATCTGCGGAGCGGGATAAATAGAAATTATCATTATTGGCGGGTAAGTTTTCGTTATATAAGCCAAAAAGATTGAAGATTTTAGCAGTAGCAAAATCCTCAATTGATAGCGAATCCTTTTTTAAATTATCGAGGATTGTTGGGTTGTCAATGTGATAATCTCTTATCCATCCGCTGTCAATATAAACGGATCTTGTAAAAGGACCTTGTAACATTTTATGTGAATCAATTTCCGGAAACTTTTCTATAAGCTTGTTCGCAAAATCGTATTCACGGTATCTCGCTAAAAGGTTTTGTTCATAATTGAAAGAAGAAATGTAGAAGAATACTACAGGCATGCTACTGGTAATCAGCACTCGTGTAAAGATCATCAGGGTGTAACTGGAAACAAAGTCAACCTTCCAGAATTTCAAAGGGTTTTTTATAGATTTTTTTAAGGCACTGTATATAAATTCTTTTATTCGATACCTGAAATAAATAAGAATCGCATATACTGTAAAAGACGATAATTCAAAAATTAAAATTGGAAAATAAGAATAAAAACCAATTAGCCGAATGAGCAGTATATTGATTACAAGAAGAATAGCACCTAGCCATTTTACACATTTAAGTTTATAATTACGATAAACTTCATTGCTTGAATATTTTAATGCAAAAAGTGCATTTATAAAAAGCGAGGTTATAGGGATAGACACAAGAAGCATAAAAAAATATTCTATGGACGAAACCATAAAATAAAAACCCGTTAATAAAAAGATCATAATAATGTTAGCAATAGTAATAATAATATATTCTGAATGAGATGATCTTCTTGGCCACAGCCAGGTCTTAACAATTCCACGATTCTTAAAATATGATCGTCTTGAGGAAGCGAGAATAACGATAAGAATATCAACTAAAACAAATAGCAGAAACAATATTACCATCCCTGCTGTAAAACTATTTGTTTCTATGTCCCGTGAAGATGCATACGTTGTATCATTCATCACCACTATAAAATAAGGGAAATTCTTTATGGGCTGTACTAAAACATTGTATTCTCTTTCGTAATAAGTTGTAGAAAAATCTTCAATATACCTTCCCTGCAAAGCATCATTAAGTTCGGCTGAATCTGAAAATTCTTCTTTAAGATTTTCATTCAGGTTGCGGGTTTTGTCTGAATGATATAAAACTGTTCCATCATCTTTGATTATTGCAAAAGTGTATCCCGCAGGCATTATAACATCATCTACGCTTTTCAATCCAAAACCCATTTCGATTACAGTGCTATCAAATGTTGAATGTTTGGATATTATAGTTCTGAAAGAGCCGCTTGTTCTTGAAATTACCTGGTCAACGTAAAAAGTATCTTCATCCACTCTAAAGGTTCTATTGTTAACGACCATTTGAAAATAGTCGCGGTATTTAAAATTAGCCGGGGGATTATTGTATTTACCCGTTATCCAGGTATATTTAACTGCGCCGGTGTTGTCCAACCAATTAATTTCGGGCTTTGAAAGTTTAGAGGCAAGTAAGTTCAATTTATTTTTCAAATTAGTGTCAACAGATGATTCTGTATTCGCCCAAAAATTCCCTGCAGTTAAACTCTCAGTTCCAAGGTTTCTGATATTATTTTGGAGCAGAGTGTTGTGTCGAATAAACAGGTCAAAAGAATCAAGATTTTTATAAGCTTGTTTTATTTCATCTGAAAAGGCCGAACTGATTTTTTTGGCGAATATTTCTTCTGAATTAGTGTCTGTCTTTTCCTGTAATTCATAGAGACGAAAAAAACAAAAGAAGAGTAGTGACATCAGCAATTTTATAATAATCACTAATTCTATTGCATCATATACTCTCAACCTATCATTATTACCTAAATTAAAAATCTTTAACACGGGAATAAAAAGAAACAATCCAAGTGCTATGATCAGAAGAAACAAAACAATGCCCCATGGCAAGTGTCTTTTATCGGCTTTGTATTTTTCCATTGAATGCAAGCCGGCAACAATCCATCTATTGTTTCCAAAAGAAACCGGTTGCAAAAACATTTTATAATTTTCGCCGCCTATTTTTTCATCAATTATTGAAGCACCGGTTAATCCATTACTAATCTTTAATAGTGAGTCTTCGGTTTTATATTCAAGACCGGAAGGAAAATCTTCATATACAACGTTATGGTTACTAAAAACAATATAATGATCAAATATTGTTTTGTTTAGCAGAGGATCAATAAAATTTCTGAATGTGTATTGCATAGATACCCTATATGTGGTATCGCCTTTGCTCTTGCTTGCTGACACTATAAAAGTTTGCAGTGGTTCATATACATTCATTGAATATAAAGTACCACTGTAATTAAGTGAAGTAGTATCATCGAAATTTGATTTTAAAGTGGCAGTATCAAAAAGAATAAAATTATCTGTGGAAAAACTTTTGATATATTTCCTGGTTCTTTCTTTCAACGTATCAATTGCATAATTATCAACCAAATGACTTAAGAGCGTATCGCAGCCTTCTATTTTTTTTTGTATGTTGTCATCTACCCGTTGCAGCCAACGGAAATGTTCACGTTGCAGATCTTCTTCATTACCCGGTATATAAATAAAAAGATAAACCGCACCTAATAAGATGACCACTAAAAGAGTTATGATGATTGGTGTTTGTTCACGGCTTATAGAAAAAAATTTTTTCATAAAGCCTGTTTAAGATGGATTAGATACAAACAAGATAATACATTTATTCTGAAATACAATAGCGTGTAATTCAAAACTTTGTACTCTCAGGACATTTCTTAGCAACCGGATTAATAAAATCAGTCTGCCTTTTTTGATTTATATCCAGGATTAACACCGACTGATCGGCAACACACTTCAATCCGCCGATAGAAAATAATAACAGTTCAATAAATGAATAATATTGTGAGAAATAATGGATCGTGTATTCCTGCAACGCAAGTGATCTTGTAAGTGCAAAATCATTCATGTTGATAAATCTGTTCTTTAATCTAAATCCGACTCTATGAGAAAATTCTACTATTCTGTAATTGCCGCATTTGCGCTCTTGCCTAACGGTATTAACGCTCAAAAAAAATTTGATACAAAAGGATCGGTAACATTCAGATTAGACAATTCAAGAAATAACAATAACCCCGTTGACACTGCTTACATTATCTTAGACAGATCCGATCTTACCGGCGCGGGTATTGTAAAATCAAAATATGAAGTAATTGGCAACAAAATTTTGTTTCAAAATTTATCCGTTGGAAAATATTATGCAGATATTTTCATTCAAGGATTTTACAAACAACATTTTTGTCGTATGATAAAAGTGCGCAAAAAAGGAAAGACTTACACTTTTAAACTTCCGGAAGTTGATCTTTATAATCCTGACACAGTGGTTATCCCAAAAGAAAGTGATGATTATTCCAAAACAAGCGTTGTGTTCATGAAATAATCAACATGGTTATTCCTTATTGCAATTCCAAAAATGCATCGCTGATGTGATCAACAATATCATTTGCTATCATTGATTCAACTGCAAAGGTTTGAGAAGTGATATCGGCAGCAAGTCCGTGAAGATAAACTCCCAGGAGTGTTGCCTGCAAAGGATCGTATTGAGAAAGTAAAGCGGTAAGCATTCCTGTAAGCACATCACCGCTGCCACCTTTTGCAAGACCCGCATTGCCCGTACTATTGAAATATGCTTCTTCATTTGAAGCGATCAAACTGTAGTGACCTTTAAGAACAATAATAAACGAATATTTTTTTGACATCTCCAATGCGCAACTGATCTTTTCAAAATCATTATTTGTTTTTCCAAATAACCTTTCAAACTCTTTCGGATGCGGAGTGATGATTGAGCCTTTCGGAATTTTATTCAGCCAGTCTTTATGTTGCGAAATAATATTCAAAGCATCTGCATCTATAACCATCGGCCTTGAAAATTTTTCAAATGCCTGCAAAACCATTTCAGCAGATGATTCATCAGTGCCAATTCCAGGACCAATACCAAGCGAAGTAAATTTTGAATAATCATTTTCCGCTTCACGCAGCAAACACATTGCTTCAGGAATTGCCGAATGTATTGTTTGTAAAAAAATTTCAGGAGTGTTTAAAGTCGTTAATCCGGCGCCGCTGCGCAAGCATGCTTTTGCTGCCATGATCGCCGCACCCATCTTTCCTTTGTTGCCTGCAATGATCAATGCATGTCCGAAATTTCCTTTATGAGAAAAAACATTTCTTTTTTTATAAATCGATTTGATCCTTCGTAGTGTTACAAGCTCGTTACAGTTTACTGTATTCAAAAATTCAGGAAGTAATCCGATATCAAGCACATGGACTTCACCAAAAAATTCTGCATTCTCAGCAACAATAAAACAAAGTTTCAATGATTGAAAAGTAAGTGTATGCGCTGCTTTTATTACTGCATAGCCTTTTGAAGATTTATCAATGAACATTCCGCTTGGCACATCAATCGCAAAAACTGTGGCGTGTGACCGATTGATATGTTCAACCAATTGCACGCTCAAGTCTTTCAATGGTCTGTTCAATCCCGAGCCATACAACGCATCAATTATAACATCGCTTTCACCAATAGCAGGAAAAAATTCCGGCGATTGTAAAAAATAAATATCCGTAGTGAGCGAATGTAATCGTGCAAGATTTGTTTGAAAATCATCCGTGCCCTTAGCACCAAATTCGAGAATATAAACGGAAGGTTGCATGCCCGCATCTATTAATTGCCGCGCAATGGCAAGACCATCTCCGCCATTATTTCCTTTTCCGCAAAAGATTTTTATACCGTTACGAACCGATTGCTGATCAAGAATAAAACTTGTACATTGTTTTGCAGCCCGCTCCATCAGGTCAATAGAAGCTATCGGTTCATGTTCTATTGTATAAGCATCCCATTCATGAATCTGCTGAGGTGAAAGAAGTTTCATGCGCATAAAAATACAGCAATCAATACAACTTATTCAGCGCAAGTTTTTTTAAATTTATGGAGAAGTTTTTGGTTCGATTTCTGCATCATATTAACAACTCGAAAGCAAAAGACTTCAGTATATTAGCGAACATGTATTATCATGAATATTCACCCATGAGTACTTTAGGATTAATAAGCATTGCCATCATTCTAGCAAACATTATCGTCTCTTATAAAGGATTTAACGATCACGAATTCTTTGCACGCTATGCTTTTGAAGTTGAAAAGATCACGCTCTATAAAGATTACAAACGCCTTATCACTTCGGGATTTCTGCATGTAAACTGGATGCATCTTATCTTCAACATGTTTTCACTGTATATTTTCAGCACAAGTCTTGAAAGTTATATCGGCAGCATCTATTATCTCATCATTTATTTTGCAAGCCTTGTTGGCGGCAACCTGTTTGCGTTATACATTCATCGCAATCATGGCGCTTACAGTTCCGTTGGTGCTTCCGGTGCGGTGTTTGGAATTATGTTCGCGTCCATCGCTTTGTTTCCCGGTATGCGCATCGGTTTATTTTTTCTTCCCATTTCTTTTCCTGCATGGATGTACGGACTTGCATTTGTGATTTATTCTATCTACGGAATTAAATCACGCCGCGATAATATCGGATACGAATCTCACATGGGCGGAGCGCTTGTGGGCATGCTCATCGCACTGATCATTCAACCTTCAGCCATCGTAGAAAATTATCTTCCCATTTTACTTATCCTTATTCCTTCAGCCGTCTTTATTTATTTTATTATAACCAATCCTTCATTTTTATTAATCGATAACCCCTTTAAAAGAAAACACAACTACACTGCTGAAGACAGGTACAATTCATCAAAACGAAATGATGAAGAAGAGATAGACCGGATACTCGAAAAAATTCATCGCAAGGGAATGAAGAGTCTTACCAAAGAAGAAAAAGAAAAATTGAAATCTTATTCAGAGTCTGTAAGAAATATGTAAGAGTTTGTAGTTTATTCTGTAAGTGAAGTTGAAGAATTATTAGCCGACCTGTATTGCTGCTATCGACTTCCGTTGCGTCGCACTCTTCTACGTTCGGATTCTTTATTCAGCATAAATCATAGCCCGATCATTTTTCAATTATCATCATTCTCTCAGATCATACACTTCGGTTAAATAAAAATCAAAAAAAGAGCTTGGTAAACCCAGCTCTTTTTTTGTACACAACCCTCAACTTCAACTGTATAAATCTACTTTCATAATAATTATTGAACTTGTATTTTTCCTTTCATTACCAGGTGAAGTGTACAGAAATAATTACAACTCTCTTTTGCTACAAGCTTAAACATATCTCCCGGTTTCATGGTTGACGAACTCCATTTTGCTTTTGATTGCTCCGTTACGTTATGTAATACAATGTCCTTGTTTACAAAAATAATTGTATCCTCTTTTTGAACATTGATCACCGCAGGTTGAAATTGCATTTGTTTAATTTCCACAACATGTACCTCATATTTTTTTGAAGAACAACTAAACATTAACGCTGCAAAAAATATACACAAACTAAGCTTTGAAATTGTTATTGCGTTCTTCATTTACCTGATAAGTTTTTCTGTATCATTTGCGCATGTTCAAGATGTGTCTTGAGAGCAGGCACCACATTTTCCAGTAGCTGCTTTAATTCGCTGTTTTTCGCATCAGGTATTAAAACATTTTGCACGGTATTAATCACTGCCTGATGATATGCAACCTCATTATCTATATACGCTTTATCAAATGCACTACCTGATTTTGAGCGCAGACCTGCTTGTGTTTTTTTCGCATCAGCCATGAGTTGTTTGCCCGTGGCATTTTCTTTTGGTGTAACGTTCAATTTTTTTACAAGCGCTGTTGCCTGGTCAATCACGGATTGATGATCATTGATCATTGTTTGAGCAAAATTTTTTACATCATTGTTTTGTGATTTTTCTTTTGCAATGTCGGCGTTGTCAATATCGATTTGATTCGCAACAACTGCAACGTTTGCAATTTCGGGATCGGTAAGATTTGGTTTTTGTTGTGCTGAAACTGGTTGAGAAATTATGCAGCAAACGGAAAAAAACAATACTGCCTGAAAACATTTCATGAATTTCATTTTCTATTCGTTTTTCGTTTGATAAGTTTGTTAACAATAATTAGAAAATGAACGATGAAAAAGGTTACAAAAAAATTGAAATTTTTCAGTCATAATAAAAAATGAAAGTTGAAAACCATTGAGAAGTCTTTAAAACTGATGCCATGAAAGCTGAACGTACAAGTGAGTGACACAACAGAAGTTCAAGAGCAGGGCTAAAGCCGGTTACATAAAAATTTCATTCATCACTATTTATTCTCCGCTTATCAAACATAAGGGATGAATGGTTTCCGATAAAATTTCTAAAATCCCTTTCATCCAATTTTGAGATTTTATTTCCGCATGAGACACTCAATTTAGCGCCTACGAAAACTGCCGTAATAATGCATAACCAAAAACTAAGTATGAAAAAATTTTACTCAATACTTACTGCTTGCGCATCTCTGATCTTTTTGAATGCAAAAGCACAGCAAAACGCAACAATAACAGGAACTGTAAAAGCCCAGGATAACAAGCCTGTTGACGCAGCAACAGTTTCTTTGCTAAAGGCAAAAGATTCTTCAATAATAAAGATTGCCGTTACAGATAAATCCGGTTTGTTCGCATTTGAAAAAATAAAAACCGATAATTATTTATTGCAGGTTGATGCGATCGGCTTTGATAAATTTCTGAAACCCGTGAAAGTAAACGATGAGCAAACAACAAATGCCGTCGATATACAATTAACTACCGCATCAAAAACATTGAATAATGTTTCCGTTTCTGCCACGAGACCACTTGTTGAAACGAAGATCGATAAAACAGTAGTGAATGTTGATGCCTCACCAACCAATACGGGTTTATCTGCATTGGAAGTGCTTGAAAAATCTCCGGGTGTTACTGTTGATAACGACGGGAACATTACATTGAAAGGCAAACAAGGTGTTCAAATTTTTATCGATGGAAAACCTGCATATTTAAGCGGACAGGATCTTGTCAATTATTTAAAAAGTCTTCCTTCAAATCAACTTGATCAAATTGAAATTATGACGCAACCTCCTGCAAAGTATGATGCAGCGGGTAATTCAGGCATCATCAATTTCAAGACAAAGAAGAATATGAACAATGGTTTCAATGGAAGTATTACAACAAGTGCAATTATTGCACAATATTTTAAAAACACCAACAGCATTAACCTGAATTGGCGAAAGGGAAAAACAAATTTTTACGGCAATTATGGTTATTCATACTGGGAAGGATTTAATGATATTGACATCAGCAGAAGTTTGCGTGAAGACAGAAGTGTTCCTTACAATCGTTATGTAGTGCAACATACATTCGGAAGATACTCTGCCCGTCCGCAAAATTTTAAAGCAGGCGTAGATTATTTTGCCAATAAAAAAACAACGCTTGGTTTTGCAGTGAATGGTTTTATTGATGCAAGAAAATTTACATCAAGCGGCAGAGCAAACATTTATGATAGCATACAGAGGTTTGTGCAATACAATGATGCATCTTCCCAAACTGATGATCCGTGGACAAATGTTGGATTCAATTTAAATCTTCAGCAAAAACTTGATGATAAAGGACAAGAAATTTCTGCCGATGCAGATTATATCTTATACCGAACAAAAGGCAAACAATATTCTTACAACTATTTATACAATGCGGATGACACACCTTCCGAAGATCCTTATTTGCTGAATGGTTACTTACCTGCAAATATTGATATTTATACTTTCAAAACTGATTACACGCACCCTTTAAAAAATGATTCAAAATTTGAAGCAGGTCTTAAAGTGAGTTATGTAAAAACCGATAACGATGCACAATACACCGTGTTTAACTCAACAACAAATAAATGGGAGAATGATGCTACAAGAAGTAATCATTTTATCTACAAAGAAAACATCAATGCGGCTTATGTGAACTTGCACAAACAAATAAAAAAATTTGGCATGCAACTGGGATTGAGAGTAGAACAAACTATTTCAGAAGGTAACCAGACCACAAAAGAAATTTCATTCAAAAAGAATTATACAAAACTTTTTCCTACAACATATTTCACTTACAAACTTAATGACAATAATACACTTGGGCTTTCTTACGGAAGAAGAATTGAACGGCCAAGTTACCAGGATCTCAATCCTTTTCAATACCAACTTGATCGTTATACATATCAACAGGGAAACCCTGATCTTCAACCGCAGTTCAGTAACAATATTGAGTTAAGTTTTGATCATAAAGGGCAGATAAATATCTCTGCAAATTATACTTCGGTTTCAGACATTATCAATGATGTGCTTATCACAAAAAAAGAACCGGGTGATTCCAATTATACAACTTATCAAACCACTGAAAATATTGCTTCCAATAAAAACATTGGTCTTTCCGTTAATTACAATCGCAAGTTGAACAAATGGTGGTCACTGAATTTTTTTGTAAATGTTTTCAACAACCATTACAAAGGAGTTATTGATGATGAGAATATTGATGTAGGCATAACAGCATTCAATACAAACATCAGCAACCAGTTTACATTTAACAAAGGATGGACTGCAGAGTTAAGCGGTTGGTGCAACTCAAGAAATTATTACAGCGGTGCTATTCTCGCGGAGCCAATGGGATTCTTTTCTCTTGGAGGCGGAAAACAAATTTTAAAAAGTAAAGGCACAGTGCGAATAAACATTCGAGATCCCTTTTATGTTATGCGATTCAAAGGAGAGAGCGATCTCAATCATGGACTTACACAGGTGCATAGTCTGTGGGATAATCGCAGGGTAGTTTTCACTTTCACTTATCGTTTTGGAAAAGCAAACGGTCAGCAGCAGCGAAAAAGAAGTACGGGAGCAGATGATGAACAAAACCGCGTAAAAACAGGCGGCGGACAACAATAAATTTTTCTCATGTGCATTATAATCCGGCCCCGGTTTCAACCGGGGCTTTTGTTTTTATAAGAAGAATTTTTTATGAACCCGGCTCAAGTTTTTATAGCGTCACCGGTTGCGTCGCACTCTTCAACTGTAGGAATTTTTTTGAAGAAAATTAATAATAAAAACAAGCAGATAGCAGTAAGATTTTTAATTATAGCTTATCGGGTATCTCTTTAAAAGAAGAAGCACCTGCACTTTGTAGAAATTATTGATAGTGCCAAGCAGGTTCAAATCTCCGTTGTAAAGGGCATAATAACCATCCCAAAGCGGTTTGAGATAATATCCTTGCTTATAGTAAAAAACCTTGTAGTTGCCGTAATAGCTCTTCAGTTGAACTTTTTCAAATCTGAAGTCAAGAAGACTGTGCTCATTAATCTGGAGAAACATAAGTTAATTTTAGGTACGGAGTTAATGTTTAAATAACTAAAATCTAAATTATAATAAGAGGCTTGCGGAATGCAAATAAAATCGATGAAGAGATAAAACAGGTCGATGATTGAGAAAATTTTATAATACCGGAATAATGCAGGCAAATGAAGGCGATTCTTTGAACCACGTAGAAACATAGTTATATAGAGTATCACATAGTTTTTCCATGTGTTTGCCTATGTCATCTACTGTGTCTATTTGGTTCGTATTTGCTCAACAGAATTACATTCAGTATAAGTGTGCGACGCAACAAAAGCCAGATTAATATACAGTAGCACGGCTCATAAAAATGCTTTAAAAAATTTGTTATGTTACTCTTCCATTAAATTAAGCGAGATTGGAAAATGATCACTGAAGCCATTCGCGTTGAACTCTGATGCTTTTGAAGGTGCGCCAAATTTTACAGGCGCATTATATTCTCCTTTTTTAATTCCGTCAAAATGATCCGCGATATCAACACTGCCAACTTTAAATTTTCCTAATGGTAACGCAATAGCGCGATTCACTAAAAACTGATCTAATACATTGCCAATACCACCATATACAAATGTGCTTCGGGGTTCACCGGGAAATTTCCACATAAGATTATAGAGATAAGGAATGCGTACAGTTATTTGTGAACCTGCAGATGGTTTTACTGCATTGGAAATTTTAACCGTGTTGTTCACACTCATTGCATACTCTGCAAGCGACCGGTTGAAAGGTTCGTCATTAAAATCGCCCATCAGCAACACAGGCATTGCTTCGCCTTTTAATTCTTCAATGCGTTGCAACCAATAGCTTAGTGTTTCAGCAACCATTATGCGGAACGGCTCACTTTCATATTGACCGCCGCTTCGCGAAGGCCAATGATTTCCGATGACGATAAGATCATTGCCGTTCTTTGTTTTGAAAGTCACCTGCAACAGGTCTCTTGTACTTGTGCGTTTCATCACTTCCAAAGAAAAAATCGGATCGCTACCTAATGCAAAATGCGCTTTGTTGTATATAAAAGCAATATCAATTCCGCGATGGTCGTTCATCTCTTTGTGTACAATGCCGTAATGCTTTCCCGAATCATGCAATTTTTCTACAAGCATCTCAATCACGTGCCTGTTCTCGATCTCGCAGAAGCCCATCAGATCAGGACCCTGGTTATTATTTAATTGACGGATGACCTTTGCAAGGTTGGATATTTTTTTGTCAAGTACTTCCTTTGTCCATCCTTTCAAATAATTTTTTAATTCTTTTTGTAACCAGGGAATGCGAAGCGGATCATTCTCAACATCAAAAAGATTTTCTAAATTCCACCATGCTATGAAATGAGAGGTAGAAGGCATATAAAATTGTTTTGGTGTTATGGTGAATGGTGAATCGTCAACCATGAATCGTCAATCGTGAATCATGTAAATTTAGAATGTGAATGAAAAATAACAAGACTAATTCTCTATTGACTATTATCTATTCGCTACTGACTACTGACTATTCACTAACCCACCACATCATACACTACCAAAGGATGCGCTTTATTTTTTAAACACACTTCACCGATTCTTTTGCAGTTGAAAAACTCTTTTATTTTTTCAAATGACGATTCCGTAATGAGTATCTGGTTTTCGTGAGCCACACCCTGCAAACGCTCTGCAGTATTCACAACATCGCCAATAACGGTATAATCAAGACGGCGTAAACTCGATGAACCGATATTGCCTGAAATAAGTTCGCCGCTATGAATACCAATTGCAACTTTTGGTTTAAAGGAGACATTATCCTGTTGCGGCAACTTTTCAACTTGCGAGCGAAGTGCGAGTGATGCCTCTATTGCTCTGTCCAAATGATATTCGCCACGAAACACAGCAAGTATTGCATCGCCTATAAATTTATCTACGTGGCCATTTTGTGCAATGATCTCTTTAACCATTACATCGAAATATTTGTTGAGCACCTTTACAACCGTATCTGCCTTTTCATTTTCGGTGATTGAAGTAAAGCTGCAAATATCAACGAATGCAACACTTGCTTCTATTGTTTCATTCACCATCAGTGATGTTTCAAACTCCTGCCTGTTCATAAAATTGATAACATTCTCATCAACGTACATGCGAAGAATATTGTTCTCTTTAATTGCCTGCAATGTTTCTCGTATTTGTTCTACATGATGAATAGTTTTTGTTATCGTTAATTCAAGGTCTTCAAAGTTCACAGGCTTGCAGATAAAATCAAATGCTCCGCGATTCATTGCTGCACGAATATTTTCCATATCGCCATAAGCAGAAACTATCACCGCTTTTATTACCGGACTAATTTCATTCAGTTTCAAAAGCAAGGTTAAGCCATCCATTTCGGGCATATTGATATCGCTCAATACAACATCCACGTCAGGATTTTCTTGTAATTTTTCAAGCGCATCATTGCCATTTACGGCAAACACAAATTCATATTTATGTTCGCGTATTTGTTTACGGAATTTCTGTTTTATTAAAACTTCAAGATCCATTTCATCGTCTGCGACAAGTATCTTAGACATGCTGTGCGTGTTTTAATTTTTCTTTTAGTGATGTAAAATCAAGCGGCTTTGTAAGAAAATCATCCGCGCCTAATTTCATTGCCTGGTTATAATTTTCAGCATCGCCATAAGCAGTGATCATCATTACAACAGGTGGCGGTGAATTATATTTTGTTTTTATTTGACGTAACAGTTCCAGTCCGCTGATCCCGGGCATATTAATATCAGAAAGAATCAGCACGGCTTCATGTACATGCTGATTAAGATAACCCAGCGCTTCTTCACCTGAATAAGCAAAAACAAAATTCATTGAGCCTTCGCGAATCTCTTTTCTAAATCGTTGCTCAAATAAAATTTGAACATCTCTTTCATCATCTACAACTAAAATCTTCATACCTATGATTTGAATGATTTAAATGATTTTATGTTTCAAGCTTTGTCCGCCTGAGCCGGATCGTTTGTTGTGCACTCACTTGTGCGTTTGGAATGCGAAACCTCATCGTGAAACGGTCAAACCTGAAACGTTAGAAACAGATTCAAAGCTCTTACATTTGTCGTCTCACGTCTCACGATTAACCGGCAATTGAATCACAAACTCCGCTCCCTCACCTTCCTTACTAATCACTTTTATATCGCCGCCATGCGCTTTTATTATGTCGTAACTCAAACTCAAACCCAATCCTGTTCCTTCTCCTGTGGGTTTAGTTGTAAAAAATGGTTGAAAAATTTTATCCAGAACTTTTTGAGGAACACCGTTGCCATTATCCTTCACATGAATTTCAATTTTCCCATCAACTTTTTTTGTGCAAACGGAAACGGTGGGTTCATAAGATTCGGCTGTTTGGTTTTTTTTCCGGGTCACGGCACTTCGACTTCGCTCAGTGCAAGCATAAAACGCATTGTTGAATAAATTTAATAGAACTCTTCCAATATCCTGCGGTATTATGCTTATTTTTTGTAAAGATGCATCAAAATCGGTTTGCAGTGTTGCATTGAACGTTTTATCCTTTGCCCGAAGTCCGTGATAAGAGAGGCGTAAATATTCATCAGCCAAGGCATTTATATCTGTCAATTCTTTTTGTCCGGTGCTCACACGTGAATGTTGCAGCATGCTTTTTACAATCGCATCGGCACGTTTGCCATGCTGATTTATCTTCTCCTGGTTTTGAACAAGATCGTTGAGGATGCCTTCAATATTTTCTTTTTCATTTTCATTCACATTGATTTTAGTGATCTCGTCTTTTAATTCATCTGCAAGTTCAATACTCACTTCAGAAAAATTGTTCACGAAGTTTAACGGGTTTTGAATCTCATGTGCAATGCCTGCTGTAAGCTCGCCCAGTGAAGCCATTTTTTCTGATTGGATGAGTTGAGCTTGGGTGGTTTTTAACTCTTCAAGAGATTGTTTTAATTCAGCGGTGCGTTCTGTCACTTGTTTTTCAAGTTCTGTCTTTTGTTGTTCTATTAATTGACTGCGTTCAATTTCTTTTTCTCTTTCTATCCGTTCAACTTGCAGGGCTTTCTCTGCTATTTCTTTTTTCTGTTGATCGTAACGCTTAAATAAACCCCATGAGAGGAATAATATTGCCCAAACCCAGGAACACTGAAAGAGAGTATCTTCCCAGTCTAGCCAGAATGATTTTAATAAGATCAATAACACGCCTGATAACAAAATTGACACAAATGGGAGAATGGCGATTATAAATGACTTTGCTGCTGATCTGTTTTGTTTGAGAAATAAAAAAGGAGTAATTAAAAATAAAATCAGGCTGACTGTAAGAATTATTGAGTGTGCAGTACCATAAAACTCCCAATGGAAATAATCTGAAGAGAATTCTCCGAAAAGTGCGAGGATGCTCATAATAATCAGAAGCCTATCCCATCGCGGTGTGTATTGGTAGGTTTGAAAATAATGGCGAACAAAAGCGAGGTCACGCCAAAGGTGACTATAAGATTGATGGCATAGCCAAGCACAACCGCGCCATCAGGGAATATAGACATCAGCCGCTTAATGACAGCCTCGATAACAGCGTTTAATATCAGCGACACCAGCAACAGAAAACCCAGGCTCACGATAACAGACAAGGAGAG
>Ga0207706_10003331_pt1 | contig 15364 bp, 14 predicted proteins | sample KBSC53metaG_FD_184318 | JGI IMG/M metagenome (GOLD analysis project Ga0207706, IMG submission 184318) | Corn rhizosphere microbial communities from Kellogg Biological Station, Michigan, USA - KBS C5-3 metaG (SPAdes) (version 2) | ecosystem: Host-associated > Plants > Roots > Rhizosphere > Soil ... | reverse complement strand
TCGCGAGATTATTGCTCTCGGTACCGTTGGCGGTGAAAATGATGCTTGACGGGTCCGCGCCAATGAGGCGACCGATCACGTGGCGAGCGCGCTCGAGGGCGTCGTGAGCCGCGCCCCCGTACGCGTGAGCGCTGGACGCGTTTCCAAAGTGTTCCCGGAGATACGGGAGCATCGCGTCCACGACCTCCGGTGCCACCGGGGTCGTCGCGTTGTAGTCGAAGTAGATGGGTTTCATCTCTTATTCGGTCGCGTATCCTTTCGTTTCGGTCAATGCTGGACGGAGGACGACGGCAGAGTCTCTGGCATGCGAACGGCGACAAGCACGCCCGATGCGACGGTGATCGCGCCGACGGCGCCAATCGACCAGCCCATACCCAAGGCGTCGGCCAGGGCACCCGCGAGGAGCGCGCCGACGGCGTATCCGAGATCGCGCCAGAGGCGATAGATGCCGATCGCCGAGCCTCGCCACGACGGATGCGCCACGTCCCCAATCGCGGCGAGTAGCGTCGGGTAGACCATCGCTGTTCCGACGCCGAGCGCAACGCCGCAGACCGCCCACGCAGCAAAGCCCGACACGGCGACCATCGCCAGCAGCGCGATTCCCTGCACCGCCATACCGCCTGCGATCAGCCACTTTCGTCCGACGCGATCGCTCCACGCGCCGGTCCAGAGCTGTGCAATGCTCGACGTCGCGGGATAGATGAAGGCGAGCACGCCGATCGTGCCTAACGGCAGTCCGGCCGCGGCGAAGAAGAGCGGGAACAGCCCCCACGCGAGGCCGTCATTGAGGTTGTTCACGAGACCCGCCTGACACGCGCCGAAGAGCGCGCGGTCGCGCCAAGCCGCGCGCCTCATGAGTGCCCAGAGCGTTGGCCTCGGTTCGAGCGCTTCGCCAACGGTGCGAGGTCCGGTGCCACGGGCCTCGTGTCGCGCGTGACCCACCGTTTCGTGTACGAAAAGGACCGAGAGCCCAAGGCCGATAGCGACGAAGGCGATCCCGAGGTAAAACGGCTCCGGCCGCAGCCCCACCCGTTCCGCGATCAGTCCCGAGCCTAACGCGGCCAATGCCAGCGCCAGGTAGCCCGCGAACTCGTTCAGCCCCATCGCGAGGCCGCGGCGCTCGGGTCCGACGAGATCGATCTTCATCACCACGGTCGTCGACCAGGCGAGTCCCTGGTTTACGCCGAGCAGTACGTTGGCCGCGATGATCCACGACCACGACGGCGCCCAGATCACGAGGAGCGGTACCGGCACACCGAATAGCCAGCCGGCCACCAGCACGTGCTTCCGGCCATAGCGGTCACCGAGGCGGCCGGCGAGGAGGTTCGTGAGCGCTTTCACCACGCCGAACGTCGCGATGAACGAGAGCGCCGCGCTCCGCGACACGATTCCGAACTCGCGCTCGGCGATGAGCGGTAGGACCGTACGCTCGAGCCCGACCATCGCGCCGACGAATGCGTTGACAGCGACGAGGAGCCAGAACTGCCGCCAGTTGGCACGCAGGCCGAGCGCGACCGGCCGCTCGAGCGTTAGGCGATCAGCGCTGGTCACGATCGGGAACGATCTCGATGACGGCGGAACGGAGCTGCATCGTGGCGCCACCGCCGACGAACACGGCGAGGAAGCGACGGCCCGGCAACGCCGCGAGTCCCTGGGTCTCTCCGCCCTGCACGTAGCGGCCTGTGAACCCGTCCAGCTTGAACGGGGGCGTGGCGTTCTCACCCAACGGACACGTCGACGTTGCCTCGACCGGCACGCTCGGGAGGAACGTCGCCCCGCCGTCCAGCGAGACGCTAACCGTCGTGCGGAAGCAAAGATCTCTCGGATCAGCGCGACGGTCGTTCCAGACGACGGCGACATCGCCCCGGTCGTTCACCGCAATCTGCGGGTTGCTGTGATTTGCGGTCCCGGCGTCATCGTTGACCCTAACCGGCGCACTCCACGTCTGGCCGCTGTCGCGCGACGCCGTCACTACGACCTGGAGACGGCGGTCGAGCACCGTCAGGTAGGACAGATAGAGTCGTCCGCGAAAGGCAGACGCAGCCGACGTATCCATCGTGATGCGCGCACCGGCGAGGGACTTCAACATCTTGAGCTCATCACCCCGGTTGCCGTAGACGACCGACGTCGCCGCCGCGACCGGGTCGCGGAACGTGCGCCCGCCGTCCGGTGACCGCATCACCCAGATGTGGTTCTTGAGCGTCGCCGGATCGCTCACGGGGACGTCGTGCGCCATGAACGAGACGAAGAGCTCCCCGTTCGCAGCGACGACGAGCCCGCCTGCCACGTGGATGATTGAGTGGGTTGGGTCGGGCAGGAACAGGCGCGGAGCCTCGAACGTCTGGCCTCGATCGACCGACTTTGCCAACGCGAGCGCGTCACTCGCCAGATGACCGAAGACGCGGATCGGTGTCTTGGCGACGGCGTAGAGCGTGTCGGGCCCGTCAGGCACCGTTCGAACGGCGAGATATTCTCGGTCGAACGATCGGCCGGGCACCATCGTGGGTCCATCCCACGTCACGCCCGCGTCGTTCGAGCGCCATACCCTGAAGGGCGAAATCGTCGCGAGGAACGCCGTACCGCGACCATCGAAGAGCGCGATCGGGTCGCCGCCGGGGAAGGTCGTGTTTCCGCGGTCGGTTCGACCGCGGCTCCATGTGACCCCGCCGTCGCGGCTCGAATACGCCACGGACTCACCGCCGCTGTCGATGATACCCGTCGCGACTAGGCGTGCCGGATTGCGTGGGTCGACGGCGACCCATGGTTCGGCGTGATTCACCCTCGGGACGTCGCCCGTTACGACGCCCCTTGGCCTAACGAGAATCGCAGTCTGGCCCATCGCCGTCCGCAACGATGGCGCGGCGGCGGACCCGACCAGGGCGAGTACAGCGGACGCGCCGCGAACGCGTCTCGCGAGAGCACTCACGGGGCGCGTACTGGGAGCCCCACGACGGTCCCCATTCCCCGTTCAATCCCGGCCGCGTCGATTCCCAGGTTGGCGAGGCGGTTCTCTACCGCGCGAGGAGGCCTCGGCGGAATCTCTCGAAGCATGAAGTCGACGAACGCCGCACGATCGGGGATCGAGAACGCTCGATTGAATCGCCGCTCGAACCCGATCGTCGAGAACGGTGTCGCACTCAATCCGCGACCGCAGACGGAGCCGGCCAACGCGCCGGGCATCACCTGGACATAGTCGGGCAGTGCTCGGAGCCGCTCCGCGCTCTCGAAGAGTGAGGTTGCGCCTTCCTCCGCGCTCGAGGCCAGCTCTGTCCGGCCCATATCGCCGACCATGAGCGTGTGCCCGCTGAAGACGAGCCACGGCTCGGCCGCGCGTGTCCGATCGGTGACGACGAGCGCAATGTGCTCTGGCGTATGTCCCGGCACGTGCCACACGTCGACGAGCACATTGCCGATCTCGATGCGGTCGCCGTCGCGCGCGCCGTGGAACGGGAACCGTGCGTCGACATCCGCGTGAAGGACGTACCCGGCAGCGGCCTCCATCGCCAGCGCGTACCCGGTCGAAACGTGGTCGGCATGCACGTGCGTGTCGATCACGTGTTGAATTCTGGTATTCGTCTCGGCGGCGATGTCGAGGTACCTGCGCGGATCGTCGATTGGGTCGATGACGATTGCGGCCTGTTTGCCGCCACACGCAACGAAATAGGACGCGGCGACAACAGGGTTCGAATGCAGCATCTGTCGGACGATCATTGTCTCCTCCCTTGCCGGATCTTCAACCGCCGGTCGCCAACGGAAGTCCCGCGTCACGCCACCCGGGAAGACCTTCCTCCGACCGACGCGCGCGGAACCCATGCTTGCGAAGCAGCGTCACCGCCTCGAGCGAGAAGACGCAGTACGGTCCGCGGCAGTACGCGATGACCTCGCGACGTTTCGGAAGCTCACGAAGTCGCCGTTTGAGCTCGGCCACCGGAATCGAGAGCGCGCCCGTGATGTGACCGGCCTCGTACTCGTCGTGGGGTCGCACGTCTATCACAGTCACAGCGTCTTCGCGGACCAGCTTCCGGAGTTCCCCGAGGGTGACGGGCTCCAGCTCGTCGCGGCCATCTATGTATTGCCGAGCGACCTGCTCGACCTCAGCGAGCCGCTGGCGGCCGAGACGCTGCAGGTCCCGCAGGAACCGCGAGACGTCGTCGTCGGCCAGTCGATAATAGACGTACGTGCCTTCCCGGCGCGTCTCGACGAGTCTCGCCTGTCGGAGCACACGGAGGTGGGCGCTCGTGTTCTTGATCCCGGCCGTCGACTGCTCGGCGAGCGCTTCGACAGTCTTCTCGCCCTGGGCGAGGAGATCCAGCAACTCGATGCGCACCGGGCTCGCAACAGCGTGTCCGATCCGTGCGAACTGGGCGTACAGGGGGTCTTTGAGCTCGCGGTGGGCCATGGGTCTCTTGCGCTAATATTCGTTTGATCTGTAGAATATCCGAAATACGGCGCGCGTCAAGCACGGATCATCTGCGGCGTACATCGGGAACTTTCCGGAATCTGCTGCGTCCCTTCCCACTGGAGCCGAGCCGCGGCTCGACCTCGGCCTCCCGCGATTGGGCGGGGTGGCCATTGCATCCATCACAGAGGGGTTTCCTCATGAAGCAGATCGCACTCGCCGTACTGGCGCTGAGCCTGGCCCAGTCGCAGCTCCGGGCGCAGAATACCGGGTCCGACCACGCCAGCACCGTCGTCGTTCCGGCCGGCACCGCGAAGTACGGTGCCGCACCCGGCATCCTTCCGCCCGGCGCCAAGCTGGCCGTCCTCGAGGGTGATCCGACCAGAGCGGGCACGTACACGATGAGGCTCTGGATGCCTAACGGCTACACGATTCCGCCGCACTTTCACCCGGCGGACGAGCACGTCACGGTCGTCGAAGGCACATTCCTCGTCGGCATGGGGGGAACGCTCGACGCGTCCAAGTTCACCCCGCTGGCTGTCGGCTCCTTTGGCATGCTTCCACCGGGGATGCAGCACTACGCCCGAGCGAAGGGAACGACGGTCATCCAGCTCCACGGGATCGGTCCGTGGACCTTGACGTACGTCAATCCGTCGGACGACCCTCGCCTGAAGAACAAGTGAGCGGGGTGGCCGCGCCTCGCGGGGCGAGTGACACCGCCTGGTTCTCCGACGCAGTCGTCGCGATCCTGCCCGAGCTCTACGGCACGGCGCGACGGCTGACCAAGAACGCTGCCGACGCCGAAGATCTAGCGGCGGAGGCGGTCGCGAGGGCGTGGCGTGGCCGTGAGAGCTTGTCCGACTCCAACGCGTTTCGTCACTGGATGCATCGCATCCTCGCCAACACGTATGCGAGCTGGTGGCGCTCGGCGCGCGTACGTCCCGTCGAAGAGCCGTTGGCGGATGAAGACTCGGCAGAGGACCGCTTCTCGTTGTTCGAGCGCCTGCATCAACCATTTCTGCTGTGGTTCAGCACACCGGAGCAGGAGTTCCTGAACAAGCTCCTGCGCGAGGATCTCGAGCGCGCAATCGATCAACTGCCCGAGACGTTCCGCGTCGCCGTTGTCCTCGCGGATGTGCAGGGGCTCTCCTATCAAGAGATCGCGCACGCGCTGCGGATTCCTATCGGTACGGTCCGGTCGCGGCTGGCGCGCGGCCGCGCGGCACTTCAGAAGGCGCTGTGGCAGCACGGCCTCGACGCGGGGCTCGTGAAGGCGCCGGCAGCCCGGAGCAACAATGTCTGAGAGCACCAATATGCAGTGCGACGATGCGCTTCGGCTCCTTGCGCAGTACCTCGATCGAGAGCTGAGCGACGGCGAGCACGCGGACATGGAACGGCACCTGCGCACGTGCCGAAGCTGCTTCTCGCGCGCCGAGTTCGAGCAGCGGCTGAAAGGCGAGCTTGCCGCCCTCAGCGCGGCAGCGGTGCCGAGCGCGCTCCAAGACCGCATTCGTGTGCTGCTCGACAACACGCGATAGCCCCCACGCAATGAAATCGACCACGACCACCGTTGTCGCGGAGAGTCCAGCCATGGTTGCCGTTCTTTCGAATCACAGAAGGGTGATTCTCGACGCAATTCGCGCGATGTACACCGACGTCGCTGCGAGCCCCGAGAAAGAGTTCCACTTCCCCACCGGCAGAAAGGCATGCGAGTTCGTCGGCTACCCGGCGTCCCAGCTCGATTCCATCCCGGCGACAGCCGTCGAGTCGTTCGCCGGCGTCGGCTATCCATTCGCAGCAGGCGTGATACGCGCCGGTGAGACGGTGCTCGACATCGGCTCGGGCTCCGGCACGGACGTCCTAATTGCGAGTCGCCTAGTCGGCCGGGACGGAAGAGTCATCGGCCTCGACCTGACCGAAGCGATGCGGGACAAGCTGCGTGGTAACGCGAGCGTCGCCGGCGCAGGGAATGTCGAGGTGCTCGAAGGCAATGTGGAGGAGATTCCGTTGCCGGATGCGTCGATCGACGTGGTCACCAGCAACGGCGTGCTCAACCTCGTCCCGGACAAGGCGAAAGCGTTCCGCGAGATCGCGCGCGTGCTGAAGCCGAGCGGTCGACTGCAGCTCGCCGACATCGTCGTCGGCACATTGCCCTCCGACGCCTGCCGCGCACAGCCAGAATTGTGGGCGGAGTGCATCGTCGGCGCGACGCGGGAGGACGACTACGTTCGTATGTTGCGCGATGCGGGATTCGCCAGGGTCGAGATATTGAACCAGCTCGACTACTTCTCGGCGAGTGGTAGCGCCGAAACGCGCAAAGTGGCCGGTTCATTCAACGCACATACGATCGTCCTTCGCGCGTCGAAATAGATCGCGGGGGCGCGTCGCAGTGCCACTTCGCGCGGACATATACGCGTCTTCGCGACAGAACTGCGATGTAGCAACGTCGCAACGAAATCCCGGTCTTGAACAGCTAGCGCGAGTCTGGTCGCCCGCCGCATTTGGAGTCATCGTGGGACCCGACGAAGGAAATCCCGAACTCGCCGATCACATTGTTGGCGACCTTTTGCATGATTTCCTGCGCGGTTATTCCTCGGTGAACTAGTACCGGGACGGACGGACGGTCGGTCGAGTCAACCACGATCCCGCAACACGTTAGGCACTCGGCGGCCAATACTTTCATTGCGAACAGCGCTCCCAAGACGGGGCAAAGAAAGCCCGATGCTAAGGCATGACGCGGCGTGACGCGGATGGATGATGCCGTGTGTGGGTACCGTAGCGGGTACCTGAGGAAAACGCGCGTACCTCACTGAATCACGGCCCGGGGTCGGCGAAATCGGCGCGCAGTTGTATCGCGTCTGGCAACCGCTAATTGACGCCCGAATCCGCAAAGAGAAAGTCTCATCCGTGGTCATTTACGAGAGCGCAATTGATCGCCGTCGTGGCGAGCGCGCCGGTTGAAGTAGCAACGTGCTGGCTCGCCATCATGGGCGGACATATCAAAGAACTGGTACGTCAAATGCGCGCCGTCATTCCCTCGCTGGCGTGCCAGGGACACCCCGGCCTACATTTTGGACAGCTCTCGCACGAGGAACGGTATCACCGACCTCCAGGAGCGGCTCGAGATAAGCCTTGGCCCAGCGTTCCGCGTCGAGCGCGAGCTCGGCGGCGGAGGCATGTCGCGTGTGTTCCTCGTGCATGACACCGCGCTCGATCGGCGGATTGTCGTCAAGGTCCTTCCCCCCGATCTTGCGGCCGGTCTCAGCACCGACCGCTTCAAGCGCGAGATCCACCTCGCGGCCCGTCTCCAGCACCCTCACATCGTCCCCGTGCTCTCCGCGGCGGCGACGGACGGGCTGCTCCACTACTCCATGCCATACATCACCGGCGAGTCGCTCCGTGCGCGCCTGGCGCGACAACACGAGTTGCCGGTGCCTGACGTCGCTCGCGTCCTGCGCGATATCGTCGATGCGCTGGCATATGCGCACGCCAATGGAGTCGTGCACCGGGACATCAAACCAGACAACGTGCTGCTCGCGGGACACCACGCACTCGTCACCGATTTCGGCGTCTCCAAGGCGCTCTCGAACGCGACCGGCGAATCGGCGCTCACTTCGGCTGGCATCGCGCTCGGCACGCCCGCGTACATGGCGCCTGAACAGGCAACAGCCGATCCTGGCGTCGACCATCGCGCGGACATCTATTCGGTCGGCGCACTTGCCTACGAACTGCTCACCGGACGGCCGCCGTTCACCGGCATGACGCCGCAACAGGTATTGGCGGCGCATCTCTCGCAGACGCCGGACCACATCTCGCGCCACCGCCCCACGGTGCCGCTGCCGCTAGCGAAGGTCGTCATGCGGTGCCTGGAAAAGCGCCCTGCCGACCGCTGGCAAAGCGCCGAGGAGCTTTTGTCGCAGCTCGAGGTGTTGGCCACACCGAGCGGGGGCATGGTCCCGACGGGTCGGACGGTTGCGGCGCGTGGCCGCCGCGTCGACGCGCGTCTCTTGGCCGGCGGCGTCGGCGTCCTGCTTGTCGCCCTCGCCGGCACCTGGTGGGCGATGTCACCACCACCGCCGTCGTATACGGTGGGCTCGACGAAGCAGCTCACGAACGCGCCCGGCCTCGAGCTCGACGCGCAGGTGTCGCCCGATGGAAAGCTCATCGCCTACGTCGCCGGCCCCATCGGCCACACTCGCGTTTTCGTTCGGCAGATTTTTGGGGGCACGGCGCGCCCGCTCGTCGACGCGGCCGTGGAAGCACAACGCACGCCGCGATGGACTCTCGATGGGCAATCCGTCACGTTTCTGGTCGGGCAATCGCTTTACCTCGCCCCCGCGCTCGGCGGAGTCCCGCAGCGGCTAATCGATGCGGGTGGCTACGAGTTCGCCAGTCCTGCGCTTTCCCCGGACGCAACGGTGATCGCGTACGCCGATCAGGATGCGATCTACGTTCGGCCGATTCGAGGGGGGCCTGCGCGGAAAGTGGCCGTCTCGCACTACCCGAATTATCTGGTCTGGTCGCCGGACGGCCGTCGTCTTGCCTGGGTGTCCGAGAACGCCTGGTTCATTTACGGACTCGGCCCGTTAGGCAACATCGCCCCCAGCTCCGTCTGGGTCGTCGACCTGAACAACCGGGACCTGCCCCCGGTCCGCCTCACCGATGTCGAGCACCTCAATACGAGCCCGATGTGGATGCCCGACGGCCGCGCGCTGTTCTTCGTGTCGAGCCTCGGTGGTGGCCGTGATATTTTCGTGCAGCCGTTGTCGCGGTCGGGCAGGCCTCACGGGCCGGTGCAGCGCCTAACGACCGGCCTCAACGCCCATACGATCTCGCTCTCCGCCGACGGGACGCGGTTGGTCTACAGCACGCTCACGACGCGATCGAATCTGTGGTCGGCCCCGATCTTCGAGAGCAGCGCCACTCCCTTCTCCGCCGCCCGGCCCGTCACCGACGAAAACCAAACGGTCGAAGGCATGGGCGTGTCGCCCGATGGCGCGTGGCTCGCGTACGATTCGAATCGCGGCGGGACCCAGCACATCTACAAGGTTCCCATCAGTGGGGGCGAGCCGATCCAACTCACGCGCGACTCGGCAGAAGATTTCCTGCCCTCGTGGTCTCCCGACGGGCGCCAAATCGCGTATCACTCCTGGCGCAACGGCAACCGGGACATCTACCTCGTGTCCGCCGATGGACGCGAGCCACGCGCGGCGACCGCGTATCCCGGGCACGAGATGAATGCAATCTGGTCACCCGACGGTCACCAACTGCTGTTCATCTCCGACCGGAACAAGCGCTGGGAGCTGTATGCCATCAAGCAGACCGGGGAGACGACGACGTGGAGTGAGCCACGTCAGCTCACGAGCAATTTCGGCTACAACGGGCGCTGGTCGCCGGATGGGAAGACGATCGCCTACGTGAGCCTCAACGACACGACGGTGCACGCCGTGTCCGCCGACGGTACGGGAGCGCGGCTTGTGTTCGACAGCCACCCACTCGGCCTAACGACTCCGCAGGTCGCGTTCGGCCGCCGCGCCGACGTGCTGTACGTTCATGCCATCGATCGCGACTCACGCCACGTGTTTTACGAGGTGCCGGCGCGCGGTGGAACGCCCAGGCTCGTGCTCCGATTCCCCGACGTTGGCAAGCAACCGCGTCGCACCGAGTTCGACACCGACGGCCGGCGGCTTTTCTTCACCGTAGCGACCGACGAGAGCGACGTCTGGCTGCTGGAGTTGCAGCGGAAATAGCATCCGGGTCCGCGCCCACACCCTCCGGGGTATAGCGGGTCGCACCGCGTTGGGTCTCCAGGAGTGAGTAAGGGTCCCCGTATCGACCTCATAATGGACCGGACGCTTGCTCACGACTTCCACACCCGTCGCGCGTCGGTGATTTCTGTGTCGATGCTAATCGACGCGCGAGATCAGCCAGATTGCAAAGGCGACCATGGTCGAAAATTGATCGCGACGATCTAAACGGTGATGATGGCCGACGAGTAGGGCAGAATCGGTCGCCGTCTCTCGGTCCTCACGGACGAACGCGGATGATCGTACACAGGTCGAGCTCTAGCATCGCAACCTCGAGCGGCACGGCGAGGGTTGGGAGAACGTGCGCGACGGTGTCGCCGATCATGGCGGCTGGCCGCTGTATCTGCGGCGTTACGCGGAGCAGTTGGCGAAGAACGTCTGTGAGAGTGGCGACCAGCCGCGCGTGGCGGCGCCCGCCCAACGTTAGGCCCCGCCCGCGATGGACATCGACCGAACTGCACCGAACAGTGCGGCGGACTACGTGTGCACCGTCGCGGATTAGCGTCGCGACGGTGCCGGTCGCACCGTCAACAGCTTACGGTTGGGTTCCACGGATAGAACATCCCCAACGGGTTCGACGTCCAGATCCAGACGTGGAGCTCATAGTGAGGGATTGGGTTGGGATTCCCAGGAAACGTGTGCGTGCTCGGCAGTAAGGGCTTCCCGAACACCTCCGGAGGTGCGGCACCAGCCCCGTTCTCACGTTCCCACGCGGCCGTGAACACTAGATACTCGACGCCGACCAAGTGCACGTTCCCGTCGGGCCGCTTTTCGTAGAGCAGCATCTCCGGTCGGAGTGGATCGATGGTCGCGTCGCCGGCTGCCGGATTCGCCGCGCCACCGCGGAGGCTCACGTTCACGCGATGGTAGCCCATGTTGCCCTCAGCGCTACTCGGGCACGTTGCGTTCAACGCGAACGGATCGGGTGACCAGACGGTGTACCCGGCTGCGAATGCCGCGTCCAAGTCGTGAAAGCGCGCAGTAGCCTGCCGGACCTGGGCCAAGTCAGCGAGTACCTCAGGGCCGAGATCCCCAAGGCCGCGCGAAGGTGCGGCGTGGCTCGCGTGGGCATTCGCATCAGTTGTAACAACGGTCGGCGCCTGCTCGGCGCACGCTGCAAAACCCAGGAGCGTTAGAACGGCCAGAGTTTGGCGGCCCATGCGTACCTCCGGTGTAGGGGCTCGGTGAGCAGAGTCCCAGCGGCACGCTGCAGTGCGCACGCACTTGACCCCCTCGTGTCCTCCGCCTACCCTAGCTGAACCCGCTCACAACGGTCTCATATCGCGCTCACAGCGCCACTTCGAACCACACCATGTTCGTCGTCCAGGTTCTGGGCGGGTTAGCTCTTACGTCTACTAACGGGCCCGTCCCAACGGGAGCGCTGCAGCGGCGGCGCATGAGCCTCCTGGCCCTTCTCGCACTTGGGCGAGAGCGAGGCATGTCGAGGGAGCGTATTCAGGCGTACCTCTGGCCCGAAAGCGACGCGTCGCGAGCGCGTCATGCGCTCGAACAGTTGCTCTACGCGACGCGTCGCGATCTCGGGGCCGATGCCGTCGAATCCAGTGCGATGGAGCTCCACCTGAATCCTGACCTCGTGCGGGCCGACGTCTGGGCGTTCGACGACGCGATTCGCGACGAAGACTGGGAGCCCGCCGTCGGACTTTACCGTGGGCCTCTTCTGAGCGGTCAGCATCTCGCTGACTCCGCGGAGCTCGAGCGCTGGACGGATGGCGAGCGAGTGCACCGCGAGCAGGACTACCTGCGCGCACTCGGCGCCCTCGCGAGAGCGGCATCGCAGCGCGGCGACGCGTCGGACGCCGTGCGCTGGCATCGTCTGCAAGCCGCCGCGGACCCCTTGTCCGTTCCCATCGTCCTCGACCTCATGCGCGCGCTCGAGGCGTCCGGCGATCGACTAGCCGCTGTTCAGCAGGCCCGGGTCTATCAACAGCTCGTCCTCGCAACGCTCGAAGTCGAGCCGGATCCCGTTGTGCAATCGCTGGCGAGCACCATTGCGGCGCGCACTGATACAACGCTCAACGGTGCCGCCGATGCAGCGTACCCGGCTCTGTTTGACCCGAGCGGTCTCCGATCGGTGGCGGACTCGCCTGTGACATCGGTGGCAACGCCAACACGAAGGACCGGATCCCATGGAGGCGTTTGGAGTTTCGGCGGGGTTCTCGTCGCGCTAGGTGGGCTCGCCGTGTTGGTGGCCGTGCGTAGTCAATCGCTCGATTCCGGCTCGGCGGCTAGCGCCGCCGGTCCCGGCCAGATGCTCGCACCTAACGCGGAACGCCCGGCACGCGGAGCGATCACGCGACCGGCGGACCCTGAAGCTCGCGCCCTGTATCTCCGCGGGCGGACGCTGTGGGATAAACGCACGAAGGACCCATTGAATGAAGCAGTGGTGTTATTTCGGCAGGCGACCGAACGAGACCCGGGTTATGCCGCGGCCTGGGCCGGACTCGCCCAGTCCTACGCGATGCTTGGCTACTTTGGGTTCGCACCGGCTGACGCCATGTTCCCGAAGGCGAGGGCCGCGGCCCTCCGAGCGATCGCGCTCGACTCGACGCCCGGCGAGGCGTACGCGGCGCTTGGACAAGCACTGGCCTGGCAACACGCATGGCCGGACGCGGAGGTGGCCTACCAGCGGGCTGTGAAGCTCGAGCCACAGGATGCCACCGCACACCAATGGTACGCACTCCTCCTCGCGTACCTTGGTCGGGCACGTGAAGCGGCCATGCACACCGGCCAGGCGAGCCAGCTCGACCCGCTCTCCGTGCAGGTGAACAACATGCACGGCATGATGCTGTACTACGCCGGCGACACCACTGGTGCCTTGCGTCAATACGAGCGAACGGTCGACGCCGAGCCGGACTCGGCGTGGGTGCGACAAAATCCCTGGGTGCTGACGAATTTCAGCCGCGTCGCCGCCGCGGCCGGCAGGAAGGCACTTGCCGTTAGGCTCGCCGAACGCGCGCTGGAGGTTGTGCCCTCGCACCCGCGACCTATGTTCGACCTGGCCTATGCCTACGTCGCCGCAGGTGAGCCCAATACGGCCCGGGCCATGTTCGCGCGCGCCGATACAGCCCACCCACACTACGCCGTATATCGCGCGCTACTGCACGGCATACTCGGCGAGCCAGACGAGGCGTTCGCGTGGTTCGATCGACTGCGCGAGTGGCCGCTCCCGTCACTCGTTTCGCTCAACTGCGAGCCCCGACTCGCTGCGCTGCGTGCGGACCCACGTTTCAAACGGGTTCGGCGGCGACTCAACTTGCCGCCGGACTGATCGCGCCTAACGCTGGCCAGCGCTCCGGGACGGCTCAGGGCATGGCATGTCGTGATAGTACTCGGCCACGCGCTCGACCGGTCTCTGATCGCTGGGGTCGAACGTGGTTCGCGCGGCGCCACCCCGGCCAGGCCGCCGAGCCGCCCCTCCGGCCGATGACCGACCGGAGTCCGATGCCGTAGCACACGGCGTGCGACGCCGCGAGCAGCTCCTCGGGCGTCGTTGTACCGGGCGCCTCGCCGCGTAAGCTGGGGAACCTCGCCGCGACGGTGAACGCGCCGCTCCCGGCGCCGATGGTGCCCGCACTGGTGGGCGACACCATACTCCGAGGCGCGTCGGAGCACACACTCGCCGGCGTGCTGGCTTTTGGCTGTGCGACCTTGCTCTACCTCGTCACCGAGGAACTGCTCGTCGAGGCGCACGAAACGAAGGACACGGCGTTCGCCACGAGCATGTTCTTCGTGGGGTTTCTTCTCTTTCTCTTACTCGGCATGCAGTGAAAAGGCGTGTCGCGCAGCTTACTCCGGTTTCTTTTTCTTGTCCGGTCGGCCCTTGCGGTCATCGCTCGGCCGCGTCGAGTCGGTATTCGGACGCGGCGACGATCTGCGGTGTATCCCTAACGAGTCGCTGGATTGCGATTCATCGAGAAGTCCGGCCTGAAGTCCGCGAGCTACGCGTTAGCCTTAAGCGTTAGGCATGCTCCGTTGGTTAGCATCGCGCGCTTGAGCAGGCGTAGAGATAGCTAACAGGAGTGTCTGAATACATGAGTAACACCTCTCGGATTACCCGCGGATGACGAAGTCGAGCTCGTCGAGTGTGGCGAGGAGCACGGTTTTGAAGTAGGTCGCCCACACGCCGTCGTCGGTTTCCTCCAAGCCGATGTGTTGGTTCACCAAGGCATTCGCGATGTACAACAGCCGCTGTTGAAAGCGGAACGTGCTAGCGTCGGTCACGTGCTTGATCAGGAAATGCCCGCGACACTCCGGCGTGCGGAGTCGCTCTGGGTATGCAAGGCGGGAGCGGGAATAGCGCGAGCCCGACGTGTCCCCGCCTAACGCATCGTGTGGTCGCTCTGCGTTGTACTCCGTCCGGAACCGTCGAACTGCCGTTGCTGCCTGGCGCAGGTGCGCTGCACTGGTTTGACGGCCCGCCGTTTGAGCGTCCGGTGCATCCGCTCGTACGCTCCGTTCTCCTGCGGTGATCCAGGATGAATACGCTGCCGCACAATCCCGAGTCTCATCCACCACGTTGAAGTACGAGAGCCCGTGGATCGCGAGCGTCGCGAACAGAACGCTGTTCGGATCGCAGCGGGGAGTCCGTACTCGCGGGAGACGCGCTCGAACACGGGCCGGGCGGTCGCCGACACGGCCATTCCCAGTGCGGAACTGGCTCTTGAAATCCGCGGTCCACAAATCGTTAGGCGCGGTCGTCGCGATCGGCACCAACCCGGGGTGGCGGAGCTCGCGCCGACGGCGGCGGCGCCGCACCAGCCCGCGGCGAGCCAGCAGGTCACCCTTCCTCGGGGTTTGCCTCAACCCCAACGTGGCAGTGGGATGAGACGGCCGGGCATGTTCGGTGCCGCGCGCCGGTCAATCCACCACGGATGGCAGGATGTACTTTGGAATAATCTCTGTCAGCATCATAAAGGTGGCCCTATCCGAATAATTGCCTCCCGTGGAAACGATGACGAGGTCCAGGTCGGGAATAAAAATCGAGAAGTTGCCACCGTTGCCCGAAGCCATGTGGGCCAGAATGCGCTTGCCCTTGTGTGTGTATTCGCTTGTCCACCACAAGTAGCCGTAGTTGGTTGTGGTGCCGATCGCAAACCGCGGTTTTACCGATTCCCTGATCCACGCCTCCGATACGACT
>Ga0207706_10003330_pt1 | contig 15367 bp, 6 predicted proteins | sample KBSC53metaG_FD_184318 | JGI IMG/M metagenome (GOLD analysis project Ga0207706, IMG submission 184318) | Corn rhizosphere microbial communities from Kellogg Biological Station, Michigan, USA - KBS C5-3 metaG (SPAdes) (version 2) | ecosystem: Host-associated > Plants > Roots > Rhizosphere > Soil ... | reverse complement strand
AAATTTTCGCAGCAAAAGGGGCTGATTCGCTTGACTAATATATTCCCTGGCCTGCCGTTGATAGAATCTCCGCTTTTCTCCTCCTTGAAAGATAGCTTGGGTCTTAACGAAGAGGAGAAGCGCATCGCGACCGATCTTCATGAGAGGGGGTATGCCGTTATCGACTTTCCGGACAGTGAACTGGACGGCCGGATCGGGGGTATCCAGCGCCGTTTGGCGCCGCGTTATGGCGTTGATTTCTCCAACCCCGATAGCGATAAAACGGTGGGAGAACGACGCATTCAAGACGCTTGGACTTTCGACGAGGACGTCCGTGCCATTGCTGTAAACCGGAAAGTCATCGATCTTCTCAGCCGGCTCTATGGCCGTGCGGCTTTTCCATTCCAGACGCTCAACTTTCCAGTTGGCACTCAGCAGGAAGCCCATTCAGATTCCGTCCATTTCTCCAGTTTGCCCGAACGATTCATGTGCGGGGTTTGGCTTGCTATGGAGGATATCGGTTCTGAGGCCGGGCCGCTTTTCTACTATCCCGGATCGCACAGATGGCCGATCGTGACCAATTCAATGATCGGGCGCAGAGGGTATGGCAGCGATCTGATTTCTGCGCAGGATCCTTACGGTCCAGCTTGGCAAGCGTTGTGTGAGGCTCAGGGAGCGCAGAGGGAGGTATTCCTAGCACGTAAAGGGCAGGCGTTGATCTGGTGTGCGAACCTGCTGCATGGCGGTAGCCGCCAGAACGATCCAACATTGACCCGCTGGTCGCAGGTGACGCACTATTATTTCGACGATTGCATCTATTATATTCCAGCCTTTTCGGACGAAGCTGTGGGGAGGCTGGATATGCGGTATCCATTGGCAATCAATGACGGACTAAACCGAACGTGCCGCTACCTTGGAGAAATTGTGCAGGGCGGCCATTCGCTGGATGCCAGTCCTCAAGCTTCGGCTTTACGTGGATTGCTGAAGTCCTTGAACAGATTCAGTTCCAAGAAGCGGTAATTGGCAAGCAATATTTGAAATGATGGTAGATTAAGGCAGATATGCTGGAGATATCATACGTTACATTCTGATTGACATCGATTGAATCATTTTCAGGTAATCTTAAGAAAATCGAAATTAGCAGTCCATTAGAGGTTGGCGCGATAGTGATTGCAAAGAAAAATATCGGAATATTTTTTCTCTCTGCCATTAAGAGGAGAAGGAATAGAAAGAAGAAACAGGCTTTTGAAAAGCTGAGCGCCTTGATCGCTACCGATGTTCATCGCGAAGCTGGTTTGTTCGATGCAGAATGGTATGAGAATACCTATCCCGATATCGCCTCTGAGGGACAAACTGCAATTTTTCATTACATACATCATGGGCATCAGGAAGGGCGAGACCCGGGACCAAACTTTGATACGCGATTTTACCTGACCACCTATCCAGACGTTGGTGCATCCGGCCTCAATCCACTCGTGCACTATATTCTACACGGACGAGCAGAGGGCCGTCAGTGCACGAGGACCGGATCTTATGATGCGGGTCCGTCGGGGGGAGTGCGCCATATCATTGTGAAGGAGTTCAACCTCGCTCCGGGCGATGATGCAGCGATCCTGATCACCCATGCGCCGGCAGGTCGGTTAAAGCCCCACATTTTGCCTTATATGGAGCAGATTTCCAGGGCGGGCTTGTCTGTCCTCCTCGTTGCCGTCGTCGATCGCCCGTTGGAATTTCTTGACAAGGAAGTGGGGGTGGCCGCCGGTATCGTGGTGCGAGATAATGCCGGTTATGATTTTGGCGCTTGGGCGCATGCATTCCAACTTTTTCCGGCACTATTTGGGGCGGGCCTGCTCGTGATGGCGAACGACAGCGTCATCCCCACCGGCGATATCAACATTTTCGCGGCCATGATGGCCCGCGTGCGAGAATGTCCCGCCGACATCGTGGCGCTGACGGCCAGTCATGAATATGGGTGGCATGTGCAAAGCTATTTCCTGGGGCTCAAGCCCAAGGCGCTGAGTTCCTGGGGGTTCCAGCACTTCATCCGTGATTTACGCCGACTTGATGATAAGGATGAGGTCATCCGCACCTATGAAGTGCCTTTCGCCTCTAAAATGCAGGCATCCGGCCTGACTGTGCAGGCACTATATGCAGGATCCTTTTCGGCAAATCCCACCTTCTTCAACTGGCGCGAACTGATCGAAGACGGCTTCCCATTCATCAAGCTTCTCATGCTGCGCGACAAGTTCGCGGAAGTCACGGATCAGATCGACATGCTAAAGGAAATTCGCGAGCAATGGCCGCATGTCCTGAAAAAAGCTGGCTTCGATATTGAACTGGTTCAAGCGGCGTTGCGAGCTGCCGAAATATCCTCGGTGCCGTCAGGAGCCAACGGCGACCTTCTCGTCAATGCCCAACAATTCGACGCCATTACTGGCGATCATCCACTTCGGATCGCCTTTTTTGGTCCATGGAATTATGAAAGCGGGCTGGGTGCAGCCAGCCGCGAAATGCTCAGCGCAATCCGGCATACAGATGCGCGCGTAAACGCTTATCCTGTTGTCAAACCTTTTCATGTCCACCGTCTGATATGCCCTCCCGTCGAAACAATCGATTTCAACGGTCGTCCCGACATCGCCATCGTGCATCTGAACCCGGACTCTTGGAATGTTTTGACGGATGAGCAACGCGCTATCATTCAATCGGCAAAGCAGAGCATCGGATATTGGGTCTGGGAAACGGATACCTTGCCGGCCGGCTGGCAACGGGAATTGCATTCGGTTGACCGGATCTGGGCGCCAAGCACCTATTGCGCGGAAGTCTTTTCCGCAGAAGTGGATGTGCCGGTGGATGTCGTTCCGCATCCCGTGCGTGTCCCAGCGCGGATGGCGTCCGACCGGGAGACTACGCTACGCCGGTTTGGCATCGACCCGGGCCTGCGTGTGATCCTTTACATCTTCGATGGTGCTAGCTACCTGGTTCGCAAGAATCCAGATGGTCTTATTCGCGCGTTCGGGGCATCCGGCCTTGCGGAGCAAGGCTGGGCTTTGGTTCTCAAGACGAAGCACCTCCATGACCGCCCTGAATCGGGTGCGGCATTGATTAGGCTTGCCGAAGCAACGGCTGGTGTCCGCATCCTTGAAGGATCACTTTTTCCTGACGAGATCGTCAGCCTGATGGCGGCGGCGGATATCTATGCATCGCCTCATTGTTCCGAAGGCTTTGGCCTCACTGTTGCTGAGGCCATGGCTGCCGGCAAGCCGGTTGTTGCGACCGATTATTCGGGAACTCGGGATTTTTTCGACGAAAAATGCGGTTATCCCGTCGCGGCAAAAATGTGGACGCTGGATCAGAATTATGGCCACTATCTCGCGGGTCATAGTTGGGCAAAGGTGGATGAGGATGCCTTTGCAGTCGCGCTTGTGAAAGCGGCAAAAGCTGTGATGTCAGGTGACCATTCTATCGGCGATGCAGCAAAGGCTCAAATAGAGCGTCTTTTGTCTTACGAAGCCGTGGTAGATGTCATTAAGACGAGTTTTTCTGGAGCGATCAAAGGTTCGGCCGTTCCGAGGGGTATGGTGCGGAAGCAGAGAAAAATAGCCCATCTTCCGCCGCCGCCTCAAGTCAATCCAGATTTTTCCTCTGCAAAGAAATTCATCGATTTCCCGCGATCCAAGGGCTTGGTTCCGGTGCTGCTGGAAGATGATCTGTCTTGGGATGGCACCATGGTGCCTGAAGGTGAGCCGAACGATTGGCTCCTGTTCGCCCCTCGCAACGCCTTTGTTTCTCCCGACGCCCAGAATTCTATTCTGATTTCCTCGACGAACAGGCCGGATGTCTCCCTCTTCTATGCTGACGACGTTGCGGCTGGGGAAGACATGCTCAATCGGCTCAATCTCAAGCCCGATTTCAATCACACGCTACTCGTCGCTCAGGATTATATCGGTGCGCCGATCGCGATTCGTCGAAAGACGCTGATGGATGTTGGCGGCTTGGATCGTGAGCGCGGAACGGCTGTCCTCTACGATTTGATCTTGCGTGTGGCTGACGCAGGCGGCGTCATTTCGCGGATCACGGGTGTTCTGATCGGCTATCAGGGGAAACGTCCGGTCGCTGACATCGATATGCGCCGTGCTGTCCTTGCGGACCGGAAGGGCTTTGACGATATTGCCTTGATAGAAGGGGAGGCGGCTGGATTGCTGCTGCAACGGCGCCGCTTTGTAAGCCGAGATCATCCTGCCGTTACGATCGTCATTCCCACACGACGAACGCTCCGGCCAAGGTCGGCGGGAACCTACATAGAAGCACTATTGGCCAGCATTGCACAGGCAGCGTGGCCGATGGATCGCGTTACCGTGATTGTGGGCGACGACGTCGTGGGGGAGCCCGATTGGGCAAAGCAGCCATGGCCATTCAAGCTGAGGCGGATCGAGACCACGCACGCATTCGGTGAACAGTTCAATTATTCAAGTAAGATGAACCGTCTATGGCGTGAAGCGAGCGACGAGCAGATCATATTCTTGAATGACGATGTCGTTCCAACGGCGCCTGACTGGTTGTCAGCCCTTTTGAGTTTCGCGGTTGACGAGAGCGTAGGAGGGGTTGGCGCTCGCCTCTATTACGACGATGGCAGCATACAGCATGCCGGTATGTTTCCATCGTTTCGTACGATCGTTCATGCTTGGTTAGGCTGGCCTGTCGAAGCAAAGACGTATAATGACTGGGCTGTCGCCCAACGCGAATGGTCGGCGGTCACTGGGGCCGTCTTTGCGACCCGGGCATCGATTCTAAACCAAATGAATGGCTTCGACGAACGTTTCAGCCTGGAGTTCAACGACGTCGATCTATGTTTGCGCATACGTACGATGGGCTATCGCATCGTTTACAATCCGGATGCGCAGTTTACTCACGCCGAGAAGGCTTCGCGCGGAGACGCTAGCCCGCCGGGAGAAGAGGTTGCGCTGTTCCTGTCGCGCTGGGGGCGGTGGCTCGATAATGACCCGGCTTCACATCCGCAGTTTTCAAATGCCAGGCTCGACATAGCCGCTGAATCGAAGGAGGGGGCTTGGTATCTCTGACACAGCGGCATGGCGCGAAGACAACACTTTGCTATTCTGCCGGGCGCGGAGGGTTTTCTCGGGAGGCTGGTCGCACTTCTCATTCTGGTTGGAAGCATTTTCATTCGATTTCACAGCCAAAAGCGGTTGCATCATGTGTGGCTGCGCTTAAGAAGTGTCATGTGCCGCGCGGCTGAAGCTGATGTGCAAATAGAATCTGAGGTGGTCTTAATATGAAAGTAGTTTTGCTGGCTGGCGGACTAGGTACTAGGCTATCAGAAGAAACTTCTTTAAGGCCTAAGCCTATGGTCGAGATTGGTGGCTTGCCAATACTTTGGCATATTATGAAAATTTATTCAGCGGCCGGATTAAATGATTTCGTGGTATGTCTGGGCTATAAGGGTTATTATGTAAAGGAGTATTTCGCAAATTATTTTCTTCACATGGCGGATGTAACAATTGATCTTAGCCAAAATGGCTTGGATATCCATCATTCGCGTGCTGAAAAATGGCGGATTACACTGGTTGATACTGGTGCTGACACAATGACGGGTGGTCGGATTAAACGCGTCGCGGATCATATCGGTGGCGATACCTTTTGCATGACCTATGGTGACGGTGTGGCGGATATCGATATCCGTAAGCTTATCGATTGCCATATTGCTGGTGGCCGCGATGCAACTGTGACTGCGGTCCGCCCTCCGGGCCGGTTTGGAGCTCTGGACATTAGTGATGGGCAGGTGAGCGGCTTTATCGAAAAGCCGCAGGGGGACGGCAGCTGGATCAACGGCGGTTTCTTTGTTCTTTCGCCGCGCGTCGTTGAACGCATCGAGGGTGACGCTACGACTTGGGAGCGCGCACCTCTGGAAGGTTTGGCGCGTGACGGCCAATTGTCGGCATATCACCATGAGGGCTTCTGGCAGCCGATGGATACGTTGCGCGACAAGAACTATCTTGAGGATTTATGGCAGAGCGGCAATGCGCCGTGGAAGATGTGGTGATGCAGTCCCGCTTCCCATCGTCCGCCTTCTGGGGCGGAAAGCGCGTACTTCTAACGGGGCATACTGGCTTCAAGGGCGGATGGACCGCCATGTGGTTGGAATTACTCGGAGCGGAGGTCTACGGTCTGGCGTTATCTCCTGTGGCGGCTCTTGGTGGTGAGGCGTTATGGCATGCAATCGGGCGCCCCGGTGACCGATGCGGTTTCGCCGATATCCGAGATGCCGCCGCCGTTGAAGCTGCTTTCGCCATGGCCCGTCCAGACGTGGTTTTGCACATGGCTGCCCAAGCGCTGGTCCACCCGTCCTACGACGACCCGGTCACAACGTTCGACACGAATGTCATGGGGCTGGTGAACGTGCTCGAAGCGGCACGGCGTAGCCCCGGACTGCAGGCGATTGTCAATGTGACTAGCGACAAATGCTACGAGAATACTGAGCAGGTTTGGGCTTATCGCGAAACAGAACCCATGGGAGGCTCGGATCCGTACAGCGCCAGCAAGGGGTGTGCGGAATTAGTCACAGCATCTTATCGTCGCTCGTTCTTCAGTCAGCCGGATGGCCCGTTCCTGGCGTCAGCTCGCGCAGGCAATGTGATTGGGGGCGGAGACTGGTCGGCTGACCGGCTTGTTCCGGATTGCATACGCTCCTTCAGCAGGCAGGCTAATGTGCTGATCCGCAATCCTCTGTCTACCCGGCCATGGCAGCATGTTCTAGAACCGATCACCGGCTATCTGATGTTGGCTCAGGCGTTGATCGAAAGTGGTTTCGAGGCTGCGCAGGGCTGGAATTTTGGTCCGCCTGATGATGACGCTTGGCCGGTTGGCCGGATTGTCGATGCATTATGCAAGGCGTGGGGTGTCGGCGCAGGCTGGGTTCGCGATGAAGCCGTCCGACCTCATGAGGCGATGCTTCTGCGCGTCGATGCCAGCAAAGCGCGTATCGGTCTTGGTTGGCGACCGCGGTTGCCGATTGCAGAGGGGCTCGCCTGGACGGTGGATTGGTACAAATCGGTCGCCGCTGGGCAGTCAGCACGTAATGTCACAATCAATCATATCAGGGCTTATGAAGCCCTTTCCGGAGCTGCCCAATGAATCCTACTTGCCGTTTCTGTAATGCGCCGCTGGAGGTGTCGTTCGCCGATCTCGGCATGTCGCCCATTTCTAATGATTATATCGCTCCAGAGCATTCCGCCGCGATGGAACCATTCTATCCATTGCATGCCTATGTCTGTAGCAATTGCTGGCTTGTGCAATTGATTGATTTTGAAAAAGCCGAAAATATGTTCTCGGACGAATATGCTTATTTTTCGTCCTATTCCCAATCTTGGTTGGCTCATGCCGAACGGTATGCGGCGAAGATGATTGCGGAAGAGGATCTGGGAGGGGAAAGCCTGGTCGTCGAGATCGCATCAAATGATGGTTACCTGTTGCAATATTTTAAGCAGTCCGGCGTGCCGGTATTAGGGATAGAACCGACAGCTAATACCGCGCGGGTTGCGCTGGAGGAGCGTGGTGTCGAGAGCGAAGTTGCGTTCTTCGGTCGAGCAACGGCTGAGCGCCTGCGAGATCGCGGTATTCAAGCTGACGTGATGGCTGCTAATAATGTCTTAGCGCATGTTCCCGATATAAATGATTTTATTTCCGGTTACCCAATTCTGCTGAAAAAGGGCGGCGTAGCAAATATTGAATTTCCGCACTTGCTACGCCTTATCGAGCAACGCCAGTTCGATACAATCTATCACGAACATTTTAGCTATTTATCGTTCACTGTGGTACGTCGAATGTTCGCTGAGCACGGTATGCGGATCTATGATGTCGAAGAGCTTCCGACCCATGGTGGTTCCTTGCGCGTGTATGTCGCCCACCAAGACGATACGACGCGCGCCGACACGCCGAATGTTGCGACTATGCTCGAGGCAGAGCGTGCTGCCGGCTTGGCGGATATTGAGACATATCGCCGATTTTCTAACGCGGTGGTCGATACCAAGCTTGCCCTGCTCGAATTTCTCGTCGCAGCTAAGCGCGACGGAAAAACTGTGGTAGGTTATGGTGCGCCCGCGAAGGGTAATACATTGCTCAATTATTGCGGTGTGAAGACTGACCTCATTTCCTTCACGGTAGATCGTAGCCCGCATAAAGCTGGGAAATTTTTACCTGGGACGCGAATCCCAATCTACACTCCAGACCGTATAGACAGCGAAAAACCTGATTTTCTATTGATCCTGCCTTGGAACTTACGGGATGAAATCATGGAACAGATGGCACATGTACGTGATTGGGGCTGCGCGTTTGTTACGCCTATTCCAACGGTTCATATTCACCGATGATCTTCACACCCTTGTCGATAGACGGAGTTTGGCGGGTCGAGTTAACCCTCATGCCCGATGACCGTGGCTTTTTTGCACGTACATTTTGTGCGGCAGAATTCGCCGCGCAGGGGCTGCCAACGATATTCGAACAATCGAGTCTGTCGCGGAACACGCGGGCTGGTACACTGCGAGGAATGCATTACCAGGAAGCGCCGCATGCCGAGGCGAAATTCGTACGCTGTGTGCGCGGTGCGCTGGTGGATGTAGTCGTCGATTTGCGCTTGAACTCACCAACTCGAGGGCGGTGGATTGCCGAGAATTTGACGGCCGATGGCGGTACTGGCCTATATATCGCCCCTGGATTGGCACATGGTTTTCAAACTCTCGTAGACAATACCGATGTGCTGTATCAGATTACACCTTCATTTCGTCCTGGTTTTGGTGCAGGCGTGCGTTGGAACGATCCCGCGTTCGCGATTGATTGGCCCTTGCCAAATCCCATTCTGTCCGACCGCGATGCATCATATCCCGACTGGTCGATATGAAGATTCTGGTTACCGGATGCAGCGGTTTCGTTGGCCGCCACACGATTGCGCAACTCGTAAGCGAGGGCGCCAAGGTGGTCGGGAGCAGCCGTACCGCAATGGAACTCATCGGGGCGGAGCATGTGGCAGCAAATCTCACCACGCCTGGGGCCGCGGCCGAGCTGATCGACCGGGTGCGGCCAACACATTTGCTGCATTTGGCTTGGAATGCGGTTCCGGGCCAATTCTGGAATGCTTCAGACAATCTGGATTGGTGCGCCACAAGCTTGGCACTGGTTCGCGCCTTTCACAAATCGGGCGGAAAACGAGCCGTGCTGGCCGGCAGCTGTGCTGAGTATGATTGGACGAGTGATGGTCGGCTTGATGAACGCACTTCACCAACAAATCCTGCAACCTTGTATGGAGTTGCCAAGGATGCGCTGCGTCGCATCGCGCTGCGCGATGCTGAGCAGCATGGGCATTCTGTAGCGTGGGGACGAATTTTCTGGTTATACGGTCCGGGTGAAGCTATCGGCCGCCTGGTTTCCGACGTTGCCGCCGCACTACGCGACGGAGGTGAGGCAGCTGTCAGCGAGGGTGCCCAGCGGCGTGACTTCCTGCATGTCGCAGACGCTGCGGGCGCATTCATCTCAGCGTTAAGAAGCGATTATCAGGGTATATTCAACGTTTGTTCCGGCTCCGCCGTCGCCGTAAGTGACGTGGTCCGCGCCCTTTCAGATGCTATGGGACGCCCAGAAAGTGTTCGGTTTGGAGCTCGGCCGACCAATCCGAACGAGCCACCCCTGCTTTATGGCGCCGTCGATCGGCTGCACAGTGATATCGGATTTCGGCCGGTCTTTGATCTATACAACGGCTTGGCTGATACTGCTCGTTGGTGGTCTCAAACTGCTAGCGCTTTATAAAGGGCGGGGCGGATATGCATCGTCTACAGCCAATATTCTTGCCGGAGAAATGGTGAATGCCACTTCGTATCACGCGTAATCGGACTGCGCGGCTTGTAAAGCGTTTCATAAAGTCTGCTGGTGCGCCCGTACGATCGTCATTGTTTGACACCAACTGGTATGTCGCCACTTACAAGGGCATGATTCCTCGTGGAATGAGGGCATATGATCATTACTTAGCCCATGGTGTGGCGCTCGCTCTCGATCCAAACCGCCTTTTCAATACTAAATGGTATTTGCAGCATAACCCGGATGTCGCTGCTGCCGGAATCAATCCCCTAGTCCACTATGTTGAACATGGTATCGCTGAAGGACGTGAACCCGGACCGTTGTTCAATGCTGCCTGGTATCTGGAGCAATATCCGGACGTTGCTGAGTCTGGGATGGGGGCTTTGCAGCATTATCTCAAACATGGGGCGGAAGAAGGGCGTGATCCGAACGGCTGGTTCGATACGAAGTGGTATTTCGAGCATAATCCTGACGTCGAAGTTGCTGGCATAAATGGTTATGCGCACTTTCTGGAACATGGGGCGACCGAAGGGCGAAACCCGAGCCCGCTGTTCTGGACGGACTGGTACGTTGGAGAAAATCCAGAAGTAAAGGCGATGCGGATGAATCCGTTCGTCCACTTCCTGACCTGTGGCATGAAGACGGGACGAGCGCCAAGCCCCTATTTCTCGACCGAGAAGCTGGCTGATTACCACCTAATCAAGCGTTCAGGCCTCTTTGACCGCGAATTCTATTGTACGCGGTTTCCGGATGTTCTGCTGCACGGATATGATCCATTGGTCCATTTTGTCCAATGCGGTTCGTTGGAAGGGCGTGACCCTAATCCTAATTTCGGGATCAGGCGGTATGTTGCCAAACACGCGGCAGCGGGCATGCCCGGAGTCAATCCGCTTGTTCACTACATACAGAACGGGAAGAAAAAAGGGCTCACGGTTGACCCGGCGCCGCAGTTTTCGCGTAATCAACAGTTGTGGGCGCCTCCACAGAGCCATGCATGGCGCGACAGCTTTGAGCAGAGACTGGCTGAACGTTTGTCAGCACGCCGCAGGAATGCAGAGACACCGATCTTCGAGGATGGTTCCCCAACCTTTTCTATTATTACAACAGTTTATGATACAGAACCGCAGTTTCTTTTTGATCTTGCCGATTCGGTGGAAGCGCAATTATTCGGCGACTTTGAATGGTTGATTCTCGACAATGGTTCGACCGATCAGGCGTCGCGATCAGTGGTGCGAACTATTGCAGACCGTGATACACGCTTTCGTCTGTTTCGTACGGATCGCAACCTGCACATTATCGGCGGAAATCGCTTCGTATTTGAACGTGCTGTCGGTCACTATATTGTTCCAATCGATTCCGACGATCTGCTTTATCCAGATTCCTTGGCGTTAATCGCCGATGTACTACGTCGTAGTCCAAAAAAGCCGCCAGTAGTAATCTATAGCGACGAACAGAAAATTGACCAGCATGGCGAGCCGCTCGAACTCATTTGGCGATGCGACTATTCCATGTCCCAAGCGATACAGACCGCTCCGGCTGCTCATTTGCTCGTTTTTGCGCGCCTTGCTGGCGAACGGGCTGGCGTGTATTGTGATGATTATGCGCGTGGATCGCATGACTGGGATACTTTGCTTCGCCTTACTGAAAATGGGGCTGATGTTGCCCACGTCCCTGAAGTACTCTATGGCTGGCGAGTCCATTCTCAATCGACTGCTGGAAATGCTGCAGCGAAGGATTACATTGTCGATTCTCAACGTGATGTGGTGCTCGCCAGCTTGCGTCGTCGGGGACTGACTGACTGCTTCGAAGTAGCGGAATTGTTCGATGATGTGCCCGGTTGGTACCGCGCCAAGCGCATTCATAAGAAGTTGCCAGCCATCGACGTCGATTTCATCGTGCCGTTCGACACCACCGAACTCGGTGCTACGGCAGATAATATAAAACAGCTGAGTAAAACACCGGCATGGCGCCGCGTAGTGTATTCCTCAGCGCTGGCTTCTAAGGTCGCGCGATTGCGTGCTACCGCCGCAGTCGCGCAGATTATCGATGAATGGATCTCAGCTGATACGCCTGACGACTTGATCGATGCCATAAATCACGTTCGGGCGGGCAGCTATGCCAAGGTTATCGTTGCATCCAGCGCTGCGATCAAGGCATCAGATGCCGTGATCGAGGCGGTTGGTGCACTCGAGTTGGATCCCCGCGCAGGCATAATAGGTGGGCCGCTGGTTCATAAGGACGGTGGTATACAGAACATTGGGCTGTTGTCCGGACTCGATGGTTTTGTTGGTACGCCATTTTTCGGTTGGCCGGTAGAAGCTTGCCCGCCGCATTTGATCAAAGTTCGCCGTCCCGTCGCAGCCTTCCCGGCCTTGGCGCTCTGCATTCGTGCGGATCTGCTGCGACGCGGCGTAAAGTTCACTGGCATTGACTATGACGATGTCCGCGCTGGAATTGAAGTTTGCCTAGCCGCCAGCCGGTTGGGGTATAGTATAATTCTCGACAGTAGCTTGACGACGACGGTCGAGCACGATTTGCGTCAGTTTGTCGGTGCCGGAACGCCTTGGAGGAGCAGGATGCTGGCGGAACACTCGGAATTGCTTTTACGCCGAGGTTTTTCGACGCACTTGACCGCAATCGGCACGCGCTTTGGCAGGCTTGCCGATCAACGCGAGGTAGCGTCGTCCACGATGCAGTCATTAAGTCCGGCAATACCGCTCAACTTGGTTATCAGCCCGAACCTTGGCATGCTGCCCACGATTAATGTGCTGCTGCCTGCGGTACGCAAGGAAAGTTTGTCCGGAGGGCCTAACACCGCGCTTAACATTGCTTATCGCCTAGCGGTCATTGGCCACCGCGTTCGGATCATTTCGACCGACTTACCGCTCGGGGAAGATCTCGACATTGTTTGGGAACTGATGATGAACCTCAGTGGTGCGGCAGAGCGCTTGTCGCATGTTGAAATCGTCGATGGGTCAGATCGTAGCCGCCCGCTCAAGATCGGAAATAACGACATATTCTTCGCGACCGCTTGGTGGACCGCGGTAATGGCGCAGGCAGCCTCACCATTAGTGGGCGGTAAGCCATTTCTCTATTTGATTCAGGATTTTGAGCCGATCTTCTACGCGGCGTCGAGCCACTACGCTCTTGCTCTTGAAACCTATAATTTTTCTTACATTCCCGTAATTAACACACATATCTTGCGTGATTTCCTGGTTGAAGGCGCAATTGGCAAGTTCGCGCAATCCAGCCATGCATCGACTGCGCTAGCTTTCGAGCCGGCTCTTGATCGATCAGTGTTTTACCCGTCTCATGCATCCGGATCGCCACTGACTGAAGTCGGGACGCATGATAACGTCAAAGGCAAACCCGCCTCTCATAATAGGCGTCGGCTGCTATTTTACGCCCGGCCCTCCGTTGGTGTACGTAATCTGTTCGAGATTGGACTGGCAGTACTAGCTGCGGCTGTTGAGCAGCATATCCTTGATCCAGATAAGTGGGAAATCGTAGGCATGGGCGAGGATTTCGTACCCCGCTCGCTTGGTCGCGGCGCAATGTTAGGATGCGCTCCGTGGCTGGGTTTCGACAGTTACGCTAAGCAGATGAGGGGGGCCGACATTCTGCTGTCATTGATGCTGTCACCGCATCCCAGCTATCCGCCACTGGAGATGGCAAGCTGCGGCGGCATCGTCGTGACCAATAGCTACGCCAATAAGACGCCTCAACGGCTCGCCGCGATTTCGGCTAATATCATTGCTGCGGAACCGAATGTCCCAGCGATTCTCGAGGCGCTACGAGCAGCTGTGGGGCGTCTCGACGACATGGCCGCGCGCCGTAACGCTTCAAAGCTCGACCTGCCCACGAGTTGGGACGCGGCCTTCGCCGACATCATCCCAAGCATCTCGAACCGAATGATTGAATTGGGTGTTATCAAAAACTCAGATGCTGGCAAGCCTATCGATGAACCTGTACATCTTCGCCTTCCTTCGCCGGAACCGGGTAGCGCTTATGACGCCTTTCTTACTGCAACAGCTAAACGGCGTGCGCGGTTTAACGTGGGAGTTGCCGAACCGGGACTGTTTACATTCGTAACGACAGTTTGGAACACTGCGCCTGCCTATCTGGAGGTGCTCGCTAAGAGTCTGGAAAGGCAGATCGGGGGAACGAACTTTTCATGGTTCATCCTTGATAACGGATCGACCAGAATGGACACGCGGGCCATGCTCGAAAAGATCTCGCGTCGTCAGTATGTACATTTCGAAAGAGTTGATCAAAATCTCGGAATTATAGCTGGTATGCGCTATTGTCTGGAGCGTGCGCATGGCCGGTATATTCTGCCGCTCGATTCAGATGATTATCTTTTTCCAGACTGCGTCCGTACACTTGCTTGGTACGTGCAGAAGCACGACTATCCCGCTCTGCTGTATACTGACGAAGATAAGCTGATTGGCGAGCGATTGTCGATGCCATTTCAGAAGCCGGATTTCGATCCCGTACTGTTCTCGGTCCAGTGCTATATTGCGCATCTCTGCGTGATTGATCGTAAGCTAGCGCTAGACCTAGGCGCCTATTCTGACTGCCGAGCAGAGGGTAGCCATGATTGGGATACCTTCACCCGATTTCACAATGCCGGTCACATCCCCGTGCATGTACCACACATACTGTACAGCTGGCGGCTACACACACAGTCTACGGCTGGTGGCAATATGGAAACTAAGCCAGTCGTTTTTGATTCGCAGCGCGCCGTACTTGAACGGATGCGTGCTGGAACGGAGGCAGGAGACAAGTTCTCGCTGGTGTCTAGTCCGTTATTCGGAGGGACGCCTGATTGGTGGTGGAAGCGCAGGCGCGTTGACGGTCGCCCGATCACGACGATCGCTGTGTCTACCAAGGATCAGCGATCAACAGTATTTGATCCGTTAATTGCTACCGGAATTGATCATCGTATTGTTGTTATGGAAATAAGGGGCGGCCTTGTCCAATTGCAGAAGTTGGCCAGAGAAGCTGCCGCGTCCACACGTCTTGTGCATTTGTTGTTCGCAGATACCCACCCCGACAATGATGAATGGGCTTGGGAGGCGATTGGTCAGCTAGAACTTCACCGTGATGCTGTGGGCGTCGGCGGAAGACTATATGATAACATGACCATAATTGATGGAGGTCAATTTCTAGGGTTCGGTAGCGGTTGTGATTCACCTGACCGCGGACGAGCGGTGGCCGATCCTGGTTATGCTGCTCAGCTATGGAAGCAACGGTCGGTCAGTGCGGTTTCGGTGCAACATGCAGTTTTCGCCGCGGATTTCCTAGACAAGGCTATTGGTCGCGCGATTCAATTCGATGCGCCGATTGCGCATTTATCCGCCTGGATCGGTGGCTATGCGGCAAAAACAGGTCGCCGAATGATTTATTCTCCATTCTTCAGCGCTCAAACCAATTTCAATATAGCCGACCAAGTTTCATTGCAGGAAAAGGGAGTATTTCTATCTGCCCACGCTGAACTGCTGCCGGAGCGTCGCTTGCGATCGCC
>Ga0207706_10003328_pt1 | contig 15377 bp, 18 predicted proteins | sample KBSC53metaG_FD_184318 | JGI IMG/M metagenome (GOLD analysis project Ga0207706, IMG submission 184318) | Corn rhizosphere microbial communities from Kellogg Biological Station, Michigan, USA - KBS C5-3 metaG (SPAdes) (version 2) | ecosystem: Host-associated > Plants > Roots > Rhizosphere > Soil ... | reverse complement strand
AGGGGAGCGGCATGGCTCCGCCGCCATCGTCGTTCGATACCGATGCCGACGAATTGCTGAAATCCCTGGGCATGTAAGCCCGCCATCCCACGGCCAGCCTCGCGCTGGCCGCGCTGTTTTTGTGGCAATTTTCCTACAATTGCCGCCTCTCCCATCCGCCCCTGCGCCACGCTGACGGGTAAGGAGGCGCCATGTTGAAGACTGCGCTTTGCCGTGATCTTGGTATCGACCATCCGATCTTTTGCGCTGGCATCGGTGCGGCGGCCGGCGCGGAGCTCGTAGCGGCCGTCTCCAACGCGGGAGGATGCGGCGTCCTTGGCACCGCCTCCCTTCCGGGCAAGTTTGTCCGCGCCGAGATCGAGCGGCTGAAGGGTTTGACGGACAGGCCGTTCGGCGTCAATCTCGTCCTGCCGCTGTTGCGCAAGGGGCAGGTCGAGGCCTGCTTCGACGCGCAGATTCCCATCCTGGTGCTTTTCTGGGGCGATCCGGCGCCCTACGTCGACGAGGCCCATGGACGCGGGATCAGAGTGTTCTTGCAAGTCGGCTCCGTGGCCGAGGCGGTCGCAGGAGCAGAGGCGGGAGTGGACGCCATCATCGCGCAAGGCGTCGAAGCAGGGGGGCACGTCAAGGGCACAACAGCACTGTCTGTCCTGCTGCCAACGATCGTCGACGCCGTCGCGCCTCTTCCGGTGATCGCCTCCGGCGGGATAGCAGACGGACGCGGACTTGTCGCGGCGCTGAGTCTCGGCGCGCAGGGGATCTCAATGGGTACGCGCTTCTTGGCGAGTGCCGAGGCGCGTGCGGCCGATGCCTACAAAGTTCGGATCGTCGTGGCGAACGCCGAGGACACGGTGTACACGGAGCAGTGCAACGTCGGGTGGGCAAACGCACCGCACCGGGTTCTTCGCACAGCTGCGATCGGGCGCTGGGAACGCGCAGGGCGCCCGCCGAGCGGCGAACGGCCGGACGAGGGAGCGGTTGTCGGCACCATGCAAAGCGGCGGCACGACGGTGGAAATTCCGGCCTACTCGGCCTATCTGCCGGAGCCCGGCGTGCGCGCGGACATTGAGCACATGGCGCTGTACGCAGGCCAGTCCTGCAGCTTGGTCGATGGCATTCAACCCGCGGCGGAGATCATCGGTGAAATCGTTCGGCAGGCGAGGGACACTGTCACTCGATTGAACGCATGTGATTGAAGAAGCGGACGGCCCCGACTCTCCGCTCTTCGCAGTCGGAGACGGCTCGGAGCCATTGCACTTCGCAGCTTCTGGCGAGAGACTGGAGGAAGGAGGCGAACATGGCGACGTCAGCAGAATCGCGAGAGCCTCGGCAGCCGGCCGACTCACGAGGACGACCGATCACGCGCGCCCGTGTCGTCTTCGCCTTTTGGGCGCTCGCCGCGATGACCGTGGTCTGCTGGGGAGTGGCCATCTGGGTGACGCGAGAGGCGCTGACAGGAAGCCCGTCGGCGGCACAACTGCTCAAGCTGGTCCCCGTATGGGTCATTTGCGCCGGTGCGATCTACCTGCTTTGGCGCTTGGCCCGCTTTGCCCGCCAGCTCACCAAGATTGAACGATCCTCGTAGGCCGCAATTCGGTCACGAGCGACCGGTTCCCCGAGGCGCGCATTGCGCTCTACGATCAGATCAGGCTGACCGAAGCCCGCAGCGGGGAGACTCGATGGCCATCTTCGTCCTTGTCCACGGCGCCTGGGGTGGCGCTCATGGCTTTCGCCACGTTCGAAGGCTTCTCCGTGCCGACGGGCACGAGGTCACAACTCCGTGCCTGTCTGGAATCGGAGAGCGAGTCCACCTTGCCAGCCCTCTCGTGAATCTGAGCACGCACGTGCGAGACGTCGTCAATCACATCCTGTATGAAGATCTGAGCGACATCGTACTGGTTGGCTTCTCATACGGTGGCTTCGTGATCACCGGCGCGTTGGAGCACATTACCGACCGGATCAAGCATCTCGTCTTTCTCGACGCGTTCGTTCCTAAGAACGGTGATACCGCACAAGGCCTGGCCCGCGGTTTGGGGAGGTCGCCGATCGCCCTGGCCGAGGAATGGCAGGTAGCTGGGCCTTTACGAGAATACGACGACCCCGTAGAGGCCGCGTGGATGACAGCTCGAAGGACTGGCCATCCGAAAGCGTCCTTCACCGAAGCTGTGTATCTCTCACGGCCGCTAGAGTCATTCGCGTTCACGAGAACCTATATCAAGGCAACACGTTCAAGCGAGACCGATCCGGGGGAGGCCGAGTTCCGGCGAGCCGCTCGCCATGCGCAGGCATCGGGTTCATGGAGATACTTTGAGATTCCGAGCAACCACATGATCACGAGTAACCGGCCCGAAGAATTGACCAGGTTGCTGGAACTTGTAGCAGCTCAGTGAACCGTGACGTTCGGTTGGCGCGGCGGGTGGAGTTCATTCGATCACCGCATCCGCGCGAAGCAGCACTGAGCTTGGAATCGAGATGCCGAGTGCCCTGGCGGTCTTCAGGTTGACAACCAATTCGAAGCGCGTTGCCTGCTCGAACGGGATGTCGGCCGGCTTGGCACCTTTGAGGATGCGGTCGACCTGATGGGCGACGCGGTTGGTGAATTCGTCCAAGGAGGGTCCGTACGAAACCAGGCATCCGTCGTGTGCCTGGAAGCGGAACTCGCACGCCGTCGGCGTGCGACTGGCGAGCGCGAAATCAGCCACCCGCTTCCAGTTCGCAAGGGTCAGGAAGTCGTTGAACATCAGCAGCGCGCCGACCGGATCGCGGGCGATCGGCGTGAATACGGTGTCGTAATCCACGGCCGTTCGTACTTCGAGCGGCACCACACGAACACCGAGAGTGCGTCCCGCTTCCTGCGTGTGCTTCAGATGCACCGACGCGGCGGGAGCGTCGGGGTTGTACAGCGCGCCGACGCTCGACAACGCCGGCACGATCTGTCTCAGCAGCTCCATGCGCTTCACCTCCAGCTCGGGCGCCAGGGCCTCGGTGCCCGTCACGTTGCCGCCCGGGCGTGCCAGACTGGGAACGAGGCCGGTGGCCACCGCGCCGTGGGCACTCGACACGACGATCGGAATCGTGCTGGTCGCCTGCTTGGCGGCAAAGGCATGCACGCTCCCGTAGGCGACGATGACGTCGACCTTGGCGCGCACGAGATCGGCGGCCTGCTCGCGCGCGCGCTCCGGCCGCCCCTGCGTCGTGCGGACCTCGAACACCGCGTTCCGGCCCTCGACGTAGCCGAGCTGTCGCAGCGCCTCGTCGACCGGACTCGCGTCGTTGGCGCCGAGGAAGCCGATGCGGAAGGGGCTGGCGGGCTGTGCGTGGACCACCAGCAGCGGCAATGCCAACACGAGCGCCAGAGCAAATGCGCGGGTCAGTGGTCTCGACTTCGTCGTCATCTCAGTCCCTCCTTCAACCGTCGCGATCCGCCGCCGGCCGAACCAACGGATGTGCCGGCCGAGATTTGCTGCCGATGCCGGAATGTCCCAGCGCATGCTTTGGAGAGTACTCCGCCCGGCCGGTCTATCCCACGTTCGCAAACAGAACTCGCCGCCGCGGGACACCGAGTCGGCCGTCCCCAGTCAGACGCCCGATCAGCAACGGTCGGCTTTGCGGCTCGGAATCTCGACCGCCGCGTGACTGCGCAACTTCCGGTTTGTGCGCGGCAATCCGAGGGACTATGTCGTGTTCTCATGCGTGCCGGCGGCGTCTTCGCGCATCGAAGCCCAGCAGCAGGGAGACAAGCATGACCCCAGACCAGTCCTTCGCCGACTTCGAGCTTGCCGGATGGGAGGACGCGTCGATCGCTGCCCAGTACGACAGGCATCTCTCGCGCGTGACGACCCAGTCCGTCGAGGCACTGCTCGACGATGCGCATCTGCGCAGCGGACACAACGTTCTGGACATCGCGACGGGAGCCGGCTACGTCGCAGCCGCCGCCGCGCGGCGCGGGGCAGAGCCGGTGGGTCTCGACTTCTCGGCAACCCAGGTGCGCCTGGCACGAGAGCGATACCCGACCATTCGTTTCGAGCGGGGAGATGCCGAAGCCCTTCCGTTCGATGCCGATACCTTCGACACGGTCGTCATCGCTTTCGGGCTCTGCCATCTGCCCCATCCGGACGCGGCGCTTCGCGAGGCGTTCCGGGTAGTCAAGCCTAGCGGACGCGTCGCATTCTCGGTCTGGGACTCGCCTGAGCGGTCGGTCGGGATGGGCGCGCTGTACGCGGCCATTCGCGCGCACGGATCAATGGACGTCGGCCTTCCCGCTGGCCCGAACTTCTTTCTCTTCAGCAGCGCCGAGGCCAGCACCGAGGCGCTGCGTGCCGCGGGGTTCGAGTCGCCCACGTTCCGGCAAGTCCCGCAGGTCTGGCGCCATCGCGATCCGGACCAGCTGTTCGCCATGATGGCCACCGGCACCGTGCGCGTGGCCGCAATGCTGCGCGCGCAAACCCCTCGGGCAACGAAAGCGATCCGTCAAGGCGTGCGAGAAACCATTTCTGCAAACCGGCGCGGCGATGAGTACGAGGTGCCGATGCCGGCGGTAGTTGCGGCCGCCGTCAAGCCACAAGCTAGCGGCGGGCAGTCAGATCACTACCGCCAGACGATGCTCAAGAGTGCTGCATAGCGACCTGGATTCATCCATGGCAGTGCTCGACAGCGGCGGAGGAGCGACGGAGAGCTGCGCACCCGGTCCGACGCTCGGCCCACGGCGGCGGACTAACGCAGCGGTAGAAGCTGGCATCAGCCGTTGCGCGGCCTGCAGCCGCTCTCAAAACTGCTGGATGTAGATCTCCGGCTGCCCTTCGTCGTAGAGATAGCGAGCGTGAAGAGACATGCCTTCGACAACTTTGCTGAGTGCTTCGAGCCTGCGTTGCAGGAAGGCTCCCGTCTCTCTTGCAGGAACAAAGCTGTCGTCGGCGGCGCCAGTGGCTTTCAAGAATTGGCGGTATTCGGGTAGACCGGCAATCTTTTCCAACGCGTCGCTCAGGAGCTTCACTCTCGACGGATCGGTGCCCGCTCGCACGACGATCGCCCGGAACTGGTCGAAGCCCTGACCGAGTCCGAGTTCTCCGGACGACGGCACGTCCGGCAGCGACGCGAGGCGCGCAGCGGTGAACGAAAGAACGGGCCTCAGCTGCTGACCAGTGATGAGCCGTGCAACATCGCCCGGTTGCTCGTACAACGCGTCGGCCTTGCCTTCAAAAGGTGCACGGTAGCGCTCCTCCGGGTTCGACATGGGAACGGGAACCAGTTTGATGCCCTTGGCTTCGAGCTGCTGAAGCGTCAAGTAGTCGGGGCTACCGAGCCCCGTGATCGCCACGCGCAGGGTGCCCGGGTGCAATCGCGCTTCCTTCTCGAACTCGCCCCAAGTCTTGAAGCGGCTGTTGCTCGGCAGCAAGAGGGCGGATGGCTGCTTCATCATGATCCCGAGGGGGATCACGTCGCTGAGCTTCCACCGGGGATTGGAATACGCCTGAAGGGTGAACGTGTCGGCCGTGAGCACGGCCAGGGTGTGACCATCGGCTGGCGCTGCGATCAACTTGCCGATGCCCTGTCTTCCAGTCGCTCCTGGGACGTTGATCACTTGAATCGGTTCAGCCAGGATCGCCGAAAGCTGCTTGGCAGTGGCGCGACCGAGGGTGTCGGCGCCGCCACCCGGTCCGAACGGCACGATCAGTTCCACGGCGCCCGTTCCGGTCTTCTGGGCGGAGCTGTTGACTGGCAAGGCACATGCAAGGGCAGTGATGAAGGCAAAGGCAGCCCGGGCAAACAATTCAGTGCGCAGCATGGAATTCATCTTGCCTCCGGAAGCCGCGGAAACCAGGCGGCAATGTGTCAGTGAGGCGGCGTCTGTCATGGGCCGATACCCGCCGCGGATGCCTGGCGTTCACCCTGCCACCACACCAGGAGAAGATCGAGATCACCCCCGAATTCGCGTTTCAGGAGTTGGTCGCTCACGGCGCCGCAAAACGCCATCCCGTGCATGGAGAGCCGCCGCTGCGATGAGATGCGCTCGCACCGGACATATTCGCGCTTGAGTGCGTCGATTGAAGGGAGCGGCCCGCCGCCGTGTTGAACAGTGGGCGTGGACGAGGCCGATTGAGCCAGGCTCGAAGCGGGAACGGTGGCCGCCAATATCGCGGCCGTCCCCAGGGCGGCGATGTGCCTGATGTGGCTGCGGTCCATCGGTTCAGGGTCGCTACGGCAGGGCCAGTCGAATCCTCGAATCGCTCGTTGCCTTCGCAAAACTCCGGACGCGTGCAGAAAGCCAGACATGTTCATTCCGTATCCGCAGCAAATGCGCCGGGCTGCTTCGATGTCCTGTTGATGTCCGGTCACCGTTGTCCGCGAGGTCATCCCAAACGTTTCGAGAGCCCGCTTTGTGAAGCCCACTCTAGGCATGACGGCTGATTTGCCATACCCTGCCGCGGGAGGGGATGCGTGAGGGAACGCCGTGCCGAAGAGATCGACAGAGTTCGCCAGGCTGCGTCAGATCTGTTGCCTGGGGCTTCCCTCGCAGATCGTGATGCCGCAAATCTTCGAGGAGCTGCATGGACTTGTCGCGGCCGACCGGATGCACTTTGCCTGGAGCGATCGCCTCGGCAACATCGTCAACGGATACTTCGAAAAGCCTGATGCGGAGGCACTCAACTACTTCAAGGACCACAGCCAGCAGTTCCAGGAAGAGTCGGGTCTCTCGTATCGGCAGGCCCTGCTGTTCGGCAAGGCCACTGGAAACTTCCGCTGGCCCTTCAAGGCGGGCTTCGAGAAGACCGAGAGCCATCGCGCGCTCTTTGCCGACCTCGGCCTTGAGCACTGCATCGACGGCGTCGTCCGCGACCCCTACGGCCCCTTGGGGCAGATATTCCTGCTGCGTATCAAAGGGGATCCGGACTTCAGTGCTGTCGACGAGTCGACGCTTCGTCAGGCGCTGCCATACATCGCGCACGCCCTGTCGGCACAAGGCGCTTCGGCGTCATCGTTCGTGGAGACCGGCGACTCGGCGTTGATGGTCTTCAGTCCAGACGGAACTCTCACGTATCGCTCGGAACGCGCGAAGGAACTGTCCTTCTATGCGCTGTCCCAGCCGAACCCGGACTGGCAGCTCGGTCTCGCCATCGAGGGCACCCAGGCTGCGATCGAGGCGCTCTTTGCCGACGTGCGGCGCGCCGTCGACGCTTATCACGCCGGCGGCTCGCCACCCGCTTGGACGATTGCGAACGCCTGGGGCGAATTCCATATTCGCGCGTACGAGCTGCGTGAAGATGGCAGCAGCGCCATCAGCTTCGGTGTCCTGCTCGAGAAGAAGATGCCAATCGAAGTCCAATTGCTTCAACGTGTCAAGTCGCTACCGCTCTCGAATCGACAACGTGAAGTCTGCTACCTGCTTGCTCGGGAGGTGTCCACCGTCGACATTGCGACGATGCTGTCGATCTCGGCCACAACGCTCAAGGAACACACGCAGATTCTCTATCAGAAGCTTGGGGTGAAGAATCGGGAAGGCTTGATTCGCCTGGTCTTGAAAGAACGGTGATGAGTTCGCGGTACACGCTTCATGGCACGGCAGTCTTGCGCGGGAACCGCGCCACGCTCAGCTCTTGCGGCGACGCTGCTGCTCGATCTGCAGCAGCTGCTGCCGTTGATCCGGCGTCAAGACCGCCGCGATCATGAGCCGTGCCTGCAACTTGCGCTGGCTTGCAGCGTCCATCTGCGCGAGCATCTTCTGCCGAGCGGCTTCCGCTGCTGCCGGATCGACAGTCGGCGCGGCGAGCGCTTGCGCCATTTCGATCCTGACATTTCCACGCGCCTGGCGCTGAGCCTGCCGATCGGCTCGCGCCTGGTTCTGAATGGCCAGGATCTTGGCCCGTTGATCGGGGGTTGCGCCAATGGCCTGGAGCGTCTTGTCCGAGAGCCCGTGATGGTGGCTGTGCGCGGTCGGCGCGGCGACAGCCGTCTGGGCGCTCGCGAGCGGCGAAATCGCAGCAGCGGCCAGCAGCAATGGAATGACGCTGCGTCCAAGCAGACGGCGCGAATCGAATGAATGGGGCATGGTGACCTCGAAGAGTGAGCGATGCCGGCATGTTGAGCCTGTCATGTTGCTGCGTACCGCGATCCAAGTGAACGACGGTAAATGTGACGTCTCCAGTCGAGTTTCAACTGATCATCAACTGCAAGACGGCAAACTCGTCTCGGTCGCGGTCGGGCAGTCATTGCTGCTGGTTGCGGACATCATTTCCCGCTCCGGTAAGTCGCCTTCCACACGCGCTCGAGCTCGGCCGCGACTGCCGCAGGCGGCGCACCGACGAGCGTCGAACGGCCGCGCTGGTAGATCGTGCCGTAGACCGTGCTTGATGCTGCCGCGTAGAGGACGACCATGCTGTTGTCGTAGCAGTCGTGGGTCTTGCAGACGCTGACGACCTGGTATTCGTTGCCGGCGAACTGCTTCTTCTCGACCGGCTGCGCGGGACCGTCGAGCCTCGCGAGCCAGTCTTCCTTGGCCATCGGACCGAGCGCCGCGAGGTAGGCGCGCTTGAAGTTTGCGTCCTTCAGCATCCCGGGTGGCATCGTCATGGCGGCGGCGGGCGGTGCTCCCGGCACGGCGTTGCGATTCGGATCGCAATGCCGCACGCGCTTGCCTTTCAGCGCCGCCGGGACCGCCGCGATGACCTTCGGCCCGCCCTCGACGCTGGCGAACAGCCCGCCCGCGTTGCGGTAGAGAACGAAGACCAGCGCTTCGCCGGGCGCCACCTCGCTCGTCAAGGCGGTCTCGAATTCCGGCGGCGGCGTCGCGCCGAAGTAGTTCGGCACGGCCTTGACGTTGCGTCCCGTCAGCACCGCCTTGCCGCCATCGCGGACGACGAGCGAATCGCCGGGGAACAGCAGCTGCGGCAGCAGATAGTTCGAGCAGTCCGCAGCGAGAACGCCGCCGTAGCGCTGCGCCAGCTTGGCGTCGACCTTGCCTTGCGCCCAGCCCGCCGTGGCGGCACAGAGGAGCGACAGCGTCACGCCGACGAGCCGCGTCCGAGACGTCGTGAATGGCGTGTTCATCGTGCCTCCCCCCTGGCAGCCGCACTCACGACATCCTAACGGCGGCGGACATCGTCAGGCGGGCACTCGAGCGCATCAGTGCCATCAACAGGTCGAGGGTGCCCGTCTTGGCCGCTGCTTGTAGCCGTCCTTCTCGAGGCCGCCGACCCGTTCGGGCGACTCAAACGCGGCGCCACACGCGTTCGTCAACTGGCCGCTCGCCTTGCGTTCGAAGCCGCAGCGGCGCGGATGAGCGTCTCGAAGGCGGTCTCGTCGATGTCATCGCCCTCACGGATGTCGATCGCGCGCCTGACCTTGCCCTCGAGGCTGGAGTTGAACAGGCCCGACGGGTCGGGCAGCGCAGCGCCGTTGGCGAAGGTCAGCTTGACGACGCTCTTGTACGCCTCGCCCGTGCAGATCAGTCCGTCGTGAGACCAGACCGGAACGTTCCACTTCCACTCCTCGACGACTTCCGGGTCCGCGTGCTTGATGAGCGCGCGGACCCGTGCGAGGGTCTTGCCGCGCCAGTCGTCGAGTTCCTTGATCCTGGCGTCGATCAGTCGAGAAGGCGCGGTGGCCATGGTTGCTCCCGAAGAGAAGCCTGGAATTTACCGGCCCGGGAGCGCATCCGAAAAGCCGCCAGGCCGTCCCGCACGGCCCAGGCAGCGACCGCCGTGGCCGCGAAGCTCAGCAATGCGACGAGGAGCGGTGAGTTTTCTGCGCGGACGAGGCCTGTCGGCGCGTGTCGCCAGTCGGTCACCACCACGAAAGCGAGCAAGCTCGCATACACGCCCGTGTTGAGCGCAAGCAGCATGTGGTTGGCACGCTCCAGGAAAGAGAGCCGGCGCGTCCGGTCCTCGATCACGGAGTCGCCGATGGTGATCGCGTACTCGGCCAGAACGACCCCGACGATGAGCCAGCCCAAGGCGCCATGCCATTGGAACCAGGCGACTCCGGCGAAGATGACCACGAAGAGCAGCGAACGCAGGCTGTGCAACGCCAGCTCCGTCGCGGCCCACGGCTGATGCGGCAAGCGCTCGCGCCACTCGTGCGAGACGAAGGTGTCGACAGCGCCCAGAACCGCGTGCAGCACGAGGAGCCACAGCAGCGTCGAGACGAGGTCCATGATCGGCGCGCTTCGTCGCCCTACAGCGGCTTGGCGACCATGAGATAGAAGACGATGACCAGCGCGAAGAAGGCCGGCACGCCGAGCGCGGTCCACCATCGGAACAGCCGCCGGTAGGCGTCCGGCAAGGGCGCGTCGTCTGCCGCGGCGGCCTGGGCGAGGCGCTGCATCCTGATCTGGATCATGACGACAGGGATCCAGCACGCTCCGGCAACGAAGTACAGCACCGTCGACCAGAGGATCCAGCGGCTGGTCAGCGGGATCTGCGCGAGGTGCGCGAGGACCAGCCCGGTGATGGGTTGCAGGACGATCGTCGTCAGCGTGAACACCCAGTCGGCGATGACGACCAGGCCGACGACTCGCGCAACCGCGCGAGCGTCGCCGGTCAGGCTGGTGAAGAACATGTAGTACGCGGAGCCGAGCCCGGTGCCGAAGAGAATCGTCGACGACAGGACGTGGAGCCACTTGACGAGGACATAGGTCACGGCCGCGGCTCCTCGGGGCGCTCGAACTCGAGCAGCAGCCACAAGGCGGCCAGCATCGGCAGGTTCTTCAGGACCGGTCCGTACGGATGCAGCCAGAACTCGGGAAGGCGCGCCGTGATGATCGCCGTGTAGCCCACGATGAGGGCGATCTGCGCCAGCCAGAGCCATCGCCTTCGACGCAGCAGCAAGCTGCCGACGCCGAACGCGAGGTCGAGCGCTGCGGCGCCGTACAGGGCCAGCGGCCGCAGTGCTGCCGGCACGCCGGCGCGCTCGAGGAGCGCGAAGCTGTCGGCGACCGGATAGACAGCGAAGGAAACGAAGGCGGTGACGATCCAGACGCCGGCGATCGACAGGCGCAGCACCGGCAGCAGCCAGCCGAGCTGCGCTCTCGTGCGCAAGTCGCTGGCCTCGTTGGACGCGACGAATCGATCCGGCGCGCGCGGCGAGCGGCCGAGCAGCGCGCGCGTCGCCTGAACGGGCCCTTCGTTACCGCGCTGGAGCATGGCCCAGGCATCGACCGCGAAGGGGCGGTGCGCGACCGCATCGACGAGTCGCGCCGAGGCTGCGGCCATGAAAGCCGGAACGGACAAGGTCAGCGCTGCGCGCAGGCCGAGCGACCTGCGCAAGGTCCGGAGGTAGGCGGCGATCGACAGCGCTTCGGCGCCGACCAGCGCAGCGCGGCCGGTGAACGCCACCGGTCGCTCGCACAGCGCGACGAGCGCCTCCGTCAGGTCGTCGACGTGGATCGGCTGGACGCGCTGCCGCCCGCCCGCGGGCAGCAACAGCACCGGAAGCGTCGCCGCCATCAGGAACAGGCGCGAGCTGGCGCCGTCGGGGCCGAAGACGAGAGAGGGCTGGACGACGACCGCGTCGATGCCGCGCGCCAGCAGCGCTTCGTCGGCCGCTCGTTTGCTGAGATGGAACCGGCTTGCCGCCTCTGCGTCGGCACCGAGCGCGGAGATCTGGACGATTCGCCGTACACGTGCCGCGATGCAGGCCTCGAACAACGCGATCGGACCGCTCGCATGCAGCGCGTCGAAGGTCTGACGTGTCGTCTCGCGAAAGATGCCGACGGCGTTGACGGCGACGTCGATGCCCTCGAGCTTCGACGCGAGCGAGGACGCTGGCGGCAAGGCGGCGAAATCGAGCGGCAGCCAGCGCTCATCCTCGTCGAGCGCGGTCGGTGCGCTGCGCGACGCCAGGACCAGCGTGTGCCCACGGTCGCGCAAGCGGCGACGGAGGTGGCCACCGATGAAGCCGCTCGAACCGGTGATCAGGATTTGCATGGCAGCGCAGGCACGCGGGAACAGGCCTTGCCAGCACTGCAAACGACGTTCCTTCCTTCTCTTCGCAGACCCGCAACGATGCCCATCGACAAGCCCTGGTGGCGCGGCATCGTCGTCAGCGGCAGCGCGGCGAGCGTGGTCTCGGCGCTCGCCGCGTACGGCTTGAGCGCGCGCGAGAACCGCGCGCCGTTCGCCGCGATCAATGCGGTGAGCCATTGGTTGCACGGGCCCGCGGCCTACGGCGCCGATGGCCCGTCGCTGCGCCACACGCTGCCGGGCTTCGTCATCCACCACGCATCGTCGCTGCTGTGGGCCGCCCTCTACGAGGTGCTGCTGCGCAGCGTGGTAGATCGCAAAGCGGTCGAGGGCACCGATCGGCCGGCAGCGCGCGGCCGTCCCGACGCTGCCGACCGCTGGGCGACCGCAGCGGTCGTCACGGCGATCGGCGCGCTCACCGATCTTCGCCTCGTGCCGCCACGGCTGTCGCCCGGTTTCGAGCACCGGCTGTCGAAGAGGGGCGTTGCTCTCGTGTACCTCGGGTTCGCGTGCGGGCTGGCACTCGCAGCGCAGCCGCGTGGCGGTTCGCGGCTGAAGGCGTCGCGCTGATCGGGCACGGTGGATGCCGACGCAAGGCCTCCACCCACACGCCTCGCTCGACGTCGACGCGAGGCCAGCACCGTTAAAGGAACTCCCATGCTCTCGACTCGCACCACCTGCACCATCGCGCTCGCGACGGCGCTCTCGATGCCCTGCTTTGCCCAATCGACATCCGGAACCGACAGCAGCGGCAGCGGCGGCACCGCAGCCACCACCGGCACGACCACCGGCGCCACCGGCGGCATGACCAATAGCGCGTCCACCCGCAGTGACGGACGCGAAGACCACGGCAAGTGGGGCTGGCTCGGCCTGATCGGCCTGGTCGGACTCCTCGGCCTTCGTCGTCAGCCCGACGCCGGCCATCGCGTCGACACGACGCGAACGAGCGCGCAGCGCTGAAGACCTTCCAGCCTTCGAGAGGAACCCCATGTTTGCTCACAACAAGAGACTGCAATACACCGTCCGGGTCGGCTCGTCGAACCCGGGACTCGCCAACCTGATGCTCGAACAGTTCGGTGGCCCGCAGGGCGAACTGGCAGCCGCCTGCCGCTACTTCACGCAGGCGCTTGCCGAGGACGACCCGGGCCGCAAGGACATGCTGATGGACATCGCGACCGAGGAGCTGAGCCACCTCGAGGTCATCGGCACCATCGTGGCGATGCTCAACAAGGGCGCCAAGGGGCGCCTCTCGGAGGCGGCGGAGTCGGAGGCCGAGCTCTATCGCTCGATCACCGGCAACGGCAACTCGTCGCACGTCACGCAGGTCCTGTACGGCGGCGGCCCGGCGCTCACCAACTCGGGCGGCCAGCTCTGGAACGCCGGCTACATCGACAGCATCGGTGATCCGTCGGCGGACCTGCGGTCGAACATCGCCGCCGAAGCGCGCGCGAAGATCGTCTACGAGCGCCTCATCAACGTCACCGACGATCCCGGCGTCAAGGATGCGCTCGGCTTCCTGATGACGCGCGAGATCGCCCACCAGCAGTCGTTCGAGAAGGCGCTCTACTCGATGAGCCCCAACTTCCCGCCCGGAAAACTCGCCGGCGACCCGCGTTTCACCAACGTCTACTTCAACATGTCGCAAGGCAATGGCGACGCGCGCGGGCCGTGGAACGCCGAGGAGAACTTCGAGTTCGTCACCGGCGCCGATGCGCAGAAGTCGGTCGACGGCGACGGCGACGCGGCGGTGACCTTGACGGAGACCGAGCAAGGCGTCCTCGAGCAGCTCGTCGTGCGGACCGCTTCCGACCCGGAGAGCGACCCGCTGACCGGCGCCGAGCTCGGCATGGGTGTCGACGAAGGCGAGGTCGAGCGGCAGCGGCAGTGACGATCGCCCCTGGCGGCTGGATGCCGCGCGCCGCGCTCAGCCGAGGAGCAGGCGCTGCAGCATCCAGACGTTGAGGGCGACCACCACGCCGGCCGCTGCCCAGAGCAGCACGCTCGCCGGCCGGCCGAACGCGAAGGCGCCGAGGTGCTGGCGCCGGGTCGTGAACAGCAGCAACGGCACGATCGCGAACGGCAGCTGCAGGCTCAGCACGACCTGGCTGAAGACGAGCAGCGAATTGGCGCCGGCATTGCCGAACCAGGCGGTGACGATGACCGCAGGAACGATCGCCACGCCGCGCGTGAGCAAGGCGCGCGCCGCCGGTGAAACGCGAATGTCGAGGAAGCCTTCCATGACGATCTGGCCGGCGAGCGTGCCGGTCACCGACGAGCTCAGCCCCGAGCAGATCAGCGCGACGCCGAAGAGGGCGCTGGCGATGCCGACGCCGAGGAGCGGCGACAGCAGCCGGTAGGCCTCCGCGAGTCCCTCCACCGGCTCGGCGCCCGGCCGATGGAAAGCGCCGCCGGCGAGGATCATGATCGCGGCGTTGATCAGCAAGGCGAGGCCGAGCGCGAGCGTCGAATCGATCGTCGCGAAGCGGATGGCCTCGCGCTTGCTCGCGTCGGAGCGTCCATGGCGGCGCGTCTGCACCACAGACGAGTGCAGATAGAGGTTGTGCGGCATCACGGTCGCGCCGACGATACCGACGGCGAGATAGAGCATCGCCGGGTCGGTGACGATGCGCGGTTGCGGCACGAAGCCGGCGAGCACGGCGGCGAGTTGCGGCTGCAGCCACGCGATCTGCAACGCGAAGCAGACGCCGACGGTCGCGACGAGGGCGATGATCGCAGCCTCGAGCCAGCGAAAGCCGCGGTTCTGCAAGCTCAGCAGCAGCATGACGTCGAGCAGGGTGACGATGACGCCGGCAACGAGCGGCAGGCCGAACAGCAGGTTGAGGCCGATCGCCATGCCGATCACCTCCGCCAGGTTGCAGGCGACGATCGCCACCTCGCAGAAGAGCCAGAGGACGAAGCTCGTCGCGGGCGCGAAGCGCTGCCGGCACGCCTGCGCGAGGTCGACGCCGGCGCCGATGCCGAGACGGACCGCGGCGGCCTGGAACAGCATCGCCATCGCGTTCGAGACCAGGATGACGGCGAGGAGCGAGTACCCGAATTGCGATCCGCCGGCGATCGACGTGGCCCAGTTGCCGGGGTCCATGTAGCCGACCGCGACCAGGTAACCCGGCCCGAAGAACGCCAGCATGCGGCGCCAGCCGGCGACCTGGCTCGAAGGTGCCGGCGCGGCGACCGAGCGATGGACCTGGGGCAGGCTCGGCTCGCGGTCGGCGCGCTCGCCGACCGAAGCCGCTCCCTGCACGCCCACCGCCGCTGAATTCATCGATGCCCGAAGTTCGCTCGCCTCGAGCGCACAGCACGCGCCGTGCCGGGCGCCCGGGGTCGTCGGCGATCGTCCGGGTCAGCGCTGCTGCTTGTCCTTCGCGTTCTGCGCTTCGATGCGCTCGCGCGCGACCTGCC
>Ga0207706_10003327_pt1 | contig 15380 bp, 18 predicted proteins | sample KBSC53metaG_FD_184318 | JGI IMG/M metagenome (GOLD analysis project Ga0207706, IMG submission 184318) | Corn rhizosphere microbial communities from Kellogg Biological Station, Michigan, USA - KBS C5-3 metaG (SPAdes) (version 2) | ecosystem: Host-associated > Plants > Roots > Rhizosphere > Soil ... | reverse complement strand
GTAAATGTATCGTCGAGCCGCTCAAGTGCGACAAGATTGCCGCCATCATCGACCACTGCAATGACGCCGCCGGGTGCATTGTTTTGTCGCGCATAACTCTTTGCCGCCGCGATGACCGTTCTTGCCCCTTCAAGGGTAAGTGATTTTTTGTCTGCGATCTGTGCCGTGGCGACCCCTGCAAAAATCAGTGCAATTAGTCCCAATGTTCCTAAAATGTTTTTCATATTGTCTCCGGTTCAGAGCTCAAACAGTCGTTTGAACTCTGAACATGAACTTCTTTATTCCACTATGATCGTAATTTTCAGTACGTCTTTTGTGTTCGGATATGTAAAGCCGTCTTTAACAGGACCGACAACACCGTTTTCGCGTGCACCCGTATGCGGGGCTTTTTGCCGCGGGGCTTGGTCAGGACCGATACCCGGAGCCTGGTTAAGCTCAGTGCCTGCGTCCCAGAGCTTAAAGTTGTTAGTAATGTCGCCCGCGAGCGGGTTGCCGTCTTTGTCAAAGAGGGCTATCGCCGTTTGAGGTGCATAAAAAAGATCGTTCGACTGACCATACATTGTTGCGAGATTTAGCTTCATGCCCTCGCTCGCCTTAAAGGTGAATTCGAATGCACCTCCGGGAAGGATCGGCGCCGCCGTGTCGGAGCCAATCGGCTTATTAAACACGCCCTCAAACGAGCTTCCCAGTTTTAGCAGGAATTTCTTTGCCAACAGTTCGGGGTTTCCGTCCTCGGCTTGTGACCCAAGCGCCTCTCCAGCCTTTTTGCCTTGCTTGAAAAGATCCATTTTCTTGTCCGTCACAAGAAACAAGCCCGGCGAGAGCGCAAACGGATACTTCGATCCGTCCTGAGCCGTCAAGCCGGCCGGATCGGAAATATTTTCGATCCTCACCTTGAAAGTGGCTTCTTTTTTCACCCTCTTCGCATAGGCGAAACTGTTTGCCTGGAATCCAAAAGATAGGGCGATCACGAGAGCGATGACGCCGATAAATTTCTGTTTTAACATTCTGATCTTCTCCGTAAAGTTTTCGTTAAATTACCGGGCAAAAGCGAACTGCAGCCCGTGTTTCAGTGTCGTTAATCACAGCCTGGCAGCGACTTATTCCAAATCAGGTATGTGGAATAAATGGTTGTAATTTTGGAATTTCAATGACGGCTGCTTAACGCAGAAGGCGAAAGAACTATGTGTATTTCGACGCAGCATGGACTGGTAGAAAGATTGATCGACGAGCTTGCTCGGGCGGTCGATATGATCCAAAAAATCGATGATGCGACATTCGTCAAATCAGCCCATGGTACCGGCAGCGTCGGAGCACATTTTCGACACAATCTGGATTTTGTTAAGAGCGCCGTAAACGGAATTCTGGAAGGTAAGATCGATTATGAACGACGCGAGCGCGACGTTCAGGTCGAAACGGACAAGAGGTACGCCATTGGAAAATATATCGGGGTAATTCGGCGAGTGACCACCATCGCACCCGAAGATATGAATAAAGCCGTGCTTGTTCAGTCTGAAATTGAAGAAGCGTGCCGGCATCGGTCAAGCGTCTCGCGCGAGCTTGAATTTGTTCTTAGCCACACGGTACATCATCACGCTCTGATCTCGGAAAAGCTCGCCTCTTTCGGAATTGAAACATCACCTGATTTCGGCGTCGCACCATCGACGCTGAGATATTGGGAACAGCAGAAAATTGCTGCGTGAAACAAGCTCACAGTTCACACGTTAGTGTGCTGTGCGTCAAGAGGAAAAGAATTTTATGTCATCAAAATTAACCGTCATCAGTTGGATATGCCGCGTCGTTGTGGCGATCATTTTATTTCAAACCTTGTTTTTTAAGTTTGCCGGTGCGGAAGAATCCAAATATATTTTCTCGACCGTTCTCAGCCCTGAGCTCGAAGCCTACGGGCGTATCGGCTCCGGGATGATCGAGCTGGTGGCCGTGATTCTGCTGCTCATTCCGTCGACAGCATGGCTGGGCGCTTTCATCGCCATAGGAACGATCTCCGGGGCGATCTTAAGCCATCTGACGCTGCTCGGTATCGTCGTAAAGGACGACGGAGGATTATTGTTCGGACTTGCATGTACAGTATTTGTGCTGAGCGCGGTTGTCTTACTGATTCACCGTAAGCAACTTCCCATTCTCGGTTACGTTTTCCAATAATCCGGGACCGCCTGTCGGCATCATGGAGAAGCTAATTCAATATTTTTCGGTCGACATCGCGGGCTTATCGATGGCTGCCTTATTCGCGGTCTTTTTCTTTGGCACATTTATCAGCGAGGACGCCGCCTGCCTCCTTGCAGGAACCGCCGCGGCAAGCGGAAGAACGAGCTTTGCGCTTGCGCTTGTTTCATGTTTTCTTGGAATATTTGTCGGCGACCTCTTACTCTTTGGCGCGGGGCGTATGTTCGGTACCGGCTTGTTTGATAATCGATTTGTAAGACGCTTTATTTCGATCGAAACGACAAGTAAGGCTTCGGCGTGGCTCGAGAAGAACGGAGCCTTAGCTGTGTTTCTCAGTCGCTTTGTCACCGGGTTGCGATTACCGACATATCTTCTCGCAGGTACGCTGCGGGCGAATTTTTGGAAATTTGGCGGATATTTTCTTCTTGCGGCAGCTATCTGGACTCCGCTGCTAGTAAGCACAACGGCGTTCTCGCAAAAATTTCTGTTTCCAAGAAATACGGCTGCGGGGATATTAATAATCGCTCTCGCGCTAAAGGCCGCACTCAGTTTTTCTTCTTACAAGAATCGAAGGCTTCTCGTCAGACGACTCAAACGTCTCGCAAACTGGGAATTCTGGCCGCTTGCCGTTTTTTACTCGCCAGTCGTTGCGTACGTCCTTTTTCTGGCAGTAAAGCATCGTGGTCTCAACGTCATTACATACGCAAACCCGGCAATTCCGGCTGGGGGTTTTAAAGGTGAATCAAAGCACGAGATATATAAAGGCCTGATGCGCTCTTGCGCCGCTCAAGATCATCTTTTAAGCCACACTCTCATTCCGCGCGAATTTTCTTTAGAAAAAAAGATCGCCCTTGTTTGGAAGTTTCTCGACGGAGAACGTTTGGGCTTCCCGTTGGCCCTTAAGCCTGACGCCGGCGAACGTGGAAACGGTGTAAAAATCGTTCATTCGTTTTGGCAGTTACAAGAGGAGCTAAAGTCCGCCACCATTGATCTGATCTTGCAGGAGCTGGCGCCGGGCGATGAGGTGAGCATTTTTTATTATCGTTACCCGTCGCAAACACACGGGCAGATCTTCTCCGTTACCGAGAAAAGGTTTCCGACCGTCACAGGTGACGGTGTCAGCACACTCGAACTCCTTATACTCCGCGATCAACGAGCAGTTTGCCTTGCCAAAAAGTACTTCGAACAAAACGTGGCGAGGCTCGGCATGGTTCCGTCCAATGGCGAAGAGGTGCAAATTATAGACATTGGCACACACTCGCGCGGAGCCATCTTTCTCGAGGGCGGTCACATAAAAACTGACACTCTCGAACAAAAGATCGATAAAATTTGCCGCGGCTTTGACGGATTTTATTTTGGCCGTTTTGATATCAGATATCAGAGCCTGGACGACCTAAAGCGCGGCAAAAATTTCAAGATAATCGAACTCAACGGTGTGACCAGCGAATCAACTAATATTTACGATCCGCGATATAATCTCTTTGATGCCTACCGCATTTTGTTTCGTCAGTGGCAGATCGCCTTTAAGATCGGAGCCGAGAATCGAAAGCTCGGAGCAAAAGGCGCGAGTTTAACCGAGCTCATGCGTTTGGCATTCGCAAGATCGTAAATCAAATGTGCGTAATTTACCTCGCATACAAAACGCAATCCGACTACCCGCTGATCTTGTTGGCTAACCGTGACGAATTCTATTCGCGGCCGACAGCCGCAGCCGGGCCCTGGGAAGATTTCCCGAACATTTACGGCGGACGCGATCTGGTGAGCGGAGGCACCTGGCTTGGCGTAACGAAAGGCGGAAAATTTGCGGCCGTGACTAACTACCGCGACCCCGCCGCGTCGGTCGGTGAATTGTCTCGCGGAAACCTGGTCGCCGATTTTCTTAAGTCAGAAGCCCCAGCGGCCGAATATCTTAGTTCCATCCAGAAAAGTGCCGAAAAATACTCCGGGTTTAACCTTATGATCGGTGAGATGAATCCGGCCAGAAACGAACTTTACTATTTTTCGAATCGCGGTGAAAGGTTTGCAAAACTTACGCCGGGAGTTTACAGCCTGAGCAATCATCTGCTCGATACGCCGTGGCCAAAAGTGCAGAAAGGAAAGGATAGATTCGCCGAGATGCTAAAAAAGAATTCGTATTCGAACGATGCTTTTTTTGACCTGCTGGCTGATCGCGCGCTCGCAAATGACACCGATCTGCCGTCGACCGGGGTTCCTTACGAATGGGAAAAAATTCTTTCAGCGATCTTTATCGAGACGCCCGATTACGGAACGCGTTGTTCAACCGTGCTGAAATTTAACGTTAAGTTTGAATGGGATTTTGAGGAACGAGTATTTGTCTAAACTCCGAACATTGTTCGATATTTCTTGTTCATGGTCGTAACATCAAAAACGACAAAGAAATCGATCGTGCCGAATTCGCGATCGATCATCGGCGGGCTGCAAACCTTGGCGCCGATCCGCAGGTACATATTAAAAAGATTTGGCAGCCCAACCTGTCCGCTCTCCGGCAAAGAGTCCTCGGCGAAGATAAGTCCATTTTTTCTCGGCTTCACGAAAAGATCTTCATGAAAATGTCCATTCAGACTTAGCATTCGAAAAACCTTTTCCCCGATCATTTCGTCCTGAGTAAATATCGAACAACACCCGAAAAAATAGCGCTTGTCCGAATACTTCAGATACTGCAAAAGGGCTTTCCACAACAGGAACAAAACCTTTGTATTTCGGTGCTCGGCGGCAATACACGCTCGCCCGATCTCGATCCCGTTCTGCAGAACGTCAGCCGGCAGGTTTTCGATCGTAAACTCGTTGAATGAATAAAACCCGCGCGTAGAGCCGGCTGTCTCGATCGAATTCAGCCTATACGTCCCAACAGTTTCTCGCGTCTCATCCGCAACGACAATCAGATGCTGCGACTTGAAATCGTATGCATCGAACTCAAGCGGTGCCTGATCTTCGACCATTTCGCGATTACCGAGTTCCAAATTAAAAACTTCGTACCGAAGCTTTAACGCCGATTCCACCTCTTTTGCATTTTCAGCCAAGCGAACTGTGTATCGGTCATCCGAGATGCCGGCAAAAACAGGGGCGCCAAACGGTTTGGTTCCCGCGATCGGTCTTGAAAAAAGGGACGTTGCTGTTATTGTTTCCATAATTTGCACCAGCGGCAAGAAACGATACTATCCCAAAGCCATTAACGAAGAGTTACAGGTGGAAAGAATTGGATCACATCACCCTGCAATTTAATTACTGTTGCTTATTGATTTATTCCGGGAGTGAGATTTGGTAGTTTAAAAATACCCGTGGGTTTTAATTTCCGTATTTCCGGTACAGCCCAATGGGCAGTTGGAAACAGGATTTCTCTGCTGAACAACGGCGACAGTAAAGGCGGGAAAATCATCTTCCCGCCAGTCCTTTTTTCCGCCGTATTACGTCTTAATTTAGTCCTTGGGGCAGTTCTATCCGGCCAACGACTTGACCTCATTGTCAATCTTTTGGCCGGCTTCCTGGGCGACGTTTTTTGCCTTGTCGATGTATTGGTTCGCTGTACTTTGGACCCTTTCAAGCACGCGGTCGCGCGTCTCGCCCATCAACTTGTCCTCATAACTCGTTGATGGGATCGCAAGCCCGATCGCCGCTCCGATCGCCAAAGCTATCGCGCCGACTGCCAACGGATTTTCATCCATAAGGTGCTCGTATTGCTGCTGCGTGTATTGACCGAATTCGCCGGCTTTGTCATATGCTTTGTGCGCCACATCGCCGGCACTCGAATACGCGTTTGTCATTGTATTACTGACGTTGTCATAGGCTGTGCTCGCTGCGTTAGTTACCGTGTCGGCTGCCTCGCTTAGTTTGTCCTGCGTGGATTTGAGTATTGACGGCTCGCTGCTAACCGGCTCGGGATAGGTTTCCTCCGGGTTCCATTCGCGTCGCCCGTCGAACGACCTGTGCTGTCTCGGCTTCATCATATTGTAAGCAAGCAGACCCGTTCCGATCCCGATCAATGCAAGCGGAACCGGGTTATTTTTCGCCGTTTTAACCATTGTGTTGTCTGATATTCCATCACCCATATTTTTCATAAACGTCACCGCCTTTCCTATAGTCGCGTCGTACGCCGTATTCTTTGCCGTTTCGATGGCATGAGTAACGCGGTCCGAAACCTGATCTGATATATTCGAAAAACTCAGCCGCTCCTGTATCGCATCGATCGTATCGCCCATCTGGTTGCGAGTTTCCTCGATCTGAGCCTTTAGGTGCTCGGTTTCGGGCGGCGGCTCACCGGTATTTTCTGCAAGCTCGCGACGCTCGGATCTGGTCGGCGCATAATCTTCGGAATATTTCTCGACATAAGTGTCCCGCGCGGCTCCCGCCGTGATCGCTATCGGATCCTGAATGTCGATATCGTTCGTATCATTTAACTGACTTGCTTTTTGAGCCATCGTGCGTCCTCCTTGAGCGTTGCAACCGTCGCGCGCGGTGCCGGGTCCATTTTTCTAAGTTCCGTTAAAGCCGGCATAGCCATAAAATACGCCACACCGCCTGCAATAGCTGCCACAATGAACGCGGCAAGCCAAACAGGCATAATGTAGGCGAGGATCGCTATCACACCCGCCATAAATGCGAGCAATGCCGCGTAGGCGACCGCGCCGCCTGCGGTGAGGAAGCCGATATCCTTACCGGCCTTAACGGCTTTTTGCGTCATTTCGGTCTGAGCCAGAGTGATCTCCTGGCGTACAAGCGTACTTGTTTCGTTGGCGAGTTCTGAAAACAGATCACCCAGGCTTTGTTCGTTTCGTTGAAGCTGTTGCTGCATCATAATCCCCCTTTTACCAACTAAAATTGGTTCGGTCTCGGCCCTTCTCTCGGAATGTCGCTGCCGCTTACATGGGGGCTTAGATTTTGCCGCGGGGGCGCCGTCCATGGTTCGCCCGCTGCCGTCTGCATATATTTCGGCTTCGAGCTCTTTATAAACCTTGCCGCCAAGAGTCCGAGGACGGCCGCGCCGCCGATGAAAATTGCCGGGTTCCGCCTCGCAAAATCTTCCGCGTCGCTCATCATCTGCCGCATATCGTGCGTTTCGAAATAGTTTGCGACGTCCTCGAGCTTGCGCGCGGCTGTATCGGTATATTTCGCTGTCGTCGTTGTGATCGCGTTTTGCGCATCGCTCGACCTGAGATTTTGGCTTACGGTCCTGACGCTGCCGGCCACGCTGCTCAGGCCGCCGGAAATGTCCGATTTCTTCTCGTCAAACTTGGAAGCCGCTTTTTCCGTCGCGGCATCGTATGCGTGGCCTGCCGTGTCCTTTGCCTGGTCATAGAGGCTTTTGGCGGCTGCCGTACTTGTAGCCGATATGCTCTGCGAAGCCGGATTGTCGCTCGTGTATGTTGAAGTGCTTTCGCCGCCAGGCATCAGATTAGGACTTGCCGACGGGCCGGAAGGGTTTTCACTTGATCCGGCAGTGCGCGGACTCTCTTTTGGCCCGTTTTGAAAATTTTTCCGATCTTGATTTTCCACTTTTTTGGCCTCCAAAATATTCAGTAAACTTCCGTGCGTTTTGCTCCCCGACAGCAAACTTCGGCTCGCTGAGAGCGCCGCGGCGGTGTTTTCTTTTAATTGACGCAAAAACCATACCGTTGACGAATTGCCTGCGTTTATTGGGTTTTGCGAGGATTTTTAGTGCTAATAAAGAGGCAGCCAGGCTAAGTGTATTGTAATGTGGCGCGAGTTTGTATCAGACTATATCGGTGAAAACGCTGTGTGGCATCAAGCAAATGATCTCGGGCGGGCAAACCGGAGTCGACCGCGCCGCTCTCGATTTTGCATCGGAAAACGAGATCGAAACCGGTGGATTTGTACCGCGTGGGCGAGTAGCTGAAGACGGACGAATCCTGGATAAATATCAAAACTTAACAGAGACAGACAGCTCTGATCCCGCCGTTCGCACCGAAAAAAACGTTCTTGCCGGCGACGCGACGTTGATCGTTTCTAAAGGTGAGCTTCATGGAGGCACATTACTTACGATGGAACTCGCCGAAAAGTATAAAAAGCCCTTGCTTCATCTTGATCTTTCTGTAATGAACAGCGATGCAGCCACAGTGAAATTGGTTGAATGGCTCGATAAGGTGAAGCCCGCGGTTCTGAACGTCGCCGGCCCGCGAGCGTCGGAAGATCCGGATATCTATTGCAGCGTCAGGAATTTATTGCAGGATGTTCTCGATTCTGAAATTGAAGACCAGCACCGCAGCTTGCCCTAGGTTCACGCAAGCCGAAGTAAAGTCTTCTATTGTGGAACGCTTTCGGAAACAGAAAAGGCCGTCCTTTCAGACAGCCTTTTCTGATCCTCGTCATAAAAAAACGTCTTACGAAGAAGGAACCGTAAATACCGAATAGATCTTGCTGGTCGGAGTTGGCACGTCGGCATCTTCGGCAGTGATAAACAACCCGAAATTATCAAGGGCGGTTTCCGTCCTGATCTCGGTTTCGTCACGTCCGCCGCCGTTTACCACCTGACCCAGTTTGGTATAAGTCCCGTCAGGTGAATATGCCCACAGCGTGAAACGCTTGTTTGGCGGTACCTTTTTCATATCGTCAAAGTGCATTCTGACTTTAGTAGCGCCTTTTTTCGGCGTAATGTATGCCTTCGCTTCAAGGCCCTGAAGTTCGCCTCCGAATTTCAGCTTGACTTCGCGTTCGCTTGAGCCCCAACTTGAAACGTTGAGCAGCGGCACGTTATACGCCGCTTGCGCACCTGAAACCGGAACGACGCCGCGTTTGCTTACGCTTCTAGGCACAACAGCGTAGCCCTTTGGCACGTCGCTGCGAAAGACATATGCGGTATTTGTGTCGTACGTCGTCAACCCCTCGGTCGGCGAGAGCACAAGCATGAACTGGCTCATCGGCGTTGCAAATTCCGCAGTTCCTGTGCCGTTTGTGAAAGTGATCGGCCCGAGAAGCGTCGGCGCTCCGGTCGGGTCGACAGCGTAAGCGTAATAGCTGGTCGCATCGGCGGGAACGCCGCTCACATTGAGAACTACCTTTGTTCCGTCAGCTGACCGCGTGACTACTGCCGTGCCTTGTCCGCCCTTGAGGGTGGCCGACGGCAAAAGGCTTACACGCACCTCCTTTCCGACCGGATATTCTATGACGGTGTAGGACCCGTCAGGATGAACTACGACATCCTTTTTAGTAATTGTTGTGTTTTGTCCCCAAACGGCCGATGCCAAAAGCAAGCTCATCGCTGAGGATAGTGCAATAGTAATGATCTTTCTGCTCATATTTAAAATAAACCTCCATGGAAATAAAGCAGCCGGTGGACACAAAATGCCCGTCAATACGGGCTTTTGTCGCAACCAATATGCCAGTAATTCTAAGGTGTTTAATTAGAAAAGGTTAGAAGATGATAGTGTCGATGGGAGCAGGGGATAGCCCTAATTATACGTATCGATATGAAACGAATAGTGTCCGTTAATTTGCCCGCGAGTTTTCGTAATCATTGCGGGTAAGACGCCAATGTACCAGGCCTTCCTCTTTCTCGAGTCTTGCAAACCCGAGACCTTCGAGCGTTTTGCCGGATTCGCTGGAACGGGCCAATGTATATGCGTCGATCATGTTAACAGCGGCCCATTCAAAGGCATTGTCCACGAGCCCTTTAGCGATCTCGCTTTCGATGCCTGCGTTCTTGTAGCTAGGCGCTACGGCGTAACCTATCTCGACCAGGCCGTCGTTATCGGCCGCACCGTTGTAGCCGCATGTCCCGATTATCTTGTTGTCAGTCTTGTGCAGGACAATGTGCATTCCCCAGCGAAGGTTTTGCGAATTTGCCTGCAGCAGCGCGATTGCCTGTTGGACGGATTCGGGAAACGCGAGCCAGCCCTCGACCGTATCGGCACCCATCATCGAAGGCATTTCGGTACGCTGCATTCCCTGGAGGTGCATTCGCGTACATGCGACCAGTTTCAGATTTCCGGTTTCGATCATATATTCTGTGCCTTCGCTTTATTCCACAACGCGTCCATTTCACTGAGATCGGCGTCCTTTAGGTCGCGATCGCTGCTCTTTAATTCATCTTCGATGAACTTGAATCGCTGGCGAAACTTTCGGTTAGTTTTCTTTAATGCCGTTTCGGGTTCGATGTCAAGCTTTCTGGCGAGGTTTACAAGCACAAAGAGCAGATCGCCGACCTCTTCGCTGATGTTTTCCTTGTCGTCCGTCTCAATGCCGCGTTTCAATTCGTCGATTTCTTCGTCGAGCTTTTCGAAGATCTGCCCGGTGTTTTCCCAGTCAAAGCCGACCTTTGCGGCCTTTTTTGTCAATTTCAACGCTTCGAGCAGCGCGGGGAAATGAACCGGCACGTCCTCCAAAATAGACGTTTTTGTCTTTTCTTTTTTGCCGGAAGCCTTGCGTTCGTTTGCCTTTAGCTCATCCCAGTTGTCCAGAACGTCCTGCGCGCGTTCGAGTTTCGCATCACCGAATACGTGCGGGTGCCGCAGGACTAGCTTTTGAGCGATGCCGCCCGCAACGTCCTCGATAGTAAAATCGCCCCGTTCTGCGGCGATCGTCGAATGAAAAACGACCTGCAGCAGCAGATCGCCGAGTTCTTCTTTCAGGTTCGTCGTGTCACCTGTTTCATCCGCCTCGTGAATAGCGTCAAAGGTTTCATAAGCTTCTTCGAGCAAATATTGCGAAAGCGAGGCGTACGTCTGTTCATGATCCCACGGGCAACCGCCGGGCGCCCTGAGCCGAGCCATAACCGATATTAGTTCGTCAAAGTTTTTCGACATATAGTTGTTAATTGAACACGGTTAATTGTTGAAGAAAGATGAGCACCGAAACAATTAACGGTGTTCAATTAATGCTTAACCAACAATTTTAGATTCTTTCCCACCAAATGCTAAAATCGTAACAAAGGAATTTAAACGTATGATAGGAAAAGACGACGGCAACGAAGAGGTCACTTTTAAGGTAGCAGACCGGCGAAAATTCAATCCGGACGGGACGCTGAAGGAAGGCGTGACGCTCGAAGAACCTAAAACGGAAGCAGCGGCACCGGCGGAAACAAGATCGGAAGCGGAAGAACCGGGTACCAAAAGTGCTCCCACGGCTTCAATCGCCGCTGAGACCCCGGCTGCTGCTGATGATGAAGAAGAGGAATTTGACGACGCCGATCTGCCTGGTGCCGAAAACCCTGCGAGTTTTGTAAATTTTCTTTCGACACTTGTTACGAACGCAGCTGCATCGCTCGGTGCGGTTCCCCATCCGGCAACCGGTCAACGAACGGTCGACCTCGAAACGGGCAAGTATTGGCTCGACGTGCTCGGGATGCTCAAGGAAAAAACTGCCGGTAATCTTCACCCGCAGGAAAGCCGTCTGCTCGAGGGCATCTTGGGTGACCTGCGAATGCAGTACGTTCAATTGATGCGGGCAACCGAGGAAAAACTAAAAGCCCAGGCCGCGCAAAAATTTACGGGCGCTGATATTTTGGGAAAGAAATAGCTGTTAACGCAGACAATACAAAGGTCGCAGAGCGATTTAGATTAAGAATTCTGGAATAGAGTCCTTTGGTCATCTGCGTTTAATTTTTTTATGAAACTTACATTTCTCGGTACGGGCACATCGACGGGTGTTCCGTCTATCGCCTGCGACTGCGAGACATGTCTGTCTTCCGACCCGCGCGATAAGCGGCTCCGCGTTTCGATCCTTATCGAGCACCGTGACAAAAAGATCCTCGTCGATACATCATCCGATTTTCGGCAGCAGGCGTTGCGGGCAAATATTCGCCACCTTGATGCGGTTTTGATAACGCATTGTCACGTCGATCACGTTTTTGGGCTTGACGATATACGACCGCTCAATTTTAGATACGGCGCAATGGGCGTTTACGCAAACGAGATCGCGTGGCGCGATCTTCGCCGCATTTTCGAATACATCTTTAACCCGACGCATTTCGGCGGTGGGCTGCCGCAGCTTATCCCGCACACGGTCCAGCACAACGCTCCGTTTTGCGTTGGCGAGGACCTCGAAATAACACCGCTCGAAGTCATCCACGGCAAACTGCCCGTCGTTGCATATCGTTTTAACGATTTTGCGTACGCGACGGACCTGAAAACGATACCGCCGGAGACGATGGACAACTTACGCGATCTCGACGTTTTGGTTCTGGACTGCGTCCGAATAAAACCGCATTCGACGCACCTTTGCCTCGAAGAAGCTCTTGTGATAATCGAAGACCTGAAACCAAACCGTGCATTTCTAACACATCTGAACCACGATATTATGTACGAACGCGACTCGCACCTGCTGCCGGATAATGTGAGGTTTGCCTATGATGGCTTGGTTGTGGATTAAGGCCGAGTCTCCGTGGCGACCTGAAGGACCTTTCGTTACTATTCGCCGACATTGTTATGCACCTTTGTTTTCGCCAAGCAACTCTCGAAGATCTTCCTGACATCGTCCGCATGCTTGCCGACGATTTTCTTGGGCAGCGGCGCGAGCGAAACGAAGACCCTTTGCCTGAAACCTAAATAAAAGCCTTTCGCGAGATCGACGCCGACCCGAATAATGAGCTGATCGTAGCAATCATGTCAGTACCACCTGCGGTAGCGGGTGGTTCACCGCCACAAATGAGCAACCAATTGCCAAGAACCAAGAACCCAAAAATCGAATTGGTAGTGGGCACCCTTCAACTCACTTACACCCCATCGATCAGCTTTCAGGGCGGCAGGCGTTGCACGGTCGAATCGGTCCGTGTTGATGAAAAATATCGCGCGCATGGTATCGGTCGCGAGATGATGCTTTGGGCTATCAAAAGAGCGAGAGAGAAGGGCTGTATATCGATGCAGCTTACAACTAATGCCGAGCGCGCGGACGCTCACCGATTTTACGAGAATTTAGGCTTTACGGCGTCACACATCGGAATGAAACTCAAGCTTAAATAACTGCGTTTTCAGACGTTACGGAAATGTTAAGCGTTATTTAATGCTAAACATTACCTGACGCGCGCTAAATATTGCAGAAATAGATACTTACCAAATACTTTTAAAACCACAAGATTTTGTGTTGACAAAGCCTTTGGACTACAATATAGTCTATATCCACTGAAGGAACGATTTTTGATTTTTTAGTTTTGTTCGATAAAAAGTCCGGCATATGCCGAGCCTGCCCCGAAGCGGTAATGGGGAACGAAAACTGTTTTGCGTAGCCGATGTTCTCGGCCACATCCAGTCTGTAGGAATCGCCTCGAGCCGAGGCCCGTTTATAATCCACATTCATCAAGGGGTGCGACTGTAACGCTTTACAAGGAAAGTATTCGGCGCGATTTGTCGTCTTTAATTGCCGAAATCTTTCTGTAGATGTTCCGTCGCTAAAATTCGGAGATTTTTCAAGGGGGAATAAAAAACATGGACAATTTTATAGGACACAGCCCGACCGGAACCGCCCGCCAAACCGAAGAAACGACCCAAACAACGATGCGCGTCCGCAAGCGTAACGGCTCGTTCGAACCGGTCGATATAAACAAGATCGTCCGTGCCATCTCGCGCTGCTGTTACAACCTGCAAAGCGTCGATACGCTGCGCATTGCGACAAAAACCATCAGCGGACTCTACGACGGCGCGACGACGAAAGAACTCGATAAGCTCTCGATACAGACTGCTGCGAGCTTGATCTTTGAGGAGCCGGAGTATTCGCGGCTCGGCGCGCGGCTGCTAAACCAATACATCGAAAAAGAGGTCCGCAATCAGGAGATCCATTCGTTTTCGCAGTCGATCGCGTTCGGCGTGAAAGAAGGCCTTATCGCACCGCGTGTCATCAATTTTGTCTCGGAAAACAGCCGCAAACTCAACGACGCCATCGACCATACGCGTAACGACCTGTTCGAATTTTTTGGCCTTCGCACTTTGTACGATCGCTATCTGTTGAAAAACCGCACGACGCGCGACGTGATAGAGTCGCCGCAGTTTTTCTGGATGCGTGTCGCGTGCGGCCTTGCTGAAACTCCGGCTGAGGCCATTGAGCTTTATCAGCTTTTCTCATCGCTCGAATATGTCCCGAGCACGCCGACTCTCTTTAATTCCGGCACAAAACACGAACAGCTTTCGTCGTGTTTTCTTTTGGATTCGCCGCAGGACAGCCTCGAAAGCATCTACAGTAAGTATTCCGATGTCGCAATGCTCTCAAAGTTTTCGGGCGGCATCGGGATCGCCTACCATCGCGTGCGTTCGCAAGGGTCGCTCATTCGTGGCACAAACGGACATTCGAATGGCATCGTTCCCTGGCTTAAGACGCTTGATTCGTCCGTAGCGGCGGTAAATCAGGGCGGAAAGCGCAAAGGCGCGTGCTGCGTGTATTTAGAATCGTGGCATGCCGACATCGAAGATTTTCTCGAGCTTCGCGACAACACGGGCGACGAAGCGCGCCGCACGTACAACCTGAACATCGCAAACTGGATATCTGACCTGTTTATGAGGCGCGTTCAGGAAGATGGCGTATGGTCGCTGTTCGATCCAAAGCTTGTGCCGCATTTTCCCGATCTCTACGGCGAAGAATTTGAAACCGCGTACATCGCCGCCGAAGAAAACGAGCAATTCGTCCGCCAGGTAAAAGCCCGCGACCTTTACGCCCGTATGATGCGTACGCTCGCGCAGACGGGCAACGGCTGGATGACGTTCAAGGACGCAAGCAACCGCAAATCGAACCAAACGGCAAAGCCCGAGAACGTCGTACATCTTTCGAACCTCTGCACAGAGATCATCGAGGTCACCTCGACGGGTGAAACTGCTGTTTGTAATCTAGGCTCGATCAACGTCGCCCGTTACGTAAAAGACGGCGCGGTCGATTATGAAAAGCTTGCGCGAAACGTTCGCCTTGCGGTTCGCCAGCTCGACCGAGTTATCGATCTAAACTATTACGCCATTCCGAGCACCCGTGAATCGAACAGCCGCTGGCGCAATATCGGTCTAGGCTTGATGGGTTTGCAGGATGTTTTCTTTCAATTGCGGCTCGCGTTCGACTCCGACGAGGCTCGTAAGATCTCTGCCAAAATCCAGGAAGAGATCTATTTCGCTGCGTTGGACGCTTCGTGCGAACTCGCCGCAACAAAAGGCGCTCATCCGGCGTTCGCCGACACGCGCGCGGCAAACGGCGAATTTCAGTTCGATTTTTGGGACATCACCCCGGACGATCAGGAACGCTGGAACGCTTTG
>Ga0207706_10003323_pt1 | contig 15397 bp, 12 predicted proteins | sample KBSC53metaG_FD_184318 | JGI IMG/M metagenome (GOLD analysis project Ga0207706, IMG submission 184318) | Corn rhizosphere microbial communities from Kellogg Biological Station, Michigan, USA - KBS C5-3 metaG (SPAdes) (version 2) | ecosystem: Host-associated > Plants > Roots > Rhizosphere > Soil ... | reverse complement strand
GGCGACTCGGTGACCTGGCTGGTCGTCGGGCTGGCGGGCTTCGGGGCCCTACTGGCCCTGGTGGTGCGATGAGCGGGCGTTCCCACTCCTACCGCCGGGAGCTGGCCCCCTGGCTCTCCTGAGGCTGGCCGCCGGTTGCGGCGTTCTCGGCGGGCGAGGAGCGGCCGACCATCGGCAGGACGTACCAGAGCCCGCCGAACACGACCAGGGCGGCGACGGCCGTCATCACGGCCAGGTTGGTGGGGAAGAGCACGTCGGTGACCACGTACAGGGCGAGCACGATCGCCGCGGCCAGGAACACCGTGCCGATGATGGCCATCTGGTTGCCGACCCGCACCAGACGTTCCTTCTCGCCGGCCCGCCAGCGAAGCCGGTGGTGGGCCGACGGGGCGATCAGGAACGCGGTGGCCAGGGTGGCGCAGACGATCGAGGCGAAGAAGGCGTTGCGCATCGAGCCGGGGAGCTGAGCGAAGCGCTGCTGGAAGGGGGCGGTGAGCAGGAAGGCCAGGAGCACCTGGACGCCGGGGATGACGACCCGGAGCTCCTGGAGCAGCTCCATCAGCTCACGGTCGAGCCGTTCCTTCCTGCTCTCCCCGTCAGACATGGGCCGTCCACCTCCCGTTCAGTCTGGATTTCAGTGTAAACGGAAGGCGTTACCATCCGGCCATGGAGCTGCTGGAACGGGGAGCGTTGCTGGTCCGTGCCCTCTGCTGGTCCGTCCCTTCAACAAGCGCTAGCCGGCGCCGAGCTGCTCCTTGCGAGCCGCCATCTCCTCGCCGAGACGGGTCAGCAACCTCCTCGTCAGTTGACCAGCAGTTGGGTGCGCATGCGGCCGAGGGCGCGGCGCAGCAGGCGCGAGACGTGCATCTGGGAGCACCCGACCCGGGCGGCGATGTCGTACTGGTCGAGGTCGTGGAAGAAGCGCAGGACCACGATCTGGCGCTCCTGCTCGGGCAGGCTGTCGACCAGGCCGGGCAGCAGGAGCAGGTCCTCCAGCTCCTCCCGGGGCGGGGCGGCCGGCATGCGGTCGCCGAGGGTGACGTCGCCCTCCTCGCCGAGCTGCTGGTCGAGCGACACCTCCGAGCGGGACTGGACGACCTCGATGGCCTCAAAGGCCTCCTCCTGGGAGATCCCCAGGTGGGTGGCGAGCTCGGCCACGGTCGGGGACCGCCCAAGGGTCGGGGGCAGCTCGTCAAGGGCCCTGCACAGGCGCAGGGAGCGTTCCTTCACCGGGCGCGAGACGTGGACCCGCCAGCTGGTGTCGCGCAGGTAGCGCTTGATCTCGCCGACCACACAGGCCACGGCGTAGGGGACGAACGGGTTGCCGTAGTCGGGGTTGTAGCGGTCGACGGCCCCCACCAGCCCGACCCGGGCCGTCTGGCGGAGGTCCTCGGGGCTGGCCCCGCGGCTGGCCCGGTACCGCTCGGCCAGCCGGTCGGCCAGGCCCAGGTAGGCGACGATGATCTGCTCGCGGATGCCGCGATCGCGGGTGGCGGCGTACTGCCGGAACCAGCCTTCGACATGGTCGACGGCGAGGTCATCGCCAGGAAGGACGTCGTTGACGGCAGGGCTCAACCAGGTCGCGTGGACCACTGGTCTCTCCGAGGTCGGTCGTCCACGGGGGCTGGGAGGACGAGTTGAGCGTAGCCATTTCTACCCGCTCTTCGTGGTCCGCAACCGGAACGGTTGCCGAGCGGCCGAGGGCGCCGGGCAGCTAGGGGAACGCGCCGGCCCTGGGGAGCAGCGCCGGGACCTCGTGGCCGAGCTGGTCGCCCAGGAAGGCGGCCGTCGGCAGTAGCGCCTCCAGGTCGTAGCCGGTGTCCAGGCCCATCCGCTCCAGCAGGTAGACCAGGTCGTCGGTGGCGATGTTGCCGGTCGCCCTCGGAGCGAAGGGGCAGCCGCCGATCCCGCCGGCGCTGGCGTCCAGCACCCTGGCTCCCAGCTCGACGGCGGCGACGGCGTTGGCGAAGCCGGTGTTGCGGGTGTTGTGGAAGTGGAACCGAAGCGGCGGCTCCTCTCCGACGGCGTCGCGGACCCTGGCCGCCAGGTCCCGGACCTGGGACGGCACCCCCACCCCGATGGTGTCGGCCAGGCAGAGCTCGTGCGCCCCGGCCGCGGCCCCCCTGGCCGCCAGCCCCACCACCCGCTCGGGGTCGACCTCGCCCTCGAACGGGCAGCCGAACGAGGTGGCCAGGGTGAGGGTCGTGAAGAGCCCGTTGTCGCGGGCCCGCCCCAGCACCTCGACCGCGGCCTGCATGCTCTCGGAGGTGGTGGCGTTCTGGTTGCGCCGGTTGAAGGTCTCGCTGACGCAGACGACCATGTTGACCTCGTCGACCCCGGCGGCCAGGGCGCGGTCGAGGCCGCGCCGGTTGAGCACCAGGCCGGCGTAGGCGACCCCGTCGGCCCGCGGCACCCGCGCCATCACCGCCTCGGCGTCGGCCATCGCCGGGACCAGCCGCGGATGGGCGAACGACACCGCCTCGACCCGGCGCGCCCCGGCCGCGACCAGCCGGGCGACCAGCTCGACCTTGGCCTCGGTGGGCAGGATCACGGCCTCGTTCTGGAGGCCGTCGCGGGGGCTGACCTCGACAATGGTCACGTCCATGGCGTCAGTGTAGGACCGCGAACAGCCGTACTCGCCGGTGTGGACCCCGGCCCGGATCTCCACGCCCGCGGCGGCGGGCTAGCGACCCTGGCGGGCCCGCTTGGCGGCGCGGCCCCGGGAGGGGGCGTCCAGGACCCGCTTGCGCAGGCGGAGCTGGGCGGGGGTGACCTCGACCAGCTCGTCGGGCCCGATCCGCTCGATCGCCTGCTCCAGCGACAGCACGGTCGGCGGGCCCAGACGGATGGCCTCGTCGGAGGCGTGGGTGCGGATATTGGTCTTCTGCTTCTCGCGGGTCGGGTTGACGTCCATGTCCTCGGGGCGGGCGTTCTCGCCGATGACCATGCCCTCGTACACCTGGGTGCCAGGGCCGACGAACAGCTCGCCCCGCTCCTGGAGCTGCCACAGGGCGTAGCCCGTGGTGGTCCCGACCCGGTCGGCGACCAGGGCGCCGTTGACCCGGTCGTTGATCGGCCCGGCCCACTCGTCGTAGCCGTCGAACAGGTGGTGGAGGATGGCCGTCCCCCTGGTCGCGGTGAGCAGCGTGGAGCGGAAGCCGATCAGGCCCCGGGCCGGCACCCGGAACTCCAGGCGCACCCAGCCGGTGCCGTGGTTGACCATCTCGGTCATCCGCCCCCGGCGCAGGGCCAGGCCCTGGGTGACCACGCCGACGAACTCCTCGGGCACGTCGAGGGTGACCGCCTCGTACGGCTCCTGGACCCGCCCGTCGACGGTGCGGGTGATGACCTCGGGCCGCGACACCTCCAGCTCGTAGCCCTCGCGCCGGGCCTGCTCGATCAGCACGGCCAGCTGGAGCTCGCCCCGGCCCTGGACCTCGAAGGTGTCGGGCGAGGCGGTGGGCAGGACCCGGATGGCCACGTTGCCGAGCACCTCGCGGTCCAGCCGCTCAGAGAGGTGGCGGCTGGTCAGGTAGGTGCCGTCGTTGCCGGCGAACGGCGAGGTGTTGACCCCGAACCGCATCGAGATGCTGGGCTCGTCGATCGAGACCACCGGCAGAGGCCGGGGGTCGTCGGGGTCGGTGACGGTCTCGCCGACGGTCACGTCGCCCAGCCCGGCGATGGCCACGATCTCCCCCGGCCCGGCGTAGTCCAGGTCGGAGCGCGACAGCCCGATGGCCCCGGCGATCTTGGTCACCTTGGCGAAGGCCAGGCTGCCGTCGCGCCTGGCCACCCCGACCCGGTCGCCGAGCCGGACCTCGCCCTGCCACAGCCGCCCGACGGCCAGGCGGCCGACGTACGGGTCGGCGTCCAGGTTGGTGACCAGGAACTGGAGCGGGTGCCCGGGCTCGTAGGCCGGCGGCGGGGTGGTGGCGACGATCGTCTCCAGCAGCGGGGCCAGGTCGCCGGCCAGGTCGTCCGGCCGGTGCCCGGCCTGCCCACTGCGGGCGTTGGCGTACAGGATGGGGAAGCTGATCTGGTGCTCGTCGGCGTCCAGGTCCAGGAACAGCTCCTCGACCTCGTGGACGACCTCGGCCGGCCGGGCGTCGGCCCGGTCCACCTTGTTCACGCACACCACCACCGGCAGCCGCCGGGCCAGCGCCTTGCCGAGCACGTACCGGGTCTGGGGCAGGGGCCCCTCGCTGGCGTCGACCAGCAGCAGGACGGCGTCGACCATCCGCAGGGTCCGCTCGACCTCGCCGCCGAAGTCGGCGTGGCCAGGGGTGTCGACCACGTTGATCCGGACCCCGCGGAACTCGACCGCCGTCTGCTTGGCCAGGATGGTGATGCCCTTCTCCCGCTCCAGGTCCATCGAGTCCAGCACCCGGTCCACGACCTCCTGGTTGGCCCGGAACACCCCCGACTGGCGCAGCATGGCGTCCACCAGCGTGGTCTTCCCATGGTCGACATGGGCCACGATGGCGATGTTGCGCAGGTCATTGCGGATGGCGGGCACGACAAAGGTCCTCTCGGCAAGCCGGTGGGCACAACCTTCCCATCGTAGCGGAGTGGTCCCGCCGGCCCTCAGTCGAGCTTGACGACCACGCCCTCGTCACCCGCCAGCTCCAGCGACCCGCCGACCGGCTGGCCGTCGCGGCCCGGGTGCGTGGACAGCGCCACCCGGCCGGCGGGCGACGGGCCGGGGACGGCCAGGCGGGCCGGGGAGGGGCCGAGGTTGAGGGCGACCAGCCAGCGGGCGCCGGGGTCGGCGCGGACGTAGGCGAGGACGTCGCCAGCGGCCTCGACCCGGTGGTAGGCGCCGGTGACCAGAGCCGGAGTCTGGCGGCGGAGCCCGAGCAGGCGGCGGTGGAGGGTGAGCATGGACGCCGGGTCGTCGCGCTGGGCGGCCACGTTCCGGGCCCGGTTGCCGTCGCCGACGGGCAGCCAGGGCCGGGCGGTGGAGAACCCGGCGCCGGGGTCGCCGTCCCAGGGCATCGGGGTCCGCTCGGGGTCACGGCCCCGGCCCGGGACCAGGCGGGCGATCGGGTCGAGGACCTGGCCGGGCGGGATCGGCACGTCCTCAAGGCCGAGCTCCTCGCCCTGGTAGAGGGTGGGGGTGCCGGGCAGGGTCAGCAGCAGCATGGCCGCCACCCGGGCCTGGGCGGGGCCGAGCCTGGTCGCCACCCGCGGCGTGTCGTGGTTGCCGAGCACCCAGTTGGGCCAGGCACCGGCCGGGAGGGCGGCCAGATAGCGGTCGACATAGCCGGCGATGACGCTGGCGTCCCAGGCGGTGGTGAGCAGCTCGAAGTTGAACGGGACCTGGATCCCGTCGCTGTCGCCGTAGTAGGCGACGATCTGCTCCAGCGGCAGCCCCAGCTCGGCCAGCAGCACCCGGTCGTCGCCGAACTCGTCGACCACCTTGCGCATCCGGGCGGCCAGCTCGCGGGTCTCGGGCCGGTTGACGTTCCAGACCGACAGCTCGCGCATGTAGGGGAGGTCCCGCCTCGATCCCCCTGGCCAGCCAGAAGCGCAGGGTGTCGAACATGGCCTCCTGCACCGCCGGGTTGCGCCAGTTGAGGTCGGGCTGGGAGTCGAGGAACACCCGGTAGTAGAACTGGCCGGTGGCTTGGTCCCAGCGCCAGGCGCTGTCGCCGACATAGCGCAGCCAGTTGCTGGGCGGGCCGCCGTCGGGCCGGGGGTCGCGCCAGACGTACCAGTCGCGCCTGGGGTCGTCGCGCGAGGAACGCGACGCCCGGAACCACGGGTGCTGGTCGGAGCTGTGGTTCGGGACCCAGTCGAGCAGCACCCGCACGCCCCGCGCATGGGCGGCCGCGACCAGCCGGTCCAGGTCGTCCATGGTCCCGAACACCGGGTCGACGCCGGTGTAGTCGCTGACGTCGTAGCCGAAGTCGTCCATGGGCGACGGGTGGATCGGCGACAGCCAGATGGCGTCGACCCCCAGCCAGGTCAGGTGGTCGAGGCGCTCCAGGATGCCGGGGAGGTCGCCGACCCCGTCGCCGTCGCTGTCCATGAACGAGCGCGGGTAGATCTGGTAGATCACCCCGTGCTGCCACCAGCCCGTGTTCCCCATGGACGGCTCAGGCTAGCAGCCACCGGGTACAGTTCGGCCGTGAGCGAGCGCCAGCCGCTGGTCCCGCCGCCGCTGCGCCTCCCGGCCCCACTGCGCGAGTACCTGCGCGAGGAGGCGGCCGGCGGGGTCGTGCTGATGGTCGCTGCGGTGGTCGCACTGGGATGGGCGAACTCGCCCTGGCGGGACGCCTACGCCGCCCTGTGGGAGACCAGCCTGGCCATCCAGCTCGGCCGCTTCGCCATCGAGGCCGACCTGCGCCACTGGGTCAACGACGGCCTCATGACCCTGTTTTTCCTGGTCGTGGGGCTGGAGATCAAGCGTGAGCTGGTCGCCGGGGAGCTGCGGACCTGGCGCAGGGCCGCCCTGCCGGTGGTGGCCGCCGTCGGCGGCATGGCCGTCCCGGCGGCCATCTACGCCGTCGTCAACGCCGGCGGCCCGGGCGCGCCCGGCTGGGGGGTGCCGATGGCCACCGACATCGCCTTCGCCCTCGGCGTGCTCGCCCTGCTCGGCTCCCGGGTGCCCGCCGCCCTGAAGGTGTTCCTGCTCACCCTGGCCGTGGTCGACGACCTGGGCTCGATCGCGGTGGTGGCGCTGTTCTACAGCCGCGGCGTCGACCCGGTCGGGCTGGCCCTCGCCGCCGGGCTGGTGGCCCTGGTGGCGGCGCTGGTCCGCTGGGGCGTCTGGTGGCTGCCGCTCCACATCGGCCTGGGGGTCGCGCTGTGGCTGGCCATGAGGCGCGCCGGGGTCAGCCCGGCGCTGGCCGGCGTGGCCATGGGCCTGCTCACCCCGGCCCGGCCGACCGCCCCGCCCGAGCTCGCTCGCGACCGGGGCGGCGAGCTGGCCGGCGCGCTGGCCGACGACCCTGGCCCGCCGCGCCTGCGCGAGATGCTGCGCGAGGCCAGGGGGACGGTGCCATTGGCCGAGCGTCTGGCCCACGACCTGCACCCGGTGAGCGCCTTCCTTGTCGTGCCGCTGTTCGCGCTGGCCAACGCCGGCGTCTCGCTGGAGCGCGGCGGCCTGGCCGCGCCCGGGGCCGGGGCGGTGTTCGGCGGGATCCTGGCCGGCCGGGTGGTGGGCAAGCTGGCCGGCATCAGCCTCGCCACCTGGCTGGCCGTCCGCCTCGGCCTGGCCGTCCGGCCCGAGGGGACGAGCTGGGCCCAGCTGGCCGGGGTGGCCACGGTGGCCGGGATCGGCTTCACCGTGCCCCTGTTCGTGGCCGACCTGGCCTTCCCCGACGGGCGGTTCCAGGCCCCGGTGAAGCTCGGCCTCCTGCTGGCCTCGGTCGTGACCGGCGTCGCCGGGGCCCTGGTCCTGGTCAGAACCGCAGGACGGTCCCCACCGACGGCTGGATAGGGGTAGCCTCCCATATCCGGCCGTTGGCGAGGAGGGTCCCGTGCTTGAGAAGGCGATGAAGCGCCTGGAGAGGGCCGGCGCCCTCGACCAGCCGGCCGGCAAGCTGGCCAAGGTGGTGGGCGCGGCCACCCGGCCCCGGGTGGTCAAGAACGCGCTCAGCGGCACCTGGCTCGGCCACCGGTTCCACCCGCTGCTGGTGCCGATGCCGATCGGGTTCTGGAGCGGCGCCCTGCTGTTCGACCTGGTCGCCACCAGGCGGGCCCGCTGGGCGGCCGACACCCTGGTCGGAGCCGGGATCGCCGCCGCCGTGCCGACGGCCGCGGCCGGCCTGTCGGACTGGGCCGACGCCGAGCCCGAGGGCCGCCGGGTGGGGCTGGTCCACGCCAGCTGCAACTCCCTCGCCCTGCTCTGCTACTCGGCGTCGCTGGCGGCCCGGCTGCTGGGCCGGCGCAAGGCGGGGGTCGGGCTCGGGCTGGCCGGGGCGGCGGCGATGAGCGCCGGCGGCTACCTCGGCGGCCACCTGGCCTATGTGCAGGCCGTCGGGGTCGAGAAGAAGCGCTTCGCCGGCGGACCGGCCGAGTGGACGGCGGTGCTGGATGCGGCCGACCTGGCCGAGGGCGCGCCGCGGGTGGTGCGGGCCGGCGACACCGAGGTGCTGCTGTACCGCGATGGCGGCCGCCTCCACGCGCTGTGGGCCAGCTGCACCCACGAGTGCGGCCCACTGGCCGAGGGCCGTTTCGCCGACGGCTGCGTGACCTGCCCCTGGCACGGCAGCACCTTCCGCCTGGCCGACGGCAAGGTGGTCCGGGGCCCTGCCGCCGCCTCCCAGCCCGTCTACGAGACCAGGGTCACCGACGGCGGCAAGATCGAGGTCCGCACCGCCCCCTGAGGGGAATCAGCCGTCCTCGGCGTCTGGGCGGTCGGTGCCGCCGCGGAGGGCGTCGAGCAGCTTGTCCAGCAGGACCCCGCGGAGCCGGGCCTCCAGCGCGATGGAGATGAGGCTGGCCACCACCCCGGAATAGGCCACGGTGGCCGCGACCTCGGCGACCTCCCAGTCCCTCGCCCGCGAGCTGTGCAGGTTCAGGGAGCCGATCGGCCGGCCCCCGGGCAGGGTGAGGGGGGTCGACAGCACCGCCCGGACGGCGGCCTGGTCGATCAGGTGGCGCAGGTCGGGCCAGCGGCTGTCGGTGGTGAGGTCGCGGGAGGACACCGGGAGCTCGTTGGCGTACGAGTCGAGCGCCGGCCCGGCGCCCAGCCGCTCCTGGGCGGTGGCCAGCCCGCGACCGGGCGGGCCGCTGGCGGCGGCGCACCGCAGCACCTCGTGCTCGTCGGCCAGCATCACCCCGGCGCCCTGGGCCCGGAGCACGGTGGTCGCCGCCTGGACCACCCGCTGGAGGGCGGCGGCCAGGCCCTCCCCGGCCAGCCCGTCCACGCCCTGGAGCAGGACCCGCAGCTCCCGGGTCGCTGACCTGCGGTCGATCGGCACCGACAACGCCACCTTGCGCGCCTCCGTCGGGAAGGCACGGGCTCGATGGGTCTGCGGTTGGTGAGTTGCCTGGCCAGGTGGGCGCCAAACGCCCAGTCGGGCGGGTCAGGCGAGCTGGGCGGCCAGGTCGGCCGGTTCGGTGACCGGCCGCTGGCAGACGAAGTGCTCACAGACATAGGCGGTGGCCCGGCCCTCGAGGGCCGGCCGGTCGGCCAGCAGCGGCACCTCGCCCTGGGCGGTGGCGTCGTCGGGCCCGGCGGCCGCGACCACCCGGTTGGGCTGGTAGGTCCTCCAGACCTCGGCCAGCAGGGCGCCGGTGTCGGTCGCTCCGGGGCGGCCCACGATGGCGACCTCCCTGACCCTGGCCAGGGCGAAGTCGGCCGCCCCGAGGGCGTGCCCGAACCCGGTCGGGGCCCGGCCCAGCACTCCGAGGACGGGCTTGAGGGCGCTGATCCCGGCCTGCTCCCAGTCGGCGGAACCGGTCAGGCGGCCCAGGCGCTGGAGCACCTCGGCGGCCACCGACGAGCCGGCCGGGACGGCGTTGTCGAACAGCTCCCGCGGCCGGACGACCAGCTGCTCGGCGTCGCGGCCGGTCTGGTAGAAGCCGTCGCCGCCCGGGTCGGCGAACAGCTCCACCATGGCCCCGGCGAGCCGCCGGGCCTCGCGCAGCCAGCGCAGCTCGAAGGTGGTCTCGTACAGGGTCAGGCAGGCCTCGGCCATGCAGGCGTAGTCGTCCAGGTAGCCGGGCCCGCCCTTGCGGCCCTCGCGCCAGGAGCGCAGCAGCCGCCCGTCCTCGCCGGCCAGCGCCTCGAGCACGAAGCCTGCCGCGGCCAGGGCGGCGTCGAGGTAGCGGGGCTCGCCGAAGCTCCGGCCGGCCTCGGCCAGGGCCGAGATGACCAGGCCGTTCCAGGCGGCCAGGACCTTGTCGTCGGTCGCCGGGTGGACCCTGGCCTCGCGGGCCGCGAACAGCCGCGGCAGCGCGGCCGTCACCTGGGCGGCCAGCTCCTCGCCGGCCGGGCTGGGTGTCCACAGGACGTTGGTACCCTCCCAGTTGCCCTCGGGGGTGGCGCCGAGGTGGCGGGCCACCGGCTCGCCGGCGATCGAGACCAGGTCGTCCCACGACCAGACGAAGAACCGGCCCTCGACCCCCTCGGAGTCGGCGTCCTGGGAGGAGAAGAACCCGCCGTCGCCATGGCGAAGCTCGCGCAGCAGGTAGTCGGCGGTGCGGCTGGCCACCGCCCGGTAGCGGTCCTCGCCGGTGGCCTGCCAGGCGTGGGTGTAGAGGCGGGTCAGCAGGGCGTTGTCGTACAGCATCTTCTCGAAGTGCGGGACCAGCCAGCGCCCGTCGGTCGAGTAGCGGTGGAAGCCGCCCCCGACCTGGTCGAAGATGCCGCCGTCGGCCATCCGGTCAAGGGTCAGCCGGACCATGTCCAGGGCACCCTCGAAGCCGCGCAGGTGGCAGCGGAGCAGGAACTCGAGCGTCATCGGCTGGGGGAACTTGGGCGCGCCCCCGAACCCGCCCCAGGTGGTGTCGAACGCGCCCCGCAGCCCCTCGAACGCCTGGCGCAGCGTCCCGGCGTCCAGCTGGCCGCCGCCGTCGCCGCCGAGGGCGCCGGCCTGGGCGGCCAGCACCTGCACGACCTGGTCGCCCTGGCGGCGGGCGTCGTCGCGCCGCCTGGCCCAGGCGTCGGCGACCGCGGCCAGCACCCGGCGGAAGCTCGGCATGCCCGGCCGGTCGGCCTTCGGGTAGTAGGTGCCGGCGTAGAACGGGCTCCCCTCGGGGGTGAGGAACACCGTCATCGGCCAGCCGCCGTGCCCGGTCATGGCCTGGACCGCGTCCATGTAGATGCCGTCCAGGTCTGGCCGCTCCTCGCGGTCGACCTTGACGCAGACGAAGCCCTCGTTCATCTGGGCGGCCGTCTCGGCGTCCTCGAACGACTCATGGGCCATCACGTGACACCAGTGGCAGGCCGCGTAGCCGATCGAGAGCAGGATCGGCTTGTCCTCGGCCCGGGCCCGCTCCAGGGCCTCGGGGCCCCACGGGTACCAGTCGACCGGGTTGTGGGCATGCTGGAGGAGGTAGGGGCTGGTCTGCTCGATCAGACGGTTCGCGGCCGGCGGGTTCCTCATCGGGTCAGTGTAGGCTCGGCCGGCGAGCCAGCTGATCAAGGAGGACGCCGTGGAGGAGCGGGCGGTCGCGGCCTGGCTGGACGGCTACAGCCACGCCTGGGGCACCTATGACGCCGAGGAGATCGGGGGGCTGTTCAGCGCCGACGCCGTCTACTGGTACGACCCGTTCACCGAGCCGCTCCGGGGACGGGAGGCGATCGTCGCCGACTGGCTGAAGGACCGCGACGAGTCCGGGACCTACGAGGGTGCCTACCACCCGGTCCTGGTCGCCGGCGACCAGGCGGTGGCCAGGGGCTACAGCCGCTACCTCAACACCAACGGCACCGTCCGCGACGAGTACGACAACCTGTTCCTGCTCCGGTTCGACGCCGACGGGCGCTGCGCCGAGTACCGCGAGTGGTACATGCGCAAGCCCAGGCCGGAGGACGGCTGAGCGGTTCTGCAACCGGGCCGCAACCGGATCGGCGATCCTGGTCCCGGAACCAACCGGGACGGGAGGGTGCTGCTGTGACCTCACTGCTGGTCGACGTCGTCAGGAGAGAGCCGCTGGCCGCGGCCGACGGCCGCTCGGGGAGCCTGCTGGAGCGGGTGGTCCTGGCCGGGGGCGAGGCGTTGGTGGTCAAGCACGTCCGGGACGGGGGCGACTGGATCATGCGGGCCAGCCACGACCACGGCCGGGCGGCCGAGCTGTGGTCCTCGGGGGTGCTGGCCCGGGTGCCCGAGGTGATCGACCACGCCGTCCTCGGGGCCGAGGAGGTCGCCGGCGGCTGGGTGGTGATCATGCGCGACGTGTCGGCCGCCCTGGTTCCCGACACCGCCTGGATCAGCCGGGGCGACAGCCGCCGGGTCCTCGAGGCGGCCGCCGCCCTGCACGCCGCCTTCGCCGGCGGCCCGCCGCTGGAGCTGTGCCCGCTGGCCGACCGCTACGCGTTCCTGTCCCCGGCCACCGCCCGCCGTGAGGCCGGCGGCGCCGACGAGGTCCCGGCGCTGATCGGCCGCGGCTGGGAGCGGTTCGCCGAGGTCGTCCCCGCGGACGTCGCCGAGCCGGTGCTGGCCGTCCTGGAGCGGCCGGAGGTGCTGGCGACGGCCCTGTCGGGGTTCGGGTCGACCCTCGTCCAGGGCGACCTCAAGCTCGGCAACCTGGGCTTCACCGCCGACCGGGTGGTGATGCTGGACTGGGGCACCCAGACAGGCTGGGCACCCCCAGGGGTCGAGGTCGCCTGGTACCTGGCCATCAACTGGAGCCGCATCGACGCCACCCGCGAGCAGGTGCTGGAGGACTTCCGGGCCGCCGAGGGCGAGCGCCACGACCCCGACGCCCTGCGCCTGGCCCTGCTGGGCGGCCTGGTCCAGCTCGGCTGGGACAAGGCCCTGCACGCCAGCGGCCACCCCGACCCGGCCATCAGGGCCCGCGAGGCGGCCGACCTGGCCTGGTGGACCGAGCGGGCCCGGGACGCCCTGGCGGTGTGGTCGCCGTCGTGAGCGATTCCGGGAGGACCAAGCGGCTGTTCGCCGAGGCCTACGACAGGTCGGCCGACGGGTTTGCACGCAGCGCCGACCGGCTCGTCTACGGCTACCTGGCCCGGCCCCTGGCCAGGGCGCTGGCCGAGGCCGCCGGCCGGGTGCTGGACGTGGCCGCCGGGTCGGGGGCGCTGGGGCGGCTGCTGCCGGCGGTGGTCGCCCTCGACCTGTCGGCCGCCCAATTGCGCCACAACCCGCTCCCGGCCCGGCTCCAGGGCGACGCCGAGCGGCTGCCGTTCCGCGACGGCGCCTTCGCCGCCGCCGGCTGCGCGTTCGGGATCAACCACTTCCCCGACCCGGGGGCGGCCGTGGCCGAGATGGCCCGGGTCGCCCCGCTGGTCGGGCTGCTCACCTGGGCTCGGCCCGAGCCACCCTACCGCCCCAAGCAGGCGGTCATGGAGGTGGTGGCCCGCCGCGCCGGCAGCGACCGCACCGCCGCCGGCGTGCTCGCCGACGAGCTCGGCGAGCGGGTCGGCTCCGCCGCCGCCGTCCAGGCCCTGCTGGAGGGCGCCGGCCTGCGCCCGGACGTGGCCGAGGTCGAGGTCGACCTCCCCTGGCCGGGGGCGGCCGCCTTCGTCGACTACCGCCTGGCCACCGTCGGGGTCGCCGGCCTGGTCGACGACCCGGCCTCCGTCCGCCGCGAGGCCATCGCCGCCGTCGCCGCCCTCCCAGCCGAGACCCTTCCCTGGAAACCCCGGCTGGTGTTGGGGGTCGGCCGCCGCTAGGTCCCGGAGACGGCCCTGGCCAGGTACCCCTTCTCCAGGAAGCCCTGGCGCAGCTCCGGGGGCAGGCCGGCGGCGATCCGGTCGGTGGCCGCGCGGGCCTGGGCCGGCGGGGCGACCTGGGCGAGCAGGTAGTCGGAGCCGGAGGTGGCGGCCAGCTCGGCCGCCTCGGGACGGCGGCCGAGGCGGGCCAGGGCCAGCGCCTGGTACTTGGTGGAGCCGTAGGCCCTGGCCTGCTGGAGCAGGCCGTCGGCGGCGGGCGGGTCGAGGCGGCTGGCCAGCTCGGCGTGGCGCAGCTCGACCCGCCAGCGGTAGCCGAACGGCCGGTCGAGCTGCTCGCCGGCCCGCTCCAGCAGGCCGGCGGCCTCGGCGTCGTCCCCGGCCACCAGAGCCGTCTCGGCCAGGGCGAGCTGGGCGTGGAGGCCGGGATGGGTGCCGGTGGTGGCCGGGCCGAGCAGGTCGACGGCCTGGTCGGCCAGGGCCCGGGCCCGGCCCAGGTCGCCCAGCTCGCGCCAGAGCCAGGAGCCGGCGGTGGCTGCCCGGGCGTGGTAGAAGCGGTCCTCGAACTCGGCCAGCATGCGCTCCAGCAGGGCGAGCCGGTCGAGCGCGCCCCGCAGGTCGCCCAGGTTGGCGCAGGCCAGCGTGACCGCGAAGCAGGAGGTGAGCATGGGGCGGAACAGCCCCGCGGCCCGGCAGGCGTCGATGCTGTGGTCGAGCACCTCGCGGGCCTCGGCGAACCGGTCGCCGTGCTCCAGGAGCAGCCCCAGGTAGGCCTGGCCGGCTGTCTGGGTGGCCGGGTCGGGCTCGCCGAGGACGGTGTCGAAGGCGGCCCTGGCCCCGGCCAGGTCACCCTCGGCGTGGCGCATGCGGGCGGCCAGCAGCAGCGCCGTCGGCCCGGCCCGGCGGGCCGCCACGGCCCGCTCGGCCAGCTCCTGGGCCTGCGGGCGCAGGTCGGAGGCGGCCTGGGAGTCGCGGTGGTAGTAGGCGGTCCAGCCGAGCTGCTCCAGGGCGGCCGCCTCCAGCTCCTCGAGGCCGTGCTCGACGGCCAGCTCCAGGGCTCGCTCCTGGTCGGCGAAGGCGGCCTGGTAGCTGCCGAGGGCGACCAGGACCCGGCCCCGGTCGAGGCGGGCGCCCGCCTCCAGCGCCGGGTCGCCGGCCTGGGCGGCGGCGTCGACGGCCCGGTCGAGCAGCCGCTCGGCGTCGCGGTTGGCGTACGACCCGGCGGCGTTGGCGGCCGCCGCCATCCAGTCGGTGGCCGCGGCCGCCCAGTCGCCGGCGGCGGCGGCGTGGCCGGCGGCCGCCTCGGGCCGGTCGGCCAGCATGCCGGCCAGGCGACGGTGGCGGGTGACCCGGGTGGGTCGCGGGCTGGTCTGGTAGAGGACCTCGCGGACCAGGTCGTTGGCGAGCTCGTAGCCGGTGCCGGCCTCGTCCTCGACCAGCAGGCGGGCGGCCAGGGCGCGCTCGGCCCGGGCCGCCGCCACCTCGACCGGCAGCTCCAGGAGGGCGGCCACGACCTCCAGGTCGACGGCCGCCCCGGCCACCACCGCCGCCCGCAGCAGGGTCTCGACCTCGGGGCCGGCCCGCCGGGCCCGGGCCAGGACCGCGTCGCGCAGCGACGCCGGGATGCCGGCCTGGTCCTGACCGGCCTCGGCGGCCGCCCGGAGCGCCTCCACGGTGAACAGGGTGTGGCCCCTGGCCCGTTCCAGCACCGGACCGGCGAGCCCGGCCACGCCGAACCGGCGGGCCAGCTCGGCCACCGCTTCCGCCGGCAGGGGGCCCAGCTCCAGGACCCGCCCGGCCCCGGCCAGCGTGCTCAGGACCTCGGCCCCCTCCTCAGCCCTGACGGTGGCCGCCACCAGCACACGGTCGCCGGCCAGGCGGCGCATCAGGAAATGGAGCAGCTCCAGGGTGGACGCGCCCGCCAGGTGGAGGTCGTCGACCACCAGCAGCAGCGGCTGCTGGTCGGCCAGCCCACGTACGAAGCTGGTGACCGCCTCGAACGACCGCCGCCGCTGCAGCTCCGCCGGCGCCCGCTCGTAGGCCGGCAGGTCGAGCAGCTTCCTGAGATCCGGCACCAGCTCGGCCAGGGTCCCG
>Ga0207706_10003320_pt1 | contig 15402 bp, 16 predicted proteins | sample KBSC53metaG_FD_184318 | JGI IMG/M metagenome (GOLD analysis project Ga0207706, IMG submission 184318) | Corn rhizosphere microbial communities from Kellogg Biological Station, Michigan, USA - KBS C5-3 metaG (SPAdes) (version 2) | ecosystem: Host-associated > Plants > Roots > Rhizosphere > Soil ... | reverse complement strand
CACCGGGTCGAGCACGAGCACCTTCGCGCCCTTGGTGATCGCGGCCTCAGCCTGCTGCTGCTGCTTCGACGCGTCCTGGTCCGCGTTCGAGTAGATGATCGGACAATCGGAGCAGATCGCCTTGACCTTCTTCTCGAAGTTGGGCCGGTCCTGCGACTCGTAGCGCGCGGTCTTCGACTCCGGAAGCAGCAGCGCGATCGAGCCGCCGCCACCACCGCCGCCGCCTCCGCTAGTACTGCTGCCACCGCTGTCGTCGTCGTCACCGCAGGCCGCCAGCGAGAGCGTCATTGCTCCCCCAAGCGCCACGATGACGGCGAGCCACTTGAACTTGGTCATCTGACCTTTCGACCTCCTCTTACGTTGTTGCCGTTGACTGCCTGACCGCCGGCGCCGGCCCGCTCCATGCGGGACCGGCTTCGTGGAGCACGAGCGCCACAGCGCCGAGCAACTCGGCGCGCGCGCCGAGCTCGCCGGGGACGATCTCCACGTCCTCGGCCGCGCTCGGAATCGCCCGAAGCCCGACAGCTTCTCGGAGCGGGTCGAGCAGCACGTCTCCGGCGACGGCCATGCTGCCCCCAACGACGATCCGCTCGGGGTTGATTAGGTTGCACAGATCCGCGACGGCGGCGCCGATATGGCGACCGGCGTCCGCGAGGGCGCGCCGGCAGCCGGGATCGCCTTGCACCGCGCGCGCCAGCACGTCCTCCAGCGTCAGCGTCTCCGCAAGGCTGCGGCTGAGCAGGGCGGCGATAGCGGCGCCGCTGGCATGCGTCTCCAGACAGCCCCGGCTCCCGCAGCGGCAGATGTCGCCCGTCTCCTGCAGAGACGTGTGCCCGATCTCGCCCGCCGTTCCGCCGGCTCCCTCGAAAAGCTCCCCGTCGATCACGATCCCGGCCCCGATGCCCGTCGCGAGCTTGAGGTAGACGAGCCCGCAGGCGCCGCGGCCGGCACCCCACGTGGACTCGGCAAGCGCGCCCAGGTTGGCGTCGTTCCCGAGCCAGACGCGCATCGCGAGGCGCTCGCCCATCCGCTCGGCCGCGTGCGTGCCTGCCCAGCCCGGCAGGATCGCCGACGAGCCGACCACGCCGCTCCGGTGCACGGGGCCGGGTAGCCCCATCCCGACGCCGAGCACGCGCCCCGCGTCCACGCCGGAGGCGTCCAGAACCAGCTCCATCAGCTCCGCCGCCTGTTCGATGCCCGCGTCGGCGTCGTAGTCGTCCCCCATCTCGCGCCACTCCTCGGCGAGCAGCTGATGAGAGAGGTTCCCGAGGGCGACGGCCAGGTGGCGCTTGCCGAAGTCGATGCCGATGGCGAAGCCTGCGCCGGGATCGAGCGCGATCAGCGCGGGGGGCCGGCCGCCGCCGGTGGTCGCGGCGGGCCCGTCTCCGTCGCGGTCGACGACCATGCCCTCGGCTTGGAGGCCGGCGACGATCGTCGAGACCGTCGAGCGCGACAGCCCGGTGTGGCGCGCGAGATCGGCGCGGCTCGTGACGCCGAGCAGCTGGAGCGCCTGGATGACGCGCAGCCTGTTGGACGCACGCAGGGACGGGGCGGAGCCCGGCTCGTCCTCCATCCGGGCGACCCTCGCAAACCCGAACCGGGTTTGTCAAGGCGCCGGACGAAGTTCGGATGAATTTGATGTTAATTAGTCCAAATCCGGCGTATATGCCGTCACCCGACCGATGATTCATCCACCATTTGCGGTGGTATGGATTACTCGATGGCAACCGTCACCCCCCGGGCGACAACCCCGGATGACGCCCTGGTCGAATTGGCAGACCGCTTTGACCGCGCCCCGATCGACCTTCCGGGCGGCCGCGGGCGCGTGCGCCTCGAGGTCGTCGACGGCGCTTCCTGCGACGCGGTCATCTCCGGGGTGCGGCTGCGGCTCGGCAGCGTGAAGGAGAGCGCCGAGCCCGACGCGGTCCTGAGCGCCGACTCCGCCACCTGGAAGGGCATCGCGGCAGACGTCCGCGGCGGCATGGACGCGTTCCGCGCCGGCCGCCTCCGGATCCGCGGCAGCCTGCACGTGGGCGTCGGCTTCCTCGCCGCGACCACCGGCGTGGACGAGCCGGGCCGGCTCGAATTCGACAGCGTGCGCACGCGCGGGTTCGGCAGGATCTCCCTGCTCGCGGCCGGCACCGGTGCCGAGACCGTCTTCTGCCTCCACGGCCTCGGCGGCACGAAGGCCTCCTTCCTGCCGACGGTGAGTGCCCTGGCTGACGAGTACCGGGTCATCGCCATCGACCTGCCGGGCTTCGGCGAGTCCGACAAGCCGGTCGGCGCTCCCTACGACGCGCCGTGGTTCGCGCGCTCCGTGGTCGCCGCGATGGACGCGCTCGGCCTCGAGCGCGCCCACGTCGCCGGGAACAGCATGGGTGGCCGCGTGGCGATCGAGACAGGACTCACGGACCGCGACCGGGTCGGCTCTCTCCTGCTCCTAAGTCCCGCGCTCGCGTGGCTGCGGTCGCGCCCGTGGGCGCCGCTGCTCCGCGCGCTCCGGCCCGAGCTGGGCCTGATCCAGCCGGCGCCGCGGCCGATCGTCGAGGCGATCGTGCGCCAGCTCGTCCCGTCGACGAACGGCGGCTGGACCGACGCGGGGATCGACGAGTTCCTGCGCGCCTACCTGACTCCCCGCGGCCGCGCCGCCTTCTACGCGGCGGCGCGCAACATCTACCTGGACGAGCCCCACGGAGAGGACGGCTTCTGGACCCGCCTCGAGACGCTCCAGTCCGACTCGCTCTTCGTCTGGGGCAAGAAGGACACGCTCGTCCCGATCGCGTTCATGAAGCACGTGGAGCGCGCGCTGCCCCGCGCCAAGCACGTGGAGCTCGCCTGCGGCCACGTGCCGCAGCTCGAGCGGCCGCGCGAGACGCACGCGGCGATAAGAAAGTTCCTGGCAGAGTTATAGGCGTGGACCTCCCGCCTGGCCCTCGGATGCCGAGCCTCATGCAGGCCGCGTTCGTCACCGCGTCGCCGTATGGCTGGATGGTCAAGCGCTGGCGCCGCTACGGCGACGTGTTCTCGTCGCGCTTCCCGATCTTCGGGCGCGTCGTGTACGTGGCCGACCCGGCGCTCGTCAAGGAGGTGTTCCTCGGCGACGCCACGACGTTCCACGCCGGGGAGGCCAACACGCTCGCGCTCGGCGACGCACTCGGGGACCACTCGCTGCTGACGCTCGACGAGGGGCGCCACCTGAGCCAGCGCAAGCTGCTGCTCCCTCCCTTCCACGGTGAGAGCGTGCGCCGCTACGTGGAGGTGATGGCCGAGGCCACCGAGCGCGAGGTCGCCACGTGGCCGATCGGCAAGGAGATCCAGCTGCGGCCGCGCATGCAGGCGATCACGCTCGAGGTGATCCTGCGCGCCGTGTTCGGCGTGCGCGACGACGCGCGGATGGACCTGTTCCGCGAGCGCATCCCGCCGCTCGGCGAGGCCACCAGCATCCTCAACTGGCTCCCCTTCATGGACCGCGACCTCGGCGGGATCACACCCGCCGCGAGGTTCCGGCGCGCGCTGGCGGCCGTGGACGAGCTGATCTACGCGGAGATCGCGGACCGACGAGCAGCTCCGGACGGGGAGGATCGCGACGTGCTTTCCCTGCTTCTGCGCGCCCGTCACGAGGACGGCTCGCCCATGACCGACCCCGAGCTGCGCGATGAGCTGATGACGCTGCTCACGGCCGGGCACGAGACGACGGCCACGGGGCTCGCCTGGGCGTTCGAGCGCCTGCTGCGCACTCCGCGCGTGCTCGCGCGCCTAAGCGCGTCGCTTGACGACGGCGACTACCTGGACGCAGTCGTGAAGGAGACGCTGCGCGTGCGGCCGGTCGTCGTCGACGTGGCGCGCAAGCTCACGCGCGAGACCGAGGTGGCGGGCTGGCGGCTGCCCGCGGGCACGCTCGTGCTGCCGGCCATCGCGGTGATGCACGCCCGACCGGACCTGTACGACTCGCCCGAGGAGTACCGGCCGGAGCGCTTCCTCGACAGTGAGACGGAGTCGTACGCGTGGATCCCCTTTGGCGGTGGGGTGCGGCGCTGCATCGGCGCGTCGTTCGCCCAGGTCGAGATGCGGACGGTGCTCCGCGAGGTGCTGCGCCGCGTGCGCCTGCGCGCGCCCTCGCAGCGGCCCGAGCGCGGCGTCATCCGGCACGTGACCGTTGTGCCCGGACGCGGCGCCCGCGCCGTCGTCACCGAGCGCCTATCCGTCCAGCCTGCGGCGGAACTCGCCGGCGCCCACAACGGCCGCCCCGCGCTCGCGGACGCGGCGAGCGAGGTCGGAGTCCGACGTAACGACTGACAGCGTCGCCGGCTCGGCGTCGCTCCCGACCAGCTCGGCGATGTCGTCGTCGGCCGCGTTCGGCCCACTTCGGGACGCGAAGCGCACGCCGACGCGCGGGCTGTCGAGGTCGAAGGGGCGGCCGTCGAACACAACCGTGACCTCGTCGCCCTCCCGGCCGGCGAGCTCGTCGAGCTCCTCGACCAGGTCGCGCATCGCTCCGGGCCGGTCCCGCCACCAGCCGGTCGGCCGCGAGCCGATCACGTTCATGCCGTCCACGATCCAGCGGCGCGACGTCAACGCTGGCGCCTCACGTAGACGACGATCGCGCCGACGAGCAGCAGCCCCGCTCCAATCTGGATCAGGAGCTGCACGCCGGGGCTCTCGCCCTCGGTGGCATTGCGGATCACGCCGAACATGACCGACGCGCCGAAGAAGACCACGAGGGTCCAGAGCACCGCGTTCCGGTCCACCGGACGGCACCATACTCACGGCTAGTCTCGTTCGGCGTGTTCGATCGGCCGGTCCTCTCGGGGGTGCTTGGTGCACTCGTCATCGCCTTCTCGGGCATCCTCGTGCGCCTTGCGGATGTGTCGCCCTCGACGGCGGCGTTCTTCCGCTGCGCTTACGCGCTGCCCGTTCTGGGCGCCCTCGCCTGGGCCGAGCGGCGCCGCTACGGCCCGCGCTCGTGGCCTGACCGCCGGCTCGCCTGGGCTGCCGGCCTCTTCTTCGGCGCCGACCTCACGTTCTGGCACCACTCGATCGCGGCGGTCGGCGCCGGGCTTGCGACCGTGCTGGGCAACACCCAGGTCGTATTCGTGGCGCTGCTCGCATGGCTCGTTCTCGGCGAGCGGCCGGAGAACCGCGCGCTCGCCTCGATCCCCGTGGTGTTCCTCGGGGTGACGCTCATCTCTGGGGTTGTGGGCAGCGGCGCCTACGGCGACGACCCGGCGCTCGGCGTCCTCTTCGGCGTGCTCACGGGAATCACCTACGCGCTGTTCCTGCTCATCCTTCGGCAGGGGAGCACGAACGACGGCGGGCCGGCCGGACCGCTGTTCGATGCGACCGCTAGCGCGGCCCTCTTCGCCGCCATCGGAGGCATCGTCGTAGGCGACATCGATTGGGTGCCCGGGCCCGAATCGCAGGCGTGGCTGGTGCTGCTCGCGCTCACGTCGCAGGTGCTCGGCTGGCTCCTGATCTCGGTGTCGCTCCCGCGCCTTCCTGCGGTCCTCACTTCGATCGTGCTGATGCTCCAGCCGGTGAGCACGGTCTTCCTCGCCGCTGTGCTGCTGTCGGAGTCGCCCTCGCCCGTGCAGCTGGCCGGGGTGGCCATCGTGGTCGCCGGCGTTGCGGTGGCGACCGTGCGCCCTCGCGAGCGCGCGAAAGCTGGGGTCTAGACCCCCTTGTGGGGCAGCAGCCGGTCTGCGACTCTGGCCCTGACAACGGGCGCCCTGGAGGTGGCGATTGGACTCGCCTCGTGTTGCGCTGGTCCGGAGGCTGTTCGAGCTGACGGAGACGGACGACGTCGCCACGGCGACGGAGGAGCTCCTGCGGCATTCGGCCGAGGACGTCGTCTTCCACCCGCAGGTCGCGCATGGACAGGCCGTCCGCGGACACGACGCTCTCAGGGAGTTCTGGTCGCGCTTCACGGACGAGGGGCGGGAGATTCGCGCCGGCGTCTACTCGATCACCGAGGAGGGCGACACGGTCGTCGTGACCGGCTGGATCAGGACGATGGAGGAGGGACGGCTCGCGGACACTCAGTCGCGCTGGGTCTACCGCTTCGACGAGGAGGGGAAGATCGTGAGCGCGGGAGTCGAGCGGAGCTAGGCCGCGGCCGGACGGGGCGCCAGCAGCGCGCCGCCGAAGCAGAACTCGCGCCCCAGGGCCAGGTCCCCGTCGAGGATCTTGCGGTAGGCGCGCGCCGAGACCATCCCGGCCTCGTCGCGCTCCCAGCACCTGGCCGAGATGCGCGCCACCCACCCACGCCCGTACGGCTGCGCGAGCAGTGCGTGCGGCGCCCGCTTGAGCAGCGGGTTGAGCTCGACGAGCGTGCCGGCGACCGGTGAGCCGACGGCGACGGTACGCCCGGAGCGGCCCTGGACGGTGGCGAGCGTCTCGCCCACGTCGACCCGCTCGACGGCCCAGTACTCCACCTCGGGCGTGTACCAGAGCACCTCCCCGAGCGGGGCCGTCACCCCCACAGTCGCGATGCCGTCCTCGATCTGCGCCCACACGTGGCGGCCGGGGAGGTACTGGCGGTCGGAGGGGAGTGCGAAGCGCGCGGACGGCGCGGTGGCGGCGACGGAGATCTCGGGCACGGGGCGAGCCTGCCGCGTCGCCCGGACGGAATGACATCGGGCCTACGCGGCTGCAACCACTCGCCAGGGTGCGTCGTCCGGACCGTCGAGCGCGAGCGTCCAGTGCTCGGTGAAGGTCGTGGCGCTGTCCTTCGAGCCGCTCACGACCGTGGTCGTGTCGCGGTCCTCCACGTAGCGGTTCCCGCCCAGCTCCACGTCGATCGTCATCGTCGCCGGCTCGCCTTCCACCTGAACCGCCGCGATACGGATCTGCTTGACGCGCGGGCCGCGCACGACGAGCCGCGTCTTCCGCGCCCGGTCGCCGCCGTAGAGCAGCTCGCCCACGGCCTCGGGAGCGGCGACGCGCTCCAGCGCGGCGTCGTCCCCGTCCACCGCCTCCGCCCAGGCGCTCACCGCGGTGCGCGCGGCCGCCTCGAGCACGTCGGGGCCGAAGCGCGCGTCGGCGAGCGACAGGTCCAGGGCCCGCGCTCGGGCGTCGCCCTCGAACTCGACCTCGGCCAGGTCGGCCGTCGTGAAGCCCTCCGGCAGCGAGTCGGCGACCGCGAGCTCGGTGAGCGACTCGTCCTCGAGCCGCTGCCGGTCCGACCACGGCGAGGCGACGATCGGCTCGTCGAGCTGATGGTCGCCCTCGGACCTCTGCTCGATCGACTGCACCATCCAGACCCCGTCGCGTCGCGCGAGCGTCCAGTACTCGATCAGCGTGATGAGCTCGTCCTTCTCGCCCTTCCGCATGACCCTGTCGCCGCTCGAATCGAGCACGTACGCGCGCAGCTTGGCGTCGATCCGCACGACGGCGCGGTCCTCCGCGTCCTCCTCGCGGTTCGTCATCCCCACATAGAGGACCTCGGGCTCGCGGAGCACCTCCACCCGGTTGTGCCAGCCCCTGCGGTCGAAGTCGTCGAGCCGGCGGTTCCACTCCACCAGCAGGTCGGGTCCAACCAGCTTGGCGAGCGCCGCGCGGTCGCGGGCATCCCAGGCCATCTGGGCGGCACAGAACAACGCGACGGCGTGGCGTTCGAGCTCGTCGGAGGCGAAGTAGGCGTCGTCCTCCGCGGCCTCGGCGGACGCCGTGCGCACGCGGCGATCGCGCTCGCGCAGCTTGCGGCTGTAGCGGATGCTGTGGATCAGGACGTACAGCACGAAGACGCCGAAGAAGGCGAAGACGATCACCGCAACGATCGGGTCGCCGCCGCCGCTGCCGGACGAGCCGCCGCCGCCGAAGCCGCCGCCACCGCCTCCTCCTCCGCCGCCGAAGCCACCGCTCCCGGACCCGGCCTGGGCGATGAGGAGAAAGAGGGCGGTCATCGGGCGGCCAGCATAGAACCGTGGGGACGGCGCGACCTGGGCAATAGCATCAGCCGCCGCATGCACTTCGAACTGAACGACGAGCAGAAGCAGATCCAGCGGCTCGTGCGCGACTTCGCCGACGGCGAGGTACGCCCGGTCGCGGAGGAGCTGGACCGCGAGAAGCGCTTCCCCTACGAGATCGTCGCGAAGCTCGGCGAGCTGGGGCTGATGGGCATCCCATACCCCGAGGAGTACGGCGGCGGCGGCGCGGACAGCCTGAGCTACGCGATCGCCATCGAGGAGCTGGCCCGCGTCGACTCGAGCGTCGCAATCACCGTCGCCGCGCACACGTCGCTGGGCACCTGGCCGCTGTACGCGTTCGGCTCCGAGGAGCAGAGGGCAGAGTGGATGCCCCGGCTGTGCTCGGGCGAGCGGCTCGGCGCATTCGGGCTGACCGAGCCGGAGGCCGGCTCGGACGCCGGCAACACGCGCACCCGCGCCGAGCTCGACGGCGGCGAGTGGGTCGTCAACGGCGCCAAGCAGTTCATCACCAACAGCGGAACCGACATCTCGGGCTTCGTGATCATCACGGCCCGCACGGGCGAGGGCGAGATCTCCAACCTGCTCGTCCCGAACGGCACGCCGGGCTACGAGATCGGCGAGCCGTACCGGAAGATGGGCTGGAACGCCTCGGACACGCGGCCGCTCGCGTTCGAGGACTGCCGCGTCCCCGAGGAGAACCTCGTCGGGCCGCGCGGCCAGGGCTTCAAGCAGTTCCTCCAGACGCTCGACGGCGGCAGGATCGGCGTCTCGGCCATGGGCGTCGGGCTGGCCCAGGGCGCGCTCGACGAGGCGCTCGCGTACGCCAAGGAGCGGATCGCGTTCGGACAGCCGATCTCGAAGTACCAGGCCATCCAGGCGAAGCTGGCGGACATGTCGACGGAGATCGAGGCCGCGCGACTGCTCACCTACAAGGCCGCGCTGGAGAAGGAGGCCGGGCGCACGTTCTCGCTCACCGCGGCGCAGGCGAAGCTGAAGACTGGCCGGCTCGCCGTCCGGGCCACCGAGGAGGCGGTCCAGATCCACGGCGGCTACGGGTACATCGAGGAGTACCCGGTGTGCCGCTTCTACCGCGACGCGAAGATCCTCACCATCGGCGAGGGGACGGACGAGATCCAGCAGATGGTGATCGCCCGCGCGCTCGGCTGTTAAGGCACTTGCCGACCCCGGTCGGCGGGCGTAGGTTCGTATCAACCCGATTCCAAGGAGGCACCATGGCTGACGCCGGGCTGTTCATCGGCTGGGGCGAGGTGGTACGCGGCAGGGAGGATCGTGCGCTCCAGGTCTTCAACGAGACCGTCGAGCTCTACGGGCAGCTGCAGTCCGACGGCCGGATCGAGGACTTCGAGGTCGCGCTGCTCGATCCTCACGGAGGCGATCTTCTCGGCTTCGCGATGCTCCGCGGGAGCGAGGATCAGATCGACGGCGTCCGCCGCGACGAGAACTTCATTCGCCTGATGACCAAGGCTTCGCTCATCGTGGAGAACCTGGGGATCATCCCGGCATCGATCGGCGAAGGGCTGGCGCGCGCGATGTCGATCTACCAGGACGAGCTCGCTGTAGCGCACTAATCACGCCTGGCTAGGGTGCGGCGCGCGATGCGTCGCACCCTCGCCCTCTGGCTGCTCCTCTTCGGCGTCTACGCCTCGACGCTCGGGCTGGCGGCGTTCAGCGGGTCGGATTACGCCGGCGACGAGCCGCACTACCTCCTGGCGGCGAAGTCGATCGTCGAGGACGGCAACGTAGACGTGAGCGACGAGTACGCGAGCCGCGCCTACGCCGAGTTCTATCCCCACGAGCTGCGCCCCCAGGGACAGGAGACCGCGGGACGCCTGAACGAGCCGCACGGCGTGGGCTTCCCGCTCCTGATCGCGCCGGCCTACGCGCTCGGGGGCGCGAAGGCGGTCGAGCTGTTCCTGGCCGCGATCGCGGCGCTGGGCGTCGCGCTCGCGTACCGGCTTGCGCTCCGCGTGGCGCCCGATCCGTGGGCGCTCGGCGCCACGATCGCCGTGGGCCTCAGCCCGCCGCTCCTGGCCTACGGCACCGCGGTGTATCCGGAGCTCTCGGCGGCCACCGCTCTGGTGGGCGCTGCGCTCCTGGCGGTCCGCCTCGACACACGCGTGTCACGCCCGGAGGCGGCGCTGTGCTTCCTGCTGCTCGGCTCGCTGCCGTGGCTCGGCACGAAGTTCGTGCCGGCGGGCCTCGTGATCGGAGCGTTCGCCGCCCGCTCGATCTGGCGCGCCCGGCATCGAACCCTGGCCGTCCTGGGCGTCGAGCTGTCGCTGTTCTCGGTGGCGCTGTTCGTCGCGATCAACGAGGCGCTCTTCAACGGGCCGACACCGTACGCCGCGGACGTTGCCGGTGAGACCGCCACGAACGCGTCCTTCCCGGGCGGATACCTGGAGCGCACATACCGGCTGGTGGCGCTCTTCATCGACCGCGACTACGGGCTGCTGCGCTGGGCGCCCGTCTTCCTGCTCGCCTTCGCGGGGGTGTGGTGGCTGTGGCACTCACGGCGCGAGCAGGTCGCGCGCGCGGTGCCAGGCGTCCGCGAGATCGAGGTGACCGCCGGCCTGTGCGCCGCGGCGCTCGGAGCGCAGCTGCTGGTCGCGGCCTTCGCGGCGCCCACGATGTTCGGGTTCTGGTTCCCGCCGCGGCACCTCATGGCCGGCCTGCCGCTGGCGATACCGCTGGTGGCGTGGGGGCTTCGCCACATGCCGAGGGTGGGGAGCGTGCTGGTCGCCCTGACGCTGGTGGCGTCGGCGTGGGTCTACGCCGACGTTCGCTGGGGCGACGGCTCGCTCGCTGCCGATCGGCCGGATGCCCCGTTCGGCCCGCTCACTGATGGGCTGCCGCTGTTCACGTCCGACGGCGGCTGGCCGTTCTGGCTTGCAGCGGCCTTGGGGATCGCGGCGGCCGCGCTCGTCTTCCGCGAGGCTCGCGCCGCGCGCCATTCGCGCCAGACGGCCGGCGCCACGCGCGCCAGATACTCGGGGTAGCGCACGAACGAGCGGCCGCTCGTCCGGCGGCGATAGCGGATCGGCACCTCCACCGGCTCGATCCCCTGGCCCCAGAGCGACAGCGTGAGGATCTGGGCGTAGTTGTAGTCGTGGCGGATGCGGGCGGCCCCGAGCGCTCGCGCCGAGAGTGCGCGGTAGCCCGTCTGGCCGTCACTGGTCACGGTCTCCATGAGGAAGCCGAGCAGCGCGCTCGTCATGCGGTTGGCGAGCGTGCGATGCCAGCTCATCCCGTCGCGAGAGCCGAGGAAGCGGGAGCCGAGCACGTAGTCGGCGCGCCCGCGGGCAACCGGGTCGAGCACGCGCTCGAAATCCGCGGGGTCGTACTCGCCGTCGCCGTCGAGGTAGACGGCGGCGGCGTAGCCCTCGTCGCGGGCGATCTCGAGCCCGGTGCGCAGGGCGGCGCCGAGGCCGCGCGACACCGGGTGCGAAGCGACTCGCGCACCCTGTTCGCGCGCGATCTCGGGTGTCCGGTCCCTTGACCCGTCGTCGACCAGTAGGACGTCCACCGGCTCGCCGCATGCCTCGGTGGGAAGGGCATTGAGGACGGCACCGACCGCAGCCTCCTCATCCCGCGCGACCACAATCGCAAGCGTCCTGCCCAGGGCCCCCGGGATTGACTCCACGGCCGGATCCTCCACGGGCACGAGCGGGCGGCCACGCGCGGCGCTCGGTACCCGCACCCCGAGCAGCCGCGACACGGTCTCCGCCAGCTCGAGCACAGAGCGCGGCTCCCGCGAGACCGCTCCCGGCTCTGACCCCTCGCCCCAGACCACGAACGGCACCGGGCGCTCGCCCCAGTCGAGGTGGCCGTGGCCGCCGATCCCACGACCCTGGCCGTGGTCGGCCATCAGGATCACCGTGGCGCCGTCGAGCTTGCCGCGCTCGTCCAGGAAGGCCAGGAAGTCGCCCACGTGGCGGTCCGTCTCGGCGAGCTGATCCAGGTACTCCTTGCTCCGCACGCCGCGCACGTGCCCGACCTGGTCGGCGGCCAGCAGCTGGAGGACGAGCAGGTCCGGGTCCTCCTGCTCGACGACGCGGCGCGCCTCCGCGGTGAGCGAGCGGTCGATCTCCGAGGTCGGCTGCACAGAGGTCACGGCACGGACCACGTGCTCGCCGAACGGGTCGAGGAGGTGTGCGATCCCGACGAGCCGGCCGCGCCGGCCGTGCTGCTCGAGCACGTCGAACACCGACTCCACGCGCACGCCCAGCCGCGGCGCGAAGTTGGAGCGCATGCCGTGCTCCACCGGCTCGGCGCCGGTGAGCATCGAGGAGAAGCAGACGACGGTGCGCGCGGGATAGGCCGGATCGACCGCGAGGTACTCGGTGCCCTCGCGCGCCAGCCGGTCCATGACCGGCGCCTTCGCCTGCCAGAGCCGGCCGCGGTTGCAGCCGTCGACGACGATGACGTACACGCGGCGGGCGAGCGCGTCGCGGTCCTCGCTCGCATGGGTCGCGGGGACCCGCGAGGGATAGCTCGGGAGGCGCTTGCGGAAGGAACGCGCCGCGAGCGCGCCACACGCTGCGGCGATCGCCAGCGCCGCCACGACGCGCGCCACCGAGCCTCCGGTCGGCTCCTCCGCGAAGAGCGTCGCGGCGCCCAGCGCGATCAGCAGCTTCGGGACCTGCTCGAGCGCGTTCCCGCTCGTCGGGTCGGAGTTCGTGAGGACGAGTCGCCAGAAGCGGAGGCCGTTGGTCCAGGGCGCGCCGGTCCGCAGGTGGTAGTAGACCGACCCCCACACGACCACCGTGAAGAACGCGTAGCCGGCGAGCGCGCCCGCAAGCAGCGCCGGCGCCCTCCACGGCTCGAGCAGCGGCGCGGACCCGAGCGCCGCGAGCCACAGCAGCGCGCGGCCGCGCAGAGCGAACGGGAAGCGCGACAGCACGAGCGCCGCCGGGATCGCCGCGCCGAGGGCGAGCCACAGGGACCCATCCGGCGCGAGCCCGAGCGCGGCGGCCGCGACCAGCACCAGCAGCGGGTACACGACCGAGAACGGGCGCCCCTCGTTGAAGACGTTCCACGCTCGGGCGGCCCAGACCTCCGCGACGGACGCTGGGCGCTGGTGCGTGCCGGGCATGCCCGGCATCGTATTAGGGCGCCCTAACTCTCGCCTCGCTCGCGTTCCAGAGACCCTCGATCCGATTCATGTACGCCGACGGCTTCTCCGCATAGAGGCGCTCGCCGAGAGCGAACGCCTTGCGCTGGAGCTCCTCACGCCTGCGGATGACCGCCTCTGAGAACTCCGGGTCGGGATCGAGGTGCCCGCGGACCCAGGCGGCCAGCACGACCAGGTCGTGGTCGTCGCCGAGCCAGTCGCTCAGCTCGTGCGCCTCGTCGCCGGCGGCGCTCATGACGGGCGGCCAGAGCTCGCGCAGGAGCGTGTGCTCGTACCAGAGGTCCTTGACCCGTTTGCGCCACTCGTGGAGCGCCTCCGCAGTGGGTTCGTCGAGCGCCGCCCTGAAGCCACGCCGCCCGCGCCTGTAGGTCCGCTCGAGACCCTTGTCAACGGCCTCGAACGAATCGTGCGAAAGCGGCCAGTCGTCCACCCGCTCGCGCGCCGCCTTCAGGATCGGGACAGCCCGGGCGGCCGCCGCCTCGCGGTCGCGTGTTCCGTCGCGCGCGAGATGCGCCTGGATCAGCTTGCGGAGCTCCCCGCCGAGCCCGGAGCGCAGGTCCAGCGAGGCGAGCGTGTCGAGCATGACATCGGAGTCGCGCGTTCCGGCGAGCTCGCGCGCCGCGTCGCGGAAGCACGCGTTCTCGCGCGCGAATGTCTCCTTCCCGAGCTCGCCGCGAGCCAGCCGAAGCAGCGCGCGCAGCTTCTTCATGTCCTTGCGCGCCTCGTGGACCGCCTCCTCGGGCGTGCTCTCGGAATTGCCGCTGAGCTCGTCGAGTGCGTGGTCGATCCGCCCGCGCGCGACGCGGGCGATCTCGTGCGGGAGCGGCTCGCTCAGCCTCAGCCGGTAGGCGTTCGACGCCTTCACAGGCTGAGGCTACCCCTCTTCGCGCTCCAGGAGCCTGGCTGCGGCGCTGGCGGGGTCCAGCCTCCGCGAGACGACCTCGTCGAGCAGCTCCTGCACGGACGGGTCGTCCTTCACCTGGGCCTCGAGGCTACGGCGCATACGGCCGGCGGCGAGGGCCACGACCTCGTTCATCAGGTTGCGGCGGCGCCGCTCCGCGAGCGTGCCCTCGGAGGCGATGAAGTCGCGGTGGGCGGCGATCTTCTCCGCGAGCTCCTCGACGCCCTCGCCGCGGCCGGCCTCGGTCTTCACGATCGGCACCCGCCAGCCCTTCTGCGGCCCGAGCGAGAGAACACCGCGGATCTCGCGCACCATCGTGTCGGTCAGCGGGTGGTCGGCCTTGTTCACCGCGATCACGTCGGGGATCTCCATCACGCCAGCCTTGAGCGCCTGGATCGAGTCGCCGCTCCCCGGCATCAGCACGAGGACCACCGTGTCGGCGTGGTCGATGATGTCCACCTCGGCCTGCCCGACGCCGACGGTCTCGAGGAACACGTCGTCCTTGCCGCTCGCGTCCATGAGGAGCGCCGCCTGGAGCGTCGCCTCCGAGAGCCCGCCCAGCGAGCCGCGGCTTGCCATCGAGCGGATATAGACCCCGGGGTCGAGGAAGTGGTCGGTCAGGCGGATGCGGTCGCCGAGCAGCGCGCCCTGGGTGAAGGGCGAGCTGGGGTCGATCGAGAGCACGGCGACCTGCCGTTCGAGCCCCCGTGCCAGCTCGACCAGGCGGCCGATGAGCGTGGACTTCCCCACCCCGGGCGGACCGGTGAAGCCGACGATCGAGGCGCGCCCGGTGCGCGGATAGACCTCGCGCACCAGCGCCCAGCCCTCCGGATCGTCGTTCTCGACGAGCGAGATGGCACGCGCCAGCGCGCGCTTGTCGCCGTCAAGGAGTCGCTCGGCGAGGTCGGCGGCGGTCCGTCCGCGGGCGGGCATGCGCGCGAACTCTACGGAGCGGCTCCGCCCACCTGGAACACCCACACCGTGCGGGCCAGGTGGCGCGGGGGCGCCGGCGAGTGCGACCACGAGAGGTGCAGGTGGGGTGCGCAGCCGAGGCGGGGCTTACAGACCGAGGGATGGCCGTGGTTGAAGTCGCCGTTCCAGCCCACCCAGCGGAACGGGCGGCGCGGGTGGTTCTGGCGCGGCTCGGCCCAGCGGGCGAGCCGGGAGACGTCGGCCCACGTGCCCCCCGCGCCCGGCTCGATGTCCACGGCCAGCCCGAGCGGGTGCTCGCCGAACGGCTCGTGGCCGACCGTCCCGTAGCCCTCCGTGATCCGGACGTGGTAGCGGCGGACGAGATGAAGCACGTCGGGCAGGATGCGGCGGTCGAGCCGCGCCCAGGTCTGGCCGGGCACCGACACCAGGCGGCCGCCGCCCGTCAGCGCCCGGATGCTGCCCACTGACCCGGGCGCGCCGTAGTCGACGCG
>Ga0207706_10003317_pt1 | contig 15410 bp, 17 predicted proteins | sample KBSC53metaG_FD_184318 | JGI IMG/M metagenome (GOLD analysis project Ga0207706, IMG submission 184318) | Corn rhizosphere microbial communities from Kellogg Biological Station, Michigan, USA - KBS C5-3 metaG (SPAdes) (version 2) | ecosystem: Host-associated > Plants > Roots > Rhizosphere > Soil ... | reverse complement strand
AGACCATCGGCGCCCAGCTCTGGATCCAGACCAAAGGCGTGCTGTTCACGGTCGTGTTCACGGGCGTGGGGAGCTTCGTGCTGCTCAAGCTGGTCGACGTCCTGGTCGGGCTGCGCGTGTCCTCCGAGGACGAGACCTTGGGGCTCGACCTCGCCCTGCACGACGAGCGCGGTTACAACCTCTAGTACCTCGCAGGGGTGGCCGGCCGACGGGTCGGTCGCCCCTGTTTGCCGGCAGCCACCGTCCGGGCCCGGTTTTCAGGACTCCGTCGCAATTTGCCGCATCTCATGACACCGGTGCGGGCGGGCAACGGGCTAACTGATAAACTCGCCGGGTCCGAATGGAGGCCCCGACGATGAAGCCCTCATTGACACTGCTGGTGGCGATGCTCGTGGCCGGCGGCGCCCTTGCCAGCGAAGTTTTCAAGACCACCGATTCCAAGGGACAGCCGGTGTATACCGACCGTCCGGCGACGCTGCCCGCCGAGCGGCTCGACGTGCGCACGCAGACCACCGACAAGGTCGAGGTGCAGCAGCGCTACGACGAGCAGATGAAGACCCTTGCGGCGACCGAAAAGGCGCAGACCGCCCAGGCTGCGGACGCTGCCGACGCGGCGCAGGCCAGCGAGCTCTCCGCCACCGCCAAGGTAAAACGCTGCGAAGACGCCCGGCAGCGCTACGAGTCGTACATGAACGCGCGGCGGCTCTATGAGCCGGGCGCGTCCGAAGAGGAACGGCGCTATCTGACGGACGCCGAGATCGACGCAGCGCGCGAAAAAGCCCTGCAGGTGATGAACACCTTCTGCAACGAGGGTTGATCGTGCCGCCGGCGGTGGGCTTCGCCGGCCTCGGCGCAATGGGCCGGGGCATGGCGCGCAACCTGCACAAAGCCGGTCTGCTGACCGCCCTCTGGAATCGGACCGCTGGGCGCGCGGCCGAGCTCGCCGTCGAGCTCGGCGTCACCCAGTCCCCGGACCCGGCAGCGCTCGCCGCGGGCTGCGAAATCGTCGTCATCTGCGTCTCCGCCGACGCCGACGTGCTCGCCGTCGTCGACGCCCTGCTGCCCGGTTTGCGGGCGGGTGCGATCGTCATCGATTCTTCGACGGTAGGTGCGGACACCGCGCGCGAGGCGGCGCAGCGGGTCGCCTCGCGGGGCGCGTCGTTTCTCGACGCACCGGTGAGCGGTGGTGTGGAGGGTGCACGCGACGGCACACTCGCGATCATGGTCGGGGGCCCCGAGCCGGCGTTCGATCGGGCGCAAGCGGTGTTCAAGGCACTCGGACGCGCGGTGATGCGTTTCGGTGATAACGGCGCGGGCCAGGCGGCCAAGGCCACCAACCAGATCATGTGCGCCGGGATCATCCAGGCGGTCGCTGAAGCGATGGCCTTCGCCCGGGCCGAAGGGCTGCCGCTGATGCCGCTCATCGAGACCCTGGGAAAGGGGGCCGGGTCGAGCTGGTACTTCGTGCATCGCGCGCCCAACATGGTACGGAACGCCTATCCGGCGGGCTTTCGTGTCCGCCTGCATGAGAAGGACCTCGAGATCTGCCGGGACATGGCAGCACGTCACGGTGTCGCGCTGTCGGTCATAGAGGCGACGCTCGCCGATTACCGACAGCTGATCGCGCAGGGTCACGGCGACGAGGACATCTCGACGATCTTCCGCCTCAAGGACGCGCTCTTCACGGGCGACAAGACCACGGCACACGAACCGCCGGGATGAGCGTGCAGCCGCCCGCCCCCTCCGCGGCGGGTAGCGACCGCCCCGTCTACCTGCCCGACTTCTGCGCGGCGCGCGCGGTTCTCGCTGTGGTGTTGATCGCGGCGCTCCTGGCGCTGGTACTCTCGCTTGCGCGGCACTCGGTCGGCGGCCCCTTCTGGATCGATCTCGCGCGCACGTCGGCCTACCTGCTTGGCGCGGTACTGCTGTGCGCCGCCGTGCTCTGCAAGTTGCGTCCCTGGCTCGCGCGACAGACGCCGCGCCGCGCCGCGCTGTGTGCGCTCTTGCTGATGGTCGGCACTGTGGCGCTGATGTCAGAGGCGGTGTACTGGCTCGGCGTCGTCGCGGCCAACCGGTCCGTCGTCGCGTCGAGCATTTTCCCGATCAGTCATGCGGCCTTCGTGCTGCCAAACCTGCTGATCGCGGCAATCGTTGGCGCGCTTACCCTGCGCTATTTCTACGTCGCCGACGAGTGGCGCCGCAGCGTTGAACTCGAGGCGCGCGCCCGAATCCGCGCGCTACAGGCGCGGATCCGACCGCATTTCCTCTTCAACAGCATGAACACGATCGCCGCGCTCACCCGCTCCGATCCCGCGCGGGCCGAGGAAGCCATCGAGGACCTTGCCGACCTGTTCCGCTTCAACCTGCGCGACGCGCAGGGCCAGATCAGCCTGCGCCAGGAGCTCGAGGTCGCGCGCATCTACCAGCGCATCGAACAGCTCCGGCTCGGCGAACGCCTCCACGTGCGATGGAAGGTCGCCGACCTGCCGGCGCGGGCGCTGATGCCGAGCCTGCTGCTGCAGCCGCTGCTCGAGAATGCGATCGGGCACGGCGTCGAGCGGCTGCCGGAGGGCGGGACGGTCACGGTCCAGGGCCGCACTGTCGGTGAAGCGGTCGAGATCGAGGTATCGAACCCCGTGCCGCCGGAGCCTCGTCCGGCACGCAGCGGACACCGGATTGCCCTCGACAACATCCGGCAGCGGCTCGAGCTCGCCTATCCCGGCCGCAGTGCGGTCGAGGTCGACGATGGCGGCGGTACGTTCCGCGTGCGCCTGCGATTCCCGCTGGTGCTGGACGAGACGGCCGGACCGCCGTGACAGCCGCCGGTCGTCCGGCGGAGAATGCCGACCCTGTCATGAGCCAGACCGACGCCACCCGCACGCCCAGAGCGATGCGTGCGATCATCGTCGACGACGAGCCGCCGGCGCGCGAGCGGTTGCGCCGTCTGCTCGAGGAGCTGCGCGAGGTCGCGGTAGTGGGCGAAGCGGCCAACGGGTTGGAGGCGCTCAGGCTCTGTGAGGAACTCGATCCTGACGTGGTCCTGCTCGACATCCGCATGCCGGGCATGGACGGGATCGAGGCCGCGCGGCATCTCGCCGTGCTCGAGCAGCCACCCGCGGTGATCTTCACGACCGCATACGACCAGCACGCCCTCGAGGCCTTCGAGACCCAGGCGGTCGGGTACCTGCTGAAACCCGTGCGTCGCGAGAAGCTCGCCCAGGCGATCCGCCAGGCGGCTCGTCTCGCCGTACCGCAGCTGCTCAGGGTCGCGGAGCGCGCCCGGCTCGGACGTCGTCGGGCGCAGATCTGTGCGCGGCTGGGCGAGCACCTGCGGCTGATACCGGTCGACGACATCTACTACTTCGCCGCGGACCAGAAGTACGTGACAGTTCGCCACCGCGGCGGCAGCGACCTCATCGACGAGTCCCTGCGCGCGCTCGCGCTCGAGTTCGCGCCGGACTTCGTCCGCGTCCATCGCAATTCGCTGGTGGCGCTGCGACACGTGAGAACGGTCGAGCGTGGCATTGACGGTCAGTACGCCGTGAGGCTCGCGGATTGCGACGCGATGCTGCCGGTGAGCCGCAGGCACGCGACCTCCGTGTTGCGCCTGATCCGCAGCGGCGCTTCATCCTGAGCCAGGACATGAACGACAGCAAAGAACCTCGACCGGCCACCGCGGGCGCAGAGCTGAGCGTCGAGCGGCGTTTCTGGGTGCGAATGGGCGGGCTGACACTCGCCGCCCTGCTCGCGTGGCTGGTCTGGCGAATCGTCGCACCGTTGTGGCAGCCGCTCGTGTGGGCTGCGCTGCTCGGCGCGCTGCTCGCGCCGTGGAATGCGCGGCTCGCCAAGCGGCTCGGCGGCCGGACGATCGTCGCCTCCGCCATCACCCTCGCAGTGACGGTGCTGCTCTTCGTCCTGCCGCTGGCCGGGATTGCAGGCGCGGTGGCGGCGCAGGCATCGCAGCTCGCAGGCCGGCTCGAGCAATACGTCCCGGATGGAGCGGGCGGGCAACCACTCGACCTGTCACAGGTGCCGATGCTCGCCCGGCCGCTCGCCTGGATCGGTGATCACACCGGCATCTCGCTGAAGCAGATCGAGACCTGGCTCATCGCCGGAGCCAGAAACGTCCTGGAGGCGCTGGTGTCCTCGAGCGGCGCGGTGGTCCTGGGCGCGGTCGGCACCATCGTGAGCTTTCTCCTGATGCTGTTCGTGCTGTTCTTCGTGCTGCGCGACGGGCCCGCGCTCGCAAACAAGGTGGTGGGAATGCTGCCGATCGAGTCGCGCCGTCGCACACGGCTCTGGCAGCACCTGCAGGACGTAACCCGCGCCGTCTTCATGGGTATCGGGCTCACGGCGCTCGCCCAGGGCTTCCTCGTCGGGATCGGGTTCTGGATCGCGCACCTGCCCTCACCGCTTGTGTTTGGCGTGATCGCGGCGCTCTTCGCGCTGATCCCGGTCATCGGCACCTCGATCGTGTGGGGTCCCGGTGCGCTCTATCTCGCCACCCAGGGCGCATTCGGACACGCGATCTTTCTCGTAGTCTGGGGCGTGCTTGTGGTAGGCACCGCGGACAACGTGCTGCGACCGCTGCTGATCTCCGGGCGCGCCGATGTGCCTACGCTTGCTGTCTTCATCGGCGTGGTGGGCGGACTGTCGGCCTTCGGCTTCATCGGACTCTTCCTGGGCCCCATCGTTCTCGGCCTGCTTATTGCGCTGTTCCGCTACGAAGCCGAGATGCGCTCGCCGGGAGGCGACGCTGGGCCGGGCGCTTCCTGACGCGCGTGGCGCAGCGCATGCGCATCGCGACGCGCCGGAGCCGGCTCGCGCTCTGGCAGGCAGGTCACGTCGCCGAGCTCCTCAGGCAGGCGCATCCGGACATGACGGTCGAGCTCGTGGCAATGACCACGCAGGGCGACCGCGTGCGCGATCGGCCGCTGGCAGACGTTGGCGGAAAGGGGCTGTTCGTCAAGGAGCTCGAACTCGCGATCGCCGAGGGAAGGGCGGACATCGCCGTGCACTCGATGAAGGACGTGCCGAGCGAGCTGCCGCCGGGGATGACGATTGCCGCGGTGCTGCCGCGCGCCGAGCCGCGCGATGCCTTCGTGTCGCGGAAATACCAGCGGCTCGCGGAGCTCCCCGCGCACGCACGGATCGGCACGTCGAGCCCGCGACGCCAGGCACAGCTGCGGCAGCTGCGGTCGGATCTCGCGGTCGAGCTCCTTCGCGGCAACGTGGACACCCGCCTGGCTCGTCTCGACGAAGGCGCGATGGACGGAATCCTGCTCGCCTGCGCAGGGCTCGAACGGCTCGGCCTCGCCGGCCGGATCACGGAGATGCTCGACGCGGAGTCATTCGTGCCGGCCGTTGGCCAGGGAGTGATCGGAGTCGAATGCGCCGCGGCTGACGCCGAAGGCCGTGCGGCCGCGGCCGCGCTGCACGATCCGGCCACGGCGCTGCGCCTCGCGGCGGAGCGCGCCTTTGCCGAGCGGCTGCATGGCAGCTGTCATTCTCCGATCGCCGCGCACGCTGTGCTCGAGGGCGAAGGACTTCGGCTGTCCGCCTTCATCGGCTCTCCCGATGGCCGGGAGGCGTATCGCGACCGCATCGAAGGCCCGTCTGCCGGTGCCGCCGGACTCGGTCTTGCCCTCGCGGAGCGCATGCTCGAGGCCGGTGCCGCCGCGCTGCTCGATCGGCTGCGCCGCACGGCCGCTCCGACGCCGTGAACGACGCGCTCGCCGGGCACACTGTCGTCGTCACACGCCCGGCGCGGCAGTCGACCGGCATCGCCTCGGCGCTGCGGGCGCTCGGTGGGCAGGTGGTCGAGTTTCCGGCGATCCGCATAGAGCCGATCGAGATGGATGTGGCGTCGATCGTGACTGACGATTTCGACTGGCTCATCTACACCAGCGCGAATGCCGTCGCCTTCGCTGCCACTCGCATCGCAGCACCGGCGCAGGCGCGGGTCGCGGCGATCGGCCCGGCGACGGCGCAGGCACTCAGGCGCGCCGGCATCCGCGTCGCGGCACAACCGGAACGTGGCGCGGATTCGGAAACCTTGCTGGCGCTCCCCGCCTTCGCGACGCCGCGGGGCCTGCGTGTCCTCATCCTGCGCGGTACCGAAGGCAGAGACTATCTGCGCCGCGAGCTCGAGCGTCGTGGCGCCACGGTGCAGGTAGTGGACCTTTACCGGCGCGTGCCGGTGACGCCAACGCCGACGGCCATTCGCGAGCTCGCCACGGCGCTCGCGACCGGCACCGCGGTGATCGCCGTCACCAGCATCGACGTGCTGCGGGCACTGGTGCGGATCGTGCCGACTGAGCTGGAAGCGACTCTTCGCGCCACCGCGCTCGTCGTCCCGGGGCCGCGGGTCGCGGCAGCAGCTCGCGAGCTTGGCTGGGACGGTGAGCTGATCGAGGCCGCAAGCGCGGAGGATTCCGCGATGACAAGCGCGCTGGTCGAGCGCGCGCGGGTCGCGAGACCGGCAAAGGGCGCGTGATACGATCCGGGCTCGCACCGAGCTCGTCGCCGCGCCGATGTCCGCAGATATCGAAAGCCTCACCGTCGAAAGCGCTGCGCGCCGAACCGGCGGGGGCGGCAACCCGACGGCCGTGGCGCTCGCCGCCATTGCGCTCCTGCTTGCCGCGGCCGCGCACTGGCGCGTCAACCGCGCCGGTGACCGGATCGACGGCCTGAACGCCGATCTCGCCGAGCTCAGTGCGCTGCAGCAGCGATCGTCCGAGCGGGTCCACGCCCTGGCCACTCAACTCGAGACATCGAGTGCCGCGTTGCGCGACGAGCTCGCGGGCTTGCGCGTGATGCCGGCGCAGCTGGCCGAACTCGGCAGCGCGGTCGAGGAACTGAGCGCGCGCACGGCGTCGCCGCAACGGGGATGGGCGCGCTCCGAGGCACTGTACCTTCTCGAGCTCGCGCAGCGACGTGTCGACCTGGAGCGCGACGTTCGCACGGCGATCATCGCCATGGAATCCGCCGATGCACGGCTGTCGACGCTCGGCGATCCGGCGCTCGGAGAGGTTCGCCGGTTGCTCGCGGCGGAGCTCAGCGCGCTGCGCGCGGTGCCTGAGCCCGATCTGCCACAGCTTGTCGCGCGCCTCAAGGCCGTGGAACAGGCGGCGGCCCGGCTTCCGATGCAGGGCGTATCGCTTGCCTCGGCGTCGTCCACCGAGGCCAGTGACGGCGAGCAATCCGGCATCTCGCGTTTAATGCATCGCCTGGGCGAGGCCTGGCGCGGACTCTTCGCCCTGCGTCAGGTCGATCCGGGCGGTTCGACGGTTGTAACGCACGAGGTCGAGGCGCTGCGCCGCCAGCACCTGGAGCTCCTGCTGCTCGGCGCACAGACCGCCGCAGCACAGCAGGACGGCACGGCATACCCGCAGACGCTTCGCGCAGCCGGCGAGTGGCTGATCCGGTACTTCGACCTCGGCACACCCGAGGCGGCGCGTATGCGCGAGGAGATCGACTCGCTTGCAGCCATCGACGTCGATCCGCCGCGGCCAGCGGTCGGCGCTGCGGCCCGGGCGCTGCGTCGCGTCGTCCAGGGGGGCGCCGCGACCCCATGAAGGGCGCAGCGATCGCCGCGATCGCGCTGGTCGGCGGCGGGCTACTCGCTCATCTGCTGCTCGCCGATCCCGGTTACGTCGCGATCCGCGCGGGCCGGCAACTCTTCGAGACCACCCTCCCGGTCTTCGCGCTGATGCTTATCGGCCTCTATGTCTTGTTGCGCAGCCTTGCCGCGGCCGCGACCTCGCGTCGCCGCCTCGCGGAGCTCCGGGCCGAGCGCCGGCGCCGCCGCGCGCGCGCGGACACGCAGCGTGCGCTGCTCGATCTCGCGGCCGGCAACTGGAAGCGATCGGAGGAGCTGCTGACGCGCTCGGCCGCCGATGCGGAATCCCCGGTCGTCAACTATCTGGTAGCCGCGCGCGCCGCCGATCTGCAGGACGCGGTCGCCCGACGCGACGACTGGCTGGCGCAAGCGCAGGAAGCCGGTCCCGAGGAACGCGCGCCCGCGCTCGTGACGCTTGCGGAGATGCAGATGCGTCGTGGTCAGCACGAAGCGGCGCTCGCGACGCTCGAGCAGCTCGACGCGTCCGGAGACCTCAACTCGCGTGGGCTCGAGCTGATGGCGCGGCTGAGCCAGAAGCTCGGTCGGGGAGAGCTGCTGCGCAACCTGGGGCCACGGCTGCGAAGCGCGAAAGAATTGCCCGAAGTGCAGGTCAACGAACTCCTGGCACAGGCGGAGCTGGAAGACCTCCGCGCACTGGGCGAACGCGGCGATCCCGCCGCCATCGAAGCCGCCTGGAACGCGCTGCCCCGCAACGCGCGCCGCCTGCCGCAGGCGATCGTAATGCACGCACGCGCGCGCATGGACGGCGGAGCGCACGCGGACGCGGAGCGCGAGCTGCGCGAGTTGATCGAGGAGACAGGCCACGCGGCGGCGCTGCGGCTCTATGGAGAGCTCGTGCTGCCCGACCCGCTGGTGCCGCTCGAGCGTGCGGAGAACTGGCTGCGCAAGCGGCCCGACGATCCCGAGCTGCTCGCGACCTGCGCGCGTCTTTGCCTGCGAGCGGAGCTCATCGGCAAGGCGAGGACTTATCTCGAGGCGAGCATCGCACGCCGGCCCAGCGCGGACTTGAGCCTGCTGCTCGCGGACCTGCACGACCAGCGAGACGAGCACGCGCTCGCCGCGCAGGTGCTGCGCGATGCGCTCGCGCGCAGCGCCGGCCGCCGCCCCGGTCCACCGCGTGCGCGTCTGCGGCGGCGCTAGGGGCAAGCCCGGCCCGAGACTTTCCTCGACGCCTCGTCAGCGACTGGTCGGGCTCGTCTCGAGCGTTTTCTTCATGGCGCTCAGACCGTGTTGAATCATCTCATCGACAGTCGCGGCGACTTCATTGGGCAGCAGATCCGCTATCCAGACGACCCGGCACTTCTCCGGACCGTCGGAGAATACCTGCAGCGACGCATTATGGTGGGTCAGCGGCTCGCCACGCGCCGACCACGCGTGTCGGTACGTCCTGTCATCGATGTCGACGATGAGCTCACGTATGGTCATTCCATTCGCGAAGGTGACGACTCGCGAGTCACCCTCGAGTTTGCAATCCACGACGAACCCCGGCACCAGGCGCCTGTGTATGGCGCCGACATCGCGGATTGCGTCCCAGACATACGTCTGCTCGCGCTCGATCCCAATTTCCCTTTGTATGGTAGCCATGGGTCTTGCACCTCTGATTGGTCACCGGTCTCCGTGGCGCTACGAATAGTCACGCACGTCAGCAAGTGGAGTGAAACAGCCCGCCAACGTTGTGCAACTGCGCGAGCCGATTGTAGAGCGCCACTGCGGCCCGGGTCTCCGCGATGTGTACCGCGATACCACGCTCACGGAGAAAATCCAGGGTTTCAGGGCAGGTCTGCAGGACCAGGTACATCCCGCGACTCAGCACGATCACCGTGCTCTCGCGCTCGAGCAGCTCCGTGACGTCCGACGGCTGAATGCCCGGGACGTGTCGTGTGCCGGTCTCGTTCCAGTCCCACGCGCGACCGCCGCCAGGGTACAACTTGAAGTCCTTGCCGGTTCCGAGCCCGTCAACCTCCATACGGCCCCAGGAGATATGGGAGATCCTGGGCGAGCGAGTGTTGTGCAGAGTCATCCCATGCTCTCGGCAGGCGATCAGGCTTGTCCTTGCATCCGGGCGAGCGTATCCGGCGCGTAGTCAAAGGAGTCGAAGAAGAGCTGCTCGCGCGGCAGCCCGTGCGCCGCGAAGTCGGCGCGTATCGACTCGATCATGGCCGGCGGCCCGCTTGCATACACGTCGAACTCCGAAAGATCCGGGTGATCTGCGAGCACCGCTGCGTGCACCAGGCCGGTGCGTCCGCGCCAGCCGGAATCCTGTGGCGCAGGCTCGGAGAGTACCGGTCGGTAACTGAAGCCCGGTCGCTCGCGCTCGAGCGCACGCAACCAGTCCTGCTCGTACAGGTCTGCATTGGTCCGCGCTCCCCAGTAGAGGGTGAGCGGGCGACGGTCGCCGTCGGCAATGAGCTGGCGCAGCATTCCCCGCAACGGAGCGTACCCGGTGCCGCCTCCAATCATGATCGGCGGCCGCGGCGATGCGCCGCGCAGCCAGAACTGACCAAGCGGCCCCTCGATTCGCAACAGCGTGCCGGCGGTCATCGCGTCGAAGAGCTGACCGGTGAAGCCGGTGCTCGAGGCGCGTCGCACGTGGAGCTCGAGCTCGCGGCCGTCGGAAGGCGCGCTTGCGATCGAGAAGCTGCGGCGGCGCCCGCCGCCCAGCATGACGTCGAGATACTGACCAGGCCTGAAGTGAAACTCTTCGACCGCGGGCAGACGCAGCGCCACGGACATGACATCGCCGGCGATACGCGTCAGCCGCTCGATACGGCAGGGCAGACTCTTCACCTCGACGTCGGGCGCGGGACGGATCTCGCGGGTCTCGACCTCCAGATCGGTGCTCGCATGCGCCGCGCACAGAAGCGCGTAACCCTCCGTCTCCTCGGCCTCCGTGAGCCCGGCGCTACGACCTCGCGGGTAGACGAAACGGCCACGCAGGACCCGCGCGCGGCAGGAACCGCAGTGGCCGCCCTTGCAGCTGTGCGGCAGGTTGAGACCCGCACGCAGCGCCGCGTCGAGTACCGTCTCGCCGGTCTCAGCGGCGAAGGTCTGCCGTGTCGGCACCAGGGTGATGAGCGGCATGTGACGAGCATGCCAGATTCGCGGATGCGCCGGACCGCGCGACAGTCGTGGCGTATCCTTCCCGAAATGGGGCATCGCAATCCGGATCACGCGGCGATCGCTGCCCTGCTCGCAAGCGCGCGCACAATCGCCGTGGTCGGGCTTTCCACCGACCGGGGCCGGCCGAGCTGCGGGGTCGCGCGCGCGATGCGCGCGTATGGTTATCGAATCGTCCCGGTCAATCCCAAGATCGAACGCTGGGAGGGCGAACCGGCGTTTCCGACGCTCGCGGCCGCCGTCGAGGCCCAGCGGGCCGGGTCGCCCATCGACATCGTCGACGTCTTCCGGCGCTCCGAGCACGTCGCCGCGATCGTCGACGATTGCCTGCGGCTCAGGCTCCCTGCGCTCTGGCTGCAGCTCGACGTGATCGATGAAGCCGCAGCTGCGCGCGCGTCGGCTGCGGGCATGACCGTCGTCATGGATCGCTGCATCCTGGTTGAGCGCCGGTCGCTGGGTTGAGATCAGTGATGAGATCTACCAGGTGAGCCGTATCCCGGCGATCGGTTTGCTCGCGCTGGCCATCGTCGGCGGCTGCGGCGGCGACGGCGACGGCGCGACGATGCCGCCACCGCAACCCACGGGGATCCAGGTCACGCGTGTGTACCCGGCGCTCACCTTCACGAACCCTGTGCTCGCGGTCCAGGCGCCGGGCGACGACGCGCGCTGGTTCGTCGTTGAGCAGGCCGGTCGCGTGCTCGCCTTCGACAACCTCGACACGGTCACCACGACCAGCGAATTCATCGATATCTCCGCGCGCGTCCAGGACGGCGGGGAGCGAGGTTTGCTCGGCATGGCCTTCGACCCGCTGTTCGCGAGCAACGGGCGCGTATTCCTGCACTACACTCGCGACAACAACGGTCAGCTGCAGTCAGTGCTCGCGGCGTACACCAGCCGCGACGGCGGCGCGACTCTCGACCCGACGCACGAGTCGATCCTGCTCACCGTCGACCAGCCGTTCGACAACCACAACGGCGGCCATCTCGCCTTCGGCCCGGACGGCATGCTGTACATGGCGCTCGGCGACGGCGGTGGCGGCGGTGATCCGAACAACAACGGACAGAACCCGAACAACCTTCTCGGCAAGATCCTGAGGCTCGACGTCTCGAGCGGCACGGCCTACTCGATTCCCACCGACAACCGCTGGGCCGGCAATGCGCCCTGCACGACAGGCACCCCTGCCGCGGAATGCCCGGAGATCCACGCCTACGGTCTGCGCAATCCCTGGCGATTCAGCTTCGACGCATCGACGGGCGACCTCTGGGTGGGCGACGTCGGCCAGGACGACTGGGAGGAAGTAGATCGCATCGTCGCAGGCAGCAACTACGGCTGGGGAATCCGCGAAGGCGCGCACTGCTTCAACCCGCCGACCGGCTGCCCGACTCAAAGCGATGGCGACACGCTCATCGATCCCGACGCCGAATACGACCACGGCCTCGGCGAATCGGTGACCGGAGGATACGTGTACCGCGGCGCAGGCGTAGCCTCACTGACCGGGCGCTACGTGTTCGGCGATTTCATCTCGGGGCGGATTTTTGCGCATACGCCCGGCTCCGGTGACCGCGCCCCGGACCAGCTTCTCGACACGTCGCTGCGGATCAGCTCGTTCGCCCAGGGAGAGGACGGCGAGATCTATGTAGTGGACTACGGCGACCCCGCCATCGCCGCTGACGGCGGCCTATACCGGATCGACGCCGGCTAGGTTACAGGCGGCGCGAGTCCCGACCGCAGCGTCGGCGGACTGTCGAGGGGCCGGTGAGTCCGTCATACTCAGGGGATGCGGCTCAAGTTCACGAAGATGCATGGGCTCGGCAACGACTTCATCGTCTTCGACGCTCCGCGGCCCCACGAAGTCCCCACGCCTGCGCAGTTGCGCCGGCTCGCCGACCGCCGCACCGGCATCGGCTTCGACCAGGCGCTGGTGCTCTCCGCGCCGCGCAGCCCGGGCACCGATGTCTACTACCGCATCTTCAACGCCGATGGCACCGAGGTCGAGCAATGCGGCAACGGCGCGCGCTGCATCGCGACGCTTGTCGCGCGGCGCAATGCCCGTCGCGAGCGCCCGATGCGCCTCGGGAGCCCCGGTGGCGTTGTGGACGCCGTGATGCGCGACGACGGTCTCGTATCGGTCGCGTTCGGCCTGCCGGATTTCGATCCGCGCTCCCTGCCGTTCGAGGCCGCGGCCGAGGCCGCGAGCTATCGCATCGATCTCTCGAGCGGAACCGTCGAGTTCGGCGCCGTATCCATCGGCAATCCGCACGCGGTGATCCGGGTCGCATCGGTGGCCGACGCACCGGTGGACACCGTCGGACCCGCCATGGAGAATCACGCGCGTTTTCCACGCCGTGTCAACGTGGGCTTCGTCGAGATCGTGTCACCGGAGCACGTCCGGCTCCGGGTATTCGAACGCGGCACGGGCGAGACACTCGCCTGCGGCACGGGCGCCTGCGCCGCGGTTGCGATCGGTCGCCGGCACGGCCCGCTTGCCGAGGAGGTCCGCGTCGACACTCGTGGTGGACGGCTGATCGTTGGTTGGCGTGGGCCTGGAGAGCCGATCTGGCTCACCGGCCCGGCCGAAACGTCCTTCGAAGGGCAGGTTGAACTGCAGGACTACGTGATGGAGGAATCCGCATGAACAAGCAGACCGCGCGCGGCATCGACGCGACCGCGATCGACGACGACCGGATCGCGGAGCACCTGGTGGCACACCCGGACTTCTTCGAGCGCAATGCCAGCGTGCTGGCCCGTTTGCGGCTTCCCCATCAGCGCGGCAGCGCCGCCGTCTCGCTGGTCGAGCGGCAGGTGCTCGTGCTGCGCGAGAAGAACACCAATCTCGAGCTTCGGCTCCACGAGCTGATCGAGAACGGTCGGACCAACGACCTGACGACGGAGCGTATGCACAAGCTGACGCGACGTCTCATTCGTGCGCGTGATCTGTCGAGCGTCATCGCTGCGCTCGAAACCTCGCTCCGCGAGGACTTCGGCGCGTCGCGCTGGGTGGCGCTGATCACGGACAGCTCGCTTCCGGGTATTGCGGGGTTCGCCAACCAGCACCTGCGCGTGGTGACCCGCGGTGCCCCGGAGCTGCGCATCTTCGAGACCTTCTTCGAGAACGCCCGGCCGCGCAGCGGCCAGATCCGCGACACGCAGCGCGAGTATCTGTTCGGCGGCGATGGCAGCCCGGTCGGGTCGAGCGCGTTGGTCCCGCTGGGCGAGCGCGCCTCGATCGGCTTGCTCGCGATCGGCAGCCACGACACCGAGCGCTTCCTGCCGACCATGAGCACGGACTTCCTCGTGCGGATCGGCGAGCTCGTCAGCGAGGCGATGCTCGCCCGCAGCGCATGAGCGGGGCGCTCGCGGGCGGCGTCGACCGCTTCCTCGCGAGCCTGCGCAACGAGCGGCAGCTCTCGGCACATACGGGCGCGGGCTACGCGCGCGATCTCGCGGCGCTGGTCGAGTTCTGCCAGACGCAGGACATCGTCGGCTGGCGATCGCTCGACGCGCAGCACGTCCGTGAGTTCGCGGCGCGCTGTCACCGGCGCGGCCTGTCTCCCGCCTCGATCCAGCGCCGGCTCTCCGCGGTGCGGAGCTTCTGCCGGTTTCTGCTCCGCGAGGGCGAGATCAAGCACAACCCGGCGGGGGGCGTGCAGGCGCCGAAGGCGCGCAAGCGTCTGCCGGTGACCCTGGACGCCGATACGATGGGACGGTTGCTCGAGTTCCGCGGCGACGAGCGCCTCGGAATCCGCGACAAGGCGATCATGGAACTCTTCTATTCGTCGGGGCTGCGATTGTCCGAGCTGCTCGGGCTCGATCTCGGTGACATCGACCTGCGCGATCGCACCGTGCGGGTGACGGGTAAGGGACGCAAGACCCGAATCGTTCCGGTCGGCCGTCACGCCGCGGACGCCATCAAGCGCTGGCTCGCCGAGCGCGGCGGCATCGCGGCGGTCGACGAGCGCGCCGTGTTTACGGGCCAGGGCGGCCGCCGCCTCGGGCCGCGCATCGTGCAGCGACGCATCGCCCGGTGGGCACGGTTCATGGGCCTTCCCGTACACGTGCACCCACACATGTTCCGGCACTCGTTCGCCTCTCACCTGCTGGAGTCGAGCGGCGACCTGCGGGCGGTGCAGGAACTCCTGGGTCACGCCAACATCAGCACGACACAGGTGTACACGCACCTCGACTTCCAGCATCTCGCGCGGGTCTACGACACCGCGCATCCGCGGGCACGGCGCAAGAGCCGCGCTCGGGCGCGTTCCGCAGACGAACCGGAGCCGGCATGACCGCGGGCACTGGTTTCGAGCCGCATGGCACGACGATCCTGTGCGTGCGCCGCAATGGCGTGGTCGCCATGGGCGGCGATGGGCAGGTCACTCTCGGCAACACGGTAATGAAGGGGAATGCGCGCAAGGTGCGCCGGTTGCATGAGGGCAAGGTGATCGCGGGCTTTGCGGGCGGTACCGCGGACGCGTTCACGCTCTTCGAGCGCTTCGAGGCCAAGCTCACTCAGTACGGCAACCTCACGCGCGCGGCGATCGAGCTCGCCAAGGACTGGCGGTCGGACCGGAGCCTGCGGCGTCTCGAGGCGCTGCTGTGCGTGGCCGACCAGACGCATTCTTTCCTCGTCTCCGGCAACGGCGACGTCATCGAG
>Ga0207706_10003316_pt1 | contig 15412 bp, 9 predicted proteins | sample KBSC53metaG_FD_184318 | JGI IMG/M metagenome (GOLD analysis project Ga0207706, IMG submission 184318) | Corn rhizosphere microbial communities from Kellogg Biological Station, Michigan, USA - KBS C5-3 metaG (SPAdes) (version 2) | ecosystem: Host-associated > Plants > Roots > Rhizosphere > Soil ... | reverse complement strand
CCCTGTCCCCTGTCCCCTGTCCCCTGTCCCCTGTCCCCTGTTCCCTGTCCCCTGTCCCCTGTCCCCTGTCCCCTGAAAGTGACCCAGCCCACTCGCCTGTCGCGCACCGCCGCGGGGATCCGGCGCTGGTTCCGGCCGCCGCGGCGGCTGAAGTTCTCGCGCGCGGGGTGGCTGTTCACCAGCGGCACGCTCGTGCTGGGCCTGGCGGCGATCGGGACGGGGAACAACCTCCTCTACCTGGTGCTCGGCGCCATGCTCGGCTTCATCACCCTGAGCGGGTGGCTCAGCGAGCAGATGATCCGCCGCCTGGACGTGCGCCGCCGTCCGGTGCGCGGGCTCACCGCGGGGCAACCGGGGCGCATCACCTACGACCTGCGGAATTCCAAGCGCCGCCTCCCCTCGCTGGCGGTGGAGATCGGCGAAGCGGGGCGCGAGGGCAGCGCGTGGATCGCCGCGCTGGAGGCGGGCGACTCGGCCACCGTCCGCGCGGACGCCGTCTTCCCCAAACGCGGCGTATATCCGCTGGAGACGGTGACGCTGGCGACCTCCTTCCCCTTCGGCCTGTTCCGCAAGGAGCGCGACCTGGAGATCGCCGGCGAGGCGGTGGTCTGGCCGCGCCACGACCGCCTCGTGCGCGAGCCGCGCCTCTCCGGCGAGCGGGTGCGCCGCGCGGGCGAGACCTTCGCGGGCGCGGCCGGCGCGCGCGGCGAGTACCGCGGCCTGCGCCCCTACCGCCCCGGCGACGACCCGCGCGACGTGCACTGGCGCACCACCGCCCGCCTGGGCCAGCCCGTGGTGCGCGAGTACGAGCGCGACCGCTCCAACTCGCTCTGGATCTGCCTCGATCTCCGTTGCGAGCCGGGCGACGACGCGGAAGCCGCCGTGGAGATTGCCGCCAGCCTGGCAGCCGCCGCGGCGCGGCGCGGCGACCCCTTCGCTCTGGCGACGGCCGAGGCGCGGGTGGGGCCGGGGACGGGCGCCGCGCAGCTCGAGCGCGTGCTCGACGCGCTGGCCCGCGCCCGGCCGCGTGCGGACGCGCCGCGCGTGGACCCGCCGGTGCCCGCCCGCGAGTGCGTGCTGGTGGCCACGGGCGCCGCGGACGGGCGCTGGGGCGACGTGTACACGCCCGCGCGGGAGGCCCGGTGAAGCTCGCGCGGCTGCATCGCCGCCTGGCGAGCGCCATGGCCCTGGCCGCGCTGGGCGCCTACGCCGCGGGCGACGGGGCGGGGCCGCTCACGCTGGCCGCGGCGCTGGCGCTCGCCCTGTCGCTGGTCTGGCTGCCGGACCGGGCGGCGGGGGTGTGGGTGGAGCGGGCCACGCGCTTCGGCGTGCTGGCGCTCTTCGCGTGGCTCGTCTACGGCGCGACCATGCTGGGGCAGGACTTTCTACCCGGCGTGATGGCCATGCTGCTCTTCCTGCTGGCCGGCGAGGCGCTGCGCCCGCTGGACGCGCGCAACGACATGCGGCTGTATTCGCTGTCGTTCGCGCTGCTGATCGCGTCCACGGCGTTCTACCCGGGGCTGGGGTTCGCCTTCGGCTTCGTGGCGTACGTCGGCCTGACCGTCCTCGCGATGATGGTGGGGTACCTGCGCCGCGAGACCGAGCGCTTCCGCCAGGGCGCCCTGCGCGTGGGCCGGGGCTTTTTGTGGACCACCGCCGCGCTTTCGCTGGTCACGCTGGCGATGAGCGCGTTCGTCTTCCTCCTCTTCCCCCGCCTGCCGCGCGCGTGGAGCGTGCAGGGGCGCCGCGGCGGGGGCGACGAGGTGGCGGGGTTCAGCGACCGTGTGTCGATCGGCGACTTCGGCGGGCGGATCGGCGACAACCCCGAGGTGATGTTCCGCGTGGAGTTCCCCGGCGCCCCGCCGCCCGACGCCGAGGCGATCCACTGGCGCGGGCGCTCGTTCGACCGCTTCGACGGGGAGGAATGGTCGCGCACCGTCAACGCGGCGGCCGCGCGCGACCTGGAGCCGCACGAGTACGCCATCCGCTGGGGCGGGCCGTTCCGGCGGATGCGCGTCTTCGGCGGGCCGCAGGGGGCGGACGTGCTGTTCGGGCCGCAGCCGGTGCTGCAGGTGCAGCCGGGCTCGGCCATCCGCCCGTTCCGCGGCATCACCGGCGACATGATGTTCACCGGCAGCGACAACCCCGTCTACACCGTCACCTCCGCCGCCCGCGTGCCGGCCGACGGCCTGCTGCGCCAGGCCGCCCCGGCCGACGAGCGGGCGATGCGCGCCTACCTCCAGCTTCCGCCGCTGAACCCGCGGGTGTGGGCGCTGGCGGACTCGCTCACCGCGGGGCGCGCCGCGCGGATCGACCAGGTGCGGGCGGTGGAGGCGTGGCTGCACACCTTCCAGTACACGCTGGACCTGCCGCGGAATCGTGCCGAGGCGTCGCTGGAAGGCTTCCTCTTCCGGCGGCGCGCGGGGCACTGCGAGTACTTCTCCACGGCGATGGTGGTGCTGCTGCGCGCGCGCGGGATCCCCGCCCGCAACGTGAACGGCTTTCTGGGCGGCGAGTGGAACGACGACGCGCGCTACCTGGCCGTGACCGGCAACCACGCGCACAGCTGGGTGGAGGCGTGGTTCCCCGGCTACGGCTGGGTGCCCTTCGACCCCACCCCCGCCGCGCGCGGCGACGTGGTGGCCGACGCGGGCCGCGGCTGGGTGTGGACCACGCGGCTGTGGTTCGACGGGGTGGAGTACCGCTGGTACAAGTGGGTGGTGGACTACAACATGGACCGCCAGCTCTCCGTGTTCCGCGGCATCGGCTCGATCTTCTCGCGCGATGAGCAGCCCTCCACCGGCGGGCGCCGCGGCCGCCCCGAGGTGCGCATCGCCGCGCCCTGGCTTCTCGCGCCGCTCGGTTTGGCGCTGCTCTGGCTGGTCTCGACGCGCCGCCGCCCCGGCGCGCGCCGCCTGGCCCGCGAGTCGCGCGCCTACCTCTCCCTGCGAAAAGCGTACGCCCGCGCCGGCTGGACATCTGCCGACCCCGGCGGTCCGCTGGAGTTCGCCCAGACGCTGGAGCGCGCGCAGGCCCCGGGCGCCGATGAGGCGGCGCGCGCGGTGGACCTCTACCTCCGCGCCCGCTTCAGTGGTCAGCCGAGTGACGAAGGCGGCGCGAGAGAGCTGGCCGAGCGCGCGTCGCGGGCGAAGCAGGCCGTCCGCCGGGCCGGCAAGCGCCGCAAGCCCGCCGGGGTCTGATCGTCCGCCGGATAGGATGGCGGGCCGGAAAGGTACCCAGGGCGATTGAAGAAATTGCCCGGCCTCCGCCGCAGCACACATCCTGCCGTCCAGCCCTTCCGATCGATGGATGATGAGATGAACCACAACCACGGCGGGCGATGACGGGACGGTGGCTGGAGCACACGGTGACCCAGGACGAGGCCGGGCGCACCGTGCAGGAGGTGCTGACCGGGCCGATGCAGGTGTCGCGGCGGATGATTCAGAAGCTCACCCGCGCGCACGGAATCCTGCTCAACCGCCGCCCGCCGTTCCTGGGCCGCAAGGTGAAGGCGGGCGACGTGGTCTCCGCGAAGGTGCAGCACAACGAGGAGCCCGGCCTGGAGCCGGTGGAGATGCCGCTCTCCATCGTCCACGAAGACGACGACGTGCTGGTGCTCGACAAGCCGCCCGCCGTCCTGGTGCATCCGACGAGCCCCGAGCAGCGCGCAACGCTGGCGCACGGCGTGGCGCACCACTTCGCGCGGCGCGGGGTGAAGTCGCGCGTCCGCCCCGTGCACCGCATCGACCGCGACACCTCCGGCCTCGTCCTGTTCGCCAACAGCGCGCTCGCCCACCAGCGGCTGGACAGGCAGCTGCGCGAGGGCGAAATCGGCCGCGTGTACCTGGCGCTGGTGGATGGGGCGGTGGACGGCGACGAAGGCGTGATCGACGCCCCCATCGCCCGCGACCCGAAGAACCCGAACCTCCGCGCCGTGCGCCCCGGCGGCGAGCCCGCGCGGACGCGGTGGCGCGTGGCCGAGCGCTTCCCCGCCGCCACGCTGCTGGAACTGGAGCTGGAGACCGGCCGCACGCACCAGATCCGCGTGCACATGCTGCACGCCGGCCACCCCGTGCTGGGCGACCGCCAGTACGGCCGCGCCGGCACCCGCCTGATCGGGCGCCAGGCGCTGCACGCCTCCCGCCTCACCTTCCATCACCCCACCACGGGTGAGCCGATGGAGTTCACCGCGCCGTTGCCTGACGACTTCGCGGACGCGATCGAGCGGCTGCGGAACGCATCGGCGGACGGGGGATGACCGCCGGGTGACGCCCGGGTGCGCGCGCGAGTGCAGGTTGATGGCGGCACCCGGGGCGGCGCGGCAGCCGCGTCGTCCCGCCGGATCAACCCTCGTGGGAGCGTAAGATTCAATGCGCACAACTCTCTTCCGCACCGTCTTCCTCGCCGCCGCGGCCGCGATCGCGCTGGCGCCGGGCAACGCGGCGGCGCAGTCGGGCTTTTTCATCGGCGTGGGTGGCGGCGTGTCGAACGTCCGCGACACCGGGGCGGAGCTGTCCACCATCCGGCCGTCGCTGCACCTGCGCGCCGGGTACGCCATCCGCCCCGCGGTGGCTCTGATGGTGGAGTTCACGCAGACGGGGATCGGCGCGCAGCCGAGGGACTCGGTCGTGATCGACGGAACGGTGGTGCGGGCCGATCACCAGCTCTCCACCAGCGTGCTCCTCCTCTCAGCACAACTCGGCGACCCGCGCTCCGTGTACGTGCGTCCCGGCATCGGCTTCGGGCGGCACGCCTTCACCGCGTTCATGCCCACGCCCGGCGGCGGCTACGTGTCCGAGACCAGCCACGAGGCAGGCATCGCCGCCGGGCTCGCCGTGGGCCACGAGTTCGCCCTCTCCGGCTTCCCCATCAGCACCGAGGCGACCGCGCTGTGGACGAGCGGCGAGGACAGCTCCAGCCCGCGCGTGTCGCTCGGCGTCCAGCTCGTGCACGACATCCGGTTCTGATTCCGGATTATCGCCGGGCGAATGAAGGCAACGACTACACGAAGTCCGCCTGCGCGGACTACCGGCGCCAGCGCGCACGCGGCGCCGGAGGCTCGACACCCGGGCCTGCTCGTCCGCGACGCTTCACCCGGGCTTCTTCCGCGCGCCGCACCTTCGTCGACACCACGGCCCGTAGTTCGCGAAGGCGGACTTCGTGTGGTTGTCGCAGCGATTTCAACCGCTCGAAGACGCAGCGGCAGAGCAAGTTCCAGTGACTGCACAACAAAGCGGGGCCGGCGACGAATCGCCGGCCCCGCCCGTTGTGCCTGTCTTTCCGCGCGGATCAGGAGCGCGGGGCGGGCGCCGTCTGGCTCTGCGGCTGCTGGCGCTGGCCGCGTCGGCCCTGGAACTGGCCCCGGCGGCCGCCGCGCTGGCCACGGTGCTCGCTCCTCCACTGGCGGATCTGCTGGCGCTGCTGCTCGGTGAGCACCGCCTGCGCCTCGCGCGCCGCGTTCTGCAGGTTGGCGCGGATCTGGTCGCGCGTGGGCTTGCTCTGTTCGCGGAAGCGGCGCAGCTGCTCGCGCTGCTGGTCGGTCAGCTGCGGGCGCTGGCCGCGCTGGCGCCGCATGGCGCGCTGGCCCTGCTGGTCACCCTGCTGCCCCTGCGGACGGCGGAACTCGGGTAGCCCAGCCTGCTGCCGCTGGGTGTTCAGCCGCTCCACCAGCGCGCGGTTCTGCGACTCCAGGCGCTGCTGGATGGCGGTGAGCCGCTGCACCTGCGCGTCGGTGAGGTTCAGCTGCTGGCGCCGGGCGATCAGCGCCTGCAGCGCGCCGCGCCCGCCGCGCATCCCATGCATCCCGCGGCCGCCGTGCTCGCCGCGCTGGTGCTGCCCCTGCGCGGGCGGCGTGCCCTGCTGCGCCGCCAGCACCGCCGGCGCCCCCGCGACGGCCAGCGCCATCGCAATCATACGGATCCTCATCTCGCGAACCTCATCGGTGTCGGGTGGGAAGGCAACCGTCCATCCGGTTGCGCTACATGGATTTACCGCCACCCCACCGGGTTCGTTGGTTAACGTACGATTAGCCGTCCGCGACCGTGAGATCAGTCTCTCCCACCCACGTGTCGGAAGCTGCTGTAGCGGGCCTTCATCCGCGCTCCGAAGCATCGCAGACACCGCCGCCGAGACGCGGTTGGATGATGTCTCCGCCGATCAATCCGCGAAGGTGCGGAAGTAGTCCTCCAGCCGGCACGTTCCGTGGGCCGGCGCCACGCACTCCGCCTGGCTGATCTCTGCGCCGAAGGCGAGGAGCGCGGCCAGGCGCCGGTTGAGCGGCTTCGCGGCGGCCGCCGCGGCGCGGAAGAAGCCCGGCGGCACGTGCGTCAGCCTCGGCTCGCGGCCGATGGCGCGGAAGGCGACGCGCACGATCTCCTCTCGCGTGAACGCCTCCGGGCCGCCGGCGCCGACCTCGCGCGGCCCGCCGGCCACCGCGTAGGCGCAGACCGCCGCCAGGTCCGCCTCGTGGATCGGGTTCGTCCGCGCCGTTCCATCGCCGATCACGATCCCGCGGCCACGCCGGGCCATGTTCGCGATCTCGCCGAAGAACGAGAAGAAACCGGTCGGCCGCACGATCACGTGATCGATCCCCGACGCGGCCAGTTCGTCCGCGAAACGCTCATGGGCGTCGGTGTACTCCAGGTGCCGCATCGCCCGCGCGCCGTACACCGAGACGTAGACGAAGCGGCGCACGCCGGCCCGGCGCGCGGCGTCCAGCAGGTTGCGGTTGCCGCCCCAGTCCACCTCCAGGGGGCCGCGGCGGTCGCGCAGGTCGTTCAGGTTCATCGACGAGCCGGCGCACGAGAAGGTGACGTCCACCCCCTCGCACGCCGCCCGCAGCGATGCGGGATCGAGCAGGTCGCCGCGCACGGCCTCGTCCGCATCCCCGGCCAGCCGCTCGGGGCGGCGCGACAGGGCGCGCACCCGGTAGCCCCGCCGCCGCAGCTCGCCCGCCACGTGCCGCCCCAGCTGCCCCGAGGCGCCGGCCACCAGTACGCGCTCCATCTTCGCCGCCGCCGCGTCAACCGTGGTCCAGAAACGGCCCCGCCGCGCCTCCGATCGTCAGAGGCGCGGCGGCAATCTGCGTTGGGGACCATGGCGGGATGATCGGAGTACCTCCGCGTCCCCGTCGCGAATCTCCCGACCGGTCCACCTGCCCGCGTGGTGGATTTCCCCGCACCCGTCCGTGTTCGGCCGATCGGAAGGAATGAATGCTGTTGAAGCCTCGCGCAGTTTGCGAGGCTTTCCGTAGTTGTTGCTGCGGCTTCAGCCGTCGGTGGGTGACCTGGTGCCGAGCGCCGTCGCACCGTCACCGCCATCATCATCCCCCACGACGTGCAGGACGAGCCGGCCGTCGAAGAGCCGCCGCACGAGCACGGGATGCAGCACTCGTCCCCCGGCTGGAGCCCGCCGCGCGTCCTCCCCTCCGAGCGCGACCTGCAGCGCGCCGCCCAGGTGCTGAACGCGGGCGAGAAGGTCGCGATCCTGGCCGGCGCCGGCGCGCTGCACGCCCGCGCCGAGCTCGTGTCGCTGGCCGACGAGCTGGGCGCCGGGATCGCCAAGGCGCTGCTGGGCAAGGCCGCCGTCCCCGACGACCTCGCGTACGTGACCGGCACCAGCGGCTGGCTGGGCACCGACCCCAGCAACCGCATGCTGCGCGAGTGCGACACCCTGCTGATGGTGGGGACGACCTTCCCCTACACCGAGTTCCTGCCGAAGCCCGGCAGCGTCCGCGCGGTACAGATCGACCTGGACCCCGGCGGGCTGGGCGTGCGCTACCCCACGGAGGTGATCCTGGCCGGCGACGCCGCCGAGACGCTGCGCGCCCTCCTCCCCCTCGTGGAGCGGAAGACGGACCGCCGGTGGCGCGAACGGGTCGAGAGTTGGGTCGCGGAGTGGTGGGGGGAGGAGTCTCGCCGCGCGCACCAGCCGGCGGACCCGGTGAACCCGCAGCTCGTCGCGCGCGAGCTTTCCGCACGGCTCCCGGACGACGCGATCCTGGCGGGCGATTCCGGCACGAGCACCGTCTGGCTCGCGCGCCACGTCCGCGTCCGCGGCGAGATGATGGTGACGCTCTCCGGCGGCCTGGCCACGATGGGCTCCGCGGTCCGCGACCTGGCCTACGTGAGCTGGGAGCAGCGGGTGATGGACGGCTTCCCGAAATTCCCCGCCACGCAGGCCGTTCCCGATCTTCCCTACGCCCGGTACGCGGAACTGCTCGGACTCGGCGCGATGCGCGTCGAGAAGCCCGAAGACGTGGTCCCCGCGCCCGAGGCCGCGTTCGCCTCCGGCCGCCCGTTCGTGATCGGCGCGCTGGTGGACCCCGCCGTCCCCACCCTCCCGCCCGAGCTGACGGACGAGCAGAAGAAGACGCTCGATCAGGCGCTGAAGCAGGGCGACCCCGACGAGCCCGCCGTCCGCCGGCAGCTCGGCCGCCAGCACGTGGGCAACGCGCCGTGATGACGTGCGAACGGCTGTGGGTGATCTGATCCGCCCACAAAAACAGGGCGGGGATCGGCATGGATGCCGGTCCCCGCTCCATCTTCCACATCATCCCGTGCCTCCTACGCCGTCGCCTTCGGGGGCTCGGGGCGCGGGAAGAGCGGGTCGCCGGGGGTCACGCGCCAGCCGGAGACGTCCAGATTCGCCAGCTTACCGAACCAGCCCGAACTCTCCTGCAGCAGCGGGGCGTCAAGCTCTGCCGGGCCGCCCAGCCGCTTCCACAGCTCCTCCATCTTCCGGGGCATGAAGGGGCGAAGCAGGATGGAGGACACGGCCAGCAGCCGCATCACCAGCGCTAGAACTGCATCGAGCTCGGCGGCGGCGGATTCGTCCTTCGCCAGCTTCCAGGGCGCGCGCTGCTGCACCTCCAGATTTGCCCAATCCACCAGCAGCATCGCCTCGGCGGCGGCTTCGTGAAGCCGCAGGTCGAGCATGTGGTCGGTGTACAACGCCGCCTTCGTGCTGATGGTGCGCTCGTGCTGGTGCGGAATCTCTCCCGCGGGAACGACTCCGCCGCGGTACTTCTCAATCATCGAGATCACGCGGCTGGCCAGGTTTCCCAGGCCGTTCGACAACTCGGCCGTATAGCGCTCGGCAAAACGCTCCCAGCTGAAGTTGCCGTCGCCGTCCCACGGCACCTCGCGCAGCAGGAAATAGCGGAACGCGTCGGGCCCGTAGCGGTCGATCGCCTCGTCCAGGTCGAGACCGACGCCGCTCGACTTGCTGAACCGCTCGCCGCCCAGCATCACGAACCCGTGCCCCCAGACGCGCGCGGGAAGCGGCAGGTCGGCCGCCTTCAGCATCGCTGGCCAGATGATGGCGTGCAGCCGCACGATGTCCTTACCGACCACGTGCAGCTGCGCCGGCCACCAGGCCTCCCAGTCACCGTCCGGATAGCCGGTGTCGGTCAGGTAGTTCGGCAGCGCGTCGAACCACACCCACGTCCCCTGCGTCTCGCCGTCCGCTGACGGAATCGGGAACGGGATCGCCCAGGACAGCCGTGCGCGGGTGATGGAGATGTCTTCCAACCCGCCGTCGATCAGCGCCAGCATCTCGTTCCGGCGCGCCTGCGGGAGCAGGAAGTTCGGGTTTGCGTCGAAGTGGGCGCGCAGGAAGGCCTGGTACCTGGACAGGCGGAAGAACCAGTTGCGCTCCTCGGTCCACTGGAGCTGCCGGGTCGGGTGGAGGACGCAGTGGCCGTCCACGATCTCGCCCTCGCGCTTGAACAGCTCGCATCCCACGCAGTACCACCCCTCGTACGTCTTCTCGTAGAAGTCGTCGGGGTTCAGCCGGTGGATGCGCTCGATCAGCGCCTTCACCCCGCGCCTGTGGTGCGGCTGCGTGGTGCGGATCCAGCGGTCGTTGCTGACCTCGAGCCTGGCCCACATCCGCTCGAAGCGCGCGGCGATGCGGTCCACCTGCTCCTGCGGGGTGACCCCGTTGGCTGCCGCGGCCTGGGCCACCTTCTGCCCGTGCTCGTCCATCCCCATGCAGAAGCGCACGTCGTGGCCTCGCATCCGGCGATACCGGGCGATGGCGTCGGCGCCGATCTTTTCGTACGCGTGGCCCTGGTGCGGGTCGCCGTTGGCGTAGTCGATCGCTGTGGTCAGGTAGAACCGTCCGCTCACTCGGGCCTCCGCTCGGGGGGCCGGCGCGGGCGGCGGGGCGGGCGCTGCGGGCTCTGCGGCGTGGGCAGAACGGGATTCTGCGGCGGCGGCGCGGCGGCCGGGCGCTCGCCGGCGGGCGCCACCACGGTCTCGGCCTTGAGCTGGTCGAGCGTGACGGTGCGCCGCTGCCGGTTCTCGTCCTGCAGCGTCACCAGGTTGCGGAAGATGTCGATGGAGACCACGCGCTCGGCGCCCACCACGGTGCGCAGCGTTTTCCCCTCGCGCGGAAAGCGCTTGCGCGCCGCGAGATACGCGTCGTGCTCGTAGGTCAGGCAGCACATCAGCCGGCCGCAGGTGCCGGAAATCTGCTGCGGGTTGAGGGAGAGGTTCTGGTCCTTGGCCAGCTGCAGCGAGATCGGCTTGATCTCGCGCAGCCAGGTGGCGCAGCAGAGCTGGCGGCCGCAGCGGCCCACGCCCCCCAGCTGCGCCGCCTCGTCGCGCACGCCGATCTGCTTCAGCTCGATGCGGGTGCGGAAGGTGCGGGCCAGGTCGCGGACGAGCTGGCGGAAGTCGACGCGGCGCTCGGCGGTGAAGTAGATGGTCAGCTTGTTCCGATCCCACTGCCACTCGGCGTCGCTGACCTTCATCTTCAGCCCGTGCTGCTCCACCAGCTCGCGCGTCTTGCGGCGCACGCGCTCTTCGTCGGCGCGCAGCGTGTAGAGCTGCGTGACCTCGCCGGTCTCGGCGCGGCGCAGCACGGGCGTGGCGGAGGGGAGCTCGCTGCCGCACTTGCGGCGCGCGATCCCGCCCACGCTCTTCACCCGGCCCACGTCGCGGCCCCGCTCCACCTCCACCACCACCCACTCCCCCACCTTCAGCGTCACGTCGGGCGACGTGTAGAACCCTCTCCGCGTACCCTTGAACGCCACCTCCACCAGGAAGGCGACCTCGGCATCGGGACTGGAGAGAGGCTGGATCACCGGAAGCTCGAGCACCGGTTCCCTCCTCACTGCTTATGCTCTCACGGCCGGTAGAGGGCCGCGGGAACGGTCATTGGAGCAGATCTATCGTGAACACCCGCGGGATGGTCAGCGGCCGCTGCGCCACTCGCCCATCCCCAGGTACTTCTCCAGGCGAGCCTGCCGAAGGCTGGCCACGTCCATCGCCTTCAGCCCGCCCAGCTGCCGCAGCAGCGCCTCCTTGAGGTTGGCGCCCGTCTCTTCCCAGTCGGCGTGCGCCCCGCCGGGGGGCTCGGGGATCACCTCGTCGATCACCCCCAGCGCCTTCAGGTCGCCCGCGGTCACCCGCATGGCGCGGGCGGCCTTGTCGCGGTGCGCGGCGTCCTTCCACAGGATCGCGGCGCACCCTTCCGGGCTGATCACGCTGTACACGCTGTTCTCCAGCATCAGCACCCGGTCGGCCACCCCGATGGCCAGCGCGCCCCCCGAGCCGCCCTCGCCGATCACCACCGCCACGGCGGGAACCTTGAGCGCCGCCATCTCGCGCAGGTTGCGGGCGATGGCCTCGGCCTGGCCGCGCTCCTCGGCGCCCAGGCCGGGATAGGCGCCCATGGTGTCGATCATGGTGACCACGGGGCGGCCGAACTTCTCAGCCAATTTCATCAAACGGAGCGCCTTGCGGTACCCCTCGGGGTGCGGCATCCCGAAGTTGCGCGACAGGTTCTCCTTCATGTCGCGCCCCTTCTGGTGGCCGATCAGCATCACGGTGTCGCCGTTCAGCCGGGCCCAGCCGCCCACGATCGACGCGTCGTCCTTGAATGCGCGGTCGCCGTGCAGCTCCACCCAGTCCGTGAAGATCATCTCCACGTAGTCCAGGGTGTAGGGGCGGCGCGGATGGCGGGCCACCTGCACCCGCTCGATCGGCGACAGGTTGCGGAAGGTGTCCTGCTTGAGGCCGCTCAGCTTGCGCTCGAGCGAGCGCAGCTCGGTGCTCACGTCCAGCCCGCGTTCCCGCGCCACGCCGCGGAGCGTTTCGATCTGCTCCTCCACCTCGGCGATCACGCGCTCGAAATCCAGGTGTGCAACCGTAGCCAAATCGGTCTTCCCCGGCAGGCTCCCGTCAAGACGGAAGCGCGTTCAGTCAGTCGATTTCCCCCGGCCGGAACACTGGGCCGAAGGAATGGATACCCCGCGCACGCGAATCGGTGCGGGAACGGCGAACGGGTGCGCCAGTGCGTGCGTGCCGCCGGCCCCACCCCCGGCTCGCCAGGGCTCGCCGACCCCTCCCCCAAAAACTGCCTGGGAGCGGGGTGAACGGCCCGCCATCTCGCGCCGAATCGACGCGCTCGGCCGGAGTGCTCCCCCTCCCCCAAGGTAGTTTTTGGGGGAAAGGGGCCGGGGGGCGGGGGCCCCGCCCCCGGCCGCGCCGAAGCTCGTCGTTCGCGCCTCGACGCCGCCGCGTCCTACTCCTCCGCCCCGGCGCCGGCCTTCTGCCGCCGGTTGCGCCAGGGCTCGTCGCGCTGGGGGACCACGCCCAGGGCGGGCGGGTCGCGGTGCAGGCGCACGCGGTCGTCGCCCAGCACCTCGCGCAGCTTCTCGATCACCTCGTCCTTGGGGGCGATCTTCAGCGTCCTGGACCTCAGGCGCTGCTCCTCGCTCCCGCCGTTCTTCCACAGCACGATCACCGGGCCCTCGCCGGCGTGCGCGGCGATCAGCGACCTGGCGCTCTGGATGGCGCCCTCGGCCGGGCCGGCGGAGCCGATCTCGATCAGCACGCCCACCTCGCCGCTCTCGCGCACGCGGTCCAGCGGCGCGGCGTGGTCCAGGAAGAGCGGCGGGTCTTCGTCGTCGCGCTCCCGGTTGCTCACCGCGCCGCGGATCACCACGGCGGCGTCCTGCTTGAGAACGTCCTTGTATTTAGCCCACACGTCGCCGAACGCAAGGACGGTGGCCGTGCCGTGGAAGTCTTCCACCGTGATGCGCCCCCACTCGCTCCCGTCCTTCTTGCTGATCTGCCGCGCCGCCTCGGTCACCACGCAGGCGATCTCCACCTTGTGGTCGCGCTGGCTCTTCAGGGTGACGGTGTTGGTCCGCCCCTCGAAGAGGGCGACGTCCTCGCGGTAGCGGTTGAGCGGGTGGCCGCTGATGAAGAAGCCCAGGATCTCCTTCTCCCTGGCCAGCCGCTCGCTCTCGGCCCACTTCTCCACCCTGGGAAGAGACGGGGCCTGGATCAGGCCCGACCCGCCGTCGCCGCCGCCCAGCAGGTCGGCGAAGAGCGAGTCCTGCGCGCTGTCGCGCTCCTTCTGCACCGCCTGCGCGGCGTTGAAGGCGGCGTCGAGCCCCGCCAGCAGCTGGTTGCGCTCGCCGCCCTCGTCGAAGCCGTCCAGCGCGCCGGCGCAGATCAGCGCCTCGATCACGCGCTTGTTGCACAGCCGCAGGTCGATGCGGGTGAGGAAGTCGAACAGGTTCTTGAAGCGCCCCTCGGCCAGCCGCGCCGCCAGGATCGAGCGCACCGCGCCCTCGCCCACGCCGCGGATGGCGCCCAGCCCGAAGCGGATCTGCCCCACCCCCTCGCCCACCACGGTGAACTTCCAGTTACTCTCGTTCACGTGCGGCGCCAGCACCTCGATCCCCTCGCGCGCGATGCGCGGCAGGTAGCGGTGCATCTCGCGGCAGTGCGCGATGTACGCCACCACGTCGTCCGTCTTGTCCACCACCGACGACATCAGCGCCGCCATGAACTCGGCCGGGTAGTGGCACTTGAGCCACCCGGTCTGATAGGCGACGAGTGAATACGCGGCGCTGTGGCTGTTGTGGACGATCAGGTCGTTGGCGACGAAGTTGTGCGTCCCGGGCACCTCCAGGTCGTACGTCTGCTTTTCGCCCACGTACTCGATCTGGACCACGCGATCCCACAGCACGTCGCTCTCGGCGTACGTCCACAGCGCCGGGTCGTCGAAGTGCGCGGGCAGCATGGCGATGGTCTGGCGGGTGAAGCCGATCTTGTTCGCATTCGTCCCCACCGGGTGAAAGTCGCGCGACGAAACGTCGGCCGCGGCCTCCACCGCCTTCCACGTCTCCCCCGAACGATCCTTCGCCGCTCGGACCAGCTGGCGGACGGCGACGGGCACCAGGTCCTTGGACGGGCCGCCCGCCGGCGCCTGCAGGACCAGCCGCCGCACCGCCTCGCGGCGCGTGGCGCTGTGGAACTCGCCGCCCACCGTTTCGGCGAACCGGCGCAGGTTCTCGTTCCCGGTGACGAATACCTGCCAGCCGGTGCGCCCGTCGCGGTACGGGAACTCCACCTCGCGTACGCGTCCCAGGATCCCCAGCCTGAGCAGCAGGTGCTGCACCTGCCGCGCGAGCCGGCGCGACGAGGTGGCGTAGAACACGCTGCGGTCCTGCACGTTGATGTGGCCGTCGCCCGCCCACATCCGGCTCAGCAGCAGCGCGATCTGCTCGTTCCGGAGCGCGAACGCCTCGGCCGGCACCTCCTTCCCGGTGGCCGTCTTCCCCAGCATCCCCAGCCGGCCGGCCCATGCGAAGATCCCGGCTGGAGTACCGCGATCGACGCGCGCCGCGTAGACCGACGCGCACCCCTTGTGGTCACCGATGGTGCAGCGGGTGTTGGCGAACGCCTCGGCGGCGGCCACGTAGTCGGCCACCTCCGCCGGGTCCTTGCTGTAGAAGTACACCGAGTGAGGGTGACACAGGTTGCCCTCGGCCAGCAGGTGGCCCAGCGCGATCACCTCGTGGTCGGGCCACTCGGCGGACCCCTGCGTGGGCAGCCTGCGCGGCGCGGCGATGTGTGTGCCGGCGGACAGCTCGCCCAGCTGCCGCCAGCCGTCGAAGGTGAGGAACGGGTGATTGTCCGTCGCCTCGATCTCGCGGCCGCTCTCGGTGCGCAGGCGGTAGACGGGCCTGATGCCGTTGTCCACCACGTCCGCAACCGTGCCGCGGCGCACCTGGAGCGTGTCCACCTCGCACGTCGCGACTTCTCCGAGCGTGGCGCGCCCGTGGTACAGGTCGTCGACGCGGACCAGACGCCCGGTGGCCGCGTCCAGGATCTCGGTGTCGCCGGGCAGGCACTTGTTGAAGCCGTACCGTCCGAACGCCTCGATCTGGTCGGACAGGTCCTGGATCGCCTTGCGGTCGTGGCCCCTGGCCACGGCCTTCTCCACGAACTTGCCCAGCTCCCTGGCGATCAGGTCGGCGTCCTTCTTCCCCACCGCCTTGCGCAGCACGTCGGCCTCGGCCAGCGAGAGGCCGGCCAGGATCTGCGCGATGCGCATCACCTGCTCCTGGTAGACGACCACGCCGTAGGTGCGCTCCAGCCACTCGCTC
>Ga0207706_10003315_pt1 | contig 15413 bp, 16 predicted proteins | sample KBSC53metaG_FD_184318 | JGI IMG/M metagenome (GOLD analysis project Ga0207706, IMG submission 184318) | Corn rhizosphere microbial communities from Kellogg Biological Station, Michigan, USA - KBS C5-3 metaG (SPAdes) (version 2) | ecosystem: Host-associated > Plants > Roots > Rhizosphere > Soil ... | reverse complement strand
CTATTGCGCGCCCAAATCGGCGCAAGCCCTTCGAGCACCGGCGGTTCCATGGTGATCCAATTGGTCGATGACAGCTCATAAAGGCTCGTGCGATCGTGCTCGTTCCAATCTTTGCAGGCCTGGACGCAATGACGGCAGCCGATGCATTTGGTCGCATCGAAAAGAATACTGCGCGGCTTACCGTCGTACAGTCGCGCGGTTGGAATTAAATCGCCGTATTGTTCCGTCAGAATTTCCGTCGGCTTAACAGCCATGCACCGTCCTCTCTAGATTTGAGCAGATTTCTATCACTGAATTTTTGCGGCCGTCAATAAGTCGTCGGCGGAAATAACCTCACCACGTGGTGGAACGTTATCCGACTTGTGCTCCACGTCATTACGTAAACTTACGATTTCACAATCTCCTCGTAGGACGGTTCTGGCATTCCCTTCTTCCAGGTCGGATCGCGGATTTCTAGACGGTTTCCGCTCGGGTCGTAAAAATAGAGCTCACGGCCGGTGAAATGACCCTTGGCTCGGTATTCGAGTTCGACAATCGGAATGTTGCGCTCGTGAAGCGTCTTGCAAGCTTGCGCGAAACCTTCGGGGCTTACCGTAAAGGAATGGTGTACTCGGTCTTCGACGATGGACTTATCCTGCGGCTTTTCCCGCTCGCACAAAAGTATATTGTGATCGCCGACATTGAAGCAGGACATTACATTATTACTGAGACGTCCGATCGGTTTGAGCCCGAGCATTCCGCCGTAGAAGTCCTCGGATTCCTTTAAGTTGTTGACGGCAATAGACCAGTGGGTGACGCCTTCGATTTTAAATGTGCCCATGGAAACCTCCTTGCTGCTAAGCATTAGGCACCAGGGACTCGGGAATAGTCAATAGGAGTCCTTGAGAAAACGCCTGGCGCGTCATGACTGCGGCTGAGTGTCTTTGGAAGGCAATCGTAATAATGCGGTTCGCTTGTAGATTCGCGATGGATCTACAGCCGGTAATTTTTCTAGCAACATTGAAAATGGAGTTCCACGGTTTATATTGAAGATTGGCCGTTCGTTCGGCGGTCAAATACTTAACAAGGAGTGACCATCATGATCGAAGTTGGTAAGCAGGCCCCGGACTTCGAATTGGCGAGCCACTTGGGCGGAACCAAGTTCACGCTGTCGCAGTTCAAAGGGCAGAAAAACGTCATGTTGGTGTTCTATCCGCTCGACTGGACACCGACCTGAACCAAGGAAATTCCAGGGCTGGAAGCTCTGAAAGAAGACTTTAAGGCCTCCAACACTCAAGTTATGGGTGTGAGCGTCGATAGCCGGTTTTCTCACGATAATTGGGCGAAATCATGCGGCGGGATTTCCTTTCCGCTACTGCAGGATTTTCACCCCAAGGGAGAAATGGCAAAAAAATATGGGGTTTTTCTCGAAGACAAAGGTATCGCGGATCGCGCCACAGTCATCATCGACAAGCAAGGAATCGTCCGGTATGCCAAATCGGTGACCCCCGCTGGCGAGCGGAATCCCAAAGAGCTATTGGCCGAAGCTCAGAAGGTAAATCAGTCATCCAAAAGTTGATGGCGCTGGAACTCTACTTCTACAACGAATGCGGCTTTTCTCAGAGCGTGCTCAACTGCATGTCCAATCTTCATTGTGAAGACAAGATCATAAAGAAAAATATTCGGGAAAATCCCGAATATGAAAGCGAACTGATTGCGTTGACAGGCGCCAAAACAATTCCCGTGCTGGTCGTCGACGGCAAGCCGTTGCGCGGCTCGGAGGAGATCAGCCAATTTCTTGTGGGAAAGTTCCTGTAGCCTATTTATTCGACGCAACAAAGAAAGGGGGCGGAAATTCTTCCGCCCCCTTTCTTAACGCCCAGCATATCAGCTCGAAGAAGCGCCGAGTCCTTGGCCTAACCTCCGGAAACGAGTCGCGCGCCTAAGCGCGAGCGCGATCCCGCGCGGCCTGGATCGCCCCTTCCTCCCAGATGCTGTTCTTGCGTGTCTCCGGCATCACGAAAATGGCGATCAGGAACATGATCGCGGGAACCGCGATGGGATAGACCAGGGCCCAGAAGAGGGGATCGCTGGAGCCGCTCTCCACCGCCTTGGCGTAGGCCGCCGTGGTGACGATGGGCACGAGACCGCCACCCCAGCCGTTGCCGATATGGTACGGCACCGAAACCGAGGTGTAGCGGATGCGCGAGGGGAAGAACTCCGCCAGGAACGCCCCGATCGGGCCGTAGGTCATGCCCACGTAGTTGACCAGGACCACCACAATGAGGACCGCCATCCAGAAGTCGAGGGTCTTGGGATCAGCGTAGACGCCGAGCGCCGTGTAGAGCGGGTAGTACGTCAGGGACGCCAGTAGCATGCCGCCGAGGATGATCGGCTTCCGGCCGATCTTGTCCGAGAGCCAGCCCCAGAAGATCAGTGTCGGGGTCGCGATCAGCAGCGCGACGGCGATGATGTAACTGGAGGTAAGCACGTCGAGCTTCTTGACCGATTGGAGGAAAAACAGCGCCCAGAACTGGCCGCTGTACCAGACGCATCCCTGCCCCAGCACGACCACGCTGGCAATGACCACGTATTTGAAATTGCTGCTCATGAAGGCTTCACGCCACGGATTGGTCGCGGTTCGGCCTCTTGCCTTGATGTCCTGGAAGATCGGCGTTTCACCCAGCGAGAGTCGGATCCAGATAGCGATTGCGACCAGGAGGAGCGAGATGATGAACGGTACGCGCCAGCCCCAGTCGTTGAAGGCATCGTTGCCCAGGTAGGTCCGCGTGCCGATAATCACGGCCAGTGACACGACGATGCCGAGCGTCGGCGACGTCTGAAGCCAGCCGGTGTAGTAGCCGCGATGCTTGTCCTCGATATGCTCGGCGACGTAGGTGATCGCGCCGCCGTACTCACCGCCGAGGCAGAGGCCCTGGATAAGGCGGAGGGCGAAGAGGATGAAAGCGGCCGCGAGTCCGATCGAGGAGTAGCTGGGAACAAAGCCGATGAGGGCCGTCCCCACACCCATGCCGGTCAGTGTAACAATAAAGGTATACTTCCGGCCCACCTTATCGCCGAGCCAGCCGAAAAGGAACGCTCCCAACGGCCGGATCAGGAAGCCGACCGAGAAGATTGCCACGGTGCTGAGGAAGGCCGCGACAGGGTGGCTCTTCTCGAAGAACTTGACGGCGAGAATCGAGGCCAGGCTACCGAAGATGTAGAAGTCGTACCACTCAATGATGTTGCCGACGGATGCGGCAATGACGACACGGCGTAGCTCCTTGCCCGAAACGTTAATTGCTGCCATAAGTTTCCCTCCTGGTTAGTGTCTTAGTCGTTCCACTTCAGTTCGGGTGCTTTTCTTCCGGTTGCCAAACCTTAGAACCGGGTCGCTTCGACTAGGCCCAAAAATGGGGTGGCATCTCTCTTGGCAGTTCTCCTTTCTATTGTTCTCTGTCTGGATCGTGCTCAGCAGTTAAACTTAAAAAATCCAGAAGCCGCAGAAAACATTTGCACGAATCCGCCCGTTGCTATTCGGACACCCAAATTGGCGCCTACGCTAGGACAATTGGTGAACCGTCGTCAAGAGGGAAGGTTCTGAGCTGTAGGATATCTCGGGTTGACGCCTATTTAGCACCTAGAATAGGCTACATGGCCGAGGACAATTTATAATTAGTTTCCGGAGGTAAATAGAGAAATGGAAAATCGTCGCTACGACTACTCACCCATTATTCACCGGCCTAGAATTGAATGGCCCGATCATGGCCGAATCGCCCTGTGGGTGGCACCAAATATCGAGTATTTCCATTTCGATATGCCGATCCGCGGCTCAGGCAGTAATCATGCGCCCGATGTGCCGGGCTATACGCTGCGCGATTACGGCTCGCGGGTGGGAGTATTTCGAATCATGGAAGTGCTGGACAAGTACAGCATTCGCGCGAGTGTTCTATTGAACGCCGAAGTTTGCGAACAGCATCCGCCCATAATCGAGGAAGGCAATAAGCGGAACTGGGAATGGCTCGGCCACGGCATGACCAATAGCATTTCTATGCTGGATTATCCGCCAGAGGAAGAGCGCTCGATCATTCACAAAGTGAAAGAGATCATCACCAGCGCAACCGGCAAGGCTCCAAAAGGTTGGCTCGGGCCAGGATTGGGCGAGACTTTCGACACACCCGATCATCTGGCGGCTGAAGGCTTCGAATACGTTTGCGATTGGGGCAACGATGAACAGCCGACGCCCATGCGGGTCAAAAGCGGGCGAATGATCGTTGTCCCCTATGAACTCGGCGTCAACGATATTCGAGTTTTTATCCGTGAAACCCACACGCCCGAGCAGTATTACCGATTGGTCTGCGACCATTTCGACACTTTGTACAAGGACAGCGAATCAGGCGGGCGGGTGCTCTGCTTGCCCCTTCATCCGTTCGTTATTGGCATGCCCTTTCGCATCAAGTATCTCGACAAAGCACTCGATTATATGTGCTCCCACGAAGGAGTCTGGCGCACCACGGGATGGGACATCGCGGACTGGTACTATGAGCATTACTACAAAGATCCGGGGCGGTTTGAGGGATAGGAGATTTGGAGTGCTCGGGAGTTGGATTGCTGGGTTCGGATCAAACGCTATTTCCATACTCCAGCAGTTGTCCCAATCATTGCTGTGCGACTTCGACGGTCATTGACACTGTGGAGTGCACATCAACCGTGCCGGGCTCAACCGGGGTTTGCGCCGGCGCCGCCTCTGCTCGCATTGCCGTGACCTGACGAAAAACGGGTTGAATTGATCGCTCCCCCTCGGTGATGGAAGTGATCCTCACAATCTTGAGCCCGAGCGCTGCGGCTATCGCGTCGGCTTTGGTTCTCGCCTTCAGCGAAGCAGCGCGCAACGCTTCGAGCTGAGCTGATTGCTCATCTTTCAGCGTGAAAACCAGACGATTCACATTGTTTGCTCCAGCCTGCATGCCGCTATCAATCAAGCGGCCGACCAGATCCAAATTGGTGGTCTTGATCCGAACCGTGTTGCTGGCGTTATAGCCAACGATTTCCGGCTTGCCGCCCTGAGGATACCGGTACACGGGCGTCAACGAATATCCACTGGTTTTCACTTCATCGGTTTTGTCCAATAGTTTTTTGACTTCCGACAATACTCGGCTAAGCCGTTCGGCATTTTCCTTGGAAGCGTCCGGTGCGCTACGGGCCTGGGTCACAACACCGATATCCAGTTGGGCCTGATCGGGCTCGGCTGAAATGAGCGCTTCTCCGGTCACCGTAATCGCCGGAGTGCGCGGACGGTTACGCTCTTGCTGTGCCCACGCGGATGGCGTCAACAAAAACAAAACACCGGCGACCGCGAGAAATTTCTTCATTGGCTGAGATCCTTCTTCTCCGCTCACAAGGCTACAGCAAACTCGAAGTTAGACCGAGGTAGATGCCTCGCCCGAAAAACTTCATTCGATTAGACGTCAATGTTGCCGAAAGGTTCATTTTAACGGTCAATATGATTGTTCGAATTGCGCGAGCAGGCAGATACCTGCTAAAGCGAAGAGGTGGAAGATGCTGCGCGCTTCGAACAACAAATCAAGCCGCGAATTTTTTACGGCTGGTACATTGTCGGTGTTGGCTTTCTATCCAACGTTGCTTCCTCCTTTGCGCTGGCGAGCACGCTGGCGATCTTTCTGAAACCGCTGACTGCGGATCTCGGCGTCTCGCGCGGCGTGTTCTCGCTATTGCGATCGGGTGAGGGCATTATCGGGGCGTGCTTGGCGCCCTTGATCGGAACGTTGGTCGACCGCCATGGCGGCGCACGGTTGATGGCGGTGGGCACCACCCTAGTCGGCATCGGGTATCTCTTTCTCGGTCACATCGACAGCTTCGTGCAATTTGTTTTCATTCGGCTGGCCCTGGTCACCGTCGGCGATGCTTTGATGGGGGCTTCAGTCGTGAACATTGTTATTGCTCGGTGGTTCGTGCGCCACCGCGGGCGCGCCCTGGCGATCGCCAGCATGGGGGTAGGTTTCGCCAAAGTCTGCATGCCAGTCGTGGGAGCAGAGCTGATCCTGTTGTTGGGATGGCGCCACACATGGACCGTTTTCGGAATAGCCGCGATCGTGCTGGGTGTCGCTCCCGCGTTGCTCATAGTGAGAAAGTCACCGGAAGATCTCGGATTGCGCCCCGATGGAGATTCCATCGGTCCGCCGCGGCGAGATATCATGGCGACGCCAAAAAAAATTGCTCGGCATGGAATAGCCGTCAAAGACGATGTGCACTGGACTGCAAAAGAGGCGCTTCGAACGTCGGCATTTTGGCTGCTCGCGATTACTTTCGGAATCGCAAGCATCGGTGTTACCGGCCTCAATCTGCACATCTATTCTTACGTTACGGATTTGGGCTATTCAGCCGTTGCGGCCGCGAGCGTAATGAGTGTCATCGCTTCCATGCAGTTGGCCTCGCCGCTCGCCTGGGGCTTTCTCACTGAACGAATTGACGCGCGGTATGCGGCAATGTTTAGGTTTATCATTCAAGCGTTGGGGCTTGGCTTAGCCGTCCTGATGAGCGGGCATTTATTCTGGCTTTATCTCGGGTTTTTTCTGTATGGCATCGGGCTGGGTGGGAACATGGTGTTGCCGGATATTTTGTGGGCGGATTATTTCGGCCGACTCTCTCTCGGCCAGATTCGCGGGATGGGAATTTTGATCTCGCAAATCCTGGCGGCGATCGGACCGCCTTTCTTTGGATTTTTGTTCGATATCACCGGAGGCTATGGACTCTCGTTTACGATATTCGGAATCGTTTTGATGATTTCCGCGATTCTGAGTTTGATGCTGCGTCAACCGGCGAAGCCCGGAGTATCGCCGTAAAGCGGATCGGGTAAATGCATCACTCCATCCCTCCAATCTATGTCATACGCCTTGCCGACGGCCGCAGCTCTCTGATAGTTAACGGTCAATTCTGTTGAAAGGGATTGCATCATGATTATCGATGTTCACAACCACATCGTCGCCGGTGAGCAACTGCAGACATTTCAAGCCGGATTGATTAACAGCGCAGGATTTCATCGCCCACGCGGAACCGTAGTGACAGAAAAGCATATTCAGGAAGCGAAATGGCATGGCCATCGGCACTCGGAACTCCTCGATGAAGTCGGGACCAATTTTGCTTTCATCTCGCCGCGGCCCTACACGATGATGCATTCGGCGAAACCGGAAAAAATCGTCCATTGGTATTGCGAAGCGGTGAACGACGCATTGGCGTTGCAGGTTAAATTGGAGCCGAAAAAGTTTCGCGCCATCGGCGGTCTGCCGCAGAACGCCGGTGTTCCAGTGATGAGTACCTTCGAGGAAATCGACCGCTGCATCAATGATCTGGGCTTTGTCGGCATTATGATCAATCCCGATCCCGGGGAGGGGGATGGTCAGACGCCGGCCATGGGCAACGAGTACTGGTATCCGCTTTACGAAAAAATGGTAAAGATGGATATCCCGGGACTCGTGCACGCCGCAAGCTGTAAAAACCCACGCGAATCATTTCATGGACACTTTATTACGGAGGAAAGCATCGCAATTTTGTCACTGGTCGATTCCAAAGTCTTTCAAGATTTTCCCAAGCTCAAGCTGATCATCTCGCACGGCGGCGGCTCGGTGCCATATCAAGTGGGTCGCTGGCGTTCGCAGCTGCGTGGTCCCAATGATACGGAAAACTTCGACCAGCGACTGAAACAGCTTTACTTCGATACCGCGCTTTACAATATCGAGTCGCTGAAGCTGCTGTTTCGAATCGTCGGTCCCGACCGCTGTCTCTTCGGCACAGAGCGCCCGGGCGCCGGTTCCAAGACCGATCCCCGCACAGGAAAATGGTATGACGACGTGCGCCCGAACATCGAAAGTATTCCGTGGCTCACGGCTGAAGAGAAAGCGAAAATTTTCGAAAAAAACGCGCTTCGAGTATTCTCGCGCTTCAAACAGTAGGCGCGTACTCTCAGCTTCCTGCGTCGTTTTTGCTTTGACGAACGTACGATGGCGGCAGAAATCGTTAATCTCGATCTCCACACTCTCACGGCCGATCAGCAGGTTGAAGAGCTGAAGCGGCAGTTTCTACGGCTACGCGGCAATGGCGCGGTGGTGCGCGCGTTGGCTGGCGCACTTCCCGTGCGCCAGTACATCTCCATGCTCGAGCGCGGCTATCGCGTGACGCTTGAAAGGGAAGATGACAATTTTGTTCTTGTCCTTCGGCCGGACGGCTCGATGCCGCGTTTGGGACTACGCGGCGCCCATTCGATTGCGAGCGACGGTAACGGCCGGGTTTATAGCAGCACGACGAGTAATCGCGTAGCTGTGATTGACGGCGCGTCGCGCAAAGTGCTCAAGCACCTTGCTGTGGGCGACGATCCTTCGCATTTGGAGTTATCGCATGACGGTGGACGGCTTTATGTCGCCAATACCGGATCGAACGATGTAACCATCATCAACACGATGACTGATGAAGTGATGGCTAACGCGCCATGTGGACAGCGTCCGCTCCTTCCCTGCGTCGCATGCAACGGGGATGCGGTCTATCTGCCCAGCGGCCCGGATCAATCGGTGACGGTGCTTGACGCTGAGGGCAGACGGCGTGCAACGATTCCGGTTGGTCTGGCGCCGCATGATATCGCCGGCTCTCCGGACGGTCATTGGGCCTATCAACCTAATTCGGCTTCGCACACCGTGACGGTCATTGACGCGCACGACAATTCTCTAGCCGGTGAAATTCAAGTCGGCCTCGGCCCGTCGCATATCGCTTTTGATCACGAGAGCCGGTTTGCTTATGTGGCCAATACGGTGTCGGATGACGTCGCGGTGATCAGCACCAATAATCATGAGGTAATAGCAAAAATCCCGGCCGGCAAAGGCGCGCATCTGCCGGCGTTGAGCCCGGACGATCGTTACGGATATGTGGCCAATTTTGCGTCCGATGACTTGATCGTATGGGATTGTCGAACGCATCGCGTTGTCGCCGCGATTCCGGTTGGCATTTATCCGCACTTCTTCGCCCCGAGCCCGGACGGAAAATGGTTGGTGGTATCGAACACCGGCGAGTCCAGTGTTTGCATCATCGATGCGCGTGAACACAAAACCAGAGCATGTCTAAAGGTGGGCGGCGCTCCGGCGCACCTTGCCTTCAGTCCTGACAATGAATTGGCCTTTGTCGCCTGTGAAAGAACCGATGAAATTGCCGTCATCGAACTCGGTCGGCAAAGCGTGTTGCAAACCGTTCAAGCAGGCGGTCAACCGAATTAGATAAAAACTTGTGCCGCCGCAGGGAATGGGTTTGCTTTCTTCATCCTGCTCTCTGGCGGTTGAAAACTACAGGGTTTCCGTTCACTTTCATCGGCAGAGCCAGTGTCGATGAAAAAAACTCCCGCGCTCGAACTACGCGACGTTTCCTATCTTGCAGACGACAAATTTATTCTGCAGTCGATCAATTGGACGGTTGGCGAGGGTGAGAATTGGGCAATTCTTGGACCGAACGGTTCGGGTAAAACCACGCTCCTCAAATTGATTGGCGGTTACCTTTGGCCAAACTGCGGTGGTGTCATACTACGCAAGGGCAAAAAGCTTTCCTATCTACCTGGCCTCAGGAAAAGCATTGGCTGGGTGACGGCGACACTTGCGGCTGAAATTCCCGACCATGAAAAAGCCATCGACACCGTAATTTCCGGTAAATTCGCCCAAATCGGCTACCTCGGCGGTATCTGGGGTCAAGCGACCAAACAGGACTATGCATCTGCTCGGCGCTACCTCGACCAGCTTGGCTCCAGTCAGCTAAGCGAGCAACCATTCGGCACGCTGTCACAGGGAGAGCAGCAGAAAGTTTTGATTGCGCGGGCGCGCATGACCAAACCTTATCTGATTATCTTCGATGAGCCTTGCGCCGGCATGGATCCGGGCGCACGCGAAAACTTTTTAGCTTCGCTCCGACAACTCGGCAAACAGAAACGAGTGCCAGCGCTCATTTACGTGACGCACCACAGCGAAGAAATTTTGCCTGTTTTCCGACACACCTTGGTTCTGCGAAAAGGGAAAGTCCTTTACATGGGGCCGACTTCCGGTGTTCTCCGGCACAACGTGTTGAAAGATCTCTACGGCATTGATTTCACGCTGATGAGACGCAACGGACGGTATTGGCCGATGATTAAATAAACACGTTCAAGCTTCCAAGTTCAAAGAAAAGCAACTCGCTTGAAGCCGCCATAGGCTTGAGTGAATTCCCAGATAGAGCCGCTCTACGTTTAATGAGAGATCTGCGAGAGAACTGTTCATCCACGCCACGCAGCCGGTGGTGGTCTCTCGCGGTTGCGTCCTTAGCCACTTTGATCGTCACTGCCGACTCAGGGCAGCTCAGCATCGCCATGCCCTTGATCATCAAGGAATTGCACGCGGATTTATCGTTGGCGAGTTGGATAGCACTGGTTTACGCCCTCGTCACAGCATCGCTCTATCTGCCTTGCGGCAGACTGTCGGATGTCCTCGGGGTTGGAAAATTGTTTCTCGCCGGCTTTGTTTTCTATTCGGTGAGCTCCTTTGCTGCTGGCATGGCAGAAACAGCGGTGCAAATGATTTTCTTTCGTGCGACGCAAGCGGCGGGGAGTGCCCTCATCATGGCCAATAACTTCGCGTTGATCACCGCGCTTTTCCCGCGCGAGGAACGCGGGCGCGCCATGGGCATCGCCGGTGGCACTGTCTCCGCACTGGGTTACACGCTGGGTCCGGTACTTGGAGGACTGTTAACCCATAGCTTCGGTTGGCGTGCGAATTTCTATCTGTCCGGCTCGCTCGCGATGATCGGATTTGTCGCGGCCCGAAAGCTGTTGCCGCCGGAGAGTTTCAAACCCAACGCAGAGAAAAAAACCTCCTTCGATATCACCGGGGCGATTACCTTCGGTGCTGGAATCTCATTGCTCTTGTTCAGTTTAGCCCTCGCACAGAAGGGGAGCTGGCGAGAACCTGCCGTCGCCCTAAACGCATTCTTGGCCATCGCTGTACTAGGTTTTTTTCTCCGGTGGGAAACGCGCACAAGCTTTCCTTTGCTCGACTTGAATATTTTTCGCGTTATCGCGTTCACACTCGGTAACATTGCCAGATGGTTCAGTTTCATCACCATGAGCATCAGCAATTTATTGATGCCGTTTTTTTTGCAGTTCGCGCTCGGACTGGATCCACTGCGCGCGGGGTTTTTGGTGGCCCCGACGCCACTTGCGATGGCGCTTCTGGCGCCAGCGACCGGTTGGCTATCGGAGCGCTTTTCACCCCAACGGCTTTGCGCGATCGGCCTCGCAGTGAACGGTGTTGCACTGATTTTTCTCAGTTTTCTCCAGCGGGCGTCGGGCGCTGCGGCGGTAATTTTCGGACTGGCTTTGCTGGGCGTCGGCATGGGAATTTTTCAAACACCAAACAATAATTTGTTGATGAGCTCGGTGCCGCGCCATCGGTTGGGCGTAGGTTCCTCGGTATTGTCGATTGTCCGCAGCGTTGGTTATTCCGTCGGCGCAACTTTGGCGACCATGATGGTCGGCCATTTTCTGGTCATTGCGACAGGTGAAATGTCGTTGCAGAGTGTTAGCAGCGGGGCAAAAATTTCTGGAGATATGCCGATACTCGCCGCGTTTTTACAGGGTTATCGTTGGGCCTACCTCACGGCTGCTGCCATCGCCTTCGCCGGTGCGGCGGTGAGCTTGTGGGCAATCAATTCTGAGCATTAACGGTAAGGCGCCGACGGTTGTGTTTAGGCATGACGGGCGATAACTTCGCAGACCCGGTCCATCTCGGCTTCTTCTAACTCTGAAAACATCGGCAAACTTAAACATTCGCTGGCGACCATCTCGGCAACGGGAAAATCGCCGGTTCTGTAGCCGAGATGATTGTAGGCCGGCTGAAGGTGTAGAGGAATTGGATAATGCAGTCCCGTGCCGATTTGCGCTTTTGAAAGTTGATCGCGCAGGCGATCGCGATGTCGTGAGCGCACCACAAATTGATGCCATACATGCCGCCGTCCAGGAAGCTCGAAAGGAAGCACGAGCGGCTGATCTGCGAGCTTCTTCTGGTAGTAAGTTGCGTTTTGTCTACGGGCCGCATTCCACTGATCGAGATGGTGAAGCCTCACGCGAAGGATCGCACCCTGTATCTCGTCCATCCGGTAGTTATAGCCGAGCTCTTCGTGCCGGTACTTGCTAATCTGCGCATGGTCGCGCAAACGACGAATCCGCGTCGCAAGTCCTTCGTCATTCGTCGTAACGGCGCCGCCCTCGCCGTAGGCGCCTAGATTCTTGGTCGGATAAAAACTGAAGCAGCCCATGTTGCCGCATGCGCCGGCGCGTTTTCCGCGGTACTCGGCACCATGGGCTTGAGCGGCATCTTCAACGAGCAGCAGCCCATTTCTGCCACAGAGTTCCCGCACAGGATCGAGATCTGCCATCTGGCCGTAGAGATGGACCGGGAGAATGGCACGGGTTTTCGACCCGATCGCACCAGCGAGTTGTTCGACGTCCAAACAATAGCTGTGGGGCTCAATGTCCACAAAAACCGGACGCGCGCCGACATAAGATATTGCCCAAGCCGTCGCGATGAACGTGAACGGAACGGTGATCACCTCATCGCCGGGTCGAACGCCAGCGGCAATCATGGCTAAGTGTAACGCACTGGTGCCCGAGTTGACGCAGACGCAATATTTCACGCCGCAATACCGCGCAAATTCGTCTTCAAATAGTCTGACCGAATCACTCGAGGCGAACGCTCCGTGATGCAACGTCCGCTGAATGACGGCGTCCACCTCCGTTTTGATCGCGGCATACTGTCGGGTTAAGTCTACCTGCGGAATCGGTGCCACGATTCGCTCGTTCATTTTTTTGTGCTCATGCGAAGGACGCGTGCCGGATTACCGGCAACAATGTGATGCGGCTTGACGTTTTTAGTGACGACGCTCCCCGCCCCAATCATGGATCCTTCCCCGATTTGTATACCACAAAGGATGACAGCACCGGACCCGATCGATGCATTCGTCCCGATCGAGGTAGGAACAACAACCCAATCCGCTTTCGTTTGCAGTTTGTCGCGACGATTGGTCGCTCTGGGATAACGGTCATTGATAAAGACCACATGATGCCCCACGAAGACGCCATCGCCAATGGAAACGCCTTCGCAAATGAAAGAGTGGCTCGAAATTTTGCAATTTTTCCCGATGCGCACGCCTTTTTGTATTTCGACAAAGGAGCCAACCTTTGTGCGATCTCCAATTTCGCAGCCGTAGAGATTGACGAAATTGTGAATCTGAACACCTTCGCCCAGCTTAACGTCCGGCGCGATCTTTTGAAATCGCTTTGGCGATGCTTTTGGCAAGTTTTTGTACTTCTTACCCATGGGCGAGCTTACTTCCGTCTTAGAACCACGATGTCAAACCAACATTTGACTAGATCGATCATCGCTTCCGCAACTAACCGCGGTTTCGCGCCGGATGCTTTACCGGTACGGCGCGGAAAGTGCTCGATCTGCTTGACCGCCACTCGAAAACCACGACGGCGTGCTCTGATGATTCGTTCCGCCTCATTAAAAACCCCTGAGCTGATCAGCGGAATGTCGTAAACTTCCCGGCGCACTAACTTCACGCTACCCGCATCGTAAGTCGGTGTAGAAAAAAGAACCACGGGCAATGCATTGAATAACCATGAAACGAGCCGGCGACCCCCCTCGTAGTGTTTGTCAATCCGCTGCGCAATGATGATGTCGTGCTGAGGGATCATTGGCAATAATTCCAGGAGCGTTCTCATTTTCCATTGGCCATCAGCCGAGTTCAAAAAAACGAGATCGCTGGTCGCCCATTGATACAATTCCCGAAAGGTCGCGGCGATTCCCTTGTTGGTGTCGTGACGGCGAATCTGCAAAGCAGGGATGGTTTTTTGAATGTCCGAAAGAATGTTCCAAGTATCGTCAACTGATCCATCATCAATCACAAGAATTTCCCCGCGAAGCGTCGTATGCTCCAGAACCGAATTGGCTTCCTTAATGACTTCGGCGATTGTGGCTTGTTCGTTGTAGGCGGGAATGCAAATCGTTATGCTTTTCGTCGATCCGCTCGAGACGGATCCTATCGTCGCTAGCTTCAATGCATAACCATCGTCTTTTTAGTTGGCGGGAGTGCAAGGTGCAGGGCGGGCCGAGCCACATTCTGAGACCATATAACTGGAAGCCTCAGACGCTCGGCGGACGAACCCTCTTGCCGTCATTTCGAATACTTTCCTGAGCTGCGGACAAAATACTGACCACTCGAACTCCGGCGCGACCATCGGTAATAGGGTTCTTCTGATGCCGGATGCAATGATTGAAGTGCTTAATTTCGCGGCTGAGCGCTTCTGTGTTTTCTATGGCCGGGGCGTACATATCACCGTTCCGGTATTGGACCAGCGCGTCATAAAGCCCTTCGATGGTGGACCTGCGAATGCCCTTGTCGTAAATTTTTACTTTTTCTGTCACCAGATTGTCGTCATAGACGGCGAGTCGGCGAGACCCGCCGATCATCACCAATCGTGTTTTCATTGGCGCGAGCCAGTTCACATGGCAATGCCCCAAGATATTGTCGGCAAACTGTACTGTGATATACGCCATGCTTTCTGATTGATGACCTGCGTGAGAAGCACCGATGGCTTGTACCCACTCAATCGGCCGCTCGATTAGATACTCCATGATCGAGACATCGTGCGGCGCTAGATCCCAAAGCACCGAAACGTCCGATTGGAACAGACCCAGATTGATACGAACAGAGTCGAAATAATACAGCTCGCCGAGCTCGCCGCGCACGACGACATCCTTCAGCTTTTCAACTGCCGGATGATAAATAAATGTGTGGTCCACTTGAAGCACAAGCTTCATCTCGTCAGCGAGAGCCACTAACTCGCGCGCCTGTGCCAAGTCATCGGCAATCGGTTTGGTGACAAGAACATGTTTCCTCGCCAATAAGGCTTGTTTGACGAGGGAGTGATGGGTTTGTACAGGGGTCGCGACGACGATCGCATCTACGCCGGGATGAGCGAAAACATCTCGCACATTTTGTGAAAATTCGACATTAGGATATTGAACCGCGAGCTTGTTACAGCGTTCGGTTTGCAGATCGCAGGCAATCACGACTTTGCTGTCTGACGCTGCGTTGAAGTTCCGGACGAGATTTGGACCCCAGTAACCCAGCCCGATTATACCAACACCTATATCCAATGGATCTCTCCGTCCAGGCGCATGCCCCGCCCGATCTGTTGGAGCAAGGCAGCTAAAACTCGGGTTTTATTATACATCAGGTGACCTCGACACGCCCAATGTTATTGCTTTCGGCTCAATTTGCATAGGTATTATTTTCTTTGTCGAGCGGTTGGGCTGCGCGGAACTTGTTCGAGCAGTCGCTCTCCGAGATTT
>Ga0207706_10003312_pt1 | contig 15421 bp, 17 predicted proteins | sample KBSC53metaG_FD_184318 | JGI IMG/M metagenome (GOLD analysis project Ga0207706, IMG submission 184318) | Corn rhizosphere microbial communities from Kellogg Biological Station, Michigan, USA - KBS C5-3 metaG (SPAdes) (version 2) | ecosystem: Host-associated > Plants > Roots > Rhizosphere > Soil ... | reverse complement strand
CACTCCAAGATACCTGACCGTGCTTTCAATCTTCGTATGCCCCAGCAGAATCTGGACCGCACGCAGATTTCCAGTGGCCTTGTAGATGATAGATGCCTTCGTCCTCCGCGGGGAGTGGGTGCCGTAATTACGCCTATGAAAAGGTCGCATGTTTCCATGTCTGCATTGATGTTTTCCTGAGGAGGTCCGATGCCCGAAAGCGTCTCCTCCCAGCCGATCAGTTCCAATCACCCCCATGGGTCGTGCAACCGAACGGTTCACTTCTTCGGCAGCGGAACAGGGACGTCATACTCGCGCTGGTAGATGACGGCCAGATCGAGGCAATGCGCGTAGTGATCCGCTGCGCCGGAGAGGCTCTCGCCACATTTCTGAAGCTTCCGGGCGGGAGTGTCATAAACCCGCTGATTCTCGTTGCAGAAGTACGGCTCACCCGATCCGGTCGGGCGCTGCGGTTGATGGACAGCGGAGGGAGCCAACCTTCAGCAGAAGTCGATCAATCGATTGTGCGCCTGCTGGCTCAGGCACATCGCTGGTGGCGAATTCTTCGCAATGAGCAAATCGATATCAAGACGCTTTCAAAGCGGGAGAAGGTGACCGCCTCATGGATGACACGTGTGGTGCGTCTTGCTTTTCTTTCGCCGGCTGCCACCGAAGCCATTCTTGCGGGGCGACAGAAATCCGGGCTCTCTGTCACTGCATTGCTTGAATCCGGCGGTGTCGATCCCAGCTGGAATGAACAGGACAAGCGACTCCTGCCAACCATGCACCAGTCGCGATGATGCGGGTTAACTGGCCTGCCGCGGAACACTCTCAGCCATGTGGGCCGGATACGATCAGCGAAAGCCCAGAGCCCTCAGCGCTTCCACCACCTGAGATCCCACCTTCCTCATGCGTCTGCTCCTTCCTCGTAGGCAGACTCTACATCAGAATGAGGGAACTTTCGGGGGGCAGGTCACCACCCAACTGGCTACCTTTGAGACGCCGGCCCATTACAGCATCTAGGAAACAACGACTAGCTGCGGACATAAAGCCTAGGTGTTCAGGTGATCAGCGCCGAACGCCGCACGGACCTCGTCAGGCACGGGAAGCGCCTGAAGGCGACCGGCCTCGTCAACGGTTGCCCAAACACGCTTCTCAGAAGATTGTACCGACTCTCCTGCTGCGTTCGATAGTTGATGCCGGACATCAAAGCTGCTGCGCCCCCAGCGAGCGATGAATGACAAGATTGTGATAGAGTCGCCAAACCGATTTGGAGAACTGAACGCGGCACTCGTGTCGATCATGGGATAGCCGATGATACCAAAGCGAGTGAATGCGGTCGCCGGCTCAAACCCGGCGGCCGCGAATAGCGCATCTGTCGCCGCGTTGAACATACGAAAGTAGTTTGGGTAAAAAACTATCCCCGCAGGATCGCAGTCTCCCCACTCAATCTGCAAACGTATCAAGTTTTTGAAGGGTTGATTAATCATCGCTTCTCGACTTTCGTATAATGTTGAGAGAGATTAAAATCACTCACTAGATCACGCATGTTTTCGAACTGCGAGACGAAGTCGCGATAGACTTAGCCAAATATGGGTTTTTGCCATTGCTCGGCTCGACAAGGTATCCCACCCCGACCACGATGAATTGGATATGACGGTCGCTAAGAGTACCAATCGGCGAAACATTTTCAAATTGTCTGCTCACCATCGCACGATCCTCGGAAGAGACATCAAAGCGATGCCTAGCAATCAGCTCTTACCGCTGAGCCAAGCCCAACATGTCACGAGCCTCGGATGCGGATGCATGCTCAAGCCCGAGCTCGTGGATAATACGGACGGTGCGCGCCACGAGTTGTTCATTGGTCGCCAGTTCGCCTCGGGAATAGTAGTTGTTATCTTCCAGCCCAACGCGAACGTGACCGCCCAGCAGTATGGCTTGAGTGGTTGCCGGCAGCTGAGCAGGGCCGATTGCCGAGACGCAGAATATTGACTGCGGGGGCAAGGCCGCAATCATTGCGGACAGAATGTCGTGACTATAAGGCATAGCGCCTTGGAAGCCCTTGTCTGCCCCTAGCACCATATTGATGTAGTAAGGTGGCTTGTCATAACCTTTTTGGATCAGCCGAGTCACATCTTGAAGGATATGGGTGGGACTAAAGACTTCCCATTCCGGCTTGATGCCTTTCTCCACCATACGCTTCACCAGCGTCTCGCATCTCGATGGCGTTGTAGTGACGATAATCTCTCGGCCGCCATGGACATCGACGAAGGTCATACCGTCAAAGGTGGCCATCTCCGCCCCCGCGTCACAACCTCTCAAACGCTCATCAAAGTTCGACTCGAACAAACCGTCATCTCGGGCGATCAGCATGTCGCCGTTCGATCCACCGCCAGTGGAATTGTTGATGATTATATCACATTTCTGCCGGATCTGCTGGTTAATGTCACGATAGATATCCGGATTGCAGGTTGCCTCATCATCGGGCCGGCGAGCGTGTAACGCTGCAATTGCCGCTCCTTCCTTATATGAAAGGAGAACTGATTGGGCGATTTCATCCGGTTGCGTTGGCAGATTGGGATTTTGTTGCTTTGATGCCATTCCGCCCGTGGGCGCTACGGTAACAATTACCTTTGTTGCAGCTGTGTTGTTCATGCGCACCCCCAAAAGAGCTGGTTGCTCAGTCCTCGTGATCTGCCCCCACCGACTGGACCGATAGGTTTGTTGTGGATTAAAGCCGCTACCGCCATATCCGGGCCGAGGTGGAGCGAAGCGGAACCGGAGGCCGGATATGGCAATGTCGCCGTTTCCGGGGCCGGTGGTCGGTAGCCCAGGCTGCTGTGCCGGCGCGCGGCGTTGTAAAGTCACCGCCATGCATCGATCAGCACCGTGGCTTCGGCGAGGCTGTAGAAAATCTCGCCATTGAACAGTTCGTCGCGAAGCGACCCGCTGAAGCTTTCGTTATAGCTATTCTCCCATGGTGATCCCGGTGCGATGTAGAGCGTCTTCACGCCGATCTGCCGCTGAGATGGCTCGCAAATTTGGTGGCAGCCCGCCAACTGTGTCGCGGATCATCCCATCCAGACAGGCTGGGATCGGCTGACTGGGAGCGTCCGGATCCGATTCCGCGTCGCTGCGAAGATCGCGTTCGTGATCGCCGGCGCGATGGCCGCAGTTCCGATTTCACCCACTCCTCCCGGATCTTCCGCGCCTTCCACTATGTGAACGTCGACGTTCGGAGCATTGACCATCGTCAGGATCGGGTAGTCGCTATAGCTCGCCTGCTCCACACGACCATTTGCCACGGTGATTTCGCTCATGAGAGCAGCGCCGGCGCCAAAGATGACGCCGCCCTCGATCTGCGCGCGCACCATGTCGGGGTTAACCGCCCGGCCACAGTCGATTACCGCCACGATGCGCCTCACACGCACTTCCTCCTTGGGCTCGATGGAAACTTCGGCGACCAGTGCGATGTAGCTCCCAAACGCGTTCGCCAGAGCGATCCCGCGTCCCCGCCCGGCGGGCAGCTTCGCGCCCCATCCCGACTTCTCAGCCGCCAGACTGAGCACCTCGCGCGCGCGTGGATCGGTTAAGATGGAGAGGCGGTACGCCACTGGGTCCTGCCGCGCTGCCGTCGCGAGTTCGTCGACGAAGCTCTCGATCACGAACAGACTTCGGGTGGGGCCCACTCCGCGCCACCAGCTGGTGGGTAGGCCGCATTCGACCCGAGCAAACTCGACCCTCAGATCCGAGAGAGCGTAGACCGGCTGAGCCGCGCACTCGACCGCGTCGCTGTCCACCCCCTTGAACGCCTCCGGATAGAGGCGGGCCATGATCGATGATCCGGCGATGCGGTGGTTCCACGTTGTCGGCTTGCCCGCGGCATCCACCGTCGCCCAGATACGATCGCAGTAGGCAGGGCGGTAGAGATCGTGCTGCATGTCCTCCGCCCGTGTCCAGATGACCTGTAACGGCTCCTTGACCACCCGGCCGATCTCGACGGCCCGGATTATTCCGTCGGTCTCGAGACGTCGGCCGAAGCCACCGCCCATGAGGTAGACGTGGATGCGGACCTTGCCGATGGGCAATCCGAGCAGTTTGGCGACGGCCTGTTGCGCATCGGTGGCGACCTGGGTCCCAGTCCACACGTCACATCCGTCGGCGGTAACGTGGACCGTGCAGTTCATCGGTTCCATCGGAGCGTGGGCGAGCAGGGGCTGCTGATAGACCGCTTCGATCCGCCGCCCGTCCGCCTTGCCGGGTTCGCCCACGCTACGTGCGACGGCTCCTGGGCGCGTCGTCGCCTCTGCCAGATCGGCATAGATCTCTGCGGTATTCAGTTGGGCGAGCGGGCCGCTTGACCATCCGATCTCCAGCGCCTCAAGCCCCTTCTGTGCTTGGGGCATGCTGTCAGCAATCACCGCCACCGCGTCCGGAAGGCGCACGATCCGGATCACCCCGGGTACGGCAAGCGCAGTCGACTCTTTGACGCTCTGAAGGCGGCCGCCGAACTCCGGCGATTGCGCCAAAGTAGCGATCTTGCGGGCGGGAATGGCGGCATCGATGCCGAAGACCGCTGTCCCGCGGACTTTTGCTGAACCCTCGATACGCGGCAGCGACTGACCGACCAGGCGGAACTTGGTTGCGTCCTTCAGAAACACCTTGTCGGGGTGGGGAAGTCGCGATGCCGCTTCGACCAGTGAACCGTAGGCCGCACGCCGTCCGCTCGCCGCGTGCACCACGTCACCATCGCGCGCGGTGAGGCTGCCAACCTCGACCTTCCATTGTTGTGCGGCGGCCTGGATCAGCATTTGCCGGGCGGTGGCGCCTGCCTCCCGCATCGGCTTCCAGCCTTCCCGGATCGACGTAGATCCTCCTGTTGCCTGTACGCCGAAGCGCTCCTTGTCCGCGGGAGCCTGTTCGATCCGCACAGAGTCGAACGGCACCTCCAATTCATCGGCGATGATCGCGGCTAGGCCAGTCTGAGCCCCCTGCCCCATCTCTATCTGCGCCATCGTCAGCGTGATGCGCCCGTCCTGTGTGATCCGTATCCAGGCGGACGGCTCGAACGACGTCGGCGTAGAGCTTCCAACTGCGAGCCCCTTCGGCGGCGCCGCCGCGATCCGCACCGGCACGAGGAGCCCGACGGCGCCCCAAGCGGCGGCCTTCAGAAGGGTGCGGCGCCCGGTTTCCGTCAGGTGCTCTTCGCTCATCGGACAGTCCCCCCGCGTGCTGCACGATGGATGGCGGCCCGTATTCGCGGATAGGTGCCGCAGCGGCAGAGGACCGTCATCTCGCTGTCGATCTGCTCGTCGGTCGGATCGGGAATGCGCCGGAGCATCGCAATGGCGGACATGATCTGCGCGGGCTGGCAGTAGCCGCACTGCACGACCGCCAGATCCAACCAAGCCTGCTGAACGCGTTTGCCGAGCGCATCCTGGTCAACACCCTCGATCGTCCTGACCGCCATGTCGCCGACAGCGGAAATCGGCGTTACGCATGAACGCACTGCTTCCTCGCCAAGATGCAGGGTACAGGCGCCACACTGCCCAACCCCGCAGCCGAACTTCGTGCCTTGAAGCCCAAGCTGCTCGCGGAGAGCCCAGAGTAGCGGCGTGTCCTCGGACGCTTCGACTGAACGAGTCGCGCCGTTCACGGTGATCGCGTACTTCATCGCATCTCCTTGGCCGGCCGCGAAGCGGCCAGCGATCCATACATGCCCCGCAGATCCGCCGGCGCGGAGCAGGTCCGGATGAGGCCGTCCACGATCTTGCGCCGTATACGTACGAGTGAGGCGCCCGGCGTAAGCGGCTCCTTCCGCAGACGGGCAACCTCCGCCGCGTCGAACCGCAGCGCACCTTCGGGAGCGCTGGCCCCGCCGAGTCCGAAGACCACGAAGTTCATCAGCTCGGCAAGTTCTTCATTGTCACTGATAGGTGCATGCGAGACGTTCGGCAGGCGGATCAGATAGGCGCGCCCCTCGGCCGTGCAAAGGAAGTACCCCACCCTGCCACGCAGCTGCGGCACCTGCGCCGGAGCCGAACTACCTTGGATGCCGTGGCACCCCGCGCAGTGTTCGACGTAGCTGGACCTAGCGGCACCGAGTGATGACGCCGCCAAGGTCGGCAGACCGACGACGGCGGACAGGCCCGTGACGAGTGCGACGACCGCTGCGACGACCGCAAGCCGTCTGCTTCGGGTCAGCGCCGACATGGCTCTATACCTATCATTCGGCCGCGCCTACCAGCACTGCAGTGGAGCAATGGTATTCCATGCTTGATACGCCGAAGCACCAGATGATGTCGTTGTTGCTCTGCGGACGATACGTCTGCAGTTCTCGGTCCGTTCCGTCGCAGGCGCACTGACCACATTGAGCGGCTCCACAGCAGTCGCGATAGGCGATCAGATATGCCTTGCCATCGGCTGGATTAACGCAGGTTCCGACCCATGCCGTCGGTGAAGGCTCGGTTCCTGGCGGACAGGTATGCAGACCGCCGCCGCAGCAGGTGCACAAATCACCATCGATCGCGCAGTACCGCCAATAGTCGCATTGTAGTTCATCCGTGGTCTGCGCGCGGCGGGCGAACGCGGTCTTTGCCTGGACTGACCGGTCTTTTGTCGACGCGTGGGCGCGACTGACGGGGAGTAGGGGGAAGACGGGTGCGGCGACTGCTGCGGCACCTAGCTTCGCCAGCAGTCCTCGGCGGGAGGTCCGCGCCGCGATCCCACGCGCGAAGCGCTCCATGATCGAGGGGCGGCTCGGGCTCTTCATACGCTCAACCTTCCTGAATCAATCTCTTGCGACGGCGACGCATCTTGCTGATGATCTCCCCCTGTACGCGTACGAAGGAAGTCCTGCACCGACGCATGGCCACTGTCGCGGGACACGACGAGGCTCTCCAATTGCTCCCGACTGTTGACCAGCCCCTTGGCGACGATCAGTCCACGATCGTCCAGCAGCAGCGCGTGCGGGAGCTTGTCGACGCCGTAGGTCATTCCCAGCTCTCGGCTATTGACGAACGGATGGTCCGCAATGCCGTAGCGCGCGACGAGGGCACGCTGCTCGTCGTCCTCGCCGTCGCCGGCGAATACGACGTCCAGCCGCTCGGAGCGTCCGAAGCGTACCGCGATCGGGATGAGCTTGCGGCAGATCGGGCAACGCGACGATACGAACAGCACAAGTCGTCCGGTCCCTGCGGGCAACGGGCCGCCGATCGTGATCGCCGTCCCGTCCAGTGCCTCCAAGAAAAGCCGCGGCGCCGCGCTGCCGACCGAAGGTCCGCTGGCCGCGGTCAGTGCTCCGATCGGCGCGACACGTTCGAACAGGATGCCGACCTGCCTGGTTAGTGCGATTCCCGCGAAGACGAGCAGTGCCAGCACGATCCAGACGAGTAACTGCGAGACGAGTAGGACGGTGATCATTGAATGTTCCACGCGCTTCGGGTCGAGCGGGTCGGACGCGCGATCAGCGCCAATACCAAGTCGACGAGGATGTGAAGGCCAAACAGAAGCAGTCCAGCTACCAAGCAGTTGGCAAGCGCCAGCCCGCCGAGCCCGTCGGGCGCCGCGAGGACGAGGGCGGCTGTCCCTGCAAGCACGCCGTTACGGAGCACGAGCAGCCTGGAGATCGCCTGCGAGGCGAATCCGCTGCCGCAACCACAGTCGATCTGGGTCCGCCCCCGGCGGATGTTGATCTCCATCGCAGTCGCGAAGAGCAGCAACAGCGCGACCGCCGCCGCCGCGCCAGCGGGACGGAGCGGTTCGATCCAAAGTGCTCCGGCAATTGCGAGTTCCAGGAACGGCAGCACCATCGCCACTGGTGCGACGAGAACGCCGGGCAGCAATCGATAGCCCGCCACGGCGCGTTCGAATATCGCCGGATCGCGCAACTTGGACACCCCTGCGGCAGCGAAGATCAGACTCAGGCAAGTGCGCAAGGCGAGGCCAAGCGCAGCCAACACAAGCACCCCGAACTCGATCACCGGCCACTCACGCTAATCATCCCGGCTCCGATCTCCTCTAGCCCGTGCTTCTCCTCGTAGGTCGTGGCATCGAGAACGATCATCTTGCCCTTGCCGGCCAGGAACAGCAGCGGCTTGTCGTCCTGGGTGACCTGCATGTAGGTGATCGGGTCCTTCAAGGCCCTGCGGGCGATCAGCTTGCGCGTGCCCGCGTCCAGCACCCAGAGCTCAGTGCCATCCGCCTTATGCGACCAGAATTCGCCCAGGTGCATCAGCACGAATAGGCGTCCGGTTGCCGAATGGTAGGATAGCAGCTGCCGACCGCCAGGAAGCCAGCCGCTCGTCAACGGAACGGTCGAACCCCGCGCCATCCCCCCGGCCTCCTGTATCGACCAGGGCTTCTGCATCGCGCCCCCGCCTGGTCCGATCATCGTCTCGTAGATCAGGCCGCTGTAGCTTAGGAAGAAAGCCTTTCCGGTCGACCGATCGACGACGCTGTTGTCGAATATGGGGTCGTTGTCAGCGTCGAAAAAAGGTTCGGATGAGGTAACTACAGCCTTCCGTCGTCCATCAAGCCGGATCGTCGCCAACGTGCCGTCGCCGCAGAGCGATGCGACCGCCCCGCCTGCCCCCGCGAAGGCAAGCGCGCAGCCCGGGATTTCGACGGAACTCACCAGCCTTCTGCGAGCAAGATCAACGACGTGTAGCGCTGCCGCCGGGGTCATGTCGTAGATATATGCTAGGTTGCCGTCCGCGGAGATTGCAAGGTTCTGCACGCGGTTTCCAGTCAACAGTCTACCGGGAAGCGGTATTTCGTGGAGAAGCTTCAACGTGCGGGCATCGTATACGCTGACCATGTCCTGGCGGGTGCCGCGGTTGCCCTTCGTCCAGATAGATTCCGCTACATAGACGAAGCGGCGACGCGGATCGATCGCCACGTTCGACAGAGGTATGGTATGGATCGTGGCGAGCATCTTGCCGGTGTCGCCGTTGATTAGACGCGTGCCATTGCCCCATGCGCTCATCACGAAGGCCAGATGGTCGCTCATCGTCGGCAGCGTGGCGATGTCGCTTTCCTCGACTTCGGGCACCGCAGCAGGTTCGGACGTCGCAGCTGCCGGAGCTTGAGCCCCTGCAGATCCTTGCACCATCAGCGCCACCAGCGCCACATTCGTCAGTAAACCGATCATCCGCACCTGCTCAAACCCTCCGCCCGACCTCAAAGGCTCGGGCCGCAGCTGCAACCGCTCGAACCAGCCCGAACCGAGATCCGGTTATGCTGCCACGATTCCTGCCGAAGACGAGCCCCGCGAAAACACCGTGCCCCCATGGTCGTCTGGTCGAGCGAGATAGAACATATCGGCCGATCACAGACAAGGCCTTTGACCCTCCAAAGTGTTGTCGGATCAGCACCAGCTGGAGCCAGCTTACGATGCCGACAGTCTGTGCGCGCCGCGTCGCATTTGACGGGCCGCTGTCGATGGTCCGCGAGTAGAGTCGTGCACCTCGGTCAGCGTTGCTCGGACGGCGCCACCGGGTGACGATTAGGTCGCACCATCTGCAGTGCGAGCTATGGTGTTGCACTTCGCCACGTGCTGAGATGCGCACCGTTCGAAAGACGGCCTGACGCAGCCCGGCCCTCCAGGCCGACGACCGAGCCGAAGGGCTGTGCGTTGTGGGCTGCCAAGGCGCGCCCGACGCGAGCTGAACTGCGCTTCGGACGATGATGTTGTGAGGGGGGCGTTATCTATGATCTTGGTCCGCGCGACTATCGCGGCTTTGCTGATTTCCGCGACTGCGTCGGTCGCTCAGCCGCCTCTTCCGCCCGTCGCCAGCTACAATCGTGAAGCCAAAGGTACTCAGCCCTTCTGGGGCCGGCGGCTGACCGGCTACCTCACCGCCCGCGACGGGACGCGCCTGCGGTACAGCGCGCTGCTTCCAAAGGGCAGTGGTCCGTTCCCGGTGATCATCAACTACAGTGGTTACGATCCCGGAGCTATCGGCGGCTCCAGCTACCTGAACAACGACACAGCGATGTCGGTCAATCTCGACAGGACGCTCGTCGAGCGAGGTTATGCGGTGGTGGGGATCAACGCCCGGGGCACAGGTTGCTCCGAAGGCGTATTCGAATTCCTGGGGCGGGAATACGGCCGCGACGGAAGGGACGCGGTCGAGTTTCTTGCGACGCAGCCCTGGTCGGACGGTAAAATCGGCATGGCCAACTGGTCATGGGCCGGAATGTCCCAGCTCGCCACCGCGTCTGAACGACCGCCGCACCTGAAGGCCGTCGCTCCGGGCATGGTGCTGGGCGATGCACGTCTCGACAGCTGGGCGCCCGGTGGCGTGCCCTCCCCAGCCTTCGTCGCTGGTTGGTGGCGGTTCGTGCACTCCAGATGGACGGCGGTGCGTGCGAGTGCCGAAGCCGAAGGAGACCGACAGTGCATGGCCCAAGTGGACCTCAATCGTAAGACCGCCGAGGCGAACAACCTCTCCAACGTGATCATCCGCCACCCGCTTCGCGACGACTACATTGATCAGCGAGCTTTGGCGCTGCGCACGTCCAATATCGAAGTTCCGGTCCTGTCCATGGAGGCCTTCCAGGACGAGGCGGTCACCTCGCGGGAAGGCTATTATCAGGAGACGCTGGATCCCGAGAAGCTGTGGTTCCTCCAGGTCAACGGCCCTCACGACCTCTACGAGTCTACCTGGTTCCGACGGATCCTGATTTCGTTCTTCGACCGTTTCGTCAAAGGCGATCGCAACGGCTTCGAGCGGGAGCCGCACGTTCGGGTCTGGTCGGAGAGCAGCGGCACCGGCGACGGCCATGCGAAGTTCGAGAGCCTCAAGCCGGGCTTCGAACTGACTTCGTCCGAGTTTCCAATGGCGGTGACGCCGGTGCGCTTCACGCTGGGGGCTGGCAACTCACTGACCGAGAATGGATCGCCGAGCGGCGAGCCGGACAACTACGCCTACCCGATCCCCGGGCCGACGGTCACCACCAAGAACGGGACCGAAGATTGGGGCGCGCAGCCCGCCGAGTGGCGCCGGGGCAGCGTAGCCTACACGTCTCCGCCATTCGCACGGACGATGATGTTCTACGGCTCCGGCAGTGCAGACCTTTGGGTATCGGCGTCGACAACGGATGTCGACTTGCAGGTCACACTGACAGAGGTACGTCCGGACGGTCAGGAGATGTTCGTCCAACGCGGCTGGCTGCGGATGTCCAATCGCGCGCAGGATGACGGCAGGTCGACCGACCTGCGTCCGTTTCCGATCGATCTTCCGGAGACGATGCAGTCGCTAACACCCGAGCAGCCGGCGCTGGGACGGGTCGAGTTGAACAAGTTCGCCCATCCGTTCCGCAAAGGTTCGCGTCTACGCATCTGGATCGACACGCCGAGCGCATGGGGCGGCTACGGCTTCTCGCCTATATCGCAGCCTTCAACCGTGAAGATTTGGCACGATGCCACGCACCCATCCCGCCTCGTGCTGGGAGCGGTTGACAGCCGGCCGGTACCTGCCGCACGCCCCAACTGCGGTACCGTAATGATGCAGCCTTGCCGCCGTGATCCTCTCGCGAGCGGTGCGAACTAACTGTTGGGGCGCAGGAACAGGAGGTTGGAATGCAGTCTCGGGAAGAGCTAAGCCGTCGGTCCATTCTGCTCGCGGGGAGCCAGACGGCGACCGCCGTCGCAATCCTGGCGGGGGCGGGCGCGGAGGCGCTGGCTGCGCCCGATACCAGGACAGCGCTTAAGGATTACGATCCGATCAGGACTGAACTTGTGATGGATCTTGTGGTGACGTGCAGTTCGCCCGAGAAAATGGCGCCGTCCAGCGCGAGCAAGGACGGTAACCGCGACAGCATCTGGCCGATCATCGGCGGTCGCTTCCAGGGTCCCGGCATCAGCGGCACCGTCATTCCCGGCGGCGGCGACTTTCCCGTGGAGCGACCCGACGGAGCCGTCGTCATCGACGCCCTGTACCGCCTCAAGACCACCGATGGGGTCACTATCATCATCCACAACCGAGGCCTGGGCTATTCGAACGACAAATACCGTCTGGTCCCCGAGTTCATCGCACCGGTGGGCAAATACGACTGGCTCAACAAGTCGATCTTCCTCTGCACTCTGGTCGATCCGGTGCCCACTCACATGGCGCTAGCCAAGGGTCCAAATGAGAACGACCGCCTGCTTCAGGTCCACCGTGTCCTCTGAGCCCGACGAAGGTGATCGCGGGCGGCGTCTAAACACGTCGCGACACTTGGCTAAGGTAGATTGTTCGAATGTCACAACATCTGCGGAAGGCATGACGATGAGAGGTTTGGACGCAGCCGCACAGCTGCTGGGAAGAGCGGTGCTGCCGCTCCTATTCGTTACCGCCGCCTGCCAAGCCGACACCCAGACCGAAAGGCCGATGGCTGCAGGAGAGCGTGTCCTGAATCTCTTTGTCTGGTCCCCTCACCCTCCGACCGTGGGTGGAATGGGCAGCGCAGACCATTATTTGGCCGAAGGCACGATCGAGGGTTTCGAAAAAGCGACAGGGATCCAGGTCAAGGTCGTCAATTACGCGACCGACGAGGAGATGGGCCGACAGTTGGCGGAGGGAGCCGCATGGGCCGACCTGATCATTCCGTCTGATTCCGCCTACCCGGATCCGATCGCCCGGGGCTACTTCCGCAAGCTCGACAGAAATCTGATCCCCCGGCTGAGCAACGTCGATCCTGCCATCGCTCGGAAGGCCGCAGTGTCCGATCCGGAGAATGCTCATTCCGTGGTACATATGTGGGGAGCCGTCGCGATCGGCTTTGATCCGGCGAAGGTCCGCACTCTCGTTGCGGACGATCCGACCGTCAGTTGGAAGCGCTTCTTGGATCCCTCGGTCCTGAAGACACTAAGAAGCTGCGGAGTCATGCTGCCGGGATATCCGGACGAGGCTTACTCGGTGGCGCTACTGGCGCTGGGCCGTTCGCCTGACAGCACCGATCCCACCGACATCGACGCCGCGACCGACCTTCTGAGCCGCGTCGCGCCTTACGTGCAGTTCGGCTTCCCGGAAGCTAGGGACCTTCAGAGCGGCAAGCTGTGTGCCGCGGCTGGCTATGGTGGCCAGATGCGTTCGGCACCAACATCGCCGTCATCGAGGGAGATCCGGATCGTGATCCCGCGTGAAGGCTCCCGCATGTGGTTCGACAGCTACCTTGTACCTGCAAACGCGCCGCATTCCGCCAATGCCCATGCCTTCATCGACTACATGCTGGATCCGAAGGTCAGCGCGTCCACCACGAACCATACGGGTTACGGAACGATCAACCGGCTTGCCGCGCCCCACATCGCCGCAGACCGTAGACACGCCCCCGACGTGGCGCCGTCGCCCGAAGGCGTCGAGCGATTAGTGCCCACGTCTCCCGCGGCCGTGAAAGCGCGAGCCTCACTAGTCGAAGCTGGCTGGAAGAAGATCACTGCGGCGCAGTGAAGATGCAGGTCGTGCGCGCGTGAATGCGGAGGAAGAGACGGTGATCAGAACTCACCGCATCTGAGATTCAAGGCACCGCGGCATGGACATTTTCGCGTTGTCGCCCACCGCACCTCAGCTAACCTTAAACAAAGTCGCTTGAAGGAACCGAAGATGCGTTTCCGCTTGGCCATGCTGCCACTGATGTTCGCCGTGGCTCCTGTCCACCTCTTTGCGCAGATGCCAGGCGCGGCTGATCCTAAGCGGATCACGGCAGGAACCTACTCCATCGATCCGAACCACACGCAGGTCACCTGGAAGGTCAATCATCTGGGCTTCAGCATGCTGCAGGGCCAATTTGGTGCCTGGGGCGGCACGCTGAGGCTGAGCCCGGCTGATCTCGCCGCTGCGAAGGTTGATGTCACGTTCGACATGACTCAGCTCAGGACCAGCTTTGCAGCGTTCACAAAGCATCTGAACAGTTCGGACTTCTTCGACACGGGGAAGTTCGGCACCGCCACCTTCGTCTCGAGCTCAGTCCGTCCGGGCCCGAACAACACTGCCACGATTGTCGGCAATCTCACCATCAAGGACGTCACCCGGCCGGTCACACTGCAGGTGAAGCTGGTCGGCGCGGGCGACAATCCGATGGGTGACACGTTCGACGTCGGGTTCCTCGCCACCGGCACGATCAAGCGCAGTGAATTCGGCTTGGGAATGGCGGTGCCAGCTGTCAGCGACGAAGTGACGCTCGAAATCAATGCAGCCTTCACGAAGGATTGATGTCGATCGGGACCTCGTTTCGGCCAACCATAATCGCGAGGCGGCACTGGCAGTCCACCGGTGCGCCGTTGCGAAGAGCTCGGCTCGACGGGCAGCCCCTTCCATTTCTTGCACCGGAGTCTCCGTCATGCTCGCCCGAAAACTCCTTCTGACGGCCGCAGTCGCCGTGACGTCGCAGTCGCTGCCCTTCTGCCAGTTGGCCTATGCACAGTATCCGACGCCGGGGATCCTCTCGCGCGCGAAGACCTACGTCGGCCCGAAGCTGACGGAACAAGCCGCAAAGCTGGCCGCGCAGCCGGATATGACTGGAATCTGGCAGATGCTCGATCCCGAGGGCGCATGCGGCGGACCGCTGTTCAATCCGGAATCCGCGGTCTGTCCACCTCGTCCTCCTTCCGGGGAACAGACTTTTGGGCCGCTGCCCGGCACCAAGATGCAGGGGATCCCATACAATGCGAAGTACCAGAAGATGTACGACGCCTATGTCGCCGACGCCTTGCAAGGTAAGGCCCGAGACACGTTCGCCGCCTGTGTCCCTTATGGTGTCCCAAGGATGGTCGGGGCGTCTCCTGTGGCTTTCGATATCATCCAGGCTCCGGATGTGATGCTCTGGTACAACCCCTACGGCCGAACCGAGAGGCGCATCTTCCTGGATGGCCGCAAGCATCCGTCGGGTGAAGAGACTGATCGAGCGGGACCCAGCTATTCCGGTCATTCAGTTGGCCGATGGGAGGGTGACACGCTGGTCGTAGAGACCGTCAACATGATCAATGCCTTCTTCGACGAGACGGCTGCTCCACACAGCGAAAAGCTCTCGATGGTGGAGCGGATCAGGCTAATCGATCCAAAGGTGATCGAAAACGAGATGACGATCACTGATCCCGAGGCCTTTACCAAGCCATGGGTGGTGAAGCGCTACTATGGCCGGACCAAGCCGCTCACGATGAACGGCACGATGAGAACGGACCGCCTGCTCAGCCTCAATGATCGTCCATGCGTTCCGAACGTGAAGATGGATGCGGACGGCTTCCAGGTGATGATGCTGCCGCAGGAGATCGAGGAAGCGGAAGCGCGGGCGAGAGGCGCGGCCGCCCCCGCTGAGCAGTAGGCCTGCGGTCATCTCAGCACGCTCGACGGGCATTCTGATCGGCTTGGCGGCAGCAGAAGCTATCGAGAGTAAGGACGACACAGCTTCACGGAGTTGAAGTGCCAGCAGTGAAGGAAGCACATGTCCACCTTCGGTGACC
>Ga0207706_10003310_pt1 | contig 15429 bp, 12 predicted proteins | sample KBSC53metaG_FD_184318 | JGI IMG/M metagenome (GOLD analysis project Ga0207706, IMG submission 184318) | Corn rhizosphere microbial communities from Kellogg Biological Station, Michigan, USA - KBS C5-3 metaG (SPAdes) (version 2) | ecosystem: Host-associated > Plants > Roots > Rhizosphere > Soil ... | reverse complement strand
CCTCTCCAACTTCTTCCTCTCGCTCCGCGATATGTCCGGCAAGCTGCTGGACGAGATGCGCAAGGAGCGGCTGGAGCGTGCCATCGGCGTGATCTACCGCCCCCGCACCGAGCGCCAGAGCCACTACTTCCAGGCCCGCGTCGCCGACCAGTTCGACGCCGTCGTCCACTTCGACGAAACCGCCGCCCTCACGCCGCTGGAAGTGCCAGCGGAAGCGGAGGAGGGCGAGTGGGTGCGGGAGGTGTGATCTACCTCCGAAATCGCTTCAGCTCGTTCGTGGATCTTCCGCGAGGTCACCGCCAAGTCGTGGGGTGTCACTCCGGAGACGATCATCCCGCGCCAGGGGTACGACGGCATCCTCTTCATCGACACCACCTGGCCGCCGCACTACCTCCCGTTCGCCCCCTGAGCGCGGATGGTCCACGGAGATGAAAACGCAGAGGCCGCCGGGGAATCGGATTCCTCCGCGGCCTCTGCGCATCGCACCGGGCGCCGGGCAAATCAAGCCGGCGCTTCGCACCCCTCCGGCACGCGGACGAAGGTCTCGAACAGCTCGTCCAGCGTTTCCTGGGGTTCGCCGCACAGGCCCTCGTGCACGGGGGAGCTCTGGATCACGTCGCTGCGGGGGCTGGTGAGCCAGTGGAAGCGCTCGCTGGTGGGGATCAGCGCCAGCGGCCCCGCCGCCGGATCGCCGTCGCAGATGGCGCGCACCGCGTCCAGGTAGCGCGCGAGGAGGTCCGCGTCGAGGCCGGGCGCCAGCGCACGCAGCGCGCGCGGGTCGCTCAGCAGGCGGGCGCGCAGGAAGCCGGCGGTGCGCGCGTGCACCACCACGCCCACGTTCACGAAGGTGCCCAGCCAGGTGTGCGGCACGATGCGGATGATGGCGAAGTTGTAGGCGGTCTTCACGTTCGCGCTCATCGGCGGGCGTGGGTGCGGCGCGGCGGCTCGGCCAGCGCGGCGTCATGGGCGCGCGCCGCCTCGGCGGCAAAGGCGCGCGGCGCCTGGAGCCGGGTGCGGAACCAGCGCCGGTAGCGTTCGCGCGCCTCGCCGGCCGACGAGAACTCGTTGCCGCCCACGGGGTCCATCAGCAGCGCTTCGGGCACGCGCTCCAGCGCCGCCGCCACCACGCCGTCCGCCAGCGCGGCGGACAGACGCTCGTCCGCCTCGCCGAGCCGGGTGGCGCGGCGGAGGAGGACGTGCTGCTTCGTGAGCGGGAACGGCGTCCGGGTGCGCGCCTCGTCCACCGTCTTCCAGTCGTAGTGCGCGTAGAGCGCGGCGCCGTGGTCGATCAGCCAGGGCTGGCGGTTCCACAGCAGCAGGTTGGGGTTGCGGTGCGTGCGGTCGGGGTTGGTCACCAGCGCGTCGAACCACACCAGCTCCGAGGCGAACCCGTCGTCGATCAGGTCGCCCGCCGCGTAGCCGTCGAAGTTGAAGGCGCCGTCCAGGTAGCGCAGCCCCACGTTGACCCCGTGGCTCTTCTGCAGCAGCTCCTGGATTTCGGGGTCGGGCTCGCTGCGCCCGAACTCGGGCGGCACCTCGATCAGCGCCAGCTCGGGAACGGGAAGGCCCAGCTCCACTGCCAAAAGGCCCACGATCAGCTCCGCCACCAGCACCCGCGCGCCCTGCCCGGCGCCGCGGAACTTCACCACGAAGCGCCCGCCCTCGTCCGTGTCGACGATCGCCGGCAGCGAGCCGCCTTCGCGCAGCGGCTGCAGGTACCGCGTGGCCGTGTGGGTGGTCAGCTCTTGCACGATGTCGGTTCGGTGGCGATGCGCCGGCTCGGACGGATCCGCTGGGATTCGGGGCGGATGATTCGCCGCAGCGACTGCACGAAACCCGCCTTCGCGGACCAACGGCTTCGTCGCGGCCGCGATCACGGGAGCGCGGAAGAAGCTACATCGCGGCCGGTGATCGCGGGAGACGCGCTGCTCTGGCGCGGCGGTCGAGGACGATCGAGTTTGCACGCGGATCCCTCGCCCGGCGGAGGTCGATCCACCGCTACGCTCCATCCTTCCCACCATCCGGAGATCCCGACGATGCGCCGACTGACGCGCCGTATCGCCCCGCTTGCCCTGCTGCCGCTGGCCGCCTGCGCCGTGCACGTGCAGACACCCGCCACGCAGCGAGCCGCCGCGAACGCGCTGGTGACCGAAGCCCAGTCGTTCATGCAGGGCTATGCCGCCGACCTGGGCGAAGGCCGCCGCGACGCGATCATCGCGCGCTACGATCCGCGCGGCGCGTACCTGGTGGGGCACGGGCGCAAGCAGCTGATGCCGGTGGATTCGGTCGCGGCGGTCTACCACGGCAGCGGGTGGCAGCCGCCCGCGAGCTTCGCCTGGCGCGACCTGTCGTACGAGGTGGCGGGCCCCGACGCGGTGGTGGTCACCGGCCTTTTCGACTGGACTCCGCGCGCCGGCCGGGCGATGACCTTCTCTTACACCGCCCTCCTCCTGCGCCGCGACGGCCGCTGGTTCATCCGCCTGGAAGACGAATCCGGCGCGCCGCAGCGCAACTGAGGGCGGCGCGTCCAAGCGATCCGCGAATTCGTCTCCGGTCGAAGCAGCGATCATGAGGCCGGCAGAACGGCTTCTTGTCACATCATCCCGCCTTCTTGTCAAATGAAGAGTTCATCTTGCTTTCCTGTCAAATGAAGAGGAGTGAGGCACGGGTTTCGTGACACGCAGGAAGTGTCTCCGTGCGTGTACGAGATGTTTCGATGTGAAGCGAAGAAACGGCCTACGCGCCGGGCGGGGTGAAGCGCGCCCGCCACGCCGCGAACTCCGACGGCCGCAGTCCGTAGCGATGCAGCGCGCCGTCGTGCAGCCCCAGCAGCAGCGACAGGGCGCGCTCCGCGAACGCCGCCGCGTCCGCGGCGGGGACCGCGTGGCCGTGGGCCCAGGCGCGCAGCAGCTCCGGCCGCGGCGGCTCGCCGCCCAGCAGGCGGCTGAAGATCTCGCGCGCATAGGTGCCCGCCGGCCGCTCGGCGTCGGGCGTGCGGCCGATCTGGTGCAGCCGTTCGCGCAGCTCCCGCGGCAGGTACCACGTCTTTCCCGGCCGGTACTTTTCCAGGAACGCCGGCCTGTAGCCCACCGGCTTGCGCTCGGACAGCGGCCGCCGGATCAGCGCGCGCACCTGCGCCCCCTCGCGCGTCATCGGCACGTACCCCTCCTCGGGCGGCGGCGCCTCGGGCACGAACGCCGGGCCGGGAACGTACACGGTGCGCCGGCCCTCGCCGCGGGTGCCCACGCGCCCCTCGGCGCCCAGCCGGTGCAGGCGCCGCAGCAGCGTGCGCCATGGCAGCGCATAGCCGCGCGCGGCCAGGAACACCGCTTCGAGCGCGGGGCGCGAGATTCCCTCGGGGTTCGCGGCGACGAGCTCTTCGATCGCGTTCAGCTCCACGAACGCGGATCGCGGAATTCCTCTCGGCATGGGATCCGACGGGTCGTGGAAGCCAACATCGGGACTTCCTGGCCAGGGGAACGGCTGCTTGTCACATCAGCCGGGTTTCCTGTCAAATGAATATGCTCGCTGTGTTTTCTTGTCAAATCAAAACCGAATGGTGGGGCGCACAGCGAAGGTGCCGCTTCGGGATCGGCGGGCGATTCTTGCCAGCAGTGCCTCGGAATTTCGGTTTCCGGGATCCATCAGCGATCATGAAGACCGGCAGAACGGTTTCTTGTCAAATCATCTGGTTTTTTTGTCAAATGAAGTTGCTATCTTGCTTTCCTGTCAGATGAAAAGCATTGGAGCACGCTGGATGACCGACGCGGCTTTGACCGGCGGGTCGATCCCTGTCAGCGGATCAGCTTCCCTGTCAGATCAACGGCGAATCTTGTCAGATGAACAGAGAAGGTGAGCCTTCTTGTCAGATGACTGACGGCTCCCGAGCCTGGGCGGGGCGCGGCCGGCGGCACTTGCCGCCCCGCTTATGTTGCTGGTGTGACAGGCGTCCGTCCGCGGGCGCGGCACGGAACCACGCGACCGGAGCGGAACCTTGATCACGGCCGATTTGCTGAAGCAGGTCCCACTCTTCGCCGCCACGCCGGACGAGGAACGGGCGCAGATCGCCGCGCGCGCGGCCGACCTGCACCTGCGCGCGGGCGAGTGGCTGCTGCAGGAGGGCGAGCTCCCCGCCTTCTTCGTGCTGCTGGAGGGGCGGATGGAGGTGCTGAAGCGGATCGGCGAGCAGGACCAGCGTCTCACCGTCTACCAGCCCGGCGAGTACTTCGGCGAGGTGCCGCTGCTGCTGGGGTCGCCGGCCATCGCCAGCCTGCGCGCCGACGTGACCTCGCGCGTGCTGCGGCTGGAGCCCGAGGACTTCCGCGACCTGGTGTCGGCGTGCCCGGTGTTCGCCGAAGAGGTGGTGCGCACCATGACCCGCCGCGTGCAGAGCCTGCAGCGGCTTTCGGTGGAGGCGCCGCCCACGCCGGTGACCGTGGTCGGCAGCCGGTGGGACCTGGCCTGCCACGACGTGCGCGACTTCCTGTCGCGCAACCACGTGCCCTACCGCTGGCTGGACCCCGGCGACGGCGCCGGCGGCGATCCGCGTGCCCGGCTCGCGCCCGGCGAGGCGTACCCGCTGGTGATCGCCCCCGACGGCAGGCGGGCGTCGGCGCCGTCGCTGCGCGCGCTGGCCGAGCACGTGGGGCTGCAGACCCGTCCGCGCGCGGGCCGGGCGGACGAACCGTACGACGTGCTGATCGTGGGCGGCGGGCCGGCCGGGATGGCCGCGGCCGTCTACGGCGCCTCGGAGGGGCTGTGCACCGCGCTGGTGGAGCGCGTGGCGGTGGGCGGCCAGGCGGGCACCTCGTCGCGCATCGAGAACTACCTCGGCTTTCCCTCGGGCCTCTCCGGCGGCGAGCTGAGCGCGCGGGCGTGGCAGCAGGCCCGCCGCTTCGGCGCGGAGATGGTGGTGGCGCGGGGGGTGACCGGCCTGGGCGTGGAGGACGGGCTGCGCTGGGTGTCGCTGGACGGCGGCGAGCGCATCCACAGCCACGCCATCGTGCTGGCGTGCGGCGTGGTGTGGCGCCGGCTGAACGCGCCGGGGGTGGACGGGCTGGTGGGCCGCGGCGTGTACTACGGCGCCGCGCGCACCGAGGCGCTGGGCACGCGCGGCAAGCAGGTGTTCCTGGTGGGCGGCGGCAACTCGGCCGGGCAGGCGGCCATGCTCTTTTCCGGCTACGCCGGCGAGGTCACGCTGCTGGTGCGCGGCCCCTCGCTCGAGGCCGGCATGTCGCAGTACCTGGTCGACCAGCTGGCCACCAAGGCCAACGTGCGGGTGGAGACGGGAAAGGAAGTGGTGGAGGTGGAGGGCGACGGCCACCTGCAGGCCATCGTGGTGGCCGACCGGGGGACGGGCAGGCGCGAACGGCGCGAGGCCGCCGCGCTCTTCGTCCTGATCGGCGCCGACGCGGAGACGAAGTGGATGCCCCCGGCGCTGGTGCGCGACGAGCTGGGCTACGTGTGCACCGGCCGCGACGTGATGGACCTGCTGGCCGCGCGCCAGGCCGAGTGGCCGCTCCCGCGCGACCCCTACCTGCTGGAGACCAGCGTTCCCGGCGTGTTCGCCGCGGGCGACGTGCGCCACGGCTCCATCAAGCGCGTGGCCAGCGGCGTGGGCGAGGGCAGCATGGCCATCGCCTTCGTGCACCAGTACCTGGCCCAGGCGGGATAACGGACCCGGTCGCGCTCCGCATCACCCGATGAGGCTCCGGATCCGAGTCCATCTCCAATCATCAGTTCGCCCCTTCTCCGGCAGGGCCGGGGAAGGGGCGCGATCGTCTGGTGATGCGGGATCCGGGTTCAGAACGAGGTACGGATCGCCAGGGTGAGGGTGCGGCCGGCGCGGATGGTGGCATTGTCGGGCTCGCCCAGCTGGGTGCCGAGGAGATTGGCGCCGGTGGCGGTGACGCGCACCCCGCGGCCGATCTCGCGCGAGAGGGTGGCGCGCAGGTCGGTGGAGCCGTGGTAGGTGCGCCAGTACTGGCGCAGCCCGGCGCCGTACAACCGCTGCTGCTGCGTTTCGCGGTCGGCGAAGGCCTTCGCCTGCGCCAGCCGGTCGTAGCCGATCCAGTCCCACGCGCGGCTGGCGGTGAGCGCGGCGTACCATCCGCCCGCGTCCCAGCGCGTGGTGAGGCCGAAGGTGCCGGCGGGCACGCCCAGCACGCGGTCGCCGGGCTGCAGCTCGCCGGCGTAGCCCTGCGCGGTGCGGCGCACGCGGCTGTCCACCAGCGACAGCGCGCCGCTGAGCGAGAGCGGGCCCTGGTTCAGCGAGCCCTCCATCTCCCACCCGCGGTTGGTGATCTCGCCCACGTTCTGCAGCTGGTAGCGCGCGCGGCGGTACAGGTCGCCCTCGTGCCCCAGCGTGTCCACGCCCAGCACCACGTTCTGCACCAGCCCCGTGGCGCGCTGGTCGAACCGGGTGACCTGCAGCGAAAAGGCGCGGCGGAGGTACACCTCCACCCCCAGCTCGGTGCCCGCCTGGGCCTCGGGCTGCAGCGCGTTGGCGAAGCCGCGGTGGTGGTCGCCCGCGTACAGGTTGTCGCGCGCCGGCACGCGCGCGGGGCGGATGCCGCGGCCGTACGCGCCGCGCACCTTCACCTCGGCGGCGCCCACGCCCTGCACCCACGCCGCGCCCAGCATCGGCAGCACGGAGAAGTCGCCGCCGTTCAGCGCGGTGTTGCGCTCCACCCGCACCCCGCCGGTCACGAACGCGCTGTTGTGCCAGCTGGCGGCCGCCTGCCCCAGGACGCCCGTGTCGTTGCGCCAGGTGGAGATCTGCGTGAGCACCTCTTCGGGCCACGCCTCGCCGGGGCCGCCCTCCCGGCCCTCGCCGCCCTGCGCCGGCATGCGGGTGCCGCGGTCGGTGTAGAGCTCGTGCAGCACCGAGTGCTCCACCGCGAAGGTCACGTCCGTGGTCACCGGCGCACCGGCGCCCAGACGGGTGGTGGCGCTGGCCCGCAGCGTCCCGCGGTCGGCGCCGCCCTGGCTGCGCTGCAGCGGGTCGGCGATGGCCGAGGGGAAGGGCTCGGTGGTGTCGGCCAGGTGGTTCAGGCGGTACCCGTCCAGCCCCGCCAGGAAGGTGAACGTCCACCGGCCGCCGGGGGCCACCCGCAGCGTGGCGCCGCCGGTGTACTCGCGCAGCGACTGGCTGGCGCTGTCCACGGGCGGCAGCCGCCACGCCGTGGTGTCGCCGGGCTGCGGCGGCACGGGCTTGAAGGGGGCCAGCAGCGGGTTGCTCCCCGAGCCGGCGCTCTGGCCGTAGAAGCGCAGCGTGGTGGTGAGGATCGACCGCGCCCCCACCAGCCGCCCCGCCGCCAGCGCGCTCAGCTGCCGGGTCTGGGCGCCGTGGTACACGCCGCCGGTGCCGCCGTAGCCCAGCGCCACCCCCACCGAGCGCAGGTTGTTTCCCGCGCGCATCACCAGGTGCTGGCGGTGGGTGGGCACCGCGGTGGGGCTGAACTCGCTCCCCGACACGCCGCCCTCGCCGCGCAGCTCCAGCCGGGGCGTGCCGCGGTTGGCCCCCTCGTGGCGGGTGACGATGTTCACCACCCCGCTGATCGCGTCGGAGCCGTACAGCGCCGCCCCCTGCGGCCCGCGGATCACCTCCACCCGCTCCACGAAGTCGGGGTCGATCTGCCCCAGCACCAGCGGGTTGGCCGTCTCCACCCCGTCGATGTAGACCTTGGGATAGGTGGCGCCGAACGAGCTCGCCCCCCGCACGCTGCCGTACTGGCTGAGGAGGCTGGAGGGCGAGCGCTGCCAGATCCACACGCCCGGCACCGTCCCGTTCATCACCTCGGCCATGGAGAGCACCGAGCGGTCGGCGATGTCTTTCCCCTCCACCACGCCCAGCCCGACCGTCAACGGGCGCCGCGCGATCCCCGCCGGGCTGCCGGTGGCCACGATCCGCTCCAGCACGCTCTCCCTGGCCGTCACGCTCCCGGACGGAGCGGGGGACGAGGGCGGCGCCGGGGCGAGCACCACCTGGCCGGCGATGGAGACCGGCTGCGCGCCCGCGCCTGCCACCAGCGCCGCCAGCGCGTCGCCCAGCGGCTTGCGGTTGATGGCCACGCACACGCGCCGGTCCAGCGGAAGGAGCTCGGAGCTGTAGGAGAGACGCACCCTGGCCGCGGCCGAGAGCCGGTCCAGCGCGTCGCGCAGCGTCAGTTCCGACGCGCGCAGCGTGACGGCCCGGTCCAGCGGCGCCTCCCACGGGCGCTCCGCCGGCTGGTCCGCGCGCGCGCACGGCGCCTGCGGCCACGCGCTGGACGCGGAGAGGGACGCGAGGAGGGCGGCGCATGGAACGCCGAACGCCCGGAGGCGCGAACGCGTCCGGGCATCGTGGGTGAAGGAGGCGGGCCGCCCCGTCACGGCGCGCGCCTGGGGATCACGGTGGCGCTGCTCCCCCCACCGCGCAGCTCGCCGCCCAGCGCCGCGGCCACGATCTGCATCGCCTGCTCGGCGGTCTGGCCGGTGAAGTCCGCCGTGAGGTGGCGGTTGGCGAGGGATGGATCCACCCGCAGCGTCACTCCGTACCAGCGGCGCAGCCCGGCGGCGACTTCGGCCACCGTGGCGTCGCGGAAGACCAGGCGGCCGCTGGTCCACGCCACGTCGGCGTGCGTGACGGTGCCGCGCTGCACCATCACGCGGCGGTTCATCACCCGCCCGCGGTCGCCCGCCCGCAGCGTGTCCTGCTGCTGTCCGCCGGCCTGTGCGGCGATGGCGACCGCGCCTTCCCTCACCGCCACGCTCGTTCCCGCCGCGGAGTCGGCGGTGACGCCGAACCCGGTGCCCACGTCGGTGATCACCGCGTCGCCGGTGGCGACGGTGAAGGGGTGGGCGGCGTCGTGCTTCACCTCGAAGTACGCTTCGCCGTCCAGCCGCACGCGGCGGCCGGCGCGTCCGATCACGGCGATGCGGCTGTCGGGGCCCAGCACCACCACCGTCCCGTCTTCCAGCCGCATGCCGCGCGTGCTGCCCACCTGGGTGGCGTACCGAGCCGTCACCGCCGTGTCGCCCCGCGACGCCAGCGCGCGCCACACCAGCGCGCCCGCCACGATCACCAGCACCGCCGCCGCGGCGCGCAGCAGGCCGGGGCCGGCCCACGACGTCCGCCGCGCCGCCAACCCGCGCAGCGGCGGGGCGGCGGAGCGCGCGGCGCCGCCGGGTTCGACCGTCAGGACGGGACGGCCGCGGCGGCTCATCACGTTGGCGAGCGCGGCCTCCACGTCCACGTCGGCGCGCGCGTCGGCGGAGAGCGGGCGCAGGGCGGCGTCCAGCACGCCCACCAGCTCGGCGCGGCCGGGGTGCCGGGCCATTTCGCGGCGCAGCTCGTCGGCCTCGGCGGGCGTGGTTTCGCCCGCGAGCAGCCGCGCCACCTGCTGCCAGGCCGCGTCGGCAATGGTCTCGTCGGGGGAGCGGTCGGACTCGTTCATGACCTGTTGAACACGCAAGTGCCGCGGCACCCTATCTGATGGCGCGGCCCCTGCCGTAGTTTGTGCGGCGATGGCCCAGGGGCACGCCTACCCATCGACCAGCCCGTCCGGCAAAACTACAAGGGTGATGGAAGAACCGGAACTCCACGCGCGGCTCCGCAGCGGCGACGACCAGGCCTTCGCGGCGGTGTTCCGGGAGCATTACGCCTCGCTGGTGGCCAGCGCCGAGCGGCTGGTGGGCGACCGCGCCGCGGCCGAAGACACCGCGCAGGAGGTGATGCTGGAGCTGTGGCGCCGCCGCGAGGCGCTTCCCGGAGACATGTCGCTGCGCGCCTACCTGCACCAGAGCGCCCGCAACCGCGCCCTCAACCGGCTGCGCCATGCACGAGTCGTGCGCCAGGCCGAGCCGCACGTGCGCCCCCCCACCGCCGCGCCCCCCGCCGACGGCGAGGCGAGCGCGCAGGAGCTGGAGGCCGCCGTCCGGCAAGCCGTCTCCGACCTCCCCGAAGAGGTGCGCGAGACCTTCCGCCTGAGCCGCGTGGACGGGCTCACCTACGGCGAGATCGCGAAGGTGATGGAGGTGTCGGTCAAGACGGTGGAGGCGCGGATGGGCCGCGCGCTCAAGCTGCTGCGCGAGCGACTGGCGCAGTGGCTGCCGGAGGGGGGAGGCTGGTAGGTGCGGTGGTGCGGGGGTGCGGGGGTGCGGGGGTACGGTACGGGGTACGTGGTACGTGGTACGTGGTACGTGGTACGTGGTACAGGGTAGGTGGTACGGGGTGCGGAACTTCCGTTGACACTCGCTCCGCTACTCACACCCGTATACCACCGCACCACCGCACCACCGCACCACCGCACCCCCGCACCCCCTCCCGCTCCCGCACGGCCGCCCGACCTGCAACTGATCCACGCCCCGGACCATGACCTCGCCGGGATAGCCCGGCGAGGCTCAGGATCGACGCATCTCGAGAGCCAGCGGGGAAACCACCGGGTTTCCCTGCTGGCTCTTCGTTCGCCCCGGGCGCCGCTCGAGTACTTGCGGCATGCGGGCGTCCGCCGGATGTTCCGTCCGCGCAGGGCTCCCGTTTCCACGCAGATTCTCCATCCATGGCACCCGATCGCCCGTGACTGAACGCGAGCTGTTCGCCGGGACGGCGCTCCGCATCGGCCGGCGGCTGGCGCGCGCCGCCGCGTGGCAGGGCGACGCCTGCGCGTGGCCGTTGGCCGGCGGCGACCCGCACTCGGGCAACGTCTATCGCGGCTCCGCCGGCGTGGCGCTGTTCCTGGCCGAGCTCGCCCGCGCGACCGGCGACGCGGAGTGCCGCCGCGCGGCCGACGGCGCCGCCCGCCACGCCGTGCGCTGGTCCGCGCAGGTCACGGCCGCGCACCCGGGGCTGTTCAACGGCCGCGTGGGCGTGGGCTGGGCCGTCTCGCGCGTGGGCACTGTGCTGGAGATGGAGGAGCACCTCCGCGCCGGGGAAGCCGCGGTGCGCTGGGCCGCCCAGGCGCCGCTGCCGCGTTACGACGACGTGGTGGAAGGGATGGCCGGCGTGGTGCTGGCGCTGGTCCAGCTCGCGCCGCTGGCGGGCGATGCCGGCGCGCTCGACACCGCCGCCGCGTGGGGGCGGGCGTTGTGCGCGCGGGCCGTCCACGAGCCCTGGGGGTGGTCGTGGCCCACCGCCGAGCCGGGGTACGTGCGCAACCTGCTGGGGTACGCGCACGGGGCGTCGGGCGTGGGCCACGCGCTGCTGGAGCTGGCCGCCGCCACGGGCGATGCCGTCTTCCGCCACGCCGCCGAGCAGGCGTTCCTGTACGAACGCCGCTTCCACCGCCCCGAGCTGGGCAACTGGGCCGACTTCCGCTACGCCGCCGCCGGCGCGGCGCCCGGCGGCGAGCGGGCGCCGGCGCCGTATCACCCCCGCTTCCGCGCCGCCTGGTGCCACGGCGCCACGGGGATCGGGCTGGCGCGGCTGCGCGCGGCGGAGCTGCTGGCCGCGCCGGTCTACGCCGCCGAGGCGCGGTCGGCGGTGGCGGCGGCGCGGCGCTATCCGGCGGGGCCCGGCACCAACTTCTCGCTCTGCCACGGCACGGCCGGCACGGTGGAGCTGCTGGCCGAAGCCGCGCGCGCCCTTCGCGAGCCCCCGCTGCGGGAGGCGGCCGCGGCGCTCGCGGCGGACGGCTGCGAGCGCTTCGAACGCGAGGGCGGCGCGTGGCCGTGCGGCACCCGCGACGGCGCCGGCGAGGCAGGGCTGATGCTGGGCGAAGCGGGGATCGGGCTGATGCTGCTGCGGCTGGCGGACCCCGCGGCCGCCTCCGTGCTCCTCCCCCGCGCGCCCGGCGCGCCGAACCTGCCGCGCGACGGCGGGCCCCAGGCGGCGCGGCTGGCGGGCGAATCGGCCCGGGCGCACTTCGGCGGCGCGCTGGCCGCGTTCGCGCGGCTGGGCCGCGCGCCCGCGCCGCCGGCCGGCCGGGGGGAGGAGCCCGCGCCGCTCGCCCTCCACCGCCGCCTGGACGCCGTCGTCGCCGCGGAGACGGATCCGGCGCTGCGCGCGCTGCTGGCCGACGCGCTGGCGCCGGAGCGCGCGGCGTTCGAGATGGAGCTGGGCGCCATCGACCGCACCGAGGAGGGCTGGCGGTCCGCCGGCGCCGCCGAGCCGGCGTGGGAGCATGGCTGGATCGGCCTCTCCCCGCACGCCCGCGTGGTGGAGACGGCGCACGACTGGGCCGCCTGGCCGGCGGATGCGCCCGCGCCGCCCGACGGTCCGGCCGCCTGGCTGGTGGTGCGGCGCGACAACCGCGCGCGGGCGCATCGGCTGGAGCCGTTCGCCGCGGCGGTGATGGCGGCGCTGGAGCCGGCGCGGACGCTCGCCCGGGTCGTCGAGGAGGTGTCCGGCGGATTCTCCCAGGGCTCCGCGCCCCCGCCCGAGCGGCTGCGCGCCGCGGTCGTCGCCCAGCTCCGCGCGGCCTGGCGGATGGGCGCCGTGGCGGTGGATGCCGAGCCGCCGCTGGACGCCGCGCTCCGCCGCCTGGCCGCCGCCGCGGCGGGGGATGCGCCGCCCGCGGCGATCCAGGCGCGCGACGTGGTGGCGCGGCAGGTGGAGTGGGCGCGCGAGCGGCTGGACGGCGACCCCCTGCTGGCCCACGTGGTGGCGCTCTCCGGCGCGGCCGAGCTCGAGGCCACGCTGCACGCCATCCACGCCCGCGTCCTCTTCGCGGACCTGCTCGCGGCCGTGCACGACGCGGCCTCGCCCGCCGCGCGGGTGGATGCGTTCCGCCGGCTGCTCGACGCCGTGGGCGGCGCCTTCCGGACGGACGAGGTGTTCCTCCCCGGCGTGCAGGTGCGCGGATGAGCGCGCGCGAGACCGATCGCCACGCCGCGCTGCTGGAGCGGGCGGCGGAGGCGCTGGCGGCGCGCTTCCCCACGGCGGGGCTCGGCGTGACCGGCTCCGTGGCCGGCGGGCGGCACCACGCCGGCAGCGACCTGGACCTGCTGGTGGTGGATACGGCCATCACCCGCGACTGGCAGATGGCGTTTCACGCGGACGGCGTGCGGGTGAACGTGGTCTGCGCGCACCCGGACCGCTTCGCCGCGCAGATGCGGGCCGACGCGCCGGCGTTCGGGGCGGTGCGGGCCAGCTACGTCCTTTCCGCGCGCACCCTGCGCGACCCCGCCGGGCAGCTGGAGGCCCTTCGCGGCCACGCCAGGGACGCCGTCGCCCTGCGCCACGCCGCGCGCGGCGAGCTCCTGGCCGCGCTGGCGGCCGCGGCGCGCGGGCGGCTGGCGCGCGCCGGGAACGTGCTGGACGCGTGGTCCGCGTCGGCGCTGATGAACGCGGTGGAGGGCGCCCACCTCCGCGCCGGCCGTACCGCGCTGGACAAGGCCGAGGGGAACCGCCCGCTGGAGGTGCTGGCGCGCGAGGATCCCGCCCTGCACGCCCGCGTCGCCGCGGTGCTCGCCGGCGCGGCGCCCGTCCATCCCGCGGTGGGAGAGATCGTCGATACCGTGTTCGGCGAACGCCCCCAGGACACACTTTGACTGATGGAATCCGCCGGTCCTTGCGCGACTCCCGGAATACTACAGATGTTTGACGCGCTCGCCGTGCGGCTGTCCCGGGCCGCGACCCCACCCATCGGAGAAGGATCCCCCGTGAAGAAGCTCTTCCTGAACGTCGATGAACTCTCGGTGCAGTCGTTCGACACCACCGCCGCCCGCAAGGGTGACGGCACCGTGATCGGCCACTACACCGATTACTGGGAGGCGACCTGCGGCGTCAACGACAGCTGCAACGCCACCTACTGCGGCGACTGCAACGCCACCGACCCCAACGTGGACTGCGGCGACGGCGGCTCGGGCGACTGCCCGTCGGTGAACATCGCCAACTGCGAGAGCGCCTACTACACCGCGTGCTGCGGGCGCTACACCAGCCAGGACTTCTGGGGCAACCTCAACACCGCCTGTTCCTGACCCGCCCTCGGATCCGGACCAGCGAAGGGCTCCCCCGCCGCGTGCGGGGGAGCCCTTTCGCCTCGCTCGATCCGTAGTGTCCGCCCCGCTCTTGTCCCGCCGCTCGATCCGGACTACGCCGCCGACTCCACCACCATCACGAACCCCATCGCCCCCGCGGCGCACACCGAGATCAGGCCGAACTGGCCGCCGCGGCGCTTGAGCTCGTTCAGCAGCGTCACGGTGATGCGCCCGCCGGTGGCGCCGAAGGGGTGGCCGATGGCGATGGAGCCGCCCATCACGTTGATGCGGTCCACGTCGGGGAGCCCCACCGCCTTGTCACGCCCCAGCCGCTCCTTCGCGATCTTGTCGCTGGTGAACCACTGGAAGTTGGAGAGCACCTGCGCGGCGAACGCCTCGTGCACCTCCATCAGGTCCACGTCCTTCATGGTGATCCCGGCGCGATCGAGCGCCACCGGCATGGCGTACACCGGCCCCTGCAGCAGCTGGTCGGCGGGCGACAGCGAGGCGTAGGCGTAGCTGCGGATGTAGCCCAGCGGCGTGTACCCCAGCGCCTTCGCCTTCTCCTCGCTCATCAGCAGCACCGCGCTCCCGCCGTCGGTGAGCGGACTGGCGTTGCCGGCGGTCACCGTGCCGTACCTGCGGTCGAACACGGGCTTCAGCGTCGACAGCTTTTCGAGCGAGGTGTCGGCGCGGATCCCGTTGTCGCTGGTGACGACGCGATCGTACCTGGGCGGGATGTAGGCCGGGGCGATCTCGCGCGTCAGCCGCCCGTCCGCCGTCGCCGCGGCGGCCAGCTGGTGGCTGCGCAGCGCCCACTTGTCCTGCTCCTCGCGCGTGATCCCGTTCTCCTGCGCCATCTTCTCCGCCGATTCCCCCATGGTGAGCCCGGTGGTGGGCTCGGCGATGGCGGGGGTGACGGGGGCCAGGTTCCTGGGGCGGATGGTGGCGAACGCCTTGATCCGCTCGCCCAGCGAGCGTGCCTTGGAGGCGCGCACCAGCGCGTTGCGCATCTCGGGGCTGAACAGGATCGGGATGTCGGTCAGGCTCTCGGCGCCCCCGGCGATCACCACGTCGGCCAGCCCCAGCGCGATCTGCTCGGCGCCGCTGGTGATGGCCTGGTTCGCCGACGCGCAGGCGCGGCCGACGGTGAACGCGGGCACCGTGGGCGGAATGCCGCTCCCCAGCGTGACCTCGCGCGCGATGTTGGGCTCCTTGACGGATTGGACGACGGTGCCGAACACCAGGTGGTCGATCTCGTTCACGTCCAGCTCGGCGCGGGCGATCAGCTCGCGCACCGCCATCTTCCCCAGTTCGGTGGAGGTCAGGTCCTTGAAGTCGCTGCCGCTCTTGGCGAAGGGGGTGCGGCACCCCTCCACGATGGCGACCCTGCGTCCGTTTCCGTTCATCCGGTCCTCGGTTGGTTGGGATTCCAGGCGGAACGCAGGAACTATGCGGTGAGTTGTGCTCATAGCAAGGGGACAGGGGACAGGGGACAGGGGACAGGGGACAGGGGACAGGGGACAGGGG
>Ga0207706_10003308_pt1 | contig 15436 bp, 11 predicted proteins | sample KBSC53metaG_FD_184318 | JGI IMG/M metagenome (GOLD analysis project Ga0207706, IMG submission 184318) | Corn rhizosphere microbial communities from Kellogg Biological Station, Michigan, USA - KBS C5-3 metaG (SPAdes) (version 2) | ecosystem: Host-associated > Plants > Roots > Rhizosphere > Soil ... | reverse complement strand
CGGACTGCTCCTCTTCGGAGTCATCGAGGGAGCCGCAGCGCAGGGCCAACCGGATGTCGCCAGGCTACTGCGTGTCGAGTGGGAGCCAGGAAGCGACAAGTGGGGTCCGCCACGCCTGGTCGGCCACATTTACAACGACTCGACCTACCGGATCGGGAGTGTGCGGTTACGCGTCGAGACGCTGGACAGCTCGGACCGGGTGGTTGGAGAGACGTTGGCGTGGGTCTACGTCAGTGTCCCGGCCAGGAGCCGCGCGTATTTTTCAGTGCGGCGCCCGTCGGGCAGTGAGGTCTTTCGTCTTACCGTCGAGTCCTTCGTCCTCATCTCCCGGGAATCGATCGAGGAAACGCCGTAGGAGGCCTCAGCGTCAGGTCCGCCGGCCGACCCGTGCGGCCGTGCGCCACACGAGGCGGGCCTTGGCCACCAATCGGAACGGCAGCTGCCGCCGCGGCCCGAACTCCAGCGACCACGCCAGCCGTGGCGTCCCGGTGAGATTTGTACCGGTGTAGTGCAGCGTCCGCGGGAAGTGCACGGAGACGTCGCCCGCCCGCAACGGGCAGGCGACCGCGCGACTGACGTCCACGTCACCGGTCTCCAGCGCGTGCGCGTGCCGCAGGCGCTCCAGCGGATGGTGGCGTCGGATCCGCTCCAGGTGGCTGCCCGGGATGAACTGCATGCAGCCCATCTCGACGCTGACATCCTGCACCGGCACCCAGAAGTGGGCGGTGACCAGAGTCGGATCGAGCGTATAGGCTTCGTCCTGGTGCCACGCGGTTGCCCGGCCGTTGTACGCGGGCTTGTAGATCGCGTGGTCGAAGCGGTACTGGACCGGCCGGTCCAGCAGAGCCTCGGCCAGGGCGCGGCACCGCGAGAAGGTCAACGTTTCCCGCAGCTCCGGCTCCAGAGCGATCGTCTGATTGATCTCCAGAATCTCCGGTGCCTGGCCGACGCCGGCCAGCCCTAGATCCCAGGCGTACCGCTCGCGCGCGAGGTGTCGATAGCGCCGGTACAGGCGGGCCAGGATCCGGGTGATCCGGTCGAGATCCTCGGGCGTCGTCACCCGCTCGATGACGGCAAAGCCCGCATGGTGGAACCCGCTGATCAGCGCCGTCGAAACGACTGCAGGCGGCAGTGTGGACGGCGCTGGAGGAATCAACGATGTCAACCACGACGGCCAGAGTGCAAGCACCGCGATAATTGGCTCACCCCTTCAACCCGGTGAGCCCGAAGCCCTTCTTCAACAGCCGCTGCAGCAAGAGGAACAGCACGAACACCGGGATCGTCGCCATCACCGCGACCGCCATCTGCTCCGTCTGCGGGTTGCCGTAGTCCTCCGCGAACCGGACCAATCCCAGGGGGTAGGTGCGGTACTCATCGCGCGAGACCACGGCCAGCGGCCACAGAAACTGGTCCCAGCTGTCGCGAAAGGCGAAGAGGGCCAGCACGGCCAGCGCCGGCTTGCACTGAGGCAGCACGATCTTCCAGAGGATTCGCAGCTCGCCCGCTCCGTCGATGCGGGCGGCTTGCAGGTAGTCGCTGGGCACGCCGAGGACGAACTGGCGCATCAGGAAGATGCCGAAGGCGTCGACCAGGAGCGGCGCGAAGATCCCCTGATAGGTGTTGAGCCAGCCGAGCGAGTGGACGATCAAGAAGGTGGGAACGAGCGTGACCTCGAGCGGCAGCATGAGCGTGCTCAGGATGGCCAACAGCGCGAAGCGGTCGCCCGGGAACCGGAACTTGGCCAGCCCGTAGCCGGCCAGCGTGCAGAATACGACGTTGCCGACCATGACCACGGTGGAGACGATCAAGCTGTTCGTGAAGAACAGTGGAAACGGGGCACGGTGAAGCGCGTTCGGATAGTTCTCCGGATGCCAGACGGCAGGGATCCACTCCATCGCGAGCTGGAACATCTTCTCGCTGGCCTGGAATGACGTGCTGAGCATCCAGAGCACGGGCAACAGCACGAGGACCGTCAGGCCGGCCAGCGGCACCAGGCCCAGCCATCGCAGGAGGCGGCGACCCACCTCAGGTCTCCTCATGGCGCATGAACAGCTTCATCTGGGCCAGCGTGAGGGCCAGCACAATGGCAAACAGCACGACGGAGATGGCCGCGGCCCGGCCCATCTTGAGATACGAGAACCCCGTCTCGTAGATCAGCATCGACAGCACGCGGGTCGCCCCGCCCGGACCGCCGCCGGTGATGATGTACGGCATCAGGAAGAGCCGCGCCGAGAGCAGTGCGGCCACCACGATCACGAAGAAGAGCTGCGGCAGCAGCAGCGGCAGCGTGATGTACCGGAAGCGGTTCAGCCCGCGCGTGCCGTCGATGGCCGCGGCCTCGTAGTACTCCGCGGGGATGGCGGCCAGCGCCGCGACGAACACCACCATGAAGTAGGGCGCGAAGCGCCAGACGGTCACCAGGACGATCGCCGGCATCGCGGTGGCGTCGCTGGTGAGCCAGTCGATCCGGCCGGCGCCGAACGGCGCCAGGAGCTGGTTGACGAGGCCGTGGGGGTGGAGCAGGAAGCGCCACACCAGGCACACGGCGATGATGGGCATGACGTTGGTCAGGAAGATCCCGCTCATGCACACGCGGGCACCGGGCACCCGCGTGCTCACGGCCAGCGCTAGCAGCAGGGCGACCAGCGTGACGAGCGTCGTCGAGGCGACGATGTAGACCAAGGTGTTCTGGAGCGACTGAAGAAAGACTGGGTCCCCCGCCAAACCGGCGAAGTTGGCCACCCCCACGAAGCGCGGGGGCGCCAGCATGTCGTACGAGGTGAAGCTCAGCCAGAACGCCCAGCCCATCGGACCATACTTGAAGAAGACGAAGAACAGGAGAGCGGGCAGGACGAAGGCCACGCCCCAGAGCTGCAGGCGCACGCGATAGCCCAGACGCGCTCCGGCGCGAGGCCGGTCGAGAGTGACCGAGCTGGTCGTCGTGGGCGGCTAGCCCTTCTTCAGCTCGGCAGTGGCACGGTCGACCTCGGCCGCGGCTTCGTTCAGCGCCACCTTGATGTCGCCGTTCGCCAGCGTGACCTTCTGAACCGCGCGGTGCATGGCGTCGGCGAGCTCGCTCCACACCGGCGTACGCGGCAGGAAGACGCCGGTGTCCTTGGCGCGCAGGATGGCCTGGATGTTCGGAGTGCTCTTGACCTCGGGATAGTCCGTCCAGCCGCTCTTGCGGGCCAACGTGAGCGGCGCGGTGGCTTTCCAGCAGTCGAGCAGGTCGCTCATGATGAAGCGGTACATGTGGTGCAGGACGTCCTGCTTTTCCTTCGACGCGTGCACGTTGATCACGCAGTTGAAGCCGTAGCAGGTCGAGTATCGCTTGTCGTCGCTGACCCCCGGCATCAGGTAGGCCTTGTAGTAGCCCTCCGCCTCCATGGCCGGGTTGATCGGCTTGATGGCCTGCGGGCCGATGGGCGGCGCGCTGAACATCGCGGCTCGCTCCTTCAGCCAGTCCATCCACGGCACCGGCGCGGTCGCCAGCGAATCGGCGGGATCCTCGGCGCCGTACTGCTTGACCATCGCGGCGCGAATGGTCATCGCGCGTACGCCGGCCTCGTTGTTGACCGTGCACTTGCCGTCCTTGTCGAACCACTGGCCGCCGGCCTGCAGGAGAATGGGGTTGAACTGGAAGGCCGTCCACTGCGAGGCGTGCATCGCCCACTTGAACCCCTGGCGAGTGAACTTCGAGCCATCCTTGACCGTCAGCCGCTTGGCGACCTCGCCGAGCTGCTCCCACGTCTTGGGCTCGTCCTTGACGGGGTCGAGGCCGACCTCCTTGAACTGCTTGGTGTTGACGTGGTTGAGCACGCCGTAGAACCAGAGAGGATAGCCGTACGCCTTGCCCTCGTGGATGGCGCCGGCCACGAACGCGGGCGCGTGGTCGTCACGGAACGCGTCGAGCGAGGCGTAACCCAGCTGCTGCACGTCGAGTGGCACGATGAGCTTGCGCGTCAGCCACGTGGGCATGAGCCAGTCGCCGGTGGTGTAACCGTCGGGCGCGGTGCCGGTGGCGTAGCCGATGCTGACCTTCTTGCCCAGATCGCTGAAGGCGAAGTACTGGAACTCCACGGAGACGTTCGGGTACTGCTGCGTGTACTGGTCGATTCGCTTCTTGAGCCACGGGCGCTGCTGCGGGTTCTCCCACGTCCAGAAGGTCAGCTTGATGGGGGCCCGGGTGGGGGCCCCCTGGGCGGCGCCGAAGGCGGGAACACCGAGCACACCGACCGCCGCGGCGCCCACGCTGGTCCGGCGAAGGAAATCGCGTCTCGTCGTCATGATCCGCCTCCTGGGCGGCGCGAGGATATCATAGGCGAACGATGCCACCGCTCCCGGTCGACACGGCGCGCGAGCTCGCCGCCGAGATCCGCTCCTGCGCCGCCACCATCGAGGCCAACCGCGAGCTGCCCGCTCCGCTCTTCGCGTCCCTCGCCGACGCCGGGCTCTTTCATCTGCTCTTGCCGCGGTCGCTGGGGTGCCCGGAGCTGGATCTGCCGACCTACGTGCGGGTCATCGGCGAGCTTGGCTTCGGCGACGCGAGCACCGCCTGGATCGTCAGCCAGTGCTCGGTGTTCGCGACGTACGCCGCGCGCATGCCGCGCGACGCCGCGCGGGCCATCTGGATCGACCCGCCGCGCAGCATCGTCGCCAACACGCCGCTGCCGACGGCGACCGCGAGTGTGGTCCCCGGCGGATATCGCGTGACGGGCCGACAAGGGTTCAGCACGGGGTGCCGTCACGCCACGTGGCTGGCGGCGCAGGCTCCCATCACCGAGAACGGAACGCCGCGTCTGCTGGCCAGCGGCGAGCCGGACATTCGGTATTTCTTCGTGCCGGCCGCCGAGGCCACTCTGCTCGACACCTGGCAGGTCCGCGGCATGCGGGGCACGGGGACCCATCACTTCGCGGTGGACGACGTGTTCGTGCCCGAGGAGCGCACCGTCCTCGTCGCCACCCCGCCGCTGCTCGAGCCCGGGCCGCTCTACCAGTTCCCCCGGACGTTGCTGTTCGGCAGCGGAGACGCCGCGGTGGCGCTCGGCGTCGCCCGCGCCGGGCTCGACGCGTTCATCGCGCTGGCCTCGAGCAAGAGCCCCCGGCAGATGACCGGGCGGCTGCGCGACCAGGTCCTGGCCCAGACGGACGTAGGTCGCGCGGAATCCGAGCTGCGCGCGGGCCGGGCGATGCTTCACGAGACTGTCCGCGAGGTGTGGGCCGCGGTGAGCGCGCGGGGCACCATCACGCTCGAGGAGCGCGTGGCCATGCGGATGGCGATCACGCACCCGATCCGGCTCGCCATCCAGATCATCGACGCGCTCTACAACACCGCCGGCGCCACCGCGATCTACGAGAGCCACCCGCTGCAGCGTTACTTCCAGGACGTCCACGTCCTGAGCCAGCACCTGCAGGGGCGACTCGCGCACTACACGCTGATCGGACGGCACTGGCTGGGGCTGGGCGTCGACGACGACACGAGCTTCTGACGGGGCACCGTGACCGGCGAGCCGTCCTTCATTCGACGAGCGCCGCTCGCGATGGCCGTGACGGCGGCGGTGGCCGTGCTGGCCGCCGCGGGTTCCGTCTGGGCGTGGGGCGACGTCGGCCACAAGGTGGTCTGCGAGATCGCGTTTCACGAGCTGACCGACCACGCCCGGGCCGAGGTCGTCCGGCTCATCAAGAAGGACACGGAGTTCAAGGCCTTCTCGGACTCCTGCGTGTGGCCGGATCATCCCAAGCAGCGAGAGACCGAGCACTACATCAACGTGCCCAGAGACTTCCGCGCGTTCGTGGCCGATCAGTGCCCCGGGCGCAGCCGCTGTCTCTTCTCCGCGATCCGCTCGGATCTCGAGGTCCTGACGACGCCGGGCCGCTCCGATCAAGCCCGCCTGGGATCTTTGAAATTCCTCGGTCACTGGATCGGCGACCTGCACCAGCCGCTGCACGTCTCCTTCGCGGACGATCGCGGGGGCACCAGGATCGTGGAGGGCGACGGCGCGTGTGCCGGAGACCTTCACGGCGTGTGGGACTGGTGCATCATCGAGCAGACCATGGGCCGCAACGCCCGCACCATCGCGCGACATCTGGGGGAGACGATCACGGATGCCGATCGCATGGCCGCGCAATCCGGGCATGCTCAGGACTGGGCCACGGAATCGCTGGCGGTGGCCCGGCAGGCGTCTGTCCTCTACTGCGTCCAGAACGGCAACGCGTGCGACTACGCCGCCGGCCGGCCGACCTATCGACCCGGATCGCGCGAGCGGATGGTCAAGGTGGACGCCGCGTACCTCAAGGCCCATCGGGCGGCCGTCGCCGAGCAACTGAAGCGGGGCGGCGTCCGGCTGGCCGCTCTGCTCAACCGAGCCTTCGCACAGTAGCGCAGACGGCGCCGACCGTCGCCGGCCGGCGCCGCCGCGAGGGCGAAGGCGACGCGGGACGTGCTACTTGGCGATGCACTTGGCGACGTTGTCCTGCGTGCACTCGTCCAGGCCCGTGTAGATCACCGACTCGACCTTCTTGCCGTTGATCAGATCGATCATCACCGTCGGCGCGCGGTAGCCCATCTCGAACGGGCGCTGCCCGACCTGCACGTGGCTGCGGCCGGCCTTCAGAGCCTCGATCTGGGGCGGCAGCGTGTCGCCGGCCACGATGATCAGCGACTTGCTCTTCAGCTTCTCCAGGACCTGGCCGGTGACCTGCGCGTAGGCCTGGGGCGCGAACTGGGCCCAGCCGCCCTCGAGCACGAACGCGTCGAGCTTGGGGTTGGCGGTGAACACGTCGGCCATCTGCCGGTTGGCGAGGTCCGCCTGGTCGTTGGTGAACACCGGGCAGCCGTCGATCTCCTTCCAGCCGTTCTGGCCGGTCAGCTTCTTGGTGCCCTTGGCGCCGGCCAGGGTGTCGCGGGTACCGGCGGCGCGCGCGTTGATGTTGTCGGCGGCCACGTTGCCGAGCTGCAGGCAGATGGTGCCGCCCTTGGGCTTGAACTTCTTGAGGTACTCGGCGAACTTCACGCCCATCAGATAGTTGTCGGTCCCCAGATAGGTCTTGCGCAGACCGGCGTCTTCCTTGGACAGATCCGCGTCGATGGTCATGACCGGAATCTTCGGGGCCTTCTTCTTCAGCAGATTGGCCATGAGCGGCGCGTTGGACGGTGAGATGGCGATGGCGGCCACGCCCTTGGTCAGCAGGTCGTCGACGATCTGCACCTCACCGGCCTCGTCGGTGCTGGAGGCCGGTCCGGTGTAGAGACAGGTGTAGCCCTTGCCCTTGTTCTCAGCGTTCCACTTCTGGCAGCCGAGGTTGATCTGCTCGAAGAACGGGTTGTCGAGGCCCTTCACCACGATGGCCAGGGTCTTGTCCTGGGCCAGGGCCGGGTGCGCGGCGAGCATCACGAGCGTGGCCACCGCCAGTGCGACGAGCGTATTCATGTCTCACTCCGTTGTGAGGGACCGTTGCTCGATGACGTCCGCGACGCCTGGTGCTGGCGCGCAGTGTAGCGAAGCGGTCGCTCGACGGTCAAGGTGACTCGCCGGCCAATTCCGCTATCATCGGACCGCCGCGAGGGAGGCGGAGCATGCCGGTTCTGGAATGTCAGGGCATCTCGAAGCACTTCGGCGCCATTCACGCGCTCGACGACGTCTCGCTGACCATCTCGGCCGGCGAGGTGGTCGGACTGATGGGCGACAACGGCGCCGGCAAGTCGACGCTGGTGAAGATCGTGGCCGGCAACTTTCCGCCGACCGCCGGCCGCCTGCTCGTCGACGGACAGCCGACGGTGTTCGAGGGGCCGTCCGCCGCGCGCCGGAGCGGGATCGAGATCGTCTATCAGGATTTGGCCCTGTGCGACAACCTGCCCGCCTCCATCAACATCTTCATGGGACGCGAGCTCACCCGCTGGGTCGGGCCGCTGCGCGTGCTCGACTTCAAGGCCATGAGCCGGCGCGCCGCCGAGCTGTTCACCGAGCTGAAGTCGGAAACGCGCCCGCGCGATGTGGTGCGCGCCATGTCGGGCGGCCAGCGCCAGGCGGTGGCGATCGCCCGCACGCGACTGTCCAATCCGAAGATCGTGCTGATGGACGAGCCGACCGCGGCGATCTCGGTGCGCCAGGTGGCCGAGGTGCTCAGCCTGGTGCGCCGGCTGCGAGAGCAGGGCATCGCCATCGTGTTCATCAGCCACCGCATGCCGGATGTGTTCGCGGTGGCCGATCGCATCATCGTGCTGCGCCGCGGCGCCAAGGTCGCCGACAAGGCGATGTCCGCCACCAGCCCCGAAGAGGTCACGGGGCTCATCACCGGCGCGATCACCAGCGGCTGATGCGACGATGAACGACTCGATCTCGAGCGATCTGCAGCGGGCCATCGACACGCGGAGCCACGGCCTGGTCGCGCGGGTGTTGAGCCTGCAGGCGTTCTGGGTGCTGGCCGCCGCGCTGCTGGCCGCCGTGATCCTGTCGTTCGCGACCGATGCCTTCGCCACCCCGCAGAACCTGTTCAACGTGACGCGCAATTTCGCCTTCGTGGCCATCGTCGCCATCGGGATGACGGCGGTGATCATCACCGGGGGCATCGATCTGTCGGTCGGCTCGATCCTGTGTCTGTCGGCGATGGTCACCGGCGTCGTGCTGAACGCCGGTCACGGGGTGTGGATCGGCATCGCCGCCGGGCTCGCCGCCTCGCTGGTGGTCGGTCTGGTCAACGGCGTGCTGATCGCCTACGTCGGGATCCCGCCCTTCGTCACCACGCTGGGGATGCTGTCGGTCGCCCGCAGCCTGGCCATGGTGGCCTCGCAGAACCGGATGGTCTACCAGTTCGGACCCGACCACGAGCTGTTCCTGTGGCTGGGCGGCGGATCGACGCTGGGCATCCCGAACCCGGTCGTGGTGCTGGGCGCCTGCTGCCTGATCGCCGGATTCGCGCTGCGCTGGACGCGCTGGGGCGCCAGGATCATGGCGGTCGGCGGCAACGAGCGGGCGGCGGTGCTGACCGGCCTGCCGGTCAGCCGGATCAAGGTCGGCATCTACATGCTGTCCGCGTTCATGGCCGGTCTGGCCGGCGTGCTCGAGGCCAGCTGGCTCGGCGGGGTGACGACCAACCTCGGCCAGTCGATGGAGCTCAGCGTGATCGCCGCCGCGGTCATCGGGGGCGCCGACCTGGTGGGCGGCAGCGGCACGATCCTGGGCGCGGTGGTCGGCGCCGCGCTGATCGAGATCATCCGCAACAGCCTGACCCTGCTCGGCATCAGCACCTTCTGGCAGGGCGCCTTCGTCGGCAGCTTCATCGTGCTGGCGGTGGCGTTCGACAGCGTGCGCCGGCGGCGTCGCAACGCCGGCGGGTAGCCGGCCGCAACACGTAGCCGGGTTCCGCGTCAGATCGGCTAGAGTCGAGATTGATGTCGCGTCGACGGCGGCCGGGCCTGGTGGTGCTGTGCCTCCTGCTGCTCGGGGGCCTCACGGTACTGGCGCCGGCGACCATCCCGGCGCAGACGCCGCCGTCCGGGCTGCAGCGGGCCCGCGAGCTGAACCACCTGGCGCTCGAGGACTTTCGCAAGGGCGAGTACACCGCGGGCGTCCCGAAGGCTCGCGAGGCCCTGGCCCTGCGCGAGAAGGGCCTCAACCCCACCCACCCGCTCATCGCCGACAGTCTGCAGACGCTCGCCGATCTTCTGCGGGAAACGGGCGAGTATGCCGAGGCACGGCCGCTCTACGAGCGCGCGCTGGCCATCCGCGAGCAGGCGCTCGGGCCCGAGCACCCGGCCGTGGGCTGGAACCTCAACGAGCTCGGCGTGCTCCTGATCCGCACCGGCGACTATGCGGCGGCACGCCCGCTGATCGAGCGCGGCCTCGCGATCCGCGAGAAGGTCTATGGGCCCGATCACGGCAACGTGGCCACCAGCCTGCAAGATCTGGGGATCCTGCTGTACCTCAGCGGCGATCTCGCCGGGGCGCAGCCTCGACTCGAGCGAGCCGTGCACATTCGCGAGCAGGTGCTGGGTCCCAGCCACCCTTCGCTGGGGCTGACGACGCTGTACCTGGGGCGCGTGCGCCGGGATCTCGGCGACTATGCGGCCGCGCGCGTGTTGCTGGAGCGCTCGGTCGAGATCAGGGAACGGGCCCAGCCCGTGTCCCAGCCCGCCGTCGCCACGAGTCTCTCGCATCTGGGCATTCTGTTCATGCAGATGGGGGACTATGCGAAGGCGCGGCCGCCGCTCGAGCGGGCGCTCGCCATTCGCGAGCGGGTGTTGCCCGCGGATCACCTCGACGTCGCCGGCAGCTTGAACGACCTCAGCTCGCTGCTGCTGCGCACGGGCGACTACGCCTCAGCGCAGGCGCGCAGCGCGCGCGCGCTCCAGATCCAGGAGCAACGGCTCGGCCCCAACCATCCCGCGCTGGCCGGGACCCTCATCAACCTGGCCGCCAGCCACCGCAACGGCGGCGACGTCGCGACGGCCGGGCCCCTCGTCGATCGCGCGCTCACGATCCGCGAGCAGGCGCTGGGCCCGACCCATCCGGCCGTGGCGGGCGCGCTGAACGCCAAGGCGTACCTGCTCTACATGAGCGGCGACTACGCCGGGGCGCGCCCGCTCTACGAGCGGGCGCTGGCCATTCGCGAAGCCGCGCAGGGCCCGAACCACCGCGAGATCGCGCCGCTGCTCAACGACTACGGCGTGCTGCTGCTCGTCAGCGGCGACCTCACGGGTGCGCGGCGCGCCTACGAGCGAGCGATCCGGATCTCCGAGCAAGCCCTCGGCCCCGACAACATCGGTCTGGCCGGGTTGCTCAACAGCCTGGGGGCGCTCCTGCGCCAGATGGGTGACTACGCGCCGGCGCGCGCGGCCATCGAGCGCTCGCTGGCGATCCGGGAGCGCGTGCTCGGTCCGGATCACCCGGAAGTCGCCCGGAGCCTCGTCGAGCTGGGCGCCGTGCTCCAGAAGACGAAGGCCTGGGACGAGGCGCGGCCCGTCTACGAGCGGGCGATCCGCATTCGCGAGCGCGCCTTCGGTCCCGACAATCTGACCGTGGCGGGGGCCCTCAACGCGCTGGCCCTGCTCGATCGCGCCATGAGCCGCTACCCCGAGGCGCGGCAGCGCTACGAGCGCGCGCTCAAGATCCGCGAGGCCGCCCTGCCCCCCGAGCACATCGAGGTGATCTGGAGCCTCAACAACCTCGCGGCGCTCCTGCGGGTGATGGGTGACTACGACGCGGCGCTGCCGCTCTACGAGCGGGCCCTGCCGGTGGCCCGTCGCCTCGCCGTCCCCGATCTACAGTGGCGCGTCACGTTTGGCCTCGCGCGAACGTACGAGCAGCGCGGACGATTCCAGGAGTCGCTGGCGCTCTACCGCGAGTCCGTGGCCACGCTCGAGAGCCTGGCCGGACAGTTCGGGGACGACACGCTGCGCAGCCAGTACCTGGCGGCCGACAACCGCCTGCTGGCGTACGACGGGCTGACGCGCGTGCTCCTGGAGCTGCACGGACGCGATGCGAGCAAGGGCTACGATCGCGACGCCTGGGCGGTGCTCGAAGCCCGGAAGGGGCGTGTGGTCGCCGACGCCCTGGCCTCCGCCCGTCCGGCCGTGCCCGACTCCGCGGCCCGCCAGGCGGCCGAGCAGGTCCAGGCCAAGGGGCAGCAGCTGCGCGGCCTGGAGGCGGCGCTACGCGAGGAGCAGGAGACCAGCACGACGCAGGCGGGCACGAAGCGGTTCGAGAACCTCACGACGCTCCTGGCCCAGACGAAGGCGGAGTACCTCACGCAGGCGCACGCCTTCCTGGCGCGCTATCCGCAGTACAAGGCACAGTTCATCGATCAGCAGACCGTGGACCCCAAGGCACTGGCAAAGTTCGCCGACCGGCTGCCGTCCGGGACACTGGCCATCCAGTACTTCGCCGCGCCCGACACGCTCTATCTCTTCGTCGTCGCCCCCGGCGGCAGCTTCCAGGTGCGGAGCCGGGCAATCGCGCAGGAGGATCTCTACACGCTGGTGAAGGAGTACCGGCAGCTGCTCAACAGCGCCACGACCGAGCCCCTGCCGTGGATCGACGACGGCTCGGCCGTCTACCGCGAGAAGGTGGCGCCACTACGCCAGGTCAGCCGCAAGCTCTCGGCGCTGCTGCTGGAGCCGGTGGCGCCCGAGCTGGCCACGCATCGCAACCTCGTGCTGATTCCCAACGACATGCTGCTCTACCTGCCCATCCACGCCCTCACCCTGGCCGATCGTGACGGCTCCGTGCGCTTCCTCGTGGAGACGCACGTGGTGAGCTACGTCACCCAGCTCGAGCTGGTCGATCTGCTCACGCCGTCGATGCCGGAGACCAACGTCCCGCTGCTGGCCGTGGGGAATCCCGACGGCAGCCTGCCGTCGGCCGGTCGCGAGGTCCGCGACCTGGCCCGGCTCCGGTCGGGAGCGACCGCGCTGGAGGGTGCGCAGGCAACGAAGGAACGGTTCGTCAGCCTGGCTGCGCAGTTTCCCGACGTCCACCTCGCAACGCACGGTGTGCTCGACGCCGAGCGGCCCGAGCGCTCGTACTTGCTGCTGGCCGGCGCCGACGAGGCCAGCCAGCGCCTGAGCGTGGCCGAGATCGCCAGCCTGAGCCTCGGGCGCAACGGCCTGGCCGTGCTGTCGGCTTGCGAGACGGCGCTGGGCGAGCAGGTGCCGGGCGCTGCGCTGACGACCCTGGCGGCGGCCTTCAGTCAGGCGGGCGCGCAGTCGGTCGTGGCCTCGCTCTGGAAGGTCAACGACGAGACCACGCGGCACTTCATGGTCGCCTTTCACCGGTCGCTGGCGACGTCGGGCCGGGCGGCGGCGCTCCAGCAGGCGCAGCTAACCATCCTGCGCCAGCAGGTGACCGCGCATCCGTTCTACTGGGCGCCGTTCATCCTCATCGGCGGCCGCTAGACATGGGGGGCCTCGACCGGGCCCCCCAAACCCCCCGGGTGGCTCGGGACGCCCCGGCGGAGCCGTGGCGCCCCTCGATACTCCGGCAGGCTCCTAATCGGCTTCTATCGGCAGGGTGAACGTGAAGGTCGAGCCGGCGCCGAGCCGGCTTTCTACCGAGAGTCGCCCGCCGTGGAGCTCGACGAACTTTCGTGAGAGCGTGAGCCCGAGCCCGGTGCCTTCGACCTTGTTCGCCGCCGGACCCACCTGTCGGAACTCTTCGAACACGGCCTCGTGATCCTCTGGCGCGATACCGATGCCGGTGTCGATGACGGAGACCTCGACCCGCTTTCCCCTGGCGGTGGCGTGAACGTCGACCCGTCCGCCCTCGGGCGTGAACTTGATGGCGTTGGAGAGCAGGTTCAGGAGGACCTGTTTCACCTTGCGCTCATCCCCCCGGATCACGCCGATCCGGTCGTCGATGGCGTGCCCCAGCGTGATCCCCCGGCGGCCCGCCCGCTCGCGGACCAGGATCAGGGCGTTGTCGATCACGGTCGATAGGTCGAAGTCCGCCGGCTCCAGCTCCATCCGTCCCGCTTCGATCTTCGAGAGGTCGAGGATGTCGTTGATGAGCGACAGCAGATGCTGTCCCGAGGCGTGGATGTCGCGCAGGTACTCGTCCTGCTTGTCGCTGAGGTCGCCGAACATGCGATCGACCAGCACCTCGGAGAAGCCGATGATGGCATTGAGCGGCGTCCGCAGCTCGTGCGACATGTTGGCCAGGAACTCCGACTTGGCCTGGCTGGCCGCCGCCAGCTCCAGGCTCTTGTGCTCGACCTCCCGATTCTGCTCCTGCAGCTCGGTGAACAGGCGCACGTTCTCGATCGCGATCACGGCCTGATCGGCGAACGTTTGCAGCAGGGCAATCTGCGTGTCGGTGAACGGGATCGCCTCCACGCGTACGACGTTGATCGCGCCGATGGCCTCCCCGCGGATCAGCATGGGGACGGATAGGATCGCGCGATAGCCGATCGCCCGCGCGCGCGCGGCGATGTGGGGAAACTCGGTCCCGCTCTGGGCGTCGGCGATCGCGATCACGCGGCGCTCGAGGATCGCCTGGGCCGCGACGCTTCCGCGGTCCGGAGGTCGAGGGTACGCGCTCCGGATGACCGGCAGGCGGTCCGGCTCGGAGCCGTACTCGGCGGCCAGCGTGATCTCCTGGCCGTCGTAACGGAACACCAGCCCGTAGAGGCCCTGGCACAAGCGCGTGGCGCTCGCCGCGATGGCGTCGAACACCGGCTGCACCGCGGTGGGCGAGCTCGAGATGACCCGCAAGACGTCGCTGGTCGCGGCCTGCTGATCGAGCGCCTCGGTCAGCTCCGCGTTCCGAGCCGCCAGCGCGTTGGACAGACGGACGTTCTCGATGGCGAGCCGGTCGACGGGTCCCTTGCCCTTCGGGAGCTTGGCGCGCTGACGCGTCGGCTTAGGGCGCGCCATGGGCCGCCTCGTAGGCGCCGATGAAGACCGGGTCCATCCGGCGCAGATCCTCGTGCGACATCTTTCCGGTGCGGCGGAAGTAGCTGTAGGCGAAGGCCAGAGGGTCGAGGTGGAAGATCTCCGCGACGTTCTCGTACCAGAGGATGCTCCGGACCGCCGACGCCTGGAAGTCGTCCGAGCCCGGTCGCCGCGCGGCGGTGAACGCCTGCAGGCCGGCCTGGACATCGTCGCCGCTTCCGTGGAGAGCCTCGGCCAGGGCGATCGCGTCCTGCAGGGCCATGCGCGTTCCCGAGCCGATCGAGAAATGCACGGTGCGCAGTGCGTCGCCCAGCAACACGACGTTGCCGTGGCTCCAGTGGCGATTGCGAATGATCGTGGCGTTGAACCACGAGGATTTGTTCGAGAGGAGCGGCCGGCCATCCAGGTCGTCGCGGAACACCGCGGTACAGTAGCGCAGGCTTTCCTCGTCGCTCATGTGATCGAGTCCGGCGCGGGACCAGGCCGGCGGGTCGCACTCGACGAGAAAGGTGCTGTGGGTCGGGCTGTACTGGTAGCAATGCGCGATGAAGATCCCGTGCTCGCTCTGACGAAAGATCAGCGACAGCGCCGGAATCAGCGCGGTGGTGCCGTACCAGGCGAACTTGTTCCGATAGCGCTCGAAGGACGGCTGGAACCAATCGGCATGCTTGGCCCGGATGGCGCTGGCCACGCCGTCGGCGACGACGATGAGGTCGAAGCCCGCGAAGCAGTCGACATCCTCGGCGCGGGTCCGGAACTCGATCTTCACGCCGCGGTGCCGGCAGTGGCGCTGCAGCGTGTCGAGCATGGCCAGGCGTGAGATGCGCGCCCAGCGATTGCCCTTCACGGCCACCCGCACGTCACGGTGTCCGATCTCCATCGTGTCCAGCTCGGCGCAGTCCTTCCGGAGGTCGGCGTGGAACTCGGGATCGCTGTCGGCCAGCAGGCGCAGCGTGGGCGCGGCGAAGACGAGGCCCCAGCCATACGTGGCGTCGGGCGGATTCTGCTCCAGCACGTGAATCTCGTGGCGTGCGTCACGCGCTTTCATGA
>Ga0207706_10003307_pt1 | contig 15438 bp, 6 predicted proteins | sample KBSC53metaG_FD_184318 | JGI IMG/M metagenome (GOLD analysis project Ga0207706, IMG submission 184318) | Corn rhizosphere microbial communities from Kellogg Biological Station, Michigan, USA - KBS C5-3 metaG (SPAdes) (version 2) | ecosystem: Host-associated > Plants > Roots > Rhizosphere > Soil ... | reverse complement strand
CTTCTCGGTCGCGCGCGTGCTGACGAGGTCGAGCGCCGACTCGACGCACTCGCGCAGGTCGAACGGATGCGACTCGATGTCCATCCGCCCGGCCTCGATCTTCGAGAAGTCGAGGATGTCGTTGATGATCGTGAGCAGCGCGTCGCCCGACTCGCGCACCGTCTGCACGTAATCGCGCTGCTCGGGGTCGAGCTCGGTGTCCAGCAGCAGGCCGCTCATCCCGATGACGGCGTTCATCGGCGTCCGGATCTCGTGGCTCATCGTCGCGAGGAACGCGCTCTTCGCCTCGTTGGCCGCCTCGGCCGCGGCGCGCGCCTCCTGCGCCTGCTTGAACAGGCGCGCGTTCTGGATCGCGATCACCGCCTGATCGGCGAACGTCTGCAGCAGCGTCAGCTCCTTGGCGCTGAACGCACCGCGCGAGCGCGAGACGCCGACCGCACCGATGCCGCGGTCTTCCCAGAGCATCGGCGCGAACGCGACCGAGTGGTAGCCGATGACCTCGCCCATCCGACGGAGCACCGCCGGGGTGTCGGGGTCGTTGATCACGTCTGCATAGTGGACGACTCGCCGCTCCCGGATCGCACGGCCCGCCGGAGTGACATCGACCGGCGCCGGAAAGGTCGCGGCCACGGTATCGAGCGCCTTGCCGACGTACGCTGCGATCTGGAGCAAGCCCTCGTCGTCGACGAGCAGGACGTCGAGCTCGTCGCCGCCGAACAGGTGCCTGCAGCTCTCGAGGATCTTCTCGAACACCGGGTTGGCATCGGCGACCGAAGCGCTGATCACGCTCAGGATTTCCGCCGAAGCCTTCTGGTGTTCGAGCGCCTCCTTCGTCTCGTTGAGCAGGTGCGCGTTCTGGATCGCGATCACCGCCTGGTCGGCGAAGGTCCGCAGCAGCCGCTGCTCCCGCTCGTCGAACGCGCGCAGCTCGCCGCGGCCGACCATGACCGAGCCGATCACCTTGCCTTCCCAGAGCATCGGCGCGAGGGCAAGCGCGTACGTCTCGCCGCCCTGGAGCTGCGCGACCCGGCGCACCGGCTCTGGAACGTCCGGATCGTGGAGGACGTCGGCGTACGTCAGCAACCGGTGGTCGCGCATGACCCGCTCGGTCGCGGTGCCGGCGAGCGGGATCGGGAAGAGCTGCCGCATGCGCTCGACGCGCGCCGCATCCGAGCCGCGGATCGCGCCGATCCTGAGCCGCTCGCCGCCTTCGTCGACGAGGAAGACGACGAGCTGGTCGCCGCCGAACAGCCGCTCGCAGGCGAGCAGGATGCGATCGAACACCGGCGCCGGATCGGCGACCGAGCTGCTGATCGTCTGCAGCACCTCGCCGATCGCAGTCTGCTGCTCGAGCGCTTCGCGCGTCTCGTTGAACAGGCGCGCGTTCTGGATCGCGATCACCGCCTGGTCGCTGAAGGTCTTGAGGAGTGCGTTGTCGCGCTCGCGCAAGCGTTCGGCGTCGCTGCAGACCATCGTGATCGCCCCGATGCCGCGGCCTTCCCACATCAGCGGCGAAACGATCACCGCCGTGTCGTCGCCCATGCGGGCCGCGGCCTGCACGCCGGGCTGGCCCGCGTCGCCGCCGGCGAGATCGCGGACCTCGAGCAGGCCGCCGCTGCGGATGGCCCGATCCGTGAGCGTCCCGGCGAGCGGCCGCGGGAACGACGCCAGGGTCTGCGCCTCGATCGCCTCCGCCTCGGCGTCGCCGATGACGGCGCGCATCGCCGCCGTCAACCGATACACCGGCACCTTCAGCTGTCCTTCGTCATCGACGATCGAGAGCGCGAAGCCGCGCGCCGAGAACAGGCGCTCGCAGCACTCGATGATCTTGTCGAACACCGGCGTCGCGTCGGCCATCGAATGGCCGATGACGTCGAGCACCTCCGCGGTCGCGGTCTGGCGCGCCAGCGCCTCCTTGGTCTCGTTGAAGTTGCGCGCGTTCTCGATCGCGATCACCGCCTGGTCGGCGAAGGTGCGGACGAGGTCGATCTCCGCGGCGGCGAACGCGCGGACCTCGTAGCGCAACAGCGCGATGGCGCCGATCGGCGCGCCCTCGCGGATCATCGGCACCGCGAGCACGGTGCGAAAGCCGTGTCTCGACTGCAACTCGCGGACGTCGGGGTACTCCGTCTCGAGCAGCGGGACGATGTCCTCGATGTGGATGAGCCGGCGATCGAGAAACGCGCGCCCGACGACCGATGTCCGGCGCATCGGCAGTTCGTCGACGCCGTCGCTGCCGAACGTCCCGAAATGCGTCATCGCCCGCAACTTGTCCCCCGGCGCGGTGAGCCAGATCCGGCTCATCTCGGCCTTGCACAGCAGTCCGGCGCGCTCGGCGACCGCGTCGAGGACGGGCTGGACGTCGCTCGGAGACGCGCTGATCACCTTCAGCACCTCCGAGGTCGCGGTCTGCCGCTCGAGCGCATCCTTCGTCTCGTTGAACAGGCGCACGTTTTCGATCGCGATCACCGCCTGGCTCGCAAAGGTCTGCAGCAGCGAGATTTCCTGCTCGCCAAACAGCCCGGGCGTGCTCCTGGCCACGGAGATCGCGCCGACGACCTCGCGGTCGCGCATCATGGGAACGCTCAGCACCGCGCGATAGCCCGCCGCCGTGGCGAGATCCTTGACTCCGTACTCGGCATCGCTGAGTCGAGTGACGTCGGCGATGTTCACCACGGCACGCTCGCGCACCGCGCGAGCCCCGGCCGAGCCGCCGTCGAGGCGCATCGGATAGAGCTTGCGCACGGCCTCGACAGCCTGCGAGTTGACGGCGTACAAGCCGCCGACATGCAGCCGCTCACCGTCGAAGGGGAACACCCACCCGCTGACGGCCCCGGTCAGCTTCGCCGAGCGCTCGGCGATGACGTCGAACACCGGCTGCGTGTCGGTGACCGAGCCGCTGATGACGCGGAGCACCTCGGCGGTCGCGGTCTGGCGCTCAAGCGCCTCCCTGGTCTCGTTGAAGAGGCGCGCGTTCTCGATCGCGATCACCGCCTGGTCGGCGAACGTCTGCGCGAGCGCGATCTCCTGCTCGTCGAACTCGCCCGTGGTCGCGCGCAGGATCGTGATCGAGCCGAGCGCCTTGCCGTCGCGCAAGAGCGGCACGAACAGGCACGAGCGATAGCCGAGCGCGATCGCGAGGTCGTGCATGCGCGGGAACTGCTTGGCGCCCTCGACCGTGTCGGCGACCATGACGACGCGGCCCTCGAGGATGCAAGTCCCGGCGCCGCTGCCGCGGTCGAGCGGCCACGGCTTGAGGAATCCGACTCCCCTCGGCTGGACCGTGTCGGCTGCGAACGCGACGTCCTCGATCATGTCGCCGCGCGGCATCGCAAGATGCACAGCCTTGCCGCCGAACAGACGCTGACAGCTCTGCACGATCGCCTCGAACACCGGCTGCGTGTCGGTGACCGAGCCGCTGATGACGCGCAGGATCTCGGCGGTCGCGGTCTGCCGCTCGAGCGCTTCCTTGGTCTCGTTGAAAAGCCGCACGTTCTCGATCGCGAGCACCGCCTGGCGGGCGAACGTCTCGAGGAGTGCGACCGATTTCGCCGGGAACCTCGTCGGCACCGCACGCGTCACGGCGATCGCACCGACGGCGCGTCCGTCGTGGAGCAACGGCACCGCCAGCGCCGCGCGCCAGCCCGAGCGCCGGGCGGCCTCGCCGAGCCGAAACTCCGGATCGGTCAGGACGTCCTCGACCTGCACGGGCGCGCGCTCGAAGATCGCGCGCCCGGTCACCGAGCCGCGGTCGATCGGCATTGGAAAGGCGGCGCGCGTGACCTCTTCTCCGTCGCGCGACATGCCCCGGTAGCTCACCAGCCGCACCAGCTCGCCGTCGACGCGGCTCGCCGCCCCCATGGTCGCGCCGCACAGCGCCATCGCGCGCTCGGTGATCGCATCGAACACCGGCTGGAGGTCGTCCGGCGAGCTGCTGATGACCCGCAGCACGTCCGCAGTTGCCGTCTGCTGTTCGAGCGCTTCCTTCGTCTCGTTGAACAGCCGCACGTTCTCGACCGCGATCACGGCCTGCGCTGCAAACGACTTGATCAGCGCGATCTGCTTGTCGGTGAACGGGACCGGATCCCTGTGGGCAGTGACGATTGCGCCGATCACCTTGCCATCGCGGACCATCGGCGCGGCGATCTGCGCATTGAAGCCGTAGTCGCGTGCGAACTTGGCCGTCCGGGGCGGCACTTCCGGATTGTCGACCAGCGGCACGACCTGCGACGTCTCGCCGGTCAGGATCGTCTTTCCCACGTGCGTCGACGCATCCAGGGGCAGCGGATAGTGTTGGCTGAACGTCTCGAAGCCTGCCGCGCCCTGGTGGCTGGCGAGCTCGATCTTGCCGTCGCGTGCCAGAGTGACGATCGCGAACTGGGTGTCGAAAAGACGAAGCAGGTTGCGCGCGATCGCGTCGAACACCGGATGGGCATCCGTCATCGACTCGCTCATCGCGGCGAGGATCGCTCCCGTCGCGGTCTGCTGGTCGAGCGCCTCGCGCGTCTCGTTGAAGAGGCGAACGTTCTCGATCGCGATCACCGCTTGGTCTGCGAAGGTCTCGAGCAGAGCGACCTGATCGGGGGCGAGCGGCCCCGGCTCTGTGCGCACCACCGCGATGGCGCCGATCGCGACCTGGTCGCGCACCATCGGCACGACCGTCATCGCGCGGTAGCCGGCCGGCGCCAGGTTGCGCTTTCCGGCGTCGAAGCGTCCACCCGCCTCCAGCACGTCCGCAACGTCGACGACGCGGCATTCGAGCAACGCCGCGCCGTGGATGTAGCTCGGATCGAGCGGGAACGGAAACACGGCCCGCCAGCGCGCAGCGCGTTCCGGATCCTCCTCGGCGATGGCGACGGAGCGGACCTGTCCGCCCTCGGCACGGCTCACCGCGACCGCCGCGCCCTTGAAGAGGCGCAAGCCGCTCTTCGCGATGGCGTCGAACACCGGCTGCACGTCGGTCGGCGATTCGCTGATGACGCGCAGCACGTCGCTCGTGGCCGTCTGCCGGTCGAGCGCGTCGCGCGTCTCGCGGAACAGGCGCACGTTCTCGATCGCGATCACCGCCTGGTCGGCGAAAGTCCGCAGCAGCCCGATCTGGTGTTCGGAATACGTGCCCGGCTGCGCGCGCGTGACGTTGATGATGCCGATCGACACCCCGTCGCGCACCATGGGCACCGTGAGCATGCTGCGGTAGCCGCGCGTGCGCGCGAGCTCGCGCCACTGCCCGGCCGTGCGCGGATCGGTTTCGGTGTCCTCGATGACGATCGGCGCACGGGTGGACAGCGGCTCGGCGATGAAGACGTCGTCGATCGGGACCGGGAAGCGGCTCTCCAGAGCGGCCGTCCCCGCGGCATCGGTGAGCGTGTGCGCCGCCAGGTGCAGCATGCCGTCGCGCACGCGCGTGACCGTGGCCGAGAAGCCGCCGATGAGCAGCTGCGCGCTCTGGACGATGGCGTCGAGGACAGGCTGCACGTCCGACGGCGACGCCGCGATGACCTTGAGGATCTCGGCCGTCGCGGTCTGGCGCTCGAGCGCCTCCTTCGTCTCGTTGAAGAGCCGCGTGTTCTCGATCGCGATCGCGCCCTGATCGACGAAGGACCGCGCCAGCGCGATCTCCTTTTCGGTGAAGGCCTGCGGCCGCTCGCGACCGATGAAGAGCACGGCGATGCACTCGGCCCCGCGCATCAACGGCAGCATCAGCGACGATTCGACTCCCAGGTTCGCGTGGACGCGCTGCTCGTGGGGCGTGAGCTCGATCGCCGACCAGTCGGGGATGTGCAGCATCTGCCCCGTGAGGAAGACGCGCGACGGAAAGTTGTCGCCGGCATCGATCGGGACGAAGGCCGCCTCCTCCGCAAGCTCGACTGCCCTTTCCCCGCGGTACATCGCGGCGAGGCGAAAGCTCGCGCCGCTTCGGCGGAGCACCCCGGTGAAGCACTTCCCGAGCAGCTTGTAGGCCGATGCGGCGATGGCCTCGAACACCGGCGCCGTGTCGGCCACGGAGTGGCTGATGACCTTCAGCACCTCGGCCGACGCGGTCTGCTGCTCGAGCGCCTCCTGCGTCTCGTGGAAGAGGCGCACGTTCTCGATCGCGATCACCGCCTGGTCGGCGAAGATGCGGAGCAGCCGGATGTGCTTCTCGGAAAAGACGCTCGGCTCCTCGCGGCAGATGCCGATCGAGCCGATCACCTTGCCGTCGCGGATCATCGGCACCGCGAGATTGCTGCGGTAGCCGACCGCGCGTGTCGCGTCCTTCAGCTGGTAGTCGGGATCGGCGAGGACGTCGGGGATCTCGACCACGTCGCGCTCGAGGATCGAGCGCGCCAGGATCGAGGCGCGGCTCGGCTTCATCGGGAACGACGCCTGCATCGCCGCCAGCCCTTCCGGCGTCGGCGAACGGAAGACGGCGAGATGGACGAGCTCGCCGTCGAAGCGCGCGACGCCGCCGATCCGCGCCCCGCAGAGCGCGAGGGCGCTGTCCACGATCGCCTCGAACACCGGCTGCGCGTCGTCCGGCGACTGCGACATCACCTGCAGCACGCGGGCGGTCGCGGTCTGCTGCTCGAGCGCTTCGCGGGTCTCGTTGAAGAGGCGGACGTTCTCGAGCGCCAGCCCCATGCTGGCGCCGACCGTCGCAAGCAGGCGCACGTCCGCCTCGCCGAACGCGCCCTCGCGGCCGAAGCTCTCGATCGCGATGATCCCGAGCATCCTCTCGCCGCTCAGGATCGGCACGCCCATCAGCGAGCGGCATGCGTCAGCGGAAGGCCGGTCGAGCAGGCCTTTGGCGATCATCTCCTGCTGGTCGCGGGCGACGACCGGCGCGTGCGCGACCTGCATCTGCCGCCAGGCACCGTGCGGGGACGGTGCGACCGGCTCGAGGTCATGCAGCCGCTGGCCGTCGCGGATGACGTAGAGCTGGTGGATGAGGTCGCTCTGCTCGTCGTGCCAGAGGATCACGACGTCGTTCGGCGCGAACACGTCGCGCAGCTTGTCGCCGACGACGTCGACGATCGCCTGGAAGTCGAGCTGGGCGGCGATTCCCTGCTGGATCGTGTTGATGACCGCGAGCTCGGCGTTGCGCTGCTCGGTCTCCTTCAGCAGACGCTGCGTCTCGTCGAACAGGCGCGCGTTCTCGAGCGCGACGCCCATGCTCGCGACGACCGTCTGCAGCAGCCTCACCTCGCTCTCGCCGAACGCGTTCTCGCGCTCGAAGCTCTCGACAATGACGACGCCGACGACGCGATCCTGGGCGACGATCTTGACCGTCATCGTCGAGAGCGAGCATTCGGTGCCGTGCACGATCCCTGCCGCAGCGACCTCGGCCGCGGTCTTGCGGATGACGACGCTGCGGTCGGAGATCACCTCCTGCCAGCGCGCCTCCGACGGCGTCACCGGCGCCACCGTCACCCGTTCGCCGCGCTCGATCTCGTAGAGAAAGTGCGCCGTCTTCGTCGCGTGGTCGTACCAGCGGATGCCGATCGTGTCGACGTGCAGCACCTCGCGCATCTTGTCGCCGACGAGCTCGACGATCGCCTGGAACGAGAGCGACCCGGCGATGCCCTGCTGGATGCTGTTGATCACCGCCAGCTCGGCGTTGCGCTGCGCGGTCTCCTTGAGCAGGTGCTGCGTCTCATTGAACAGGCGCGCGTTCTCGAGCGCGCCGCCGACGCTGGCGGCGATCGTCTGCAGCAGCCGCACGTCCTCGGCGCCGTACGCGTACTCGCGGTCGTGGTTCTGCAGGCCCATGATCCCGAGGACGCGGTTGCTGCCGATGATCGGCACGCCGACGAGCGAGTGCGCCCAGTCGGTGCCGGGCGCGGGGCTGATCCCGGCCGCCGTCTGCTCGGCGCGCGTGTTGGCGACGCGCGGCTCGCGCAGGCGGATCATGTCGGCGACCGGGCCCTTGGTGTCGAGCGGCCACGGCGGCGGCAGCGGCAAGGGCTTGCCGTGCTCGTAGCGGTACAGGACCTGGACCAGGTTGGTCTTGTCGTCCCACCAGGCGATGTTCACGTTGCCGGTGCGGAACAGCTCGCGGAGCTTGTCGCCGACGAGGTCGATGATCGCGCTCAGCTCGAGCTCGGCCGAGATGCCCTGCTGGATCGCGTTGATGACGGCGAGCTCGGCGTTGCGCTGCGCGATCTGCGCCTGCAGTCGCTGGTTCTCTTCGACCAGGTGCGCGTTCTCGGGCGCGAGGCCGTTCTTCGCCATGGGGGTGCCGTCGACGGGGCGTCGCGCGAGCGCCTCGAACGCTCGCGCGTTGGCAAGCGCCGATGCGCCTTGCGCGGCGAGCATCGCGAGCGTGTCGCAGTCGCGGTCGTCGAGGTCGTCTGGCGCTCCCGCGGCGTCGGCGTAGAGGACGGCGAGGACACGCGATCGCACGACGAGCGGAATGACGACGCAGCGCCGGCGCATGACGCTGCCGTTGGTCACCGGCATCGCGCAGAGCGCAGCGCCGCGCGACTTCTTCGCCTGCTCGAGGAGCGGCGCGACGACGGCGAGCAGCGTGCGTGCGTTCTGTCCGCGCGGCACGTGCGCCGCGCCGACGACGAAGCCCTCGGCGGCCGCCGCCGCGACGAGCACGCGGCGCGCGCCGACCAGCGCGCGCGCCTCGGCGACGAGCGCGGCGAGCACGGCGTCCTCGTCGCGCAGCTCGGCCATGCGCAGGCCGGCGTCGAGCAGCCGCTCGGCAGGCGTCGCGGCAGACCGGGAGCGGCGCAGGGCTTGCGCGGCACGCATCGGCGCGGATTCTCCTCGCCCGCGGACGGGGGCGGCGGAGCAGTCTACAGGCGGCGCGGGAGGCCCCGGTTGTATCGATCCGCACCGCGGGCGCGCGTGCGGATCTTCACGTCGCCCGATCGCGGCGACGCGCACGTCGCAAGGCCGCTTCCTACCATCGCCGATCCCCACTGGAGATCGACATGTCCTGGCGCAACGGCCCGCACACGCGGCCACCCGGCGACGCTGCCGAAGGCGACCGCCTGCCGCGCGCGATTGCCGCTCGCCTCGTCCGCGCCGGCCGCCTCGCCGACGCCCCTGCGGCTGCCCCTTCGGTCCCGCACCCGCACCCCGACGCGCCGCCGACGATGCCCGAGCGCTGGTCGCGCGACGTCTTCGAGATGATCGAATGGCGCCGCTTCGAGGCGGTCGTCGAGGCGCTCTTCGCGCAGGCCGGATTCGCGACACGCTCGCAGCCGCACGGCAGCGACGGCGGCGTCGACATCTGGCTCTACTCGATCCACCACCGCGCCGGCGACGCGCCGGTCTCGATCGTCCAGTGCAAGCAGTGGATGCGCTGGAAGGTCGGCGTCAAGGAGGTGCGCGCGCTGCGCGGCGTCATGGCGCAGCACGGCATCGCGCGCGGCCAGTTCGTGACGACGTCCGATTTCACCGCCGACGCGCGCGAGTTCGCCGACGGCAACGGCATCGGCCTGCACGACGTCGACGGCCTGCTCGCGCTGATCGCGACGCGAACTCCCGAGCAGCAGGCGGCGCTCCTCGACGTCGCGTTCGCCGGCGAGTGGTGGCGGCCGACGTGCGCGAGCTGCGGCATCAAGCTCGTCGAGCGCACCGCGCGCCAGAGCGGCCGGCCGTTCTGGGGCTGCGAGAACTACGTCCGCGGCTGCACGACGCAGATGGCGATGCGCCAGCGCCCGCGCATGGGGGCCTGATCAACTAGCGCTCGTCCGGCGCAATCGCGCCGACCCCGACCGCGAACGCGCGATGCCGCTCGGCGTCGACTGGGCGATGGCGAACGGTGCGGCTCCCCGGATGATGGGCGAGGTCGTTGTCGCCACGCCAGTTCCGGCGCGGCCGGATCGGGCGCGGCGCGAAGCCGCCGCCGCAGTTCGGACAGACGTTCTCGAGCACGTCGCGCACGCACGCCGCGCAGAAGGTGCACTCGAAGCTGCAGATGCGCGCCTCGGTCGATTCCGGCGGCAGCGCGGCGTTGCAGTGTTCGCACGAAGGACGAAGCTCGAGCATGGCGGTCGTGACGGCGGGGCTGGTGCGCAAGCATGCCACGCGAGGCACGAACCTTGCTCGCGGATGCGCCGGCCATGCCACCGCCCGACATGCTCGCGCTTTCGGCGTCGCTTCCCGAAGTCGCGTTCGCTGCCGGCGATGTCGTCGTGCGCGAGGGCGGTGCCGACGGCAGCCTGTGGGTGCTCGTCTCGGGTGCGTTGCGCGTCACCAAAGGCGGCGTCGCCGTCAACACCGTGACCCGGCCGGGCGCGCTGATCGGCGAAGTCGCGTTGCTGCTCGATGTGCCGCATGGCGCGACGGTCGAGGCGATGACGCCGAGCGTCCTTCGCCGCGCCGCCGACGGCGCCGCGCTGCTCGCCGACCACCCGGCTGTGACCCGGCTGGTCGCGATCGGCCTCGCCGAGCGGCTCAATCTCGTCACGACCTACCTCGCCGATCTCAAGCACCAGTACGGCGATGCGCCCGGCATCGCGATGGTCGGCGAAGTGCTCGCGCGGCTCGCCGAGCGGCAGGCGCCGCCGGCGCGCCCGGGCTCGGCGCGCGACCCCGACCCGCTCTGCTGACGGCGCGTCAGAAGACCGTTCGCGCCGGCGCCTGCGCGGCGGCGAGCTCGATCCGTTCACTGCCGAGGAGCGATTGCCACGACGCGCTGCCGGCATCGAGGTCGATCGCGACATGGCACGGCACCGGACCGATCTGCCTCCCGGCGTTGAACACCCACGTCTGGCCGATGCGGTCGGCCCAAGCGCCGTCGCGCTTGAACGGCGACTCGTGGACGTGGCCGGTGAGGACGACGTCGGGCCGGTGCTCGACGATCCACCCGCGCAGATCGGCGTCGCCGTAGTCGCGCCGGCCGGTCCAGCACGTCGGCGAGCCGAGCGGCGGCCAGTGGTAGACCCAGAGCCAGCGCAGCGGCCGCCGCGCTGCGTCGACGGCGAGCTGTGCCGCGACCGCGACTCGACCCGCGGGCCCGTCCCACCAGGGGCAGACGGTGACGAGCGTGTCGCCGAACGCGACCGAATCGCCGTCGGTCGGCACGTCGACCGCGCGCGCATCGGCGAGCCAGAGCGCAGCCTGCTCGCCGTTGGCGTCGGGTCCCGTCAGGTCGTGGTTGCCCGAGCCGATGACGACGTTGCCCGCCGCACGCAGCAGCGCGAGATAGCGCAGGACGACGATCGACTGCGCGTCGAGCGGAACGACCGATGCGATGTCGAGCTGGTCGCCAGCGAGGACGACGAGGTCGAACGACGGCGCGGCGCGAACGACCCAGTCGAGCTGCGGCAGCGTGTAGTGGAGATCGGAGACGAGCAGGATTCGCACGGCATCGGTGCGGTGCAAGGATCGCGCCAATCGCCGCGCGCGCGACCGGTCAGAATCCGCGCCCGGGAGGAACCCATGCCGTTTTGCAATCTCATCGCCGGTGCCGTGCGCGCCGCATCGTTCGTCGTCGCCCTGGCCGCAATGGCGGCCGCCAGCGCGCAGGAGACGCCGCTCGCGCGCGGCCGCTATCTCGTCACGACCGTGATGGCGTGCGGCAACTGCCATACGCCCAAGGACGCCGAAGGGCGCCCGATCGCCGGCCGTGAGCTCGCCGGCGGCGGCGTTGCGATCGACATTCCGCCCTTTGCCGCCGTCGCGCCCAACATCACTCCCGACCGCGAGACCGGCATCGGCAGCTGGAGCGACGCCGAGATCGCGCGCGCGATCACGCACGGCGAGCGTCCGGCGCGCGGCCCGCTCGCCGGCAAGCCGCTCGTCGTCATGGCGTCGAACTTCTTCAAGGCGCTCTTGCCGCGCGACGTCGACGCGATCGTCGCCTACCTGCGCTCGCTGCCCCCGGTCAGGAACACGGTCGCCGCGCCGACGTACCGCGCACCGGCGGCGGCGCCCGAGGCGTTCGCGCTCGCCGACCAGGGCTTTCGCGAGCAGGACCTGCGCGACCCGGTGCGGCGCGGCGCCTACCTGGCGACGATCGCGCACTGCCTCGAGTGCCACACGCCGATCGACGACAAGGGTGCGCTCCAGTTCGCGACGTCGCTCGGCGCAGGCGGCCGGCCGTTCATGCCGTCGTTCATCCGCGGCCTGCCAGCGAGTTGGCAGGGCACGGTGTCGCGCAACATCACGTCGCACCGCGAGCAGGGCCTTGGCGCCTGGAGCGACGCGGAGATCCGGCGCGCGATCGCGCAGGGCGTCGGCCGCGACGGCCGCAAGCTCGAAGCGCCGATGCCGTACGCGTGGTACGCGGGAATCCGCGCCGACGACCTCGACGCGATCGTCGCCTACCTGCGCACGCTGCCGCCGCTGCCGCGCTAGCGCCGAGCGACGCCGCCGCTCTTGCGCACGGCGGGGCAGGAGTGTCAGGATCGCATGCTCGACCGCGACGAAGCGCCCACGTGCGCCGTTCGCCGCGCCAACCAGGAGGGCCGAACCGTGAACCGATCGATCGCCCGTTCTCCGCTTCGCCGACTCGCGCTCGCGCTCGCCGCCGCCGGCTTGCTGCTCGCGGGCCTCGCCTTCGTCGACCGCCAGGGGCTCGGCACGACCGCGCGATCGAGCGCCGACCCGACGTTCGACCCCCTGCTCGATTCCGGCGGCGCGCCGACGTGCGGACCGCTCGGCAGCATCGCGGGGCAGCCGCGGTTGCTCCTCGCCGCAGTGACGAAGACCGAGACCTTGCCGTTCCAGCCGCAGCCGATGCAGGCGGCAGGAGGCGAGGTGCCGATCTACCGCGACCTCGGCTCGCTCGCGTTCCGCATCACGACGAAGAGCCCGCGCGCCCAGACGTACTTCAACCAGGGCCTGCGGCTCTCGTTCGCGTTCAACCACGCCGAGGCGCAGCGCGCCTTCCAGACGGCGCAGAAAGCCGACCCCGATTGCGCGGCGTGCTTCTGGGGCGAAGCGCTCATCCTCGGCCCGAACATCAACGTGCCGATGGCGCCCGACGCGAACGCGCCGGCGCTCGCGGCGCTCGCCAAGGCGGTCGCGCTGAAGGACAAGGCGAGCGCGAAGGAGCGCGCGCTGATCGAGGCGCTCGAGAAGCGCTACTCGGCCGACCCGAAAGCCGAGCGCCCTGCCCTCGACGGCGCGTACGCCGACGCGATGAAGGCGGTCGCGGCGCGCTACCCCGCCGACGACACGTTGCGCACGCTCTACGTCGAGGCCGCGATGGACACGCAGCCGTGGGATTACTGGCAGCCCGGCGGCGGCGAGCCGAAGGGCCGCGGCGGCGAGATCATCGCCAACCTCGAGACGGTGCTGAAGCGCAACCCGAACCATCCCGGCGCGATCCATCTCTACATCCACGCCGTCGAGGCGTCGACGACGCCCGAGCGCGCGCTCGCCGGCGCCGAACGGCTCGGCGCGCTGATGCCGGGCGCCGGCCACATCGTCCACATGCCGGCGCACATCTACTACCGCGTCGGCCAGTACCGCCGCTCGCTCGACACCAACAAGCTCGCGGTGCGCGTCGACGAGAAGTACTTCGCCGGCTCGCCGTCGGACCCGCTCTACAAGAGCGCGTACTACCCGCACAACATCCACTTCGTGATGGTCTCGGCGCAGATGGGCGGCGACGGCGCGACGGCGATCGACGCGGCGAAGAAGCTCGACGCCGCGGTCCCCGCCGAGCTTGCCAAACAGTTCCAGATCATGGAGCCGGTGAAGGCGGCGCCGTACACGACGCAGCTCACGTTCGCCGATCCCGACGTGGTGCTCGCGCTCGCCAAGCCCGACGAGCAGCTCGTCCTCGTCCGTGCGATGTACCACTACGCGCGCGCGATCGCGCTGGCGCGCAAGAACGATCTCGCCGCGGCGCGCGCCGAGACCGACGCGATCGCCGCGCTCGACGCCAAGGCCGACTACAAGCCGTACGAGCCGTGGGGCGTTCCGGCGAAGGCGATCGTGCAGACGGCGCGGATGGTCGCGACGGGGCGCATCGCCGACGCCGCCGGCGACCTCGACGGCGCTGCCAAGGCCTACCGCGAGGCGGTCGCGCTGCAGGACTCGCTCTCGTACACCGAGCCGCCGTACTGGTACTACCCGATCCGCCAGTCGCTCGGCGGCGTCCTCCTGCGCCAGGGCAAGCTCGACGAAGCCGAGCAGGCGTTTCGCGACTCGCTCGCGCGCGTGCGCAACAACGGCTGGGCGCTCGCCGGCCTCACCGAGGTCTATCGGAAAAAGGGCGACAAGAACGGCGAGGCGGCGGCGCAACGCGCGTACGCGAAGGCATGGTTCGGTCCGTCGCAGGGTCCGAACCTCGCCAGGCTCTGACGCTTTGATCGCGGCGCACGCGGGCGTGGGCGGCGGGGGAGCAAAGCAGGGTGCCCTGCCATCCCGATCCCGTGCGCATCGAGCCTCGTCGACTCACAACGACTTCAGGTACTGCACGAGGTCGCTCTTCTGCTGCGCAGTGAGGCCGAGCGAGCGCTTGGTGTCGTAGATGCCGACGACGTCGTCGAGCGTCGCGGCGGAGCCGTCGTGGAAGTACGGTGCGTGCTGCCAGACACCGGCGAGCGATGACGTCCGATACAGCTTGGTCGCGGAGCGCGCGGCGTAGCTCGGCGTCTCGGGCTCGGCCATCGAGTCGGCGACCGGGTGCAGCATCGTGTTGGCGTCGGTGTAGAGCGCGCCGCTGTGGCAGGTGGCGCATTGGCCGGCGCCTTCGAACACCACCTTGCCCCGTCCCGCCGCGGCAGCGTCGAAGCTGCCCGCCGGCGGCGGCGGCGCGGCGATCGAGAGCTGGTACGCCTGCAACGCCGGCAGCTTGTCGCTGACGAGGTCTGTCGTGCCGTTGGTGACGTGCAGGTTGAGGCGCGGCTCGTCGAACGTTCCGAGGCCGCCCATCTGCGTCACCGCGACGTAGCGGTTCCAGTACGCGACTTCGGCACCGTCGCCGGTGAAGGTGATGCTGTGGATGCCGGCGAGGCCGTACGCCGGCGGAATCACCGCGGGCTTGCTCAGGCCGTCGATGTTGAAGCGCGGGTCGTACTTGCCGCGGCCCCACGACATCAGCGTCGTCTTCGTCGACGCGTCGAGCGCCGGCGAGAGCGCGACGATCGCACCGACGTTCAGGTCGCGGTTCGGCCAGCCGTCGAGGCGCTTGCCGATCCCGGGCGCGAACGAATCGTCGACCGTCGAATGGCAGAGCGCACAGGTGATGCCGACGCGCGTCAGCGTGTCGACGCCGTTCACCGTCGTCACCGTGCCCTTGAGGCCGACGACGGCATCGAGCTTGAGCAACGCGATCGTCGTCGCCGGGCTGTGCAGGTCGATCGAGCCGTTCTGGATTCCCGCGACGACCGCCGGCGGCAGCGCGTCGGCATCGACCTTGAGCCCGACCGAGAGCGCCGTCGTCGGATCGACCGCCGCGGCGATCGGCTCGTTCATCCGAAGCGCGTCGGTCCACTTGGCTTCGTCGCCGAAGGTCTCGAAGCGGAAGATCTGCTTGCCCTGCGC
>Ga0207706_10003302_pt1 | contig 15448 bp, 16 predicted proteins | sample KBSC53metaG_FD_184318 | JGI IMG/M metagenome (GOLD analysis project Ga0207706, IMG submission 184318) | Corn rhizosphere microbial communities from Kellogg Biological Station, Michigan, USA - KBS C5-3 metaG (SPAdes) (version 2) | ecosystem: Host-associated > Plants > Roots > Rhizosphere > Soil ... | reverse complement strand
CCTGCGGCCGGCACTCCAGGCGCTGGCGGAGAGGTCGAGCATCCCCACGAAGGTGCTCGCAGTGCCGGAGCGCCGCTTCGAGGCGCTCGTGGAGGCGGCCGCCTACTTCGCGGTGGCGGAGGCGCTCACGAACGCGGCGCGCTACTCGGGCGCGACCGCGGTCGAGGTGGCCGCCGCGGACGAGAACGGCAGGCTCCGCGTGGTCGTGCGCGACAACGGCTGCGGCGGCGCCGACCTGCTCGGCTCCGGCCTCGGCGGAATCGCCGACCGCGTCGCCGCCGTCGACGGCACGCTGAGCGTGAGAAGCCCCGAGGGCCGCGGCACGGTGGTGAGAGCCGAGATCCCGTACGACCCAAAAACCTAAAGGGACTGTCCCTTTAGATTTCGAGGCGCTGGTCCTCCAGGTCCAGCTCTCGCTCCAGCAGATGCAGCACCTCGTCGGAGATCGTGCCGTCGTTGCGGAGCTCGATGACCCGGCGGCGCTGGGCGTCGAGGACCTCGCGCACCAGCCGCTGATAGGCGTAGGAGCGCTCGTCGAGGTTGCCCTCGTCGCCGTCCAGGTCGAGGTCGCCCGCGCGCTGGCTCAGGCGCCTGTTGCGGAACTCGTAGAGCCGCATCATCCGGTCGATGGTGTCGTCGCGGGTCCAGTCCTCCTGGCCCAGCCGGCTCAGCTGCTCGATCGCCGCGGCGGTCGCCTCGCGCCGCGCGTGCAGCTCCTCCCGCGCGGCGACCCCGTCGTCCTCGATGCCCAGCTTGCGGATCAGCCACGGCAGCGTCAGGCCCTGCGCCCCCAGCGTGGCGAAGATCACCGCGAGCGTCAGGAAGATGAGCAGGTCGCGCTCGGGGAACCCGAACGGCAGCGCCAGGGCCGCGGCCAGCGACACCGAGCCGCGCAGGCCGCTCCAGCCGGCGATCTGCCTCTGCCTCCACCCGACCCGCCGCGCCACCTGCTGCGGCCGCCGGTCGATTGCGCGGAGGACGTACGGAGTGGTGTTGACCCAGAGCATCCTCGTCCCGATCACGACGGCGGAGATCAGCGCCGCGAGCCCGATCAGCTCGATGGCGGAACGGTTCTGCGCCTCGAGGATCGTGGGGAGCTGGAGCCCGACAAGCACGAACAGGACCGCGTTCAGCAGGAAGACGAGCACCTCCCAGAACCCATAGCCGCGCAGCCGCGAGGCGGGGGTCGAGATCTCAGGCGCGTGGTAGCCCACGATCAGCCCCACGCCCACCGCCGCCAGCACGCCCGACACGCCGATCTCCTCGGCCGGGATGTAGGCGATGTACCCCGCGGCCAGCGACAGCACGACGCCGACCACGTCGTCGCCCACGAGCTTTCTGAAGACCTTGACCAGCACCGCGCCGGCGACGATGCCGATGGCGATTCCGCCCGCCACGTCGAGCACGAAGTCGCCCGTCGCCTGGAGCAGGTCGAAGGTGCCGCCCGTGGCGGCGGCCACCGCCGTGCGGTACGCCACCAGGGCGGTGCCGTCGTTGACGAGGCTCTCACCCTCGATCACCGCGACCAACCGCCTCGGCATGCCGAGGCGGCGCATGATGGCGGTCGCGGCCAGCGGGTCGGTCGGGGACACGATGGCGCCGAGCGCGAACGCCGCCGCCCACGGGAGACCGTCGATGACGGCATGGGCGACGAGGGCGACCGAGCAGGTCGTGAGCAGCACCAATCCGATCGAGGTGAGCGTGATCGCCCGCAGGCTCGAGCGCAGCTCCCGTATCGAACTGGTGTACGCGGCGTTGAACAGCAGCGGCGGGAGGAAGACGAGAAGCACCAGGTCCGGGTCGAGCAGCACGTCCGGGACGCCGGGGGCGAAGCCCACGAGGCTGCCGCCGATGACCAGCACGATCGGATACGGCACGCCGAGCAGGCGCGAGAGCGACGTGAGCGCCGCGACCGTGACCAGAAGGAAGAGGACTACGAGCTCGATGTGCTCCATGTCAGGGCTCGCTGATGACCTCGGCGCCGTTCGCGGTCGTGAGCAGCACGACCGTGAGCGTGCCCGCGCCCGGGTAGCCCGGGTAGCTCACAAGGCAGCGGCGGACCGAGTGGGCCGGCTTCGGGATGCGGCGCGAGCAGTGCACGAAGGCACTCTCGTCGTCCTTGCGCACGCCGAGGAAGCGCTGCTCGAGGCGCCGCTCGACGGCCGCGTTGCCCAGTGGGTGCGGGGAGAGGACGTCCAGCTGCGACCGGACGGGCGCGGCGCTCGGCGGGCCGTCTCCGCCGCTCGTCAACAGGACGGCTAACAGCGCCACGGCGGCGAGCACGACCACCCCGGCGACGTACCGGCCAGGGCGCGGTCGCGGCCCCGGTCGCCCCCCGCCGCCCTCGAGGAACCTGTAGCCGCAGCGCGAGCAGCGGTGCGAGCCGGCCGGCGCCGGCGCGTCGCAGCTCGGGCATGTGGTGTCCGCCATTCCCGCTTCGGAGGCTACTTGGCCGATTCAGGCCGGCCGCGGGTCGCCCATCCAGTAGCGCGGGCCCGGGCCGCGGGCGGCTGCGCGGTCGCCCGGGTTGGCGAGCTGGCAGCGTCCCAGCGACAGGCAGCCGCAGCCGATGCACTCGGTGAGTCCCTCCTTAAGTCGCTCCAGCTCCGCGATCCGCTCGTCGATGCGACTGGTCCAGGAGCTGGAGAGCTTCGACCAGTCGCTCCGGGTGGGCACTCGGTCGGCGGGCAGCTTGGCGAGCTCCTCGCGGATCTCGTCGAGGCTGAGGCCGACCCGCTGAGCGAACACGATGAACGCCACGCGGCGGATCACCGGCCGGTTGAAGCGGCGGTGGCCGGACGAGGCGCGCTCCGAGCTGATCAGCCCGCGCTCCTCGTAGAAGCGGAGGGCGGAGGTCGCGACACCGCTGCGGGCGGCCAGCTCGCCGATCGTGAGCATCTCGGGCACGACAGGATCGAAGCACAGAGTCCGCTTGACTTCAAGTGCGCTTGAAGTTGCATCATTGGCTACATGACTGTCCAGGCACTGGAGAACGCAAGGCTCAGCGGCAGCGTCGCGGTGGACGCGCTGGTGGGCGAGGTCGGTAACTGGGAGGGGGTCGAGGTGGCGCCGGAGCCGCGCTTCGGCGGCCCGATGTTCCAGCTCGGGCGCAGGCAGCTCGGGCATCTGCACGACGCTGGCGAGCGCGGCGCGTTCGCCGACATCCCGCTACCGCGTGCGCTCCGCGACGAGCTGATCCAGGCGGGCCGAGCGCGCCCGCACTCGGCGATGCCCGACTCGGGCTGGCTGACGGTGCCGGTCCGCACGGCGGCCGACCTCGGCGGCGCCGTGGAGGTCTTCAGGCTTGCCTACGAGCGAGCGCGATCTGCTCCAGCTCGGCGGGCGTCCCGGACATGATCGTCCGCGCGTGCTCGGTCACCAGCGGGGCGGGCCAGTCCCACCACGCGGCACGCAGCAGGCGCTCCACGTCGTCTGCCTCGTAGCGCTGCCTGATCACGCGCGCGGGGTTGCCGGCGACGATCGCGTAGGGCGGCACGTCAGAGCTCACGACGCTCGCCGCGGCGACGATGGCGCCGTGCCCGATCGTCACGCCGGGCAGCACGAGCGCCCGGTAGCCGAGCCACACGTCGTTGCCCACGACGGTGTCGCCCCGGCTCGCCGCCCCCATCACCAGGTCCATCGTCCCGTCCCACGGCGGGCCGAATATGCCAAACGGGAAGGTCGACGGCCCGAGATCGGCATGGTTCGCCCCGGGCATGACGAACCGGACGCCCGACGCGATCGCGCAGTAGCGGCCGATGATCAGCCGCTCCGGCCCGTACGCGTACAGGACCGCGTTCCGCTCGAAGCCGAGCGCGTCGTCCGGGTCGTCGTAGTACGTGTACTCGCCGACCTCGATCCGCGGATCCGTGACGAGTGGCCTCAGGTACACCACCCGGTCCTGGCCTTCGACCGGGTGGAGCACCTTCGGATCAGGGGCGCCCGACACGGGCGCGAGCCTAGCTCTCGCCGTCGGCGGTCGCCACGCGGCGCGGCAGCGACGGCTCGACCCTGAGCAGTCGCGCCGGCCACGTCGGCAGCCACCAGTTCCAGCGTCCCATCAGCGCGATGACCGCGGGGACGATCAGCGCGCGGATCACCGTCGCGTCCAGCAGGATGCCGGCGCCGAGGCCCGTGGCGAACATCTTCAGGTCCGTGCCGGGGCCGGAGGCCATCGCGACGAACGTCAGGAAGAGGATCAGCGCCGCGCTCGTCACGAGCCGGCCCGTGCGCCCGAGCCCGACGATCACCGCCTGCTCGGTCGAGCCGGTGCGGTCGTACTCCTCGCGCATGCGGGCGAGGATGAACACCTCGTAGTCCATCGACAACCCGAACAGGAAGGCGAAGATCATCAGCGGCATCCACGACGGGATCGAGCCCGTGGCCTGGATGTCCCAGATCGCCTCCGATCCGTAGCCGTGCTGCCACACGAGCACCAGCACGCCCCAGGCGGCGGCGACGCTCAGGATGTTGAGCAGGATCGCCTTCGCCGGCAGGAGCAGCGAGCGGAACGCCCGCGCCAGCAGGATGAAGGTGGTGATGGTGATCAGCGCGATCATGAGCGGGAAGCTGCCGTAGACCGCGTCGATGAAGTCGGCGTTCGACGCCGGCTGGCCACCGACCAGCACGTCCGGCCCGACGGCATGTGCGGCGTCGCGGACACCGTCCAGCGTGGCCTCGCCCTCGCTCGTTCCGCTGTCGGGGATCGGGACGGCCTCGACCAGAGCGGTGCCGTCGCGTCGCCACTGCTGGCTGTCGGGCGCGACCGCGCCGTGGATTCCCTCCACGTCCGCGACCGCGCTGGCCACGTCATCAGGATTCGTGTTGCCCGTGACGAGGATCTCGTGGGGCAGCAGCGCGCCCTCGCCGATGCCCGACTTCTCGAGCGCCACGAGGCCGGTCTTGGCGTCGCCGGACTTGGCAACGGTGTCGGCGTCGGAGGCGCCGAGCTGGAGGCCGGTCGCCGCGATGACGAGGGCGAGGATGATCGCCATGCCCACGCCCGCCGCGAGCCAGCGGCGGCGCGTCACGAAGACCGCCCAGCGCGTCCAGGCGCGGCTCGCCTTGTCGTCGGTGCGCCTGTGTGGCCAGTCGAGCCGCGAGCCCGCCTTGGCCAGCACGACCGGCAGCAGCGTGATCGCCACCAGCACGGACACGAGCGGGATCAGCATGCCGCCGTAGCCCATCGAGCGCAGGAACGGCAGCGGCAGCGCGATCAGCGCCAGCAGGCCGATCGCGACGGTGATGCCGCTGAACACGACGGCGCGGCCGGCGGTCTCCATCGCCGTCTGCACGGCCTCGTCGCCGCTTCGCCCGTGCGAGCGCTCCTCGCGCCAGCGCGAGACGACGATCAGCGAGTAGTCGATCGCGATTCCGAGGCCGAGGAGCGCGATCAGGAACTGCACGATCGGAGAGACGGAGGTGAGCTCCGTGAGCCCGAGCAGGAGCAGGAAGGTCGTCATGATCGAGACGACCGCCATGAGGATCGGGACGATGGCGAGCGCGGACGCGAACACGAACAGCAGCACCGCGAACGCGCCCAGGCCGCCAAGCGTGGCCTCGAGGAGCAGGCCCGGGCCGTCGCTGTCCGCGCCGCTGTCCTCGAACAGCGCGTCGAACCCGGTCAGGTGCACGGGCTGGCCTGCCACCGTCGCGCCCCGGAGCGCCGCGCTCGCGGCCTTCTCCGCCTTCGGGTTCTCGCCGAACGCAGAGTCCGGGTCGGGCGTCGGGTAGATGAGCGCGAAGGTCGTGCGCCCATCCTTCGAGACAAAGGCCCTGTCACCCGTCGACGCGTACGAGGCGACCCGCGAGCCGGGCAGCGCCTGGTGTAGCTCGCGGTCCACCTTCGCGAGATCCGCCTTCACGGCCGGCGAGTCGGCGCTCGTGCCCTTCGGCAGCGTGACCACCGGGACGAGCGGCATCGTGTCGCCGCCGGTGCCGCGGTAATGCTGCGCGATCGTCTGGTTGGTCTCCCAGCCCTCCTTGTTGGGGACCGAGAACTCGGGGTCGAGCGCATCGCTGGCCGGCCCTGCGGCCGCGACCCCGGCGATCGTCAACAGGATCCAGGTGACTACAACCGTCTTCTTGTGGGCGAGGACCCAGCGGGTCAGGGACGACACGTTGCTACCTCCGGCGGTGTTTGCTTGCGAGCCATCATCGTTACAGACTGAAATCGTTTATAGCATGAATAGGTTTCGGGTGTAATCTTTCCTTAATGAGCGAGGAGCGGGAGGATCTGCGGATCGAGCCCCCGGTGGCCGAGGAGCCGCCGCGGAGCGTCGGCTTCCTCATCTCGCAGCTGGGCTTCTTCTCCTCCAAGGGCTTCATGGAAGCGCTCGAGCCGGTCGGGATCGGCCCGCGTGAGTTCCTGCTCATGCGCTTCGTGGCCGCCTCCGAGGGGCGCTCGCAGCAGGCTCTCGCCACGCGGCTGGGCATCCCGCCGAGCCGGATGGTCGCCCTGGTGGACCACCTGGAGGAGGCGGGCCTCGTGGAGCGGCAGCCCGATCCAGAGGATCGCCGCGTGCGCGGTCTGTATCTCACGCGCAAGGGGCGGGGGGTGCTCGACAAGGCCAGCAAGATCGCCATCGACTATGAGACCCGTCTATGCGCCGGAATTAATCGCGAGGAACGCGAGCAGCTGATCGACCTGCTCCAGAAGCTCCAGCAGAGCCAGACCCACCTGCGCGGCGTGCACCCCGGTCTCGGTAAAGATTCGCCCCATGGCGAAGCTCCTGATACATCTGGCGACGGGCCCTGAGAACCCCACGCGCGGCGCGCTCGCGCTGCTGGTCGCGCGAACGGCGATGGACGAGGGCCACGATGTCCAGATCTTCCTCGCCGGCGACGGCGTCCAGTACGCGCGGCCCGCGACCGCCTCGACCGTGCAGGGCGTGGGCACGGGCAGCTTCGGCGAGCACTGGGAGGCGCTCACGACTGCCGGCGTGCCGATCTACCTGTCGGGCATGTCGAGCAACGCGCGCGGCCTCGAGCCCGACGCGGTGGCCGAGGGCGCCGAAATGGCGCCCCCCACGAAGCTCGTCGAGCTCAGCGTCTGGGCCGACTCGACGCTGACCTACTGATCGCTCGGCTGCCTGTCGGCCACGATCCGGACGTCCACGCCCGGCAGGCGGCGCAGGAGACGGTCGGGTAGCGACTCGGTGAAGCGCCGCGCTCCCCGCCGCGCCTGTGGCTGCCCGATGATCACGTAGGTGGTGCCGCGCTCCCTCGCCACGCGGGCGGCGCCCTCGACGACGTCGTCGTCCTCGACCTCGATCAGCGGTGAGCCGAGCAGGGTCCCCAGCCGGCGCAGCTCCTCGAGGCGCTGGCGCTCCTCGCCGCGAGGCGGCTCGCCCGGCGGCTGCACATAGAGCAGGTCGAGCTCACCGCCGAGCCGAGAGGCGGATCGCCACGCTCGCCTCAGGAGCCGCTCCCCGCGGTCGTCCGGCTTGACGAGAGCCAGCACCTGCTCGGCCACCGGCGGCGGCGCGTCGCCGAGCAGCCGCTCCTCGCGAGTGCCGAGCGCCTCGGCGGGAGTGACGAGGCGCCTCGACTCGACCTCTTCGGCCACCTGGCGCAGCGCCACCTCCCGCAGTGCCGAGAGGTTCTCCACCTTGAAGAAGCTGTTGAGGGCGGCCGCGACGCGTTCCGGCGCGTACACCTTGCCCTCGCGGAGCCGGTGTATGAGCGCCTCGGGGGTGAGATCCACGAGCACCACCTCGTCGGCCGAGGCCAGCACGCGGTCGGGGAAGGTCTCGCGTACGCGCACATCCGTGAGCTCCGCAACACGGTCATTCAGGCTTTCCAGGTGCTGCACATTGACCGTCGAGAAGACGTCGACGCCGGCGTCGAGCACGTCCTCGATGTCCTCGTAGCGCTTCGCGTGCTCGACCCCGGGTGCATTCGTGTGGGCGAGCTCGTCGATCAGGCACAGCTCCGGCGCCCTCTGGAAGATCGCCGGCAGGTCCAGCTCCTCCAGCACACTGCTCCGGTACCGCACGCTCCGACGAGGGATGACCTCCAGGCCCTCTGCCTGCTCGGCGGTCTCCGCGCGACCATGGGTCTCCAGGATGCCGATCACGACATCCCGGCCCGCTGCCCGCTGGGCCTGTCCCTCCTGCAGCATCCGGTAGGTCTTGCCGACGCCGGCTGCCATCCCCAGGAAGATCGTGTAGTGGCCGCGGCCGGACTGCGCCATTCGGGCGCATTCTCGCGCCTGGTCAGGCGCCGAGCAGGTTGTGGACGACGAGGTCGACCAGCTTGATCCCGATGAAGGGCGCGACGAGCCCGCCGAGCCCGTAGATCAGGAGGTTGCGTCGCAAGAGCGCCGTGGCTCCCACCGGCCGGTAGCGCACGCCTCGCAGGGCGAGTGGCACCAGCAGCGGGATGATCAGCGCGTTGAAGATGATCGCCGAGAGGATCGCCGACTGCGGGCTGCCGAGCGCCATGATGTTGAGCTTGTCGAGCGGGCCCGTCGAGGCGCCGGCGGCCGCATAGGTCGCCGCGAAGATCGCCGGCAGGATGGCGAAGTACTTGGCCACGTCGTTCGCGACGGAGAACGTGGTCAGCGCGCCGCGGGTGATCAGCAGCTGCTTCCCGATCTCGACGATCTCGATCAGCTTCGTCGGATTCGAGTCGAGGTCGACCATGTTGCCGGCCTCCCGCGCGGCCTGTGTGCCCGTGTTCATCGCCACGCCGACGTCCGCCTGTGCGAGCGCGGGCGCGTCGTTGGTCCCGTCGCCCGCCATCGCGACGAGCCGACCCTCGCGCTGCTCCTCCTTGATCAGCTCGAGCTTGCGCTCGGGTGTGGCCTCCGCGAGGAAGCTGTCGACGCCCGACTCGTCCGCAATCTTTTCCGCGGTGAGGGGGTTGTCGCCCGTGACCATGATCGTCCGGATGCCCATGGCGCGCAGCTGGTCGAAGCGGGCTCGCATGCCGTGCTTGACGACATCCTTCAGGTAGACCACGCCCAGCACCTGCGCGTCGCGCGCCACGGCCAGGGGTGTGCCGCCCTCGCGGGCGATGCCCTCCACCGCGGGTTCCAGCTCCGGCGGCGCGTGGCCGCCCTCGGCGGTCACGAACGTGACGATGGCGTCGCCCGCCCCCTTGCGCAGGCGGGTGCCGTCGAGGTCGACCCCGCTCATCCGGGTCTGCGCCGTGAAGGGCACGAAGTGCGCCGACGGATCGAAGTGGCGCTCGCGCAGGCCGTATTGCTTGGCGAGCACGACGATGGACCGGCCCTCGGGGGTCTCGTCGGCGAGCGATGCCAGCTGGGCGGCCTCCGCCAGCTCGGCCTCCGCGACGCCCGGCATGGGCAGGAACTGCGTGGCCTCTCGGTTCCCGAGCGTGATTGTGCCGGTCTTGTCGAGCAGCAGGACGTCGACGTCGCCCGAGGCCTCAACCGAGCGACCGGACAACGCCAGCACGTTCCGGCGCACGAGCCGGTCCATCCCCGCGATTCCGATCGCCGACAGGAGCGCGCCGATCGTGGTGGGGATCAGCGAGACGAGCAGCGCTATCAGGGTGACGACCGACGCCTGCGTGTTCGAGAACTCCGCCATGGGCCGGAGCACGACGACGACCACCAGGAAGATCAGCGTCAGGCCTGCCAGCAGGATGCCGAGAGCGATCTCGTTCGGTGTCTTCCGCCGTGAGGCCCCCTCGACCAGGGCGATCATGCGGTCGAGGAAGCTCTGCCCCGGCTCCTGGGTGATCTCCACCACGATCCGGTCGGACAGCACGCGGGTGCCGCCGGTGACCGCGCTGCGGTCACCTCCGGCCTCCCGGATCACAGGTGCCGACTCCCCGGTGATGGCGGACTCGTCGACGGAGGCGATGCCCTCGATGACCGTGCCGTCGCCGGGAATCAGCTCACCCGCCTCGACCACGACCTGGTCGCCCCTCACGAGCTCGGAGGCTCGCCGCTCGCCGCCGTCTTGGAGGCGCGCCACCGTCTCCTGGCGCATCGCGCGCAGCGAATCCGCCTGCGCGCGGCCGCGACCCTCGGCGAGGGCCTCGGCCAGGTTGGCGAACACGACCGTGAGCCACAGCCACACGGCGACGGTGAAGCTGAACCAGGCCGGCTCGTTGCCGCCGCCGAGGGGCGACCCGCCGAACGCCTGGATCAGCCAGCCGATCGTCGTGATCAGGGCACCGATCTCGACGACGAACATGACCGGGTTGCGGATCTGGTACCTCGGATCGAGCTTGGTGAAGCTCTGCACGACGGCGGGCTTCAGGATGGCCGGGTCGGTGAGTGCGCGCGGCTGTGCGGTCACGCCTGCGCCTCCTGGTCGAGAGCCAGATTGAGGTCCAGGACGTTCACGCCGGGCTCGCCCAGGAACCCGAGCGCACGATCGTCCGTGTTGTCGTCGATGAGCTGATTCACGCGCGTGAGCGACACGTTGCGCGCGCGGGCCACGCGGCGTGCCTGGATGCGGGCATTCGCCTGCGAGATATGCGGGTCGACGCCCGAGGCCGAGGTGGTGACCGCGTCGACGGGCACATCCTTCGCTCGGAGCCCTGGGCTCGTCGGGCGCTCGCGCTTCAGGTACGCCGCCAAGTTCGCGCGGAACAGGTCGCGGAGGTCCTTCTGGTTCGGCCCCAGGTTGTTGAAGAAGGTGACGCTCGGGTTGTAGCCCGTTGCCGAGGGGCGGGACTGGAAGTAGCGCGGGTCGGGCTCGAGGATCGGGTTGCCGTCCTTGTCGGTCTTCGGCTTGCCGTCCGGCCCGAGCACCGGCTTCTGGAACTCCTGGCCGATCAGCCGGGAGCCGACGACCTTGCCGTCGCGCATCACCTGGCTGCCATCGGCCTTGTTCGGGAACAGGACCTGAGCCACTCCCGTCGTGGCGAGCGGATAGGCAAGCCCGAACACGACGGTGAAGACGAGGACTGCGAGTGCGGATGCGATCAGGTCTCGGCGCATGTCAGAAGAGCTGTGGGGTCAGGCCCTGGACGATCGGTCCGAGCAGGAGGGCGGGGAAGAACGTGAGCGCCCCGACGATCACGATCACGCCGATGAGGAGCACGACGAACGTCGCCGTGTCGGTGCGGAACGTGCCGCCGCCGACTGGGGCAACCCGCTTGGTGGCCAGGGAGCCGGCCACCGCGATCGCCGCGAGCAGCGGGACGAAGCGGTTGATGAGCATGAGGAACCCGCCCATCAGGTCCGCGAAGCTGATCCCGGTGGCGCCAGCGTTGCCCGGCGCGTTCGGCTGGATGAAACCGGTGTAGCCGGCGAAGGCAGAGCCGTTGTTGTTGCCTTGGGAGGTGTAGGCGTAGAGCGTCTCCGAGAAGCCCTGCGGTCCGGAGTCGAAGATGGACTGGGTGCCCCAATGCGTGGCGAGCGCGAGCGCTGTGAAGGCGAGGACGGACAGCGGGACGAAGAGCGTGCCGATCAGCGTGAGCTTCACCTCGCGCGCCTCGATCTTCTTGCCGAGGTACTCCGGCGTGCGACCCACCATCAGCCCGGCGATGAACACGGCAAGGATGACCATCAGCAGCATCCCGTAGAGGCCTGACCCCACCCCGCCGAAGATGACCTCGCCGGTCATCATGTTCACGAGTGGGACGGCGCCGCCGATGCCGGTGTAGGCCTCGTGCGCCGAGTTCACGGAGCCATTGGAGGCTGCCGTCGTCACGGCGGCCCACTCGGAGCTAGACGCGATGCCGAAGCGCTGCTCCTTCCCCTCGAGGTTCCCGCCGGTCGTGCCGTTGGCGCTGGCGGTGGCGACCTGCGCGCCCTTCTGCGCCGGCGATCCGTTCTGCTCGGCCGCATACGCGACGCCGATCGTGGCAACCAGCATCACCGCCATCGCGGCGTAGAGGGCCCAGCCCTGGCGCCGGTTCCCGACCATGCGCCCGAACGTGTAGGTGAGCGCGGCGGGGATCAGCAGGATGAACAGGATCTCGACGAAGTTCGAGAAGCCGGTGGCGTTCTCGAACGGCATCGCGCTGTTCACGTTGAAGAAGCCGCCGCCGTTGGTGCCGAGCTGCTTGATCGAGATCTGCGACGCCGCCGGGCCGAGGGCGAGCGTCTGGTCCAGCCCCTGGACGGTGGCGTAGGAGACGTAGCCGCTGAGCGTCTGGATGACCCCCTGAGAGACCAGCACGAGCGCTCCGACGAACGACAGCGGCAGCAGGATGTAGAAGAGCGTCCGGGTGAGGTCCTGCCAGAAGTTCCCGAGGTTCGCGGTGCCGCGGCTGGCGAAGCCGCGGATCACGGCCGCGAGCACGGCCATGCCGACGGCCGCGGACACGAAGTTCTGCACCGCGAGACCCGCCATCTGCGAGAAGTACGACATCGTGGTCTCGCCGCCGTAGTACTGCCAGTCCGTGTTCGAGATGAACGACGAGGTGGTGTTGAAGGTCACGTTCCAGGGCGCCGAGTTGAATCCCTCGGGGTTGAACGGCTGGATGCCCTGGGTGCGCAGGATCAGGTAGAGCGCGAACCAGAACAGGACGCTGAAGACGAGCGTCGTGCGGGCGTATGCCTTCCAGTCCTGCTCGACGTTGGGATCCACGCGCAGCAACCGGTAGGTGAGCCGTTCAACCGGCCCGAAGACCGGCGTGAGGAACACGCGCTCGTTGCGATACACGCGCGCCATGTAGCCGCCGAGCACGGGCGTCAGCGCGGTCAGCACCACGAGATAGAAGGCGATCTGGACCCACCCCTGAACGGTCACAGGCGCTCCCCGCGGAGCAGGGCGTACACCAGATAGGCGGCGACCAGAACCGACACGATCAGGCCCACGAGCTCGGCAGCGCTCACACCCGGTCCAAGCCCTCGAGGATCGCGAACAAGAGTGCGAAGCTGACCACTGCGATGGCGATCGAGATCAGGTCCATCAGCGCGACACCAGCTTGCCGGGCCGGGCCCATGCAGTCGTCGTGCCCGCGGCGACTCTTCGACCTACCGCGACGGAGGTACGGCGGTCCATCACCGGAGCACCAAGGCCGCACGCGCTTGGCGCACGGCACGTTCGAGTTGGCCCTCGGGGCCGGCCGTGAAGAGCGGCGATGAGCCCTGCGTGAGCAGGTCCTCGACGAGAACGACCCCTCTGGCCTCGACGTCGCCGGGCGCGAGCAGATCCTGGGCGAGTCGCTCGATGTCGTCGCGTGCGTTCAGGACGTCGCGGCGCTGCAGCGGCACCGCAGCGGTACGGGGGGCCGGCGCCTTCAGGGCGTCCCTGAGCGTCCGGTGGAGCCCCGCGGCGAGGGCACGGCGGCAGCGAAGTGAGTTGAGCTGGTCGGCACGGTGCGCCAGCTCAGGGCTGGAGCCGGGTTCCGCCCCGGCAGCGAGCGCTCGCTTCAGCGAGCGCCGATGCAGCCAGACACGCGCCGGCAGCCATGGCGACCGGCGGCTGCGCTCCCCGATTGCCTTCTGCCCATGTGTGAAGGAAGTGGACATGCATGGAGGATGGTCCCGGGCACATCAGGGGGGCATCAAGAAGCGCTCTCGATCGATAAAGATGCCGTGAAGATCGCCCGCGCTAGCCCGCGAAGCGGTACCCGATGCCCGGATCGGTGAGAATGTGCCTCGGAGAGCCACGTTCGGGCTCGATCTTGCGCCGCAGGTTCGCGATGTGTACACGCAGGACCTGGGTGTCGTGCTCGTACGCGGGGCCCCACACCTCGCGCAGGAGCGCCCCATGCGTGAGCAGGCGGCCGCGGCCGAGCATCAGCACCCGCAGGAGGTCGAACTCGGTCGGAGTGAGGTGCACCTCGTTTCCGCCGACCGTGACCCGGTGCGCGGCGACATCGAGCTCGAGGCCCTCCGCTCGCAGCACCGGCTCCGTCGGGGCGCTGCTCGTCCGCCGGAGGGCGGCGCGGAGGCGGGCGATGAGCTCGTCGGGGCCGAACGGCTTCGTCACGTAGTCGTCGGCGCCCGCCTCGAGAGCGCGCACCTTCTCCGCCTCGTCGCCGACCGCCGACAGGACGATGATGGGCATCTCGCTCCACTCGCGTATCGAGCGGGCGATCTCCACGCCGTTCCCGTCCGGGAGGATCAGGTCGAGGATGGCCGCGTCGGGCGGCCGGACGGTCAGCTTGTCGAGCGCGTCCTGCGCGGTCTCCGCGGTGCTCACCTCGAAGCCGGCGCCGCCCAGGAGCACCCGCAGCGCCCGCAGGATCTGGCGCTCGTCGTCGACGACGAGCACGCGCGCGCTCACTCGCTTGCCAGCTCCTCTGCCTCAGCGGCTGCCGGCGACTCCACCGGGATCGGGAGCTGTACGACGAAGCTCGTGCCCTGGCCCGGGAGCGACTCGGCGCGGATGCGGCCGCCGTTGGCCTCCAGGAATCCGCGGGCGATCGCCAGGCCGAGCCCCGATCCGTCTCCGCCGCGCTCCCGCGAGCGATAGAAGGGCTCGAAGATGCGCTCGAGCTCGTCCCCGGGGATGCCGGGGCCCTGGTCGGCGATCCGCAGGATCACGAAGCGGTCCGCGGCGCGTCCTCGTATCACGACCGGAGCGGAGCCCGCGAAGTGGCTCGAGTTCTCGAGCACGTTCGCGAGCGCGCGCTCGAGCTGGGCGGCGTCGGCCTGGATGAGCGGGAGGTCGGGGTCGAGCCGCACGTCGAATCCTTCCGCCGGCGGGGCCACCGACTCGACCGCCCCCTGCACCAGCTCCTCGACCGAGATCCAGTCGGGCCGCGGCTCGGCGCTGCCGGCCTGCAGCCGCGTGAGGTCGAGCAGGTTGTCCACGAGCCGCGACAGGCGCGCGCTCTCGGTCGTGATGACCGAGATGAGCTCGCCTTGCTGCTCGTCGTCGAGGTCGGCCGACTCGAGCCCGCTCGCGGCGGTGGTGATGGCCGTCAGTGGAGAGCGGAGGTCATGCGACACGGTGCGCAGCAGGGTGGTCTTGACCACGTTGCTGCGGCGCAGCGCCTTCGTCTCGATCAGCTGCGCCTCCAGCTCATCGCGGCGGCGAGCGGCTCCCACGAGCGTCTCGAGCGACGGGATTAGCCGGTCCTGGAGCGCGTCGAGCACGGCAGGGTCAGCGGACGCCGGCACGAGCACCGTCCCGATGCGGTTGCCCTCGACGATGAGCGGGAGGGCGCGCCGGCGCGGGTCGCTGTCCACCCAGGACAGCTCGACCGACACGGACGCGAGGTCGTACGCCTCCGCAATCCTCTGCCCGACGGTCGCCAGCGAGTCCTCGATCCGGCCGCCCCCGAGCAGCAGGCGAGCCATCTCGGCTGTGAGGTCGGCCTCGCGGCGGCCACGTTCCGCCTCCTCCGCCCGCGTGTTCCCCCTCGCGGCGAGCGTGCTGACGACGACAGCGGCCACCACGAAGACGCCGAGCGCGACCCAGTTCTCGCTCTCGGCGATGCTGAAGCGCCCGGTGGGAGGGAGGTGGAAGAAGTTGAAGGCGATCGCGCTGAGCACCGCGGTCGCGATCCCGAGCCACACCCCCCAGCGGCTCGAGACGAGCAGGACGGCGAGCATGTAGACGAC